>Ga0182024_10005828_pt1 | contig 27368 bp, 27 predicted proteins | sample P32metaG_FD_120480 | JGI IMG/M metagenome (GOLD analysis project Ga0182024, IMG submission 120480) | Permafrost microbial communities from Stordalen Mire, Sweden - P3-2 metaG (Illumina Assembly) | ecosystem: Environmental > Terrestrial > Soil > Wetlands > Permafrost | place: Sweden: Stordalen...
CGCCATGACTGAGCGCTCCAGTTCTCCTTCGAGCGCGCGATGATAGTTCACCTGTTCGGTAAAATCACTTGCGCCGAAGTTGGTCTTGTCGAACAGTTCAAAGCCGATCCGCCCGCTTTTGGGGATGCCCGCCGCCGCCAGATCCAGACGCAACTCAGCTACCTTACCGGAAGGAACCAGCACCACCGACCCGTTTTCGGCCAAACGAAACTCCGAGCCGCCTTCCCGGACCTTGGCCACCACTGCCGCGGCATCCTCGGAAGCAAGCCCGCTATAGAGCGGCCGGAAATCCCGCTCGCGATTCCAGTGCGCCAGCGCCGAGAGCGCCCCTATGACGCCTGCGGCCGCCAGAACGAGCGAAAGCATCTGTTTCCAGGTCAGGCTCTCAAACAGTTTTCTCATCTGCTCCATCTGCTATCCGCGCCTACATCTGCATCCGCATTACTTCTTGGTAGGCCGATATCACCTTGTTTCTGACCCGTAGAAAAAGATCAAACGCCATCTGGGCCTGGTCCACCGCCAGCGCGACCTTGTGCACTTCCTCCTCCTCGCCCGACATGAACTTGTCAATGGTGGAAGCCGAATTCTGCTGGAACTGCTCCACCTGCCCCACCGCCTCAGAGAGAATGGATTGGAATTCTCCCCCGGCCGGGCTCTTAGGCGAGGCTGCCGGTGCAATCGGCGGGATGGACTGCGGTATGCGAATGGCCGTGAGCGGGACGGGCATAGCGGCTTATTTCAGAAGGTCGATCGACTGCGAAATCATGCTTTTTATCGCACTCATGGCCGCGACATTGCCTTGATAGCCGAGAGCGGCGCTCTGCAGATCCGCCATATCCTCGGCGGGGTTGACGCGGGGAAATGCCACATAGCCATCCTGGTCGGCGTCGGGGTGGCCCGGCATATAACGCTTTTCCGGCTCGCCCGTGTCTTCGACCACATCGGCGACAGCTACTCCATTCACACCAGAGCCCAGTTCGGTCTGAAAAACGGCTGCAAACGGGGAAGTCTGGGGAGCGCTGGTGAAGACTGCGTCCTTCCGGCGATAGGGGCCCCCCTCCGGCGTGCGGGTGGTTTCCGAGTTCGCCAGGTTCTCGGCTAGCAGTTCGGCCCGCGTACGCTGCGCCGCCATTCCCGACGCGCTCACCGAGAGTACCGAAAATAGACTCATCCGGACTTGCCCTCCTGGATAGCAGAATTGACCATCTTGAGTTGCGCCTTCATCAGGCTGGACGCCAGATTGAAACGCAGTGCGTTCTCAGATAGCAAGCGCGCCTCGCGATCCATATTCACGTTGTTTCCATCGTTTTTAACCACCAGCCCCGGCGTTTCCACCACGTTTGGACTCGCCCCCTGAGCCAGACTCATGTATTCGAACTGAAAATCGATGTCTTTGCTCTTGTATCCCGGCGTATCTACGTTGGCGATATTGGAGGCCACCAGCTTCTGCCGCGCACTTAGCAGATCCATGTAATGCTCGATCTGATTGGTGGTACGGTCTATCACGCCTATCCAAAGTGCAACCCAGCCGCCAAAACTCCCGGCCTGGCAACGGGCTGGCGCAAGCGTCCCTGGAGGCCCAAGAAGGTTATTCGATGCTATGAGTTAGCACCTTTCGAGAGAATTCCAGCCGGCCCCGCCCCGCCGCGGGAAACGGCAAGATTCTGCCCCTAGGCATAAGATTGGCAGGGCTGAACTGGTATCATGGTCCGGTCGGAAACCGGGTGCGACGTATCCTGCGAAGGGTACGGCACGGCAGCGGACCTAAGTAGTTTCATGATGCGGTTCTAGGGGTTACCTGAAATTGAAAACGTACCAGTACCCCGGTAGAATCAAACTACGAATGGTCGATACACTCAATATGAGCGAAGGTTTTGCGACAATCGAAGGGAACGAAGCACGTCCCAATGCACCGGAGGCCAGAAAAGGCTTGATCAGGATTCTCATTGCCGATGATCATCCGATCGTGCGCGACGGCTTAAAGAAGCTCCTCAGTCTCGAGGAGGATTTCGAAGTGGTGGGCGAAGCGGCAGACGGCTGCGAGGTCCTGGACAAGGTCCAGGAGCTTGACCCCGACGTGCTGTTGCTCGATTTGCGTATGCCCAACTTGGATGGTCTGTCCACGCTACAGACGCTGCAACAAACCAACAAGCGCACGCGCGTCATCATCCTCACCGCCTCGGAAGATAAGAACGAATTCGTGCAGGCCATGAAGCTGGGCTGCTCGGGCATTGTCCTCAAGCAGACCGCTCCCGAGTTGATCGTCAAAAGTGTGCGCAAGGTTCATGGCGGCGAAATCTGGCTCGATTCCCATACGACGGCCGCAGTGATGCGGCAATTCGCCGTGCCGGGCGAGGGCGGCAGCTCCGGGTCCGGAAAGGCTCGGGAGCGTTCGCCGTTAAGCCAGCGCGAGCGCGAGATCGTCCAGCTGGTCGCTCAAGGCTATAAGAATAAAGAGATGGCCGAGAAGATGTTCATTAGCGAACAGACCGTCAAGAACCACTTGCACAACATCTTCGATAAACTCGGCGTTTCCGACCGCCTGGAATTGGCGCTCTATGCCATCCACAAAGGTCTCCATCTGAACGCAGAACGCTAGTCTTTCTTGAAGCGCACAGGATGCCCGGCGCCCTTCGCGAAAACGAGCACATTGCCCGGGCGTTTCCGTTGTGCGCGTTAGCAAACGAGCGGGCTGGCCGTCGCTAGCCCGCTTGCTCCCCCTCCGCCTCCCCCGCTTTCCTCTCTTAGCGCAATTCTCAGCAATTATCCTCGCCCCCACCGGCTAATCCCCTAATTGTGTTCCATCCGTACTGGGATTACAGTTCTGGATACGGAGCAACCATCATGCGACTCTTCGCCTTCCTGCCAGTGCTTTGTTTCGCGGTTACTGCGCCGGTGGTAGCGCAAATCCCCAAGGACCATGTGCCGCAAATGCAGAGCGTGGAGCCCAAGAGCGGAAAAATCGGCTCGGTTCTGCGGGTCACCGGAGTGGATCTTGGCAAAACCAAGATTGATTCGGTTTATCTGACCGACAATACCTTGGACATGATGGTCAAGGTTTTGGACCAGACCGATGGAACCATCCAGTTCCGCATCCCGCCCTCGGTTAAACCCGGCAAACTCCAACTGCTGGTCAAGACCACTGGTAAGGAGCCGGTACTGCTCGAGCAGCCGGTCTACATCACTGTGGAAGAGGAGAAAGATACCGCCGCGCAAGTCGCCTCCGCCGCGCATTGACGCGTAAACTGAAGTTTGTTCTCGCTGCTATTCCCCTATCTAACGGCCGGTGACGAAGAGTACCTCATCGCCGAGCTCGCCGAGCTAGGAACCAGCGGCATCACCGAAGAAGCGGGCGGGATACGAGCCTTCTTTGAAGACCCGTCCGACGCCCAGTCGCTAGCCCGACGGTTCTCCGAGTTTGCTCCGGAAATTCGCCAGGAAGATCTCATCGATTGGGAGCAAGTATCTCGCGACGCTTGGCCGGCGTTTCCCCTGGGCGAGCGATTCTATCTGGCTCCCCCCTGGCGCAACACTGAGCCGATCCCACCCGGCCGCCTTCGCCTCGAGATCTTTCCGGGAATGGCTTGCGGCACCGGCCGGCACCCCGCCACCCAGCTCTGTTTACAAGCCATCGAACGGTGTGTGCGCCCGGGCGATTCGGTGCTCGACGTCGGCTCCGGTTCGGGGATTCTCGGCCGAGCCGCGACCCTGATGGGCGCCGGACGTGTCATCGGCTGCGATTCGGATCCGCAGGCCATCGGGATCGCCCGCGAAAATTATCCGTCCGTTCTGTTTTTCACGGGATCCGTGGATGCGGTTCAATCGTGCTGGGCCGACGTCATTATTGCCAACATCGATTCGGCCACCATCGAGCAATTAGGACCGGAGCTCGAGCGCATCCGAAAACCGCAGTCGACGCTTATTCTTTCCGGGTTTCGCACCGGGGACATCCCCGCAGGCTTCGAGGCCGCCAGTACTATGCAACAAGGGGATTGGCTGTGCCTTATGGCCGCACGCTAGCGCGCCGCGTCTACCGGACTACTGTTCGATCTGGGAGCTCTGCGTAATTTCGGACGGTCACCGTCCTGGTCATCCAACTTGCGCCGCCTATGCATGGCGTACAACCGCGCTCTCACATCGTCAAATTGAGAAGTTGTGAGAATGTACTCGGGCTTCGGAACCAACAATTCCTGGATGTTTTTCTGCGCCGCCCGAATGCGATCGTCCGTCATCGGATGCGAGGAGAAGAGCTTGGCGACGGCGCCCGGCTTGCGCTTCTCCAGCGTCTCGATCTTTTCGAAAAAATCGACGAAGGCGTTGGGATCGTACCCGGTTTTGTACATGTATTCCAGGCCCAGCATGTCAGCTTCGGATTCAAAGCCGCGTGAGAACTTCAGGTAACTAACCGGCGCCAAGAGGCCCACGGCTTCCCGGATCGCGTAGCCCGCCCAGCCGCCCAGAAAAACCAAAGGAAAGGTGGTTAGATTGGCGATCTCGCCGCGAGTGGCCTGCCGGGTCCCATGACGCGCGGCCACATGCGCAATCTCATGCGACATCACGCCGGCCAGCTCAGCCTCGTTGTCCGCCTTCAGAATCAACGCGGAGTTTACAAAGAAGAAGCCGCCTGGCAGTGCGAAAGCATTGATCTGGTCGCTATCGATCACCTTAATGGTGAAGGGCACCTTGGCATCGGAATTCCGTACTAAGTTTTGACCGAGCCGGTTGACGTATTCGGCAATTACCGGATCATCTATGATCTTCGACTGCCGCTCCACCTCTTGCGCCATCTGGTTCCCCAGCGCCACTTCCTTTTGGAGCGAGTAGAAGTTCATGCCCCCGCCCACGTTCCGGATGCCGATTTGCTCGGGGTCTTTCTCGGACTTGGACGCGGCTAGCCCCGGGTCCCGAAGGAATAGAAGGACAACCAGACCGGAACCGAGCGACAGTAGTCTCTTCATCCAAACTCCTAGCGTGAGTATAATCCTTCATCGGTTAAACGTATAGTAGACTTGATGGGTTCCTCTCCTACCCCGCCCGCTGCCTCGAGGGCTGTTGCGCCCCTCTGGCGCGAGTACCGGGATGAATTTCCCGTCGCCGATCAGTTGATTTACCTAAATCACGCGGCTGTCGCCCCTTTGCCAAGACGCACCGCATCGGCGATGAAGGCCTTTGCCGACGACGCGCTTCAATTCGGGTCACTCCACTACGACCAGTGGCTGGATACTTACGAAAAGCTGCGAGTTGCCGCCGCGCGTCTGATCGGCGCGAGCCGCGGGGAGATCGCGCTGGTGAAGAATACCTCGGAGGGAATCGCCACCGTTGCTATGGGCCTGGATTTCCATCCCGGCGATCGTATCGTAGCCTTTCGCGAGGAGTTCCCGGCCAATTTCTACCCGTGGCTTCGTTTGGAAGGACAACGCTGCTACGTCGAGTGGCTTTCGGTCCACGATCCCCTCGAATCCATCGACTTAGCGTGTACGGGCGCGAAACTTCTGGCAATCAGCTTTGTCCAGTATCTCAGCGGTTTTCGGGCAGATCTGAATGCGATAGGTGAGATATGCCGTAGACATGGCTGCTTCTTCTTCGTAGATGCCATTCAGGGACTCGGGGCCTTTCCTCTCAACGTCGAAGCCGCGCATATCGACGCTTTGGCCGCCGACGGCCACAAATGGATGCTGGGACCCGAAGGCTGCGGCATCCTGTACGTCCGCCACTCCAAGCAGGATTCGATTTTCCCGCGCGAGTTTGGCTGGACCAACGTAGCCGGTTACAACGATTACGCGTCCCGCGATATGACCCTTCGGCCGGATGCTGGCCGCTATGAATGCGGAACCTTGAACACCATTGGCTGCTATGGTTTGCGGGCGTCTATTGAACTGCTACTAGAGGCCGGAATCGACCTTATAGCCCCAGTCGTTCAGGTCTTAACCGATCAGCTTGCCGAGGGCGCCCGCCGCAAAGGCTATACACTATTAGGTGACCGTGAACCGGAGAACGCCTCCGGCATTATCTCGATCCATAAGCCGGGCTTGGATAGCCGCCATATCGTGCATGACTTGAAGCAGCACGGCATAATCGCTGCGCCGCGCCAAGGTTGGGTTCGCTTATCGCCGCATTTTTACATCAGCCCCGAGGAGATCGAGCGCGTAGTAGATGCGCTGCCCTAGGGCAGGCAGATCCCCAGCATCCTCCCTGGAAACTACCTCGATATAAAGAATCTTTATCATAGGACTTTGCATCTAAACTTCCTAGAACGGCGATGGTGGCAACTCAGGAAGTCAGCGCAGCGAAACTCTGGATAGTCCTCGCGAGGTGCCATCGCGCGCTCGCGATATCGGTCGAGCGTAGTATCGCTGGTCTGGGCCTCTGCTTGAGCGATTTCATGGTGCTAGAAGCCTTGCTGCACAAAGGCCGATTAACAATATCTGAGATTCAGGCCAAAGTGCTGCTAGCGAGCGGGTCCATGACGGCGGCGGTTGACCGCGTAGAGTCCATGGGGCTGGTAATCCGCAAAACCACGGCCAAGGACCGGCGGGCCCGCGTCCTGGAACTGACTGCGAAAGGCCGGAGTTTGATCGATCGCGCGTTCAGGGAGCACGCCCAGCATCTAGAAAACGCGATGTCGGTTCTGAACAACGACGAAAGAAAATCTCTCTACGCCGCTTTAAAGAAACTGGGCCTCTTTGTGGCGGCCACGCTGTAGAGAAGAACGGAGAACAACCATATGAATAAACAAATCCTTGGGATACACCACATCACCGCAATCGCCGGCGATCCTCAGCGTAACCTCGATTTTTATGCCGGCGTCCTGGGGCTGCGTTTGGTAAAGCTAACTGTGAATTTCGACGACCCCGGCACCTATCATCTTTATTACGGCGATGGCATAGGGCACCCGGGAACAATTCTGACGTTCTTCCCCTGGCCCCAAGCTCCGAAGGGCCGGCGCGGAACGGGGCAGGTGACCCAAACGGCCTTTGCGATCCCCGAGCATGCGGTGGACTTCTGGACCGCGCGATTGTCTGAGCATCGCATCGCCTTTGAGGGTCCCTTTGACCGGTTTGGCGAACAAGTCATTTCGATGTCTGATCCGGACGGCATGGAGATCGAACTCATCGCCACCCCAACGGCGCGTGACGACCGAGCCTACCAGGCTGGACCTGTGCCGCACCAGTTCGCCATACGCGGGTTCCACAGCGCGACGCTATCCCAGGCGGATCACCGTCAAACTGCCGCACTCCTGACCGACATTATGGGATTCAAGCTGGTTGCGCGAGACGGTGACCGGTTTCGATACAAAGTGGATAGCGGCGAACCGGCCGGACTGGTGGATATTCTTCGCGCGCCGGACGCCGGACCAGGTCGCGTGTTGGCCGGGACGGTTCATCACATCGCCTGGCGGACCGCAGACGACGAGCAACAACGGGACTGGCGAACAGAGCTCACTCTTCTCAAGTATGGTGTCTCTCCGGTGATGGACCGGAAGTATTTCCACTCGATCTATTACCGGGAGCCAGGTGGCATCCTCTTCGAAATCGCGACGGACCCGCCCGGATTCGCCGTGGACGAAGCACCGGAGGAACTGGGTTCTAAGCTGGTCCTTCCTCCTTGGCTGGAACCGGAGCGCGCCAGTCTGGAGGCTGTTCTGCCGCCGCTTCGATTGCCCGTGTCTGTTGCGACTCGCTAGCGCGATTCGGGAAAAGGAGACCAGAGTTATGACATCGGATCCACATCGCACTCAGCCTGTACTGGAGGCTGGCCATAAACTGGCCGGAGCGGCTGGGGTCGTCATCCTGATTCACGGACGGGGTGCGTCCGCTGACGATATCCTCAGCCTCGGCGCAGAATTCGGCCATTCCGAACTCGCCTATCTCGCGCCCCAAGCGGCCGGACAGAGCTGGTATCCCTACTCATTCCTGGCGCCCATCGAACAGAACGAGCCATGGCTGACGTCGGCGCTCAACAAACTGGGAAAAATCGTTGAAGCCGTCTCGGGCGCGGGCATTCCCCGGGAAAAGATCGTGATCGCAGGGTTTTCGCAAGGGGCGTGTCTCGCGTCGGAATTCGTCGCCAGAAACCCCGCGCAGTACGGCGGACTGATTGCGTTTAGCGGCGGATTGATCGGCCCGCCTGGAACGGAATTTCGCTATGCCGGCCAACTGGGAGGCACGCCAGCTTTTTTCGGTGCGGCCGACCCGGATGCCCACGTTCCTTGGGAGCGCGTGCAAGAATCGGCATCGGTCCTGTCGGCGTTAGGCGCGGACGTTGTTTTGAAACGCTACCCGGGTATGCCCCACACCATCAACCACGATGAGATCGAACAGGCCCGGAAACTGATTGCCGGATCTTTAGCCCGCGGGCAGACGATCGTCCGGTGATTTGGCCTGCCGAGTCATCTCCACGAAGACTGTCCGGGCGTCGCCCGCATCCCTGACCTCTCGCAAGAAAGCCAAGCGCAGGCCGTGAATTCTGTCGCCGGACTTGAGCCGGAGATGAAAGCCCAGCCGGTCGACTGAAGTGATAACCGCTTCGTCGGAGGCCTCGTCTGCAAACCGGCGGGCGATCAAACGAAGAGCCTCGGCATGATCGGCATTCATGTGCCGGATGATGGCCGGCGCCACCTCGGCTAGAGGATCGGGCGACGCGCTCGCGTAGTCCTCAGGGGCGATCCAACCCATCACGCCGAATCCACCGATGAAGTACACGCCCGAGACGTCGAGGCGATAATACGCAAAATCGGTGTAGTCCTGCCAGAACTTGGCGTTCTCGTATCTTGAGAGATAGAGCTCTCTGACCTCTGCCGCGGGGACCTCGGCCGCGTTGCCCACGAGCGTCAAGCGGGCCGCGCCCAAAGGGTCGCCAGAAACATCCGGCTGGGTCACCAGCAAACTGGCGCGCGGATCCTCCCGCAGATTTTGAGTATGCATCGCCATGCTGCTGATGAAGAATATCGGGCGGCCGAGACTGTCGGCCGCAAAGGGCATCATGGAGCCGAAGGGAAATCCCGGGAGCTTTCGCGAATGCGTGGAGAGGCTGCCGACCCGGCCGACCGAAGCAAGTGTGCGCGCACGTTCGGCGAGCGTCGGCTCGGGAACGTCTGGAGTAACGGGCGCGGGGCCGGCATGTTGTCGCGTAGGCACGCCTCCATGGTAAGCGACTGGCTTGGCAGGTGCGCGCAATGCCATCCTGGAGAGGGATGGCTGTTTTATTAAGTGGCTCCGGTCTGGGCAAGGCGTTTGGCGCGCGGGTCCTGTTTGACAATCTCTCGTTGAGCCTTTCTGAGGGAGACCGCACGGGTCTGATCGGGCCGAATGGCGCCGGAAAAACCACCTTGCTGGAGATTCTGGCGGGCAGGGAAGCGCCCGATGCCGGTACGCGGGCGCTGCGAAAGCAAACCCGTCTGGCCTACGTTCCTCAGGACTCCGTGTTCGGGCCGGACGACACCGTCGGCTCCGTCTTGAGAGCCGCCTTGCACGGCTTGCCATTGGAAGATCAGGAGAAGGCCACTCGCGTAGACGTAATCCTTGGCCGCGCTGGATTTGATAGCGGCACTGCCACCGCCACTGCGCTCTCGGGCGGATGGAGGAAGCGCCTCGCCATCGCGGCTGCGCTGGTGACGTCGCCCGACGTATTGCTTCTGGATGAGCCCACCAATCACCTGGATCTCGATGGCATCCTGTGGCTGGAGAGTGCGATCCAAGTTGCCAACGCGTGCCTGTTCGTCACCCACGACCGCTATTTCCTGGAGAACGTCGCCACGCGCATGGTGGAGGTCAACGCGGTCTATCCGCAGAATACGTTCCAGGTGAATGGGAACTACAGCGAGTTCCTGGAGCGGCGGGAAGATTTTCTGGAGGCGCAAGCCAAGCAACAGGAGTCTCTGGCGACGAAGGTGCGGCGCGAGGTGGAGTGGCTGCGGCGAGGGCCAAAGGCCAGGACCGGCAAATCCCGCGCGCGCGTGGATTCAGCGGGACGGCTCATCAGCGAGCTCTCGGCCGCAACGGCGCGCAGCCGCACGGCAACCGCAAAGATCGACTTCACCGCGTCCGATCGAAAGACCAAGCGCCTGATTGAGGCCGAAGGCATCAGCAAGACGCTGGGCGGGCATAGGCTGTTTCGAAATTTGAACCTGACGCTCTCACCCGGCATTCGCATTGGTCTGGTGGGAGCGAACGGCAGCGGCAAGACCACGCTTCTCAAGATCCTGGAAGGAACGATGGAGCCGGACGAAGGAACCATCCAGCGCGCGGACCGGCTGCAAATTGTGAGCTTCGCACAGGACCGCGGCGAGCATCTGGACCTGGAAGCCAGCCTGCGACGAACGCTGTGCCCGGAGGGCGACTCGGTGATTTACCGGGGACGTCCGATCCATGTCGCCGGATGGGCCAAGCGCTTCCTGTTTCGCGACGAGCAACTCGACCTGCCTGTGTCGAAACTCTCGGGCGGAGAGCGCGCCCGGGTGATGATCGCGCGCCTGATGCTGGCCCCAGCCGACGTGCTGCTGCTGGACGAGCCGACCAACGATCTGGATATTCCCACGCTCGAAGTGCTGGAGGACAGCCTGCTTGAGTTCGCCGGCGCGGTGGTGCTGGTAAGTCACGATCGATATATGCTGGACCGCGTGTCGACCACGGTGATCGGCCTGGATGGAGACGCGGGCGGGATCTTCGCCGACTACTCGCAGTGGGAGGCCTCGCGCAACGACCAGCCGTCTGCGGAGAAATCAATGGTGAAGGAGCCGCGCCTGCCCGCGGCCGCCGAAGCGCCGAAGAAGAAGCTGTCCTACTTGGAACAGCGCGAGTGGGACGGCACGGAAGCGAAGATTCTCGAGGCGGAGGAGGAGTTGGCCGGGTTGCAGCGGGAGCTCGATGCGGCCGGGTCGGATGTGAAACGGTATACGGCGTCCTATGAAAAGCTACAGGCTGCGCAACAGCGGGTGGAGGATTTGTATGCGCGTTGGGCGGAGCTAGAGTCCAAGGTGGCGCGATGAAAAGCAGCGGTGCCGACGTTTCCGCCGCCGCGTCAATCGTGAGCTCGCATCGCGCCCGTACACTTGCATGTATGCGTGCACATATGCTTATAATATGGCAGGAGCAGAATGATGCCAAACAAGACCATCTACATCAAAGATTCTGACTTGCCGCTTTGGGATCGAGCACAGCAGGAGCTCGGGGAAAGCGTTTCCTCAGTTTTTGTCGACTACCTCAAGGAACGTCTCGAGACGGAGGCGATACGGAAGAAGGCCAAGAAGGTGGGCAGAATCGATGAGGTTCACATGATGAATGCGTTGCTTGCTGAAATCAATGCGGAGCTCAATCTGGATATCGAGCTCCATCCTTTCTGGCGGTACCCAATCCTCGACCAGAACACACTCAATCATGGATACAAGCTGCACCAGAAAAGAGCCAGCCCAGATCGCACAATGAGCTTAGTCGTCTCGCGTTTAGACTTTGACAACTCCGGACAGCTGAATCCGACGACGCAACGGCGAATCAAGACGGAGATCCAGAGGTTTTGGAACGGCAAGACATCGGAAATGCACAGGTTTGTCGACACCACTGCATAACGTCTGACAAATCCTCGTATCCACTCGATACGTAACCGGCCGCCGCTAGAAGTGCTCGTCATGCAAACTGACCACCGCCATGTAAAGGTGCGGTACAATAAAAACTATTGGAAGTTGATCCGCAACCCCTGCTCCCCTGACCGGTAGTCGGCTCGTCGATTCTCCTCCTCAAAATATAAATGAAAAGTTTCTCTGAACTCCCCCTCTCTGCTCCCTTAAAGAGCAATCTGGCAAGGCACGGCTTTGCCGAGCCAACTCCCGTGCAAGCCTTGGCCATTGAGCCGGCGCTGGCCGGACAGGACGTGGTCGCGACCGCGCAAACAGGCACCGGCAAAACGCTCGCGTTTGTCCTGCCGATCCTCCACCTGATTGGACAGCAACCGCAACGTCCCGGCGTCCGCGCCGTCGTCCTGAGTCCAACGCGCGAACTCGCTATCCAAATTGACGAGACCTTCGGCAAAATGGCGCTGGGCACCGGCGTTCGCACCGCCATCGCAGTCGGTGGGCTCAACGAGCGGACGCAACTGCAGCACATCCGCAAGGGCGCGCAAGTGCTGATCGCCACTCCGGGAAGGCTGTACGATTTCCTCAGCCGTAAACTCATCGATCTCAGCGGCGTCCGCATATTGGTTCTGGACGAAGCCGACCGGATGCTGGACATGGGCTTCCTTCCCACCATCAAAAGGATCATGGCGGCCATACCTGCCGACCGGCAGACGCTGTTCTTCTCGGCAACTATCGAGAGCTCGGTCAAGCACCTGGTAGATTCGCACGTCCGAAACGCGGTGCGCATTGCGGTCGGTTCCACCACCAAGCCGATTGAGCAGGTGGAGCTGCATCTCTACGAAGTGGAGCAGGATCGAAAGCTGGGGCTGCTCGAAAGCATGCTGCGCCAGGAGGCCGGCTCCTTCCTGGTATTCGCCCGCACCAAGCGCGGCGCCGACCGGCTGTCGAAGAAGCTCGCGCGGGAAGGCGTGAAGGCTACTGCCATCCACGGCGACCGCACTCAGAGCCAGCGCAACCAGGCGTTGCGTGGATTCCAGGAGGGACACTACCGGGTGCTGGTAGCGACCGACGTCGCAGCCCGCGGCATTCACGTCGAGGGGATCTCTCACGTCGTGAATTACGATCTTCCGCAAGTCCCCGAGGACTTCATTCACCGGGTTGGCCGCACGGGACGCGCGGGTGCACGCGGCACAGCTTCGACGTTCGCCACACACTCCGAGCGCGCCGACATTGCCCATATCGAACGGACACTCGACACCAGGCTGGTGCGGCGCCAGGTATCGTCCGACGTTCGCCGCGAGCCGAGGCAAGTGGGTGCAGTCATCGTAATTCCCTCAGCCGCGCGCACACCGCAGCGCCATGTCAGGTCCTTCAGCCCCAGGCGCAAGGCCCGGTAGCCGCCTCGGACCACGAACTGGAAAGAGGCGAGAAGACTGCCGTCGAATGGTTGCATTCCGATGGACTGTAGCCACAGGTGCCAGATTGCCAATCCCAGATAAGTCGCCCGTGTTCAAGATCCAGTAAAGGCCCGGCTCCATCACGCGTCAAGTACTTTTTGAACGCGTTCAGTTATTCCAGAGGATCCCGCGGGAACCGCATGCGCTTCAGTTTCTTCGGGCATACTGGAACCATGCACCGCCGGAGCTTTCTGCTGAGTGCTTGCGCCTTGGCGCTCCGGAGCCGCGCAGCGAACCTCAGCCTCGGCACCATTGCTTACTTGCAGGCGGATGGCCTGTGGGTCCGCAGCCTTCCGGATGGACGGCCGAGGAAGGTTGCTACAGGCGCCAAGACTCCGCGCTTCTCGCCTTCAGGGGAATGGATCGCGTTCGACGGCGGCGTGGTTCGCTCTGATGGTGCAGCCAGTGCGCCTATGCCGGCGAGAGCGAGCGTCTGGGTGCCGCGTCAAGACGTCCTGGCCATTGCGACGAACGAGGGCCTTTCATTGTTCAGTCCACGAACGGGCTGGAGCAATCCGGTGAAGCGCAAAGGTGTGGGACTGCCAGTATTCAATGGCGACGGCTCCGAGTTCGTCTATTCCAACGCGGTCCGAATCGGAACCGGACCTGGTGGAGAGCCCATGCGCAATGGACAACTCAGCCGCACGGCTTTGGGCAGCACAGAGTCTCAAACTCTTCTTTCGCAGTATCTGGTTCTTCCAATTCCCTATCGTTGGACTCGTGACTCCCGCTGCATTCTTTATTGGAAAGATCCCGATTTTTCTGCGTCCGTGATGGCGGATGGCTTAGATCTATTTCGCGTGCCTGCGGCAGGCGGACAAGCGGAGCCGTTGGGGGTCACGACGCTGGTTCATTACGACTTGCTGGCGCTCTCTCCCATTGGGAACGAGCTCGCAGTGACGGCTGGCGACCTACGCGAAACATACGAAAATAAGCGCATCGCGATAGTAGATCTTGACAGTCTCGCATTGCGTTACATAACCGGCAGCGATGCTAGTGCGATGGCCCCTGCATGGTCACCAGATGGGCGCCGAATCGCGTATGTGCAGGCACCCGCGCCGCCCTTACCTGCAGACAACGTCACCGCCATACCCTATATGGCGCGACGCCGGATTTGGGTGGCGGATGTATCTGGCGCGACACCGCCTCACGCGATCACTTCGGATAATCGGTATCGGGACGAGGAACCATTGTGGAGCGCCGACGGCACCCACATCCTTTTTTGCCGATTCGACACCAACGGAGCAGGAACGCTGTGGATAATGGGCGCCGGCGGAGAGAACCCCGTTCAGGTCTCCGGTGCTTTGGCCCTCAAAAATGGATTCAGCGGCCTCTATGGCTATGGTTTCTACGGCTATATCGACTGGCGCGGCACCTTCGACTGGCACTCCGCGACCGAGGCGTCATACCCGGTATAGATAGCGTCGAGGAGCCTTCGCGGTTCTTGTCATGCTCAAATAAATTGAACGTCCACCGCGTGATAGTCCGCCGGCCCAAGGCCCACCACCAACAAACCGCCGCCTGTGGACCCACCGCCTGCATTTGAAGTTGCGGACACCCATCACGAGCAGCCGGTTACGCCTTGCAGTCCCCGGGCAGCCTTCGCTAGCATTGGGGCCTGGAGACAAGCATGCCACTGCAGCGGTTGGCTGTAACATTTGTGCTGTTGATTTCTGGCGCTAATGCGCAGTGGTTGAACTATTCCGCACCAGGAATTCCCCGGTTGCCGAACGGTAAACCGAACCTTGCCGCTCCCGCCCCGCGCAGCGCTGATGGCCATCCGGACCTCTCCGGTGTCTGGATGCATGAGACCACTACCGTGGAGGAGGTGAAGCGCATCTTCGGCCACCGATGGGACGACGAAATCGCCGGATCAATTCCGGGAATGGAGATCGGCACTCAACACAAATACGGATTGGATATCCTGGCGGACTTCAAGCCGCCGGAATCGGCCATGCGGCCCGAAGCCGTGGAACTTTACCGCAAGCGGATGGCCGCCCGCTTCCGAAAGAATATGAGTTTTCGGCTTTTATGGGCTACTCGCTGGGGCATTGGGAAGGTGACATCTTCGTCGCAGAAACCGCCGGTTTCAACGATAAGACCACTCTCGATTGGTCGGGTCACATTCATAGCGACGCCCTGCGCATCACCGAGCGTTTTCATCGCCGAAACTTCGGAAACCTCGAAATCGAAATGACCATCGATGATTCGAAAACGTTCAAGCGGCCGTTCACAATCAAGATCCCGCGTCATCTGTTGGCAGACGACGACATTTTCGAGATGTTCTGCGAAAACGAGAAAGACGCGGCCCACATGCACAAGTAGCGCGAATGCCGCTCAAGCCCGGCGGCCCCTGGTGAACTCCGTAAACACGCTCCAATCCATCTCCGACAGGCCTTCCTCGACTGCGGCATTCATCTTATTGAGAACAACATTCCCAATATCGAGTTCAACGCCGCACTGCTTGGCCGCCCGCAGCATCAGCGTGACATCCTTGCGACCGCCAGAAAGCGCAAAACCGCCTTCGGACTGAAAGTCTCGGCTGAGTATTTTGTTGCCGTAATTCTTAAGCGCGGGATGCGCGAAGGCGGATTGATAAAACTCGTTGATAACGGCAGGATCGGCCCCGCTCTTTTCGGCCAGCGCATACACCTCGCCGATGATTTCAATAACAGAAACGACGGAATAATTTATGCAGAGCTTGATGACATTCGCTGTTCTGGCAGCCTCTCCGACCACGTGGACCGCCTTACTGTAGCATCTGGCCACCTCCTGAGCTTTGCCCATCGCGGCGCCGTTTCCTGCAAGATACGATGTGAGCTCTCCGGCTAGAGCCGCGTTCGGCCGTCCGACGACGGGTCCCGATACGTAGTAGGAACCGTGCTCGGAGTGAATGCGGGTCAATTCATCGGCAAAATCCGGCGAGATGGTCGCGACGCACAAATGCACGCCGACGGGCTTCAGCCCCGCAAGAATTCCTTCTTCACCGGTCAAGGTCGCGAGAATCGACTGATCGTCCATGAGCGATGTGACAACAATGTCGGCCACGGCCGCCGCTTCCTTCGCCGATCCTGCCGGTTTCGCGCCGATCGTTAAAAGGGACGCTATTTTCGATGCTGTTCTGTTCCATACCACCAGGTCCATTCCGTGCTTCGCGATATTTGCGGCAATACCGGATCCCATGCGGCCGAGTCCGATAAATGCGACCTTGCTGCTCATTGGCTTTGATCCTTTTCCACCGGCTAAGCTCGCGACCGGCTAATCGAAATTGTTCTTCTTGCCCTTCCGAACATAGGCGCCTTTCGAACCGATGTGGTCCCGGCCGTGCGCTGCCTCTTTTTTGGCGAGATGCGCGAACATCTGAATGCCGAAGCCGCCATCCAGATCGTTGGTGATCCTCTGCCGCCAGGGACGCCGCACGATCTGGGTGGTCAGCCGCCGGGTGGTTCGCGGCTGCGTCATGATGTGATCGGCCAGTTTCCACGCCCGTTCGAGAAGCTTGTCCTGGGGCACGACCTCGTTGACCATGCCATATTCCAGAGCCGTTTTGGCATCGATCGCCTGGCCCGTTAGCAACGCGTAAGCGGCTCGCTTCACTCCCAGCAGCTCCTGGAAGCAGCTATGAATACCGTCGCCAGGCACCGATCCGATGTCGTAATGAAGGTCGTAGATAATGGCGTCCTCGCTGCAGATCGTGAGATCGCACATGAGACAAATCTCAGTGTGGAACCCGGGGCCGTTGAGGACGCCGATGGTTGGAATCTCCAGGTCGTTGACGAGCGCGCTGACGTTGATCCGGCCGTCTTTGTAAGCGTATTCGTAAGCCCAGTAGGCCAGATCCTCCTTTTCCAGTTTGAAGCCTTCCGGATCCGCGTCCATCATGAAGTCGTCACCGGTTCCGGTAAAGATCATGATTTCGTTCTCGGGATCGGCGCCGATGGTCTTAAACAGCTGCCCAAGGGAACGATGATTTTCAACGCTCAACTGGATCGGCCCGCCCTGGGTGTGCGCTTGGACCAGAATCACGCCATCGGCGCGGCGCTCCAGCTGGTAGTGTTCCTTGAAGCGCTCCTTATATTCCTCAAACTTGGGTGTGGGGACAAATGACGTCAATGACATGACTGATATCTTCTCCTGGAATCCGCTAATTTCACATGTACGTATTGTTGAATGCTAAGTCACAGGAGGAGCGCGCGGCGTACTAATCCAACGCCTGACGCCGCCGCCGGCGATTGTTTCAAAAAGACCTATCGTCTGCGTCCCATTAGCCGAAGCAGGCTGAGGAACAGGTTGATGAAGTCGAGATATAGCCGCAGAGCGCCGAAGATGGCCGTCTTGCGTCCGGCATCGGTTCCCTCGCTGCCGGGGACGTTCATGGCCTTGATCTTCTGCGTATCGTAGGCGGTGAGCCCCGCGAACACGATGATGCCGACAATGGAGTAGACGAAGCTGGCACCTTCGCCCATTAGCGACGGAAAGAACATCGAGAGCAAACCGAAGCCGACCAGTCCGAATAGCCCCATCATGCAGAAGGAGCCGACCGGGCCGAGGTCTCGCTTTGTCACATAGCCGACGCCGCTAAGGCCCGCAAAGCCACAAGCCGTGACGCCGAACACTTGCGCGATGCTGGAGCCCGTGAAGACCAGAAAGATGCTGGACAGCGTGAGGCCGGTTAATCCGGCGTATAGAAAATAAATGAGCGTCGCAGTCAGACCGTTGATCCGGTTGATGAGCGCGGAGAGCGCGATGACGGCTCCCAGTTGGGCGATGATCAAACCCCAGAACAGCAGCCGGTTGCCGAAAATCGTCTGCACCAGTTGCGGATTGCCCGCTACGTTCCAAGCCACGGCGCCGGTGAGACAAAGTCCAGCGGTCATCCAGCCATAGACACGGCTCATGAACCGGGCGTTCTCTACTGCGATTGAAGTCAGCCCGAATGCCTGATTGCCTAACGACGGGTAGCCAACGGGTGGTTGTTCCATGCCCCAACTTTAATCGGCGGATGCGTGGGTGTCAAATGGCTGGTGCGTTACCCGGAATCTGAAGAGCGGCAATCGATCGGTTCCCGGGCCCGATAATCTGGCGTATGTTGGCCGGGAGGCGGTGAGTTTACGCCGGCTGCGTCGCCTGTAGCGCGAGACCGCGAGCGACCGACGTAAATTCATTCCCAGCGCGGATGCGATTCGTTCCGAAACGCGCCTCAAAAATCCTACGCACCGAGGGAACGAATGAGGATCCACCCGTAAGGAACACCCTATCGATATCGTTGCAATGGAGATTGGAGCGCTCCAAGAGCGAATCTACACAAGTCGCGATTTGTTCCAGCTCTTCTTCAATCCAGTTCTCGAAGCGATCTCGTTCCACCGATATGTGGAGATCGATGACGCCGTCGGAGAAGCAAAACATCGCGGCAGGCTGGCCGGACAGCTGGCATTTCACCTTTTGCACGGCCTGATGCAGTGGATAGCCGAGGTCCTCCCGGATCAGATGCAGGAGGGCCTCTAATTTTTCGGGCTCAACGGCTTGGGTCCGAACGCTCCCGAGCATGTTCATTACTTCGCCGGTCTTCAAAAACGAGAGATGATGCCAGCGCTCCAGTTTTGCATATACCCAATTCGGGACGGGAAGAATCTTGTGCAGCGAACGCATCTGGCTGCCTGCTCCCAGAGCGGGCGAAACCAAATGACGTACGATTTTGGCATCGAAGGCGTCGCCTGCCAGCCCGATGCCCGCGTTTCCCAACAGATCGGAGGGCTGCCTGCCACGCCTGCGAACGTTCGGTCCCACGCGGACGACAGAGAAGTCGCTAGTGCCGCCTCCAAAATCGCCTATCAGGATGAGTTCGTCATGGTCTAGCGTGGATTCATAGTAATGCGCTGCGGCCACCGGCTCCATTTCAAATCGCACGGACTCGAATCCAGCCGTGCGAAACGCCTCTGCCAGTCGCTGTTCTGCGTAGGTGTTGTCCTCGTCGTTTTCAGCACCAACGAAGTTCACGGGACGCCCCACCACCGCGGAACGGATCTGCATTTCAAACCGGTGTTCGGCCTGCTCCCGAAGGTCCCTGAGAATTCTGGCGATCAGATCCTCGATCGATCGCCGCCGGCCAAAGATATCCGTACTTTGCAGGCTGCGGCTGCTCAAGAAGGACTTGAGCGATTGGATTAAGCGCCCTTTCGTATCGGCAGCGAGATAGCGTTCAATACCCTCCGGACCGGACCACGACTTCACCACCTTGTGGTTGTGCTCTTGCACCTGCTCCAGGTACAGCAAAGACCGGAACGCATCCGTCAACCCGGCGGCATGCCCAAATCGGACCAACTCGATTTCACCGGAAGGGTTTGCCCGAGCGACAGAGCTGTTAGTCGTACCAAAATCGATGCCGATTGCACTCATCTCTTTCAAGATCGGCATGAGTGCTCTGGAACATTCGAGTACGGGAGGCGCCAGGGCTGAGTATTACCTGGCGGACCCGCCGTCCAAGAGATGCCGGCTTATCGGGCATCTCTTATCAAACGCGCGCCGTCTGGAGTGCCGCGAGTACGCGCGCAGGGCGGAAGGGCACGCGATGCAAACGGACACCGGTGGCATCGAAGATTGCGTTGGCGACCGCCGCGAGCATGGGTTTGCACGCTGCCTCCCCGCCTCCGTAGGGAGCCAGATCGGGCCGGTTTGGATTCGGATCTCCGTTCACCAGCACGACGTCGATCCTTTCGGGCGTATCGGCATGGGTGAGCGTGGGAGAAGAGTTCCAATCCACGCTGGTGACCTTCTCGGTATCGAACTGCACTTCTTCGTGGAGCGTGCGGCTCAGCGAGTGGAGCATCGCGCATTCGATGGTGTGACGCATCGACATGGGGTTGACCACCAGTCCGCAGTCATGCGCGCATACCAGCCGTTTTACCCAGACATGGCCGGTCCGGCGATTCACTTCCACCTCGGCGATCTCGGCGATGACGGTATTGTTGCGGAATGCGTAGGCTAGACCTCGTCCGGTGAGGATCTCTCCGGTGCCGCGTGCTTTCGGTGAAGGACGGCGATCCCAACCGTAAGTGTCGGCGGCGGCCTTGAGGCAGGCGATGGACCGGGCGCGCCGAAACGTGCGGTCGTCGTCGGTCGAGGCCGTGAGCAGCTTCATGCGAAACTCGAATGGATCGGCGTTGGCTGCGGCCGCGAGTTCGTCGATGAACGATTCGGCGGCGAACGTCGATTGAGGACCATTGGGATCCCGCAGGTTTCCGGTTCGAACCGGCGTCTCCCAAATCAGCGGCAGGCTCACGACTTGACTGGCCATCCGGCGATGGGGGATCGCGTACATCTCCGAAGGAGTGGCGGCGCTGCCAGAGGCCGGAGTAGCGCGCCGCATGCCCATGAGCTGAGCGATCAGTACGGTATCGGGTTCGTTATAGCCAAGGTGATTATAGTCGGCGGCCAAGGCATTGTAGTCGTAGGCCACCAGGTTCCCCTGGGCATCCAAACCTCCGCGAAGCTTCACCGCGAATGCCGGGGCTTTGGTATCCCAGGCCGTTTCTTCGTCCCGCATCCATTGCATGCGAACTGGCCGGCCGATCTCCTTTGCGATGTAAGCCGCCTCGCAACCGGCATCGTCGGCGGCGGTGCGGCCGAACCCTTGCGGTCCTTCCATCCACACCACTCGCACCTGATCCTGCGGGATGTTCAGAAAAGTGGCCACGCCCCGGCGCATCCCGTAAGACTTCATGTCATTGGAATAGACCGTCATTTGGCCGTTGGAAGGATCCGCCATGGCATGGGCCGGACTGATCGCCGTGTGGCCTTGGAACGGCACGTCGTAATCGGCTTCGATTACCTTGGCGGCACTGGCGAAGCCGGCATCCGGATCGCCCACCAGGATCGGTTTGGAGCTGGACGTGGGCGCGGCGCCGCGCATGTACTGGAACAGGTCTTCCGAAGACGGGAAGGGCGCGGTGGCCGGTTTCTCCCAGTTCACCTTGAGCTGCCTGGCCGCCTTGATGGCCTGCTCCTCGCGCTCGCAGACGACTGCCACGTAGTTGCCCTTGCTCACAACTTTGATGAAGCCTGGCAAGCTTCGCACGCTCGATTCATCGATGCTGACCAGTTTCGCACCCGCGACCGGCGGTTTGACGTTGCGCGCATGCACCATGCCCGGCAGACTGACGTCCACGGCCCACTTCAGCGAACCGTCCACCTTCGCGGGAATGTCGTAGCGCTGGGGAGATTGACCGACGATCTTGTGTTCTTGTACCGGCTTCACTTTGGCCACGCCGGTGATCGCGTTAATATCCTTGCCCGTCAGTTCGACATTAAATCTTTTTCCGCCGATCAGTTGTCCGTAGGTGACGCTCTTGGATGGATCGGCCTTCACCGTGATCACGCCCGCGTTCACTGCGAGCTGATCCACCGGCACGTCGAACCGCGTGGATCCCATCTCCAGCAGCACACTGCGGGCCTCGGCAGCAGCGCGCCGCATCGGCCAAGCATCCCGCTCCATCGCCGTCGAACCGCCGGACCCTCCCTGGTCAACCGTAATGTCCGTACTGCCCATAATGCAGGTGGTCTTGTCGTAGGCGATGTCCAGCTCATCGGACATCAACTGCCGGAAGGAGGTTCCGGTACCTTGCCCGCAGTCGGTCTTGCCGACGTAGAAGGTCGCGGTCGAGTCCTCGTGAATCACGATCCACGAATCGAGTTGCCGGAAGTCGGGGTCGTGATACGGACCGGCACCCTGGGAACCTGCGGAAGTTTGGGCGTTTGCTCTCGGAATCAGAGTGTCGGTGCCGGCCGCGCTGAAGCTCACCACCAGCAGCCCTGCGCTCTTAAGAAAATTCCTGCGCGACGGCGTCAGGCTCGACTTTTCCAGCTCTTCTTCGACGTGCTTTGGAACCTTCGTGAAGGTTGTCATGCGACCACCTCCTTCTGGGAAGCCGCCGGGGCATCCGCCATCATCTTGGCGGCGCGCTTGATAGCAGCCTGGACGCGATAATACGTCATGCAGCGGCATAGCGTCCGGTTCATTCCCTCGCGGATCTGCGCATCGGTCGGATGCGGATTCTTATCCAGCAGCGCCTTGGCGGTCATGATCTGCCCGTTCTGGCAGAAGCCGCACTGCGGAACCTGCTCGTCGATCCAGGCCTGCTGGAGCGGGTGAAGCTTGCCGTCTTTGGCGATTCCTTCGAGCGTGGTGACCTCGCCTTTAACGGCCGAAGCCGGCGTAATGCAGGAGCGAGTGGCTACGCCATTTATGATCACGGTGCATAGCCCGCACTGGCCGAGGCCGCACCCGAAGTGTGGACCTTTCAAGCCAAGATCATTGCGCAGGATATAGAGCAATGGAGTCGCAGGATCGACGTCCAAGGCGTGCATTTTGCCGTTCACTTTCAATGCGATGTTGCTCATTCTCGATTCTCCTTACGAATCAGATGGGGCCAGCGGGGCGATGAAGGTGATTTTAGCAGATACCTGAGGCTCGATCGTCACGGTAAGCGACGTCGAAGACGCGGCTAAATGGAAACCCGGTCCCAGCGTCGGTTCAGACCGGAACCGCATCGTGGCAGAACGCCGTAACGATCGCCGTCGAGTGATGGAGAAACCGAACGGGCGTAAGGGCGCAAGGTACTTCCCCCTGCTCTCAGGTCTCCTTGCTAGTCAGTAATCGCGTGGTAAACGCTTGGTCAGCCGCGAGCGCCATGAGGAACATACCACCGTGCTCACAAAACCACAGCGGACCCACGAGCATCGTTCCGCCCCAGCACCCGCATGTGACTTGGATGCCACGCAGCTCTGACGCGACGCCGAGGCTGAGAAAGGCCATCAGTATGGCGCCGGTCGAGAGCACGACCCAGCGTAGCGGAAAGAACAACAGGATCGCGATTGCGACCTCGCCCCACGGGATAACCAGGGACAGGGGGCGCAGCAACGCGGAACTATCGGTAATGCCGACCTTGAAATCGACGATCGAGGTCGCCAGTACGTACCAGGGATTGCTCAGCTTCACCAAGCCGCTATATAGAAACGTGAGGCTCAGGCCGATGCGCGACCATAACATGATTCGATTGATCGTGCGCTCATCGATACGGCCTGTGATCCTAGCGGCCGCAGTAAACAGGATGCCGCTGGCAACCAGCCCCACGACCAGCCATGCAATCCAGATTTCTAATACACTTCGCCACATACAAACTATCTCCCACCTTTGGGCTACCGTTTAACGGTCGCCTTTCTTTGGCGCTACGCCAATCGTATGGCCGCCGATTTCAACTGCTCCGGCGATAGCTCATGGAAGCTTCGTGAGCCGACCATCAAACGCGCCGTTCTCGCGCAGAACTCCTCTACACTGACCTCCTTTTTCGCGCGAGGCAGAATGCAATTTGGTGCAATTTGCCGTCCGTGAGCTGCGGTCAGAAGAATCTTCGAGTTCCAGCAAATGCTGTCGATTATTGCGTCATATGGCTCACTCAGTTCCGACCGGATTGCCCTCCAAATTCACCTCAGCCACCTGGCTTGCGAGCCGCATAATGTGGACAACGAGCGATTCTTTAGTCGAGGATGAAACGTGCAATGTAGCGGCGGGGTGAAGCAGCTGGTGCTTTCGCCCGGGCAGTTTGGCAGTTACCTGGCAAAATCCAGATACCCGCGCTGCGGGTCGGTGCTCACCAGTTTCACCTGCAGTTGATCGCCCACATCCACCCCCTGCTGACCACGCACGAGAAGTCCTTCGGCGGGTGGGCCGGATACGCGCACGAAAACGCCCTTCGGCGTGACGCCTGTCACTACTGCGGCGAAGGTTTCGCCGATCCGATGCTGCAGTGCCACAGCCGCAATGCGCTTATTCATCACCCGTTCCACTTTGCGCGCTGCATCCTCCTTGAGAGTGCACTTGCGTGCAATGGAATCCAGTTGCTGGTCCGAATACGGCGGCGGTTGCTTGGACAGGACGGCCTTGATCAGCCGCTCGGTCACCATATCGGCGAAGCGGCGGTTTGGGGCGGTGGAATGGGTGTAATCATGGGCGGCCAATGCGAAGTGGGCCTGATCCTTGTCGCCCGGCCGTGAAAGTACATACTCGCCCGGCCCCATCAGCTTGATGACGGCCAGAGATACGTCCGCGTAATGCACTGCGTCGGCGGCTTTCCTTTTCTGAAGGAAGCGATTGAGCGCACCCGAATCGGGTTCGGGCGGCAGTTTATCGCCATAGCGAGCCGCGAGCTCGACAATGCGTTGCCAGCGCTCGGGCGTTCTGACCACGCGCCGGATGGAAGAGACGCCGGCGTTCATGAGCGTTCGCGCCATCACGCCATTCGCGGCCACCATGAAATTCTCAATGAGGTCGCTGGCGCGATTTTTCTCGCGAGTATTGATTCCCTGGACTTGGCCGTCGGTAATGATCGCCTCTGCCTCCACGCGGTCGATGTTCAATGCGCCCAGCCGTTGCCGCTCTTGGAACAAGATCTGCGCGGCCTCATCTTGCAGTTTCAATTGCGCAACCAGATCGGCGGAGGCGGCAACTTTCGGCGGAGCCGCCGAGCTTCCTTCCAGCCACGATCCGACGGCGTTGTAGGTTAGTTGCGCCCGATTGCGCACCAACGCGCCGTAAATGCCGCCGGAGGTAATCGAGCCGTCGGGGGCGACCACCATGTCCACCACTACTGCTAACCGATCGGCGTCCTGGTTCAGCGAAGTCAGATCCGTCGATAGCTGCTCCGGCAACATCGAAAAAGTCCGAATGCCGGTGTAGACACTGGTTGTCTGTGCGGCGGCATGTTGGTCGATCGGCGACCCGGCCGGCACGTCGGAATCGACATCGGCGATCGCGATAAGAACGCGAATTCCCGCGCTGACGCGCTCGGCGGCTTCGGCCTGGTCCAAATCCCGAGAGGTGTCGTTATCGATGGAAGACCAAAGCAGAGAGCGCAGGTCGCGCACGTTGCCGTCCGTACTGGCTACCGGCCGGGTGTTGAGCGCCGCTAGCTGCCGGCCAACCTCCGGAGGGAAATCTGGATCGAAGCCCTCGTCGATCATCTCCTGACGGGCGGCCGCAAGAAGATCAAATCCAGTGTCAGGCATGAAAACGCAAGCCTACCATAGCGGCCCGCGAGGCTTTCTACAGGGTGAGTTCGTGTACTGCCGCCAGTATTTCCTCTCCTCGATGTCGGCCAGGCCCAGTTTCCAGTTCTTCTCCGGCTCATCGATGCGTTTGAGAAAGCGCTGGCGTTGTTCTTGTTTGGAAAGATGCGGGAAGAACTTGATGATGCCTCGCGCTGGGCGCGCAAGCGGGCGCGGTGCGGAATATGGTGCTGATTCAAGGCATGCCTCTGGTGTCGATCGGGCTGCTGATCGGGATCGGCTCCGCGTTCTGGCTGACAGCGCAACTCAGCGAAGATTGCGGTCCGTTCGGCAGGCGCGGCTAAGAAGTCGGTTAAGCGCGGAAGTGACGCCACGGGAAGGTTAGAGTGGCAGACAACTATTCTGATCGGAAGTGTCCCGGCGCACAGTCTCGACGGACGGCGCATCCAGACCGAATAGGGTCGTGGAAGGAGCGCGAGCACAGCTCCTACCACTCGTCCGTGCGACGATATTCTAATCTAAGCTTGGATCGAGGAATCGGGAGACTAACCTATGGAAAACCTCAAACCAGTGGACGTAGCCATCGTCGGCGGCGGATGGACCGGGCTGATGATGGCGAAAGAGATCACGACCCGGACGGGCTTGACCGTCGCGGTTCTCGAGCGCGGCATCCCGCGCAAGACGTCCGACTACGCGCTCGATATGGACGAGCTCGACTATGCCGTCCGCCTGCGCATGATGCAAAACATCGCCGAGGAGACCATCACGCACCGGCACTCGATGCGCGATCCGGCCGTGCCCGTACGGCAATACGGGTCGTTTCTCCCCGGTTCGGGCGTGGGCGGCGCGGGCGAACACTGGAACGGAGCGTCGTGGCGATTTCTTCCGAGCCTCTTCACCCTGCGGACTCACTTGACCGAAAAACACGGCGCCGCACGTCTTCCCGAAAACCTGGCCGTGCAGGATTGGGGCGTAACTTACGACGACCTGGAGCCCCACTACTGGCGCGCCGAGCAGATGCTGGGCGTCAGCGGCAAAGCCGGCAACCTGAACGGCAAGATCGTCGAAGGGGGCAATCCATACGAAGGGCCGCGGAAGAATGAATACCCGCTTCCGCCGCTCAAGAAGTCGCATCTTTCGGTCCTATTTGAAGAAGGCGCAAGCAAGCTCGGGTATCATCCGCATACGGCGCCGGCTGCGAATCTGAGCGAAACCTACAAGAATCCGGACGGCATCTCGCGCCCGGGGTGCGCCTATTGCGGGTACTGCGAGCGGTTCGGGTGCATGATCGGAGCGAAATCGCAGCCTTCCAACACGCTGCTTCCGGTGTTGCAACGCCGAAAGAATTTTGAGCTGCGTACCGGATGCTGGGTGCGCCGCATCGTTCATAAGGACGGCAAGGCGACCGGCGTCCAATACATCGATGCACAGGGCCGCGAGACGTTCCAGCCCGCGTCCGTCGTGGTGCTGGCCACGTTCACCTTGAACAATGTCAGGCTGCTCTACCTTTCCAAGATTGGAACGCCCTATGATGCCTCTGCGGGAAAAGGGACGCTGGGCAAGAATCTCACGCATCAGGTGGAAGGAAGCACGCGCGTTTTTTTCGACCAGCCGCTAAACGCTTTCATGGGTACCGGCGGACTGGCCATGCGCATCTCCGATTTCGACGGGGACCACGGGCTGAACGGCTCGGAAGGGCTGCTGCGCATGGGCATGATCGGCGTGCTTTCGAATGGGAGCCGTCCCATTGGCACGTTCGACGCCGTTCCCCGCGGCTCGGCAAAAATGAATTGGGGGTCGGACTGGAAGGCCGCCGCGCTGAAATGGCGGGATCGCAACGCGACCATTGCGCTTTCCGGCGAGCACCTTTCCTACCGTCAAAACTTCATGGACCTGGACCCGACCTATACCGATAAGTTCGGCGATCCGCTGCTGCGGTTCACGCTCGATTGGACCGATCACGAGCACCGGCAGTCCGAATATGCCAAGGAAATCGCGCAAAAGATCGCGCCGGCGATGGGAGCCGTGCTGGCCGATCCCCTGGGAGGCCGCGCCCGCTATAACGTCGTCAATTACCAAAGCACGCATATTCAAGGCGGCACAGCAATGGGACTATCGCCCGAATCGAGCGTCGTCAACCGGTATCAACAGCACTGGGACATGCAAAATCTGTGGGTGCTGGGTGCTTCGTGCATGCCGCAGAACGCGTCTCACAATCCGACGCTGACCATATTGGCTACAACGACGTGGGCGGCTGACGCGCTCATCGAACGATACCTGAA
>Ga0182024_10005829_pt1 | contig 27362 bp, 35 predicted proteins | sample P32metaG_FD_120480 | JGI IMG/M metagenome (GOLD analysis project Ga0182024, IMG submission 120480) | Permafrost microbial communities from Stordalen Mire, Sweden - P3-2 metaG (Illumina Assembly) | ecosystem: Environmental > Terrestrial > Soil > Wetlands > Permafrost | place: Sweden: Stordalen...
AATGGTGCGGTCGAGAAGACTCGAACTTCCACGGGTTGCCCCGCTACCACCTCAAGGTAGTGCGTCTACCGTTCCGCCACGACCGCACAGTCCAATGGGAAAAATCCCGGTAGGCCGGGGGGTTTAGCAATTGGCCCCCGGTTAGACAAGGCCACGGACGCCCCCTGCCGTCCCGCCGGGCTTTGGGCGGTCTGCCCGGATAGCCATCATGCAAAGCTCGCAGAACTGACGGCTTCCGCCATGCCTTAGGGTCGCGCCATGTCCGCCCAGACCTTCTATGCCGTCCTGCTGTTTTCGGTGGTGATGGCTTTCACCCCCGGCCCCAACAACATGATGTTGGCCTCGTCCGGCGCCACCTATGGCATCCGGCGCACCCTGCCCCATCTGTTCGGCGTCAGCGTCGGTTTTCCGGTGATGATTCTTTTGGTCGGTCTGGGACTGGCCTCCATCCTGCTGGCCTCGCCGAAACTGCAGCTGGCGATGAAGATCATCAGTTGCGCCTATCTGCTGTGGCTGGCGGTGCAGATCGGGCTGAGCAAATCCGCCGGCGATGCCGCGTCCGGCAAGCCGATGAGTTTCATGGCCGCCGCCGCCTTCCAATGGATCAATCCCAAGGCTTGGCTGTATGCGGTCGGCGCGATCAGCGCCTACACCAGCGGGAGCGGAACCCAGCTTTATCGCCAGGTCGTCATCATCGCTCTGCTCAATATTGCTGTAAGCCTCGGCTCCACTACGACCTGGACGGCTTTCGGCGCCGGCATCCGCCGTTTCCTGCGCACACAGGGCATGCTCAGGCTGTTCAATTTGCTGATGGCGCTGCTGCTACTGGGTTCGGTCGTCCCGATCCTGCTCGAGATCCGCGACAGTCTTTAGATGCCGCCGCCGTCGGTGAGATGGATACCACACTCATCCTTGTCGAGGCCTGACCAGCGCCCGGCGCGATAGTCCTCGCCGGCCTGGACCCGGCGGGTGCAGGGCATGCAGCCGATCGAGGGATAGCCGTCTTCCACCAGGGGATGGCGCGGCAGCTTGTGGCGTTCGGTGAAGGCCTCCAGCTGATGCAGGTCCCACTGCCAGAGCGGATTGAAACGGTAGCGCCCCTGGAAGAATTCCACCGGCTGCATGTCGGCGCGCTCGCGGGTCTGGAAGCGCTTGCGCCCCGTGATCTGGGCCTGGAACGGCTCCAGCGCGCGGTTGAGCGGCACGGTCTTCCGGAAATCGCAGCAGGCGTCGGTATTGCGCGACCACAATGTGCCATCGGCATCGAGCTTGCCCCGCTCTTCCAGCGAGGGTGCAAGCGAACGCACATCGCCCAGGCCCAGCACATCCTGCAACCGGTCGCGGTAGCGCAGGGTCTCGCCAAACAGCTTGCCGGTGTTGAGGAACAGGATCGGCGTATTCGGATCGATGTCGGCTACCAGCTTCAGCAGCACAGCGCTTTCGGCCCCAAACGATGACACCACCGCGGTCTTGCCGGCCAGTTCGCCTTTCAACGCCAGTTCCAGAATGCCATGGGCGTCGCGGTCCTTGGCCCGTTCCTGAAAATCCTTCAGCTGGGCTGCGACAGCCGCCTCGTCAGCCTTGGCCACGGGGCGCAGGCCGCGTTTGGTGTCAATAACGGTGACGTTGCTCACAGCCAGCCCATCCGCGCGATCAACTCGCGCACCTGCCCCGAAACCTCCTGCGGCGAAAGACCCTGGCTGCGCCACCGGGCGCGCGCCGCGCCCAGCTCCTTCAGCCGCGCCGTCCATTCCGGACCGAATTCATCGGCCAGACGCTCGCGCAGCGCCCGCGCCAGACCCGGCACCTGACCGCCGGTCGAGGCGGTCAGCAGCAACTCGCCGCGCCGCACGATCGCCGGGACATGGAAATCGCACAGCGCCAGCACGTCCTCGACATTGACCAGCACGCCCAGGGCGCGCGCCCTGCCCGCAAGCTCCCGGGCTTCGCCTTCGGCCAAGCCGGCCACGAACAGGACCTGCAGCTCCTTCAGCAGCGCGTCCGGGACGGCGTCCGGCAGCAGACGCACTTCCACCCCGGAATCCGCCAGCAGGGCCGCCCGGCGGTCACGGGCAGCACCCTGCTGGCCGGCCAGACCGGCCTTGATATGGATGGGGTTCAGGACAAGGGGAAGCATTCGGACCCTCTCAGATCGGGAGAGGTATGCCCGCCGGCCCTAAAATGCAAGAATTGAGTGGAGAATATATTATACTACGGCAAATATGGTGTATTACTCATAGCTTCTGAGCAGATCCACCACGGAAACGGCGATCTTGTCGCCCTGGATCTGGATCTCGCCCCTGGCCACCGGCTTGTCGTTGGCCAGGATGGTCACGGGATCATCCTGATGGCTGTCCAGCTCGATCACAGCGCCACGGCCCATGCGCAGCAGCTGGTGCATGGGGATCACCGAGCGGCCCAGGACCACCGAGATTTCGACTTTGACACTGTCAACGTTGGAAGCCATGTACCCGCGCCTTACATTGGTGAAGCCCGGCCAGCCTGCCGGAACATGGTTTCGGAAACCTTAATTTTGGACGCACCCCTCAAGACCCGCCCCGAGTGCCAGGTTGAATGGAAGATCAGCGATACGCCGGTCCCCTATCCCGAGGCTCTGGCCGAAATGGAGGCCCGTACTGCTGCCATCTTCGACGGCACCGCGAGCGAGCTGGTCTGGCTCTTGGAACATCCGCCCATCTACACCGCCGGCACCAGCGCCCAGCCGTCCGACCTGCTGGATGCGCGTTTTCCGGTCTATCAGACCGGGCGCGGCGGCCAGTTCACCTATCATGGGCCGGGCCAGCGCGTGGGCTATGCCATGCTGAATCTGAAGCGCCGCAAGCCCGATGTGCGCGCCTATGTCCATGATCTGGAGCAATGGCTGATCGAGGCGCTGGCCGAGTTCAATGTGAAAGGCGAACGGCGCGAAGGCCGCGTTGGCATCTGGGTGCAACGCGGCACGCGCGAAGACAAGATCGCGGCCTTGGGCGTGCGCATCAAACGCTGGGTGACGTTTCACGGCGTGGCGCTGAATGTGGACCCGGACCTGAGCCATTTCTCCGGCATCGTGCCCTGCGGCGTCCGCGCCCATGGCGTCACCAGCCTGGCCGATCTGGGGATTATCGCCACCATGGCCGACGTCGACGTGGCGCTGAAAAAGAGCTTTGGACGGGTGTTCGGCTAGGCCGATAGCGCTACTAAACCCGCTTGTCTGAGTAATTCCGCGCCCTTCCCCAAAAGGCTTGAAAACCGGGAACTTCCGTCACCGCAACCTTTCGGTAATGCTGCATTGCAATGCGGTTTTACACCACCCGCGAATTCTGATTATTTCCCACAGTACCTGGGACTCGGCCAGGCGCTCTACGGGGGAATGCCGCAGAACGCGGTTTGTCGAGCTTAAACAAGAACAAGAGTCGCTCATGAGATTGCTGGTTTTGGGTCTGTTTCTGTCCGTCTCGACTGCGGCCTATGCCGCGGATTCGTCGGATCTGCAGAACCGTCTGGACACCACGGTGAAGCCCTTTGTGGGCAAGTACTGTGTCGCCTGTCATTCAGGGCCCCAGCCCACCGGCCAGTTCGATCTCAAGTCCTACACCGCGATGGATCAGGTGAAGGAAGATTTCCCGCGCTGGTCGCTGCTCGCCGACCGTCTCACCAATCACGAGATGCCGCCCAAGCAGATGCCGCAGCCGCCGCAGGCCGCGATCGACCAGATCGTCGCCTTTGTGCATGACGTGCGCGCAGAAGAGATCAAGCGGTTGGGCGGCGACCCCGGCACCGTGCTGGCGCGCCGTCTGAGCAACGCGGAATACGACAACACCATCCGCGACCTGACCGGCCAGGACATGCAGATTGCCCGCCAGTTCCCGGTCGATCCCGCCAACACCGCCGGCTTCGACAATTCCGGCGAGACCTTGACCATGTCGCCAGCGCTGCTGAACAAGTATCTGCAGGGCGCGCGCCAGATCGCCGATCATGTCGTGCTCAAGCCCGATGGCATCGACTTCGCGCCCTATTACATGCGGGTGGAAAGCGACCGCGACAAATACGCGATCCAGCGCATCATCGGCTTCTATCAGGCGCAGCCCACCAGCTTTGCCGACTATTTCGACGCCGCCTGGCGCTATCGCTATCGCGCGCAACTGGGAAAGCCGGCGGCGAGTTTGGCGTCGATTGCAGCCGACCAGAAGCTCAGCGCCAAGTACCTGCCGATGGTGTGGGGCATCCTGCATGACAAGGACGCGATCGGCCCCGTCGCCAAGCTCCAGGCGATGTGGAATGCGATCCCCGCGCCCCACGCGGGCGACGACGGCGCACGCGCCATCCAGACCCAGGCGATGGAGAATTTCGTCACCCGCATCCGCGCCCATACCGCCGTGCAGTTCTCTTCGCCCATCGTGAAGGGGCTGCCCGGCCAATCCGAGCCGCTGCACAACTGGCGCCTGCAGGAATATGCGGACAATCATCGCAAGAGCGATCCCAACGACATCCGCCCCGACAATGTGAAAGAATCGTCGCCGCCGGCGATCCCGAAATATCCGCCGCTGCACGAGGACGCGAGCCCGCGCTGGGCCGCGATCTCGGCCAACAACCGTTATGGCGACGCCGATCTGGTCTATCCGGCCGGACAGAAGGCGAAGTACCAGAAAGCGTTTGACCGCTTTGCCTCCGTCTTTCCCGACACCTTCTATGTCAGCGAGCGCGGCCGCTATTGGCCCGACCAGGCGATCGACAATGGCCGCCTGCTCAGCGCCGGCTATCACAACACCGGCGGCTACTATCGCGACGACACCGCGCTGACGCAGCTGATCCTAGATAAAAAGGGCCAGGACCAACTCAACCAGCTGTGGAACGAGTTCGATTTCGTCGCCCACCAGGCCGAGCGCACCTGGGTGCAGTATTTCTTCAACCAGAGCGGCGAAGTCGACGGCAATATCAACGGCAACCTGTCAACCGAATCCGGCTCCAAGCGTCCGGTCGGTCATGAAGTGACCGATCAGTTCGTGATCTTTCAGATGCGCGACAAGTATCTGGCGCGCTGGGCGGTGGACAAGGAACACAACGATCCGGTCGCGCCCAAGGTATTCAACTGGCACTTCGGTGCGATCAACACCACCTTGCGCAATACCGAAAAGGAACGCATCGCGGCCGAGCCCAAGCATCTGGCCGCCCTGGTCAAGTTCGCGGAGCGCGCCTATCGCCGCCCGCTGACAGCGAAGGAACACGTTGATCTGCTGGCCTATTACCACGTCCTGCGCACCAAGGCGCAGCTGTCACATGAAGACGCGGTGCGCGACACCCTCGTCAGCATCCTGATGTCGCCGGACTTCCTGTATCGCTTCGATCTGAACGGCCGGCCGGCCCCCAAACCCGCGCTGACAGCCGCCAGCCTGAAGACCGGCAAGGCCTTCGACAGCCAGCCGCTGTCGGACTACAGCCTGGCCAACCGGTTGAGCTATTTCCTGTGGGCCAGCATGCCCGATGCCGAACTGCTCAAGCACGCAGCCAGTGGCGATCTGCACAAGCCACAGGTCTTGTTGGCCGAGGCCCATCGGATGCTGAAGGATCCCAAGGTCAATGGCATGGCGACCGAGTTCACCGGCAACTGGCTGGTCTTCCGCCAGTTCGAGACCAACAATTCCGTGGACCGGATGCGCTTCCCGACCTTCGACGACAATCTGCGCGAAGCCATGTTCCAGGAACCCATCCACCTGGTGCAGGACAATATCCAGAACGACGGTTCGGTGCTGGACCTGATCTATGGCAACACCACCTTCGTCAATCCGTCGCTGGCCCGCCATTACGGCATGCCCGAGGTCCAGGGTGACGAGAACAGCTGGGTCAAGGTGGACGACGCCGACAAGTATGGCCGTGGCGGCATCCTGCCCATGGCGGTGTTCATGACCGAATATTCGCCCGGCCTGCGCACCAGTCCGGTCAAGCGCGGCAACTGGGTGGTGCAGAAGGTGCTGGGCATCCGTGTGCCGCCGCCCCCGCCGGTGGTGCCGGAGCTGCCCAGCGATGAATCCAAGACCGACAAGCCGATCCGCGAGATGCTGGCCGAGCATCACAAGAACCCGTTCTGCGCCGGCTGCCATTTGCGCTTCGACTCTTTCGGGCTGGCCTTTGAAGGCTATGGCCCGGTGGGCGACGCCCGCACCAAGGATCTGGCGGGGCGACCCATCGATGCCTCCACCACCTATCCGGGCGGCTTCCAGGGCGATGGTCTGAAGGGTCTGAAGGATTTCATCCGCGGCCACCGTGAGGACAATTACATCTCCAACCTGTGCCGCAAGCTGATGACCTATGCCCTGAACCGCTCGCCGCAGCTGTCCGATGAATCGCTCGTGGACAAGATGAAGACCAACCTGGCCGCCGACGGCTACAAGTTCCGCAGCCTGGTGGACACCATCATTCTGTCCCCGCAATTCCTCAACCGCCGCATCGACGAGCAGGCGAATGTGCCCACACCCGCCCCGCAACCCGCTGGCGGCAAACTGATCAAAGCCGATTTCCGCAAGGAGCATTGATTATGACCACGGACCGCTTTTCGAAGTTCCGCTCCAAGGCCTTTTCCCGCCGTATCGCGCTCAAGGGCGCCGGCTGCGCCATGGCCCTGCCCTGGCTGGAATCGGTGAATGCCTTCGCCGACACGCCCACCGCGGCCGACTTCCCCAAGCGCTTTGGCGTGATGTTCCTGGGCTGCGGGATCAATGAGCTTTACTGGAGCGCCGAAGGCAATGGCGCGGACATGAAGCTGTCCAAGACGCTGATGCCGCTGGACCCGCTGAAGCAGAAGATCAATGTGATCGACGGCCTGTATGTGAAGGCCATGACCAACCAGGGCATTCACCCGGCGCAGACCGGCAGCCTCTTGTCGGGCGAGCACATCACCAAGGGCGCCATCATCCATTCCGGCATCAGCGTCGACCAGATGATCGCCAATCATGTGGGCGAGGATACGCCGCAGTCTTCCATCGTGCTGGCCTGCGAGCAGCCCATGACCGGCTTTCACGAGACCAATTTCTCGCTCGCCTACAGTTCGCATCTGTCCTGGCAGACCCCGGATTCGCCCGTGCCGGTGGAAGTCTATCCGGCGCTGGCCTGGGACAGCCTGTTCGACAATCGCGGCAGCCTGCTCAATGTCAGTGTGCTGGACCGCATCAAGGACCAGGCCCAGTCCCTCTCCACCAAGATCAGCGCCGCCGACAAGGGCAAGGTCGATGAGTTCCTCACCAGCGTGCGCGAAGTTGAAAAGCGCGTCGAGCTGATGCGCAAGGACCAGGCGAGCGCGGAAGGTGCCGCCAAGGCCAAGAACATGCCGGTGGCGATGATGGAGCGGCCCGCCAGCGGCCTGCCGGAAGACCTGCGCCAGCATGCCAAACTGATGTGCGATATCATCGCCATCGCCTTCCAGACCAACAAGACGCGCGTGGCCTCGCTGATCATCAGCCGCGACCTGTCGGCCATGTACTATCCCTTCCTGGACGTAAAGGAAGGCCATCACGCCGCCAGCCATGACAACAGCTCGGAAGGTTATGAGCGCATCTCGCGCTTCCACATCGAGCAGTTCGCCTATCTGGCGACCAGGCTCGACGGCATGAAGGAAGGCGACGGCACCGTGCTGGACAACAGCTGCCTGATGTTCATGTCCAACATGTTCGTGGGCAGGAAGCACGACAATTCCCGCCTGCCGCTGGTCCTGGCCGGCGGATTGGGCGGCACACTCAAGACCGGGCGTTCGATCAACCTGCTGAATGCGGCCGACGACAAGCGCAACATGTGCAGCCTGTATCTGTCGTTGATGGACCGCTATGGCGTGAAGCGCGACAAGTTTGGCGATACCAGCCAGCGGCTTGACAGCATTTAACCCGCGGCCCGCGATAATGGGCGCGGGCCTTTTGCGCCTATAGGTTGGGACGACGCTTAAAACCTGTTTCCGCCGGCGGCTCCGAATTGTGCAGATCGACCGCGTTGACCTTGGCGCCCGGCGGGCCCTTGGTGGCATGGGAGACAAATATCTCCACCGCCTTGGTCGGCCCCGACACCAACGCTTCCACCGTGCCGTCCGAGCGGTTGCGCACCCAGCCGTCCAGCTTCTGGGCCTGTGCCGACATGATCAGAAAATCGCGAAAGCCCACGCCCTGGACAAAGCCATGCACTTGCACCTTCAGGGATGTAATATCGTCGCTCACGCCCCTAACATAGTCACCCCACCCCTCCAGACAAGATGGCCATCCTCTCCCGCTCGCTCTCCCTGGCCATATTCCGCGCCCATATCGAAAACGGTCTTTCTGTCGCCATCGGCGTCGGGCTGACCGGCCTCACCTTGGGCGCAGGCCTGGGCTTTCCCGCAGGCGTAGCCGCCGGCTCGGCCGCACTCTGCGTCTCCGTCAGCGACCGCACCGACCCCCTGCGCCAGAAAGGCTGGATCATGGGGCTGGCCTTTCTCAGCACCGTCTTCTTCACCGCGCTATCGTCCTTTGCGCGCTTTTCCACGCCCGCTTTCATCGTCGCGACCGCCTTCACCGGCCTGTGGGCCGGGCTGATCTCGGCCTATGGCCGGTGGGTGCTGAGCCTGGCGATGACCTCGGTGCTCTCCTTCGTGCTGGCGATGGGACAGAGTTTCGCCACCCCGTCGGACGCCGCCGACCACCTGATGCTGACGGTCTGCGGCGCGCTGGGTTACATGACCTATGCGGTGACCGTGGCGTGGCTGTTCGACGACCGCGCGCGGCGCCTGCTGCTGGCCGAGGCCATGCATGCCTTCGCCGCCTATCTGCGCGCCAAGGCCGCGCTCTACAATCCCGATGCAACGGGGCCGGCCGCCTTCCACGCCCTGATCGACGCCCATGCCAGCCTGGCCGACCGGCTGCAGGCCGCGCGCGACAGCCTGTTCGCGCGCCGCAGCCATCGCATGCAGTTGAAGCGCATCGACACATTGGTCGCGCTGTTGGATGCCTTCGAGACGGTGTTGTCCTCGGATGCCGATATCGAAATGCTGCGCATCAGCCCGCAGCGCGAGCTGATGTGGCGGCTGAACGGTTTTGTCCTGCAGATGGCGGAGGAAGTAGAGCGGCTGACCTTGGCGCTGCGTGTACGCCATGGTCATCCGGCACCGTTCAACCACGGCGAACAGGTGCGCCTGCTGCAGGATGCGCTGACCGACGCGGGCCAGGCCACGCCGGATGATCCGGTCATCCAGGCCTATGTCTCGACGGCCAACAAGCTGATCCTGGCCGACAACTATGTCGGCGCGCTGGCGCTGACCTTGGAAACGGCAACGGCGCCCAGCGATCTGGCGGCCAAACTGAACCTGGATTTGTTCCGCCAGGATACGTCACGGGGCCTGGGCCTTCTGGCCCGGCAATTCCGCTGGCGCGCGCCGGCCTTGCGTTATGCCATCCGCCTGTCGCTGGCGATGGTGACGGGCCTGGGCCTGACGCTGTGGTTCGGCCGGTTCGATCATGCCAACTGGGTGCTTCTGACCACCGCACTGATCATGCGGGCCAACTACAGCGTGACCCGGCGCAGGCGGTGGGACCGCGTCGCCGGCACCCTGATCGGCTGCGCCCTGGCCGTCACCTTCATCAACACCATGCCGCCAGCCGTATTGTTGCTGTTCATCGTGATGGCGGTGGGCGTGAGTCACGCCTACGGACTGGTCGCCTATCGCATCACCGCGATTGGCGCATCCATCTCATCCCTGCTGCTGCTGCATTTTGTGGCGCCGCTGGTGCATCCGCAATTCTTCGAGCGCATCACCGACACGCTGATCGGCGCAGGTCTAAGCTGGGCTTTCAGCTATCTTTTGCCCAGCTGGGAAAGCGAAGACCTGCCCAAGACCGTGCGCGGCCTGCTGGAGGCCGATGCCGGGTTCGCCGATGCCGCCCTGTGTCTGACGCCGGTCAGCCAGAGCTACCGCCTGGCGCGCAAGAAGGCCGTGGATGCGGTGGCGCAATTGTCGGGCGCCATCCGCCGCCTGGCCGATGAACCCAACGTCAACCGCCGGGCGTTGGCGGCGCTGGGCGAGCTTTTGGGGGCGAATTACCTTCTGGCCTCCGACCTGTCTTCCATGCCGGTACTGGTCAAGCTTCGTGTCCACGAACTGGACGCCGCGGCGGCCGCAGCCGCCGTTGCCCAGACCCGCGAGCGGGTGGTGGCGATCCTGACGCCGGACAGCCTGGATCACACCGAGATGGCGACACCGCAACGCGACAGCCTGGCCGGCATGCAGACCAACATGGCGATGGAGGTTCTGGCGCGCCGCCTCAGCCATATCGAACATTCCGCGCAGAAGGTGGCGCGGCTGGCGGCCAGGCCGGTTATCGAAAATATCTAGTGGCCGTCGTCCGACCAATGCGGCGGATCACTGACCAATTTTATCACGCCGAAAGTCGCGCCCACCGTGATCAGCTGGGGGTTGGAGCCGTTGCATGGGCCGCCAGAGATGGCGTGGCTGGCACCGTTGAAATCGGTGATTGTCAGCGTGCCGTTCCAGCCGATGGTCATGTCCACGGCACGGCGCTGGGTGTGGCGGCTTTCCAGCGCGGGGGGAACTGGATCTGGTAGCCGGCCATCATCTGGCGCGCGGCATTACGGGCGTTGGCGACCTACCCGCCACAGGTCCAGTCGATCTCCACCCCAGCCATGGCGGGCACGGCAGCCGGGTCCTGGCCGCTGCCGCCGATCATGCAGCACCAATGCATCAGCCAGGCGCGTTCCGGCGGGCGGTAGGTGTCGGCGATGGAGACGGAGGCGCCAGCCTTCTGCAGCTGGGAGATAAAGGCATGCACCTGGTCGGCGAAATCCGGCAGCAGGTCGTCCAGCGACTGGCTGGCGGGAACACGCGCGCACCACTGCGGCCGGCTGGTTCGGTCATGAGACTTGCCCCCTTTTGAACGCCGGGACGCTACACTGAGTCGGCGGCGGCCAAATCCTCCAGAACCGCTTTTATGCGATGGACGACCGAATGCAGGTCGCGTTCTGCTTCCCGCCGCCACAGCTGCAGGATCACATAGCCTTGCTCGCTGAGCAGCCGATCACGGACGATTGTGTTGGAACGCCGCCCCGGTTCGCCATCCTCCAGCGAGATCACCAGTCTCAGCGTATGTTCGGCGAAGTCCAGGGTGAAGGTCTTGAAAGGCGACTTGCGGCGGAAGCGATAACCTTCCAGCGCCTTGAGCCGGGCCCAGAGCCGTTTCTCCAGCGTATTGCGGGCCTTGAGCGGCGTCTTTCGCTGCACTCAGTTGCTTTCTTGGCGCACAGCGGTCATCAACTCGACCGCCTTGTCCAACTCATGCCCCAGAGCCGTGGCGCGTTTCGCGGCTTCGGCGTCTTCGCCCCATTTTTCGGCTTGATAGATCTCGTCAATCCGCGACAAAGCGAAGGCGTTTTCCCCCGTGATGAACCTGGCAGCCACCGCCAGCGCCAGCACCACACTACCGGTGATGGAGGCAATGACATGTAGCGCGCCCAGAGTGAAAGGACCGAATTCTTCCATCGCCTGGCGCAGCGCCAGTAGCGCATCGAGGGTCTGGTCGATGTGGGCCATACCTTCCGCCACTTTCATATGGGCGCCATGGCGCTGGCGCACCCAATCGAGCAGCGGGTCCCAGCCTGCGCGCTGGCGCACGACCAGTTCCGGCGGCTGATGAGCGCGATAACAGAGCAGATCATTTTCGCCAAAGCGCAGGATGGCGTCGATCACGCCGGCGCGATTGGCGGCGACGCCATCGACCACGGTATTGGCCAGCCTGAGCAGCGGCATGGTGGTGGCGACGATCGCCTCGCCTTGCGCCTGCCATTCCCGGGCAATGGCCGCGGCCAGATTTTCTGTCGGCAAAACCAGCATGGCGCGGCCGGGCGTTTTTATCGGCTTGCCGTCCAGCAGAACGGCGAAGCCACTATCGGCCGGTCCAACCGACACGTCCTTGTAAAAGCGCTTCATCTCTTTGGCTTGTTTTTGTGCGCTCCGCTGCTTGAGCGCTTGGCCTTTTTCGCCGGGAAGGGATCACTGCGGTCGTCGGGATCAAAGCCCAGCAGCTTCCAGCTTTTCACCATATGCGGCGACAGGGGCGCGGTGGCCTGCAGCCGGCCGCCATCGGGGCGGCCGATGTCGATGGAACGGGCATGCAGATGCAGCTTGTCGGCGATATCGCCACGCCCACGGGAATCCGTGCCGCCATATTTGAAATCGCCCACGATAGGCGTGCCCAGGCTGGCCAGATGCACGCGGATCTGATGGGTGCGCCCGGTGATGGGCCGCGCCGCCACCCAGGCGAACTCGCTGCCTGCGGTTCCCATCACGGCATATTCGGTCACGGCGGCCTTGGCCTCATCATCTTCGCTCACCGTCATGCGCTCATCCTTGCCGCGCACGCCCTCCTTGGCCAGCGCCGCCTTGATCACGCCATGCTTCTGTTTGGGCACGCCTCGGGTCAGCGCCCAATAGATTTTCGACGTGTCGCGCAGCGCCAAGCTGGCCGACAGGCCCGAAGCCGCCAGCGCCGTGCGCGCGATCAGCAGCACGCCGGAGGTATCGCGGTCCAGCCGGTGCACCAGCTTGGGCCGGGTAGGTTTTTCGTACTGGAGCGAATCCAGCATGCCATCCACATGTTTGCTGAGGCCGGAACCGCCCTGGGTCGCAAGCCCGGGCGGCTTGTCGATCACGATGACCTGCTTGTCCATGTAGAGGATGCGATCCGCGAGACTGCCCATGTCCTTGGTCGCCAGCGGATGCTTTTCCTGGGCCAGCGGCTTTTCGGGGCGCTGGTCTTTCGCATGAATTACCTGCGGCGGCAGCCGCATCGTCTGGCCCGCCACAAGCCGGTCGGCCGCCTTGGCGCGCTTGCCGTCCAGCCGTACTTCGCCCTTGCGCAGCAGCTTCTCCAGCAGCACATGGGTGACGTTGGGATAGTGCCGCTTGAACCAGCGGTCCAGCCGGGCACCGTCATCATCTGCGTCTATGGTGCGAAGCTCAGGCATAGATCGCGCGCACGATCCAGAGGCCGCAGAACAAAGCGACGATGGACAAGATGGCGGAGCCGATCACATAGCTGGTGGCGGTGACATAGGCCTGGCGCTGAATCAACAGCGCGCTCTCCAGCGAGAAAGTGGAGAAAGTGGTGTAGCCGCCCATGATGCCGGTAGTGAGAAAGGCGCGCACTTCCGTCGAGACGCTGAATTTGAGCGCCATCAGTTCGGTCAGCACGCCCATAATAAAGCCGCCGCTGACATTAACGGTGAAAATGGCGTAGGGGAAACCGGTCCAGGTCGGGCTCTGGATGGTGGAAACCAAATAGCGCGCCACCGAACCGATGGCGCCGCCCAGGGCAACCGCCGTGACAATACCCGCCTTCATTCTGCGCCTCCCCGTTTTGCCCGAAGCTTTGACCAGTATTCCAGCCGCTTGGCAATCTCGCGTTCGAAACCGGCTTCCTTGGGTGTATAGAATTGCTGCCGCGCCATGTCGTCGGGGAAGTAGCTCTGTCCCGAAAAGCCGTCTTGCGCGTCATGGTCGTATTGATAGCCCGCGCCATAGCCCAGGTTCTTCATCAGCTTGGTGGGCGCGTTCAGGATATGGGCCGGCGGCGTCAGCGAACCATGCTCCTGTGCCGCGCGCTTGGCCGCGCCCAGCGCCTTGTAAACCGCATTGGATTTGGGCGCGCTGGCCAGATAGAGCACACATTGCGCCAGCGCCAGTTCGCCTTCCGGCGAACCCAGGAAATCGAACACATCCTTGGCGGCCAATGCTTGGTGAACCGCTTCCGGATCGGCCAGACCAATGTCTTCCACCGCAGCGCGCACTAGGCGGCGGGCGATATACAGCGGCTGTTCGCCGCCAGCCAGCATTCGCGCTAGCCAATAGAGTGCGGCATCGGGATCAGAACCGCGAATGGATTTATGCAGGGCGGAGATGATGTTGTAATGCTCTTCGCGGCTTTTGTCGTAGAGCGGCATGCGCCGCTGCACCGCGCCCACCAGAGCGGCCGCGTCCAGCGGCTTGACGGTTTTCACGCTGGAAAGTTCTTCCACCAGATTGAGCAGATAGCGCCCGTCGCCATCGGCCATGGCGCGCAAACTGGCACGGGCGTCGTCGGTCAGTTTCAGCGGCTCGCCATAATGGGCTTCCGCCCGCTGCAGCAGCATTTCGAGCGCCGCATCATCCAGCCGCCGCAGCACCAGCACCTGGGCGCGGGACAACAGCGCGCCGTTCAATTCGAACGACGGGTTCTCGGTAGTGGCGCCCACCAGCACCACGGTGCCGTCTTCCACCACGGGCAGGAAACTGTCCTGCTGGCTGCGGTTGAAGCGGTGGATCTCATCGATGAAGAGAAGCGTGCCCTGCCCGGTCCGCCGCCGGGCCCGCGCCGCCTCGAAGGTCTTCTTCAGGTCGGCAACGCCGGAAAACACCGCCGAGAGCTGTTCGAAGTGCAGGTTGAAAGCGGTGGACAGCAGCCGGGCGATAGTGGTCTTGCCGGTGCCCGGCGGTCCCCACAGGATGATGGAGGTCGGCCGGCCATTGGCCACCATGCGGCCCAGCGGGCCTTCGGGAGCCAGCAGATGTTCCTGCCCCACCACCTCGGCCAGGCTCGCGGGCCTCAGCCGGTCGGCCAGGGGCCGCGGCGCGTCACTCGCAAGGTCGCTGGATTCGAAAAGATCGCTCACCCGGCGGTTATAGCAAAAGGAAAGGCCCCGCGAGGGTTTTCCCGCGGGGCCTTTTTCAGCTTCGAACCAGTGTTTTTACAGGTGCCACTTGACCCCGAAAGACAGGTTATTGCTGGTGTTGCTGATCCCGGTCAGGCCGCCCGCATTCACGTCATGGGCGTTCTGATAGCGATATTCGGCAAAGATGCTGGCCTGATCGGAGGCGCGATATTCGACCCCACCCAGGGCCTGCCAGCCCAGCACCGTCGAGCCGCCATGGTTGCCCGCGCCGTTGTCGATATTGGTCTGGATCGCACCCAGACCGGCGCCGCCGTAAAGCTCGAACGGCGAGTTGGTCGGCAGGTGGTAAATCGCATTGGCCATATAGGAACTGGACTGCAGCCGCGCATTGGTGGTGTTGGAATAGGCCGACTGGCTGAACAGACCGTCGGCTTCCAGCGAGACGTTGGGCAGATTGAAGTCATTCAGGTAGTAGCCGTAACGGGCGCCGACATTGAAGCCGGTGTCCATGCTGTTCTTGGTGCCATTCACGTTCAGGGCCGGATCAAACGTCGGACCACCAAGAACCGAAATGTAGGAATCGGCCTGGGCCGCGCCAACACCCAACACAGAAATGCCGAGAGCCAAAGCCACGGCGGAAGCAGCAAACACGGTTTTCATAAATCACGTCCCTTTGCATGGTGCCCCCCATGCCCAGGACTAACGCAGGTAATCACTGCGGGTCGCGTTACAAGAACGACAAACAGTCAGAATTGATCGCGGGCAACACTGCGTAACAAAGTTTTCGCGCAAGGCTGTTCATGTTACGCGCGCGACATCCATGATTTCGCCACGCTGTGGCAGGCATTCGCGCCACGATCTCAAATGTTATGACATCAAATGTGATGGTTCGTCGCTTGAAATGATCGTCGCACGACGCTGTCGCTAACGACGGATCATTCCGTTCGCCGTGCTGACGCACGACGAACCGCTCCTCACCCATCTACGGACAGGGTCAGCTTGCGGCCATCGCGTTCGATGACCATGTCCCAATGGTTGCCGGCATTGAGAAGACGCACAAGTTCCCCGACCCGGTTGACCGCCGAGCCGTTGATGTTGCGTACGATGTCGCCGGGCTGGAATCCGTAATTGGCGGCGATGCCGCTGGAGTTCACCGACACAATGGCGACGCCTTTTGACATCACATCGATCTGCAGCTCTGTGGCCGTGGCCGGCGAGATGTTCTCGACCTTGGCACCGGTGAGCGGGTTGCGCCCGGCAATGGTCTGGGCCTCGCGTGGCGGGGTTTCCGGCGGCAGCACCAGGGTGACGGTGACGTCGCGCCCGCTTTTGCCGGCGGCGACATGCATGCGCACATTTTCGCCCGGACGATGGGTTGCCGTGCGATAGTTCAACGACTGCATGTCGTCGACTGCCGCGCCGTCCACCGACTGCACCACTTCGCCGGACTTCACCCCGGCCCTGCTCAGCGGACCGCCGGGATAGACGTCTTTCAGAAGCACACCGCCCGGCCGCGACAGACCCAGGCTGGATGCGATCTCGCTGGTGACGGGCTGGCCACTGGCGCCGACCCAGGCCAGCTGCACATTGGCGGTGTTGCCGCTCTTGATGCCGCCTTCCACACCTTCTACCACCCGGCGCACCAGATTGGCGGGAATGGCAAAGCCGATGCCAACATTGCCACCACTGCGTGAAACGATGGCGGTGTTGATGCCGGCCAGTTTGCCGTCGGTGGTGACCAGCGCGCCACCGGAATTGCCGGGATTAATGGCGGCGTCGGTCTGGATGAAAAACTGGTAGTCGGATGCCGAAATCTGGGTGCGGGCCAGCGCCGAGACGATGCCCATGGTCACCGTCTGGCCCACGCCGAAGGGATCACCGATCGCCAGCACCAAATCGCCCACCTGCACCGCGTCGGAATTGGCGAAGGGCACCACGGGCAGGTTCTCGCCATGAACGTCGATCTTCAGCACCGCCAGATCGGTGCGGGGGTCGGCCAGAAGCACCTTGGCCTTGAACTCGCGCTTGTCCGACAGGGCCACGGTGATTTCGCTGCCGCCTTCCACCACATGATTGTTGGTGACGATCAATCCGTCGGCGCGCACGATCACGCCCGAACCCAGACTCTGCTGCACGCGCTGGCGCATTTCCGGGGTGCCGAACAACTGGCTGAACAGCGGATCATTGAAGAAGGGATTGGCCTGTGGCGGCAGCACCGACTTGGAATAGACATTGACCACGGCGGGGGCGACGCGCTTGACCACCGGCGCAAAGGTAAGCTGTACCTGGCCCATGGACGACGGCGGCGCCGGCAGAGCGCGCGGGGCCGGCGGGGCTGTGCGCAATGGCTCAGCCTTGTTATCCGCCAGCGTGGGAAGCACATAAAGGCCCGCCAGCGCCGCAGCACCCACAGCCATCGAAATCGTCTTCATCGCGCGCATCCTGTTCCTTGCAGAAACGTCATCTTGCCAAAATGAAAAAAGGGCGGCATCGCTGCCGCCCCCAATCTATTGCCAAATCCGGCGAAATTCAGGCCCCACTCAGGCTTCGGTTTCGACGTCCACCGGGCCGGAATCCTGGCCCTTGGCGCTTTCGTCGCGGTCCACGAACTCGATGATCGCCATCGGGGCGTTGTCGCCATGACGGAACCCGGCCTTGAGCACGCGGGTATAGCCGCCGGGGCGGCCCTTGTAGCGCGGGCCGATCACGTCGAACAGCTTGGTCACCTGATCGGCGTCCTTGATCTGGGCCAGCGCCTGACGGCGGGCGTGCAGGTCGGCCGCACCGCGGCGCGACAGGGTCACCAGCTTTTCGATCACCGGGCGAAGGTCCTTCGCCTTGGGCAGCGTGGTCTTGATCTGCTCATGCTTGATCAGCGCGGCAGTCATGTTGCCCCACATCGCCTTGCGATGAGAGGCGGTGCGGTTGAACTTGCGGCCTTGATTACCGTGACGCATGGCAGTGTCTTTCTAAAGATCAGTATTGGTCTTCGTAACGCTTGGCGAGATCTTCGATATTCTCCGGCGGCCAGCCCGGCACTTCCATGCCCAGGTGCAGGCCCATCTCTGCCAGAACCGCCTTGATCTCGTTGAGCGACTTGCGGCCGAAGTTCGGGGTGCGCAGCATCTCGGCTTCGGTCTTCTGGATCAGGTCGCCGATATAGACGATGTTGTCGTTCTTCAGGCAGTTGGCCGAACGCACCGACAGCTCCAGCTCGTCCACTTTCTTGAGCAGGACGGGGTTGAAGGCCAGATCGGGCTTGGCTTCCTCGGTGGCGCGCTCGCGCGGCTCTTCGAAGTTGATGAAGACCTGGAGCTGGTCCTGGAGGATGCGCGCGGCATAGGCCACCGCATTGTCCGGGGTGACGGCGCCATTGGTTTCGACCGTAAGGGTCAGCTTGTCATAGTCGAGGATCTGGCCCTCGCGGGTGTTCTCGACCTTGTAAGAGACCTTCTTGACCGGCGAGAACAGCGAATCCACGGGAATAAGTCCGATGGGCGCGTCTTCCGGACGGTTGCGGTCGGCGGGCACATAGCCCTTGCCGGTGGCGATGGTGAGCTCCATGCGGAAATCCACCTTCTCGTCGAGGGTACACAGCACCAGCTCGGGATTGAGGATTTCGATGTCGGCGCTGGTCTGGATGTCGCCGGCCTTCACTTCGCCCGGACCCTGCTTGCGCAGCGAAACGCGCTTGGGGCCTTCGGCATGCATGCGCAGCGAGATCATCTTCACGTTGAGCACGATGTCGGTGACGTCTTCGCGCACGCCCTGGATGGACGAGAATTCGTGCAGCACGCCTTCGATCGAGATGGCGGTGACGGCCGCGCCCTGCAGCGAGGACAGCAGCACGCGGCGCAGCGAATTGCCCAAGGTCAGACCGAAGCCGCGTTCCAGCGGTTCGGCGGTGATGGTGGCGGTACGGCCTGCGTCATGCCCGGCTTCGGTCTTGAGCTTGCCGGGCTTGATCAATTCCTGCCAATTCTTCTGAAACATGTTTTTTCCTCATCGTGTCCCGGGCTTGTCGGACCATGCCCATACGTGCGACGGGTTAGTGGTACGTCCGAAAAATTTTATGGTCGCTCCGGCTCACGCCGACGCTCCTCTTACACGCGCCGGCGCTTGGGCGGCCGGCAGCCATTGTGCGGGATCGGCGTCACATCGCGGATCGAAGTGACGACAAGCCCCACAGCCTGCAGCGCGCGCAGCGCAGATTCACGCCCCGAACCGGGGCCGGAAACTTCGACTTCCAGGGTGCGCATGCCGTGCTCGACCGCCTTGCGGCCGGCATCTTCGGCGGCCATCTGCGCCGCATAGGGCGTGGACTTGCGCGAACCCTTGAAGCCCATCATGCCGGCCGACGACCAGGAAATGGCGTTGCCCTGCGCGTCGGTGATGGTGACGATGGTGTTGTTGAAGGTCGCCGCGACATGGGCGACGCCCACCACAACGTTCTTCTTTTCCTTCTTGCGGGCGCGGCCGGCGCCCTTGGCGCCCTTGGTTGCTGCTTCAGCCATGGCTTACTTGGTGACTTTCTTCTTGCCGGCGATCGCTTTGGCAGGACCTTTGCGGGTGCGGGCGTTGGTGTGGGTGCGCTGGCCCCGGACCGGGAGGCTCTTGCGGTGACGCAGGCCGCGATAACAGCCCAGGTCCATCAGACGCTTGATGTTCATGGCGACGTCGCGGCGCAGATCGCCTTCCACCAGAAAGTCGCGGTCGATGATTTCGCGGATCTGGATGACTTCGGACTCGGTCAAATCGCTGATGCGACGCGCCGGATCGATCCCCAGCTGGGTGATGATCTGGTGGGCGGTGTGCGGCCCGATTCCGTGAATGTAGCGAAGGCCGATTTCGACTCGCTTCTGGGTCGGGATATTGACGCCGGCGATACGTGCCACTGAGTGTCTCCGAAGGCTGTTAAGCCGTTGAACTTGTTAATAATTTTGTAACCGGCAAAGCTTCAGCCAAAACCGGGCCTGGGCGAAGGTCGAAAACGCCCTGAAAACACGGAAATGACAGGAAAATCTGTCGCGAGGGCGCGGATTATAGGAATGCACCCCCGCCCGTCAACTCCTGGCCGGGATTTATTGTCGCAGCGCCCATTCAGGCCGGGCCCCCGTCCAGAATGGACGCGATCTGAGCCGTCACGGCCTCCACCGGGGCCATGCCGTCCACGGTCTTGAGCTTGCCCTGCCCCCGGTAAAAGTCGATCAGCGGGGCTGTATTCTTGTAATAGACCCCCAGGCGGTGGGCCAGGGTTTCCGGGGTGTCGTCGGACCGCAGGACCCCGCCGGCCTTGATGCGGGCCTCGACCCGGCTGAGCAGGACCGCATCGTCCACCTTCAGTTCCAGCACCAGGTCGATCTTCTTGCCCCGCTCGGCCAGCATCCGGTCCAGCGCCTCGGCCTGGGGGATGGTGCGGGGAAAACCGTCGAACACAGCACCTTGGGCGCAGTCGGGTTGGTCATAGCGTTCGGCGATGATCTTGATGACGGTCTCGTCGGGCACCAGTTCGCCCTTTGCCATCAGCGCCTTGCAGGCCAGACCCAGCGGCGTGCCGGCCTCGATGGCCGCACGCAGCATCTCGCCGGTGGAAAGCTGCGGCCAGCCGCGTTTCTCGGTAAGAATTTTGGATTGGGTGCCCTTGCCCGCCCCCGGCGGCCCGAACAGAACCAGATTCACCGGCGCGCTCCTCGCAGCTTCGACTTCTTCAAGAGCCCTTCATATTGCTGCGCCACCAGATGGCTCTGGATCTGCGCCACCGTGTCCATCGTCACCGAGACCACGATCAGGATCGAGGTTCCCCCCAGCGAGAAGGACACGTTGTACTTGTAGAACAGGAATTCCGGGATGAGGCAAACAAAGGTCAGATACAGCGCCCCGATGACCGTGATTCGGGTCAGCGTATAGTCGATGAACTGGGCGCTTTTCTTGCCCGGCCGGATGCCGGGGAAAACACCGCCATACTTCTTCAAATTCTCCGCCGTCTCTTCCGGATTGAAGACGATCGAGGTGTAGAAGAAGGAGAAGAACAGGATCAGCGCGCCATAGAGCAGCAGATACAGCGGCTGGCCGCGGCTGACATAGCTGACGAGGGTCTGCAGCCAGCCCGGCAGGTTCTGGGCGTTGAAGCTGGCGATGGTGGTGGGCAGAAGCAGGATCGACGAGGCGAAGATGGGCGGGATCACGCCGGAGACGTTGAGCTTCAGCGGCAGGTGCGATGAGTCGCCGCCATAGACCTTGTTGCCGACCTGGCGCTTGGGATAGGTGACGAACAACCGGCGCTGGGCGCGTTCCATGAAGACGATGAAACCCACCAGCGCCACCGTGAAGACCATGAAGAAAATGATCAGCAACGGATTCACGGAACCGACGCGCGCCTGTTCCAACGTGCTGCCGATAAGCTGAGGAAACCGCGCGACAATGCCGGCGAAAATGATCAGCGAGATGCCGTTGCCCACCCCGCGGCTGGTGATCTGTTCACCGATCCACATGAGCAGAACTGTGCCACCGGTGAGCGTGACCACCGCGCCGATGCGGAACAGCAAACCCGGATGCAGCACGATATGGGCCTGGCCGCCAAAATGCTCCAGCCCCAGCGCGATGCCGTAAGCCTGGATCATGGCCAGCGCCACGGTGAAATAGCGCGTGTACTGGTTGATGACCTTGCGGCCCGCCTCGCCTTCCTTCTTCAGCGCTTCCAGTTCCGGAAACACCGTGGTCATCAGCTGGATGATGATGGAGGCGGAGATGTAGGGCATGATCCCTAAGGCGAAGATCGCCATGCGGCCGACCGCGCCGCCGGCCAAAGTGTTGAACACATCGAGCAGCCCGCCGGCCTGCTGGACCTGCTGGGCCAGCGCCGCCGGATCGATGCCGGGCATGGGGATATAAGTGCCGACACGCGCCACAATCAGGGCGCCCAAGGTGAAGAAGATGCGGCTGCGCAGCTCCTTGGCCTTGGAGATGGAGCCGAAGTTGAAATTGGCGGCCAGTTGTTCGGCTGCAGATGCCATCAGGTGCTCCTGGAAAGAACGCGCCGATCTTATATGGGAAGGCAACCCCGCCCTTTCGAGCGGGGCAAATCCCGATCTTATGCCTTGCGCGCTTCCCGCTTTTTGGCCGATTCCGCGCGGCGCGTCTGGCGCTTGCCCGGCTGACCCTTCTTGTTGCTGTACACTTTCTTCTGGAAGGTGGTGGTCACCGAGCCGCCGGCCTTTTCCACCGCTTCGCGGGCAGACGCCGACACGCCGGCCACTTCGATGTCGATCTTGGCGGTGATCGAACCTTTGCCCAGCAGACGCACGCCGTCGCGGCTCTTGTGGACCAGACCGGCCTTGCGCAGCACGTCTTCGGTGATCTTTGCAGCCGCGCTCAGTCGCTTGTCGTCGATCGCCTTCTGGATGCGGTTCAGATTCACTTCCGAAAAGTCGTTGGCGAAAATATTGCGGAAGCCGCGCTTGGGCATGCGCATGTGGAGCGGCATCTGGCCGCCTTCAAAGCCATGCACCTGGTTGCCGGTACGCGCCTTGGCGCCCTTGACGCCGCGGCCGCTAGTCTTGCCCAGGCCGGAGGAGGAACCACGACCCAGCTTGTCCTTGCGCTTGTGGGCGCCGGGATTGTTGGCGATCTGATTGAGCTTCATCTTACTTGCCCTCTTCCACGATCTCGACGAGGTGCTTGACCGCGTTGATCATGCCGCGCACCGACGGCGTATCTTCCAGGGTGCGGGTACGGCGGATCTTGCCGAGCCCCAGGCCACGCAGGGTGGCGGCCTGAATTTCCGGCTTGCGGTTGGCGCTGCGGATCTGGCGCACGGTAACCGTCTTTCCGGCTTTTGCTTTCTTCTCGGCCATGACTTTTCTCTCTTAAAACTTGAGTTAGGCGCCCGCTTCGGCGGTCTGATCTTCCCGGCGGGCCAGGATTTCCGACACGCTGCGGCCACGGCGCTGGGCCACCATGCGGGGGCTCTGCTGGTTCTTGAGCGCATCAAACGTGGCGCGCACCATGTTGTAGGGATTGGAGGTGCCCAGCGACTTGGACACAACGTCGCCAACGCCGAGCGCTTCGAACACCGCGCGCATCGGGCCGCCGGCGATGATGCCGGTACCGGCCGGCGCCGGACGCACCAGCACCTTGCCCGCGCCGTGATGGCCGCGCACTTCGTGATGCAGGGTGCGGCCGTCCTTCAGCGGAATGCGGATCAGCGACTTCTTGGCGTCTTCGGTGGCCTTGCGGATGGCTTCCGGCACTTCGCGCGCCTTGCCATGGCCAAAGCCGACGCGGCCATTGCCGTCACCCACCACCACAAGGGCGGCGAAACCAAAACGGCGGCCACCCTTCACAACCTTGGCAACACGGTTGATGTGCACCAGCTTGTCGATCAGGTCGTTGTCTTTTTCCTCGCGGTCGCGACGGCCCCGGCCTTCACCACGACCACGGCCTTCGCGTCCACCACGATCACCGCGGCCGCGGCCTTCGCGCTGCTGTTCGCCCTGCTGTTCGGTTGCCATATATTCCACTTCCTTACTATCTAGACCTTCCGGCCTTCAGATTTGGACTCGTTCGTACGCTGACGCTACAAACCCTTTAGAACTCGAGGCCGCTTGCACGGGCCGCGTCTGCGAGCGCCTTGACGCGCCCATGATAGATGTAGCCGCCACGGTCAAACATGACCTGCTTGACGCCCTTGGCCAGGGTGCGTTCGGCGATCTTCTTGCCGACGCTGGTGGCCGCGTCCACGTTCCACGACTTGGCTTCCTTGCCGTCCTTCTCGTTGGTCGAGGCGGAGGCGACGGTCACGGCCTGGGCGTCATCGATCACCTGGGCATAGATGTGCTTGCCCGAGCGGAAAATCGACAGGCGCGGACGCGCGCCATGGGTGGTGAGACGGTGACGGGTGCGCGACTGGCGCTTCTTGAAGATGTCCTGGGTCATTACTTCTTCTTGCCTTCCTTGCGGCGGACATATTCGCCCTCATAGCGCACGCCCTTGCCCTTGTAGGGCTCCGGCGGACGCCAGGAACGGATCTCGGCGGCAACCTGGCCGACGAGCTGTTTGTCGATGCCCGACACCGAAATCATGGTGGGCTTTTCGGTGACGATGGTGATGCCGGCCGGGATCGCATAGGGCACGTCGTGGCTGAAGCCGAGCTGGAGGTTCAGAACCTTGCCCTGCACCGCCGCGCGATAACCGACGCCCTGGATTTCCAGCTTCTGGGTGAAGCCCTGGGTCACGCCGGTCACCAGATTGTTGACCAGCGTGCGCGACAGGCCCCACATCTGCGGCGCCTTTTCCATTTCCTTGCGCGGAGCGACATGGATGCCATGCTCGTCCACCGAGGCAGCGACTTCCTGCACCAGCTTGACGCTGAGTTCACCCTTGGGACCCTTGACCTTGACGGTCTGGCCATCCACCGAGGCGGTGACGCCCTTGGGCAGTGCGATTGCTTTCTTGCCAATACGGGACATGACGGCTCCTTAGAACACCTGGCAGAGGACTTCGCCGCCGACATTTTTCTCGCGGGCGGAGGTGTCCGTCATCAGGCCTTGCGGCGTGGACAGAATGGACACGCCCAGACCCTGGCGATGCGGCTTGAGGTCGGCGACCGAGGAATAGACGCGGCGGCCCGGCGTGGAGATGCGCTTCAGCTCGCGGATCACCGGCTGGCCTTCGTGATACTTGAGCTCGATTTCCAGCTCCCTGTGGCCCTTCACTTCAACCTCGGCATAGCCGCGGATGTAGCCCTCTTCCTGCAGCACGTTGAGCAGGCGAATGCGCAACTGCGAGTTGGGCGAGGAAATCTTGCTCTTGCGGCGCATCTGACCGTTGCGGATACGGGACAGCAGATCGCCAATGGGATCGATGATCATGATTGCTCCTTACCAGCTCGCCTTGGTCATGCCGGGGATCTGGCCGAAATTCGAAAGAGAGCGCAGCGCGATACGCGACATCTTGACCTTGCGGTAGTAGCCCTTGGGACGGCCCGAGAGCTCGCAGCGGTGATGGATACGCACCTTGGAGGAATTGCGCGGCAGCTTGGCCAGCTTGAGGCGCGCCTCGAAGCGCTCCTCGGCCGGCACTTTCATGTCGTCCGCTTTCGCCTTCAGGGCGGCGCGCCTGACGGCATACTGGGCCACCAGCTTTTCGCGCTTCTTGTTGCGGTTGATCTGACTTGTCTTCGCCATTGTCAGCGCCTCAATTCGTGAAGGGGAACTGGAAGCCTTCGAGCAGCGCCCGGGCCTCCTCGTCGGTCTTCGCAGATGTGTTGAACACGATGTCCATGCCCCACACGGTTTCGGTCTTGTCGTAGTCGATTTCCAGGAACACGACGTGTTCCTTCATGCCCATGGCATAGTTGCCGCGGCCATCGAACGACTTGGGATTGACGCCGCGGAAGTCGCGCACGCGCGGCAGCGCCATGGTGATCAAACGGTCGACAAATTCATACATCACGTCGCCGCGCAGCGTGACCTTGGCGCCGATGGGCAGGTCCTTGCGGATCTTGAAGGTCGCAATCGCCTTCTTGGCGCGGGTCTGCATCGCCTTCTGGCCGGCGATGGCGGTCAGGTCGTTCAGCGCCTGCTGAATCTTCTTGCCGTCGGAAGCCGCCTCGCCCGCGCCGATGTTCAGCACGACCTTGTTCAGCTTGGGCACCTGCATGATGTTGGTATAGCCGAACTTCTTCATCAGTTCGGCCTTGATGACGTCGTTGTAGCGCTTCTTGAAGCGCGGCACGTAGCCGGCCTCACGCGCGTGTTCGCCCAGCGCCACACTGGTGCCGGTGTTCACTTCGCGGCGCTTGGTCGCCTTGGCGGCCTTGGCGTCGGCGCGAGCGGCTTCCTTGGGGTTCTTGCTGCCAGCCTCAGACATCGATGACCTCACCAGACTTCTTCGCAAAGCGGACCTTGCGGCCGTCGCCCAGCATCTTGGAACCAATGCGCGTCGCCTTGCCCGTCTTGGGGTCGGCATGCGCGATATTCGACAGATGGATCGGGGCTTCCTTGGTCACGATCCCGGCCTGCTGCGTCTGGGTCTGGCGCTGATGGCGCTTGACCAGGTTGACGCCCTGAACCAGCGCGCGGGCGTCCTTGGGGAACACCTTCAGCACCGAGCCCTGCTTGCCCTTGTCGCTGCCGGTAATGACAACGACCTTGTCGCCCTTGCGGATATTGCTCATCACAGAACCTCCGGCGCGAGCGAGATGATCTTCATCTGACCCTTGTTGCGCAGTTCGCGAGTGACCGGTCCGAAGATGCGGGTGCCGATCGGCTCGCCCTGGGCATTGACCAGCACCGCGGCATTGCCGTCGAATCGGATCAAGCTGCCATCGGGACGGCGCACGCCCTTGGCGGTGCGCACAACCACGGCCTTGAGCACTTCGCCCTTCTTCACGCGACCGCGCGGGATGGCTTCCTTGACCGACACCACAATGATGTCGCCGACATCGGCGTACCGGCGATGCGAACCGCCCAGAACCTTGATGCACATCACGCTCTTGGCGCCGGAATTGTCGGCGACATCGAGCTCCGTGGACATCTGAATCATGACTTCAACTCCTCAAAGCGCCGGTTACTTGCCGACGCGTTCCAGCACTTCCCAAGTCTTGAGCTTGGAAAGCGGCCGGCATTCCTGAATGCGAACAACATCGCCGATCTTGAACTCGCCCTTCTCGTCATGGGCGTGATACTTCTTGGAGCGGCGCACGGTCTTGCCCATCACCGGATGGATGAAACGGCGTTCCACCTTCACCACCACGGTCTTGGCATTCTTGTCGCTGACGACGGTGCCCTGCAAAATTCGCTTCGGCATGCTCTTAACCCTTCGCCTGGGCAGCGCGGCGCTGCTCGGTCAAAACTGTCTGGATGCGCGCGATGTCGCGGCGCAGGTTGCGGATGCGGCCGGTGTTCTCGACCTGGCCGTTGGCGCGCTGGAAGCGCAGGTTGAACTGCTCTTTCTTCAGGCCCGTCAGTTGGGTGGAGAGCTCGTCGGCGCTCTTGGCGCGGAAGTCGTCACCCTTGGACGCAGCCTTGGCGGCGGTCGTCTTCTTGGCGGGCTTCTTGGCTGCTGCTTTCTTTGCCATCTCTATATCCTCACAGGCCCGTACGGCTGACGAACTTGGTCGCGATCGACAGTTTCGCCTGGCCCAGACGCATGGCTTCCTTGGCGGTCGCCAGATCGACACCGTCGATCTCGAACAGGATGCGGCCCGGCTTGACCTTGGCCACCCAGAATTCCGGCGCGCCCTTGCCCGAGCCCATGCGGACTTCGGCCGGCTTCTTGGACACCGGAACGTCCGGGAAGACGCGGATCCAGACGCGGCCGGCGCGCTTCATCTCGCGCGTGATGGCGCGGCGGGCGGCTTCGATCTCGCGCGCGTTCAGGCGTTCGGGTTCGAGCGCCTTCAGGCCATAGGCGCCGAAGTTCAGCTTGGTGCCGGCCTTGGCAGCGCCGTGGATGCGGCCCTTGAACTGCTTGCGGAATTTTGTGCGCTTGGGTGACAGCATGGTTCTTCTCTTTTACTCCGCGGCCGCGGGCGCGCGATCGCGTTCACGCGGCGGACGGTTACCGGCTTCGGCTTCACTGGCCTGACGCTTCTCGGTGGCGAAGGGATCATGCTCCATGATCTCGCCCTTGAAGATCCAGACCTTGACGCCGCAGGTGCCATAGGTGGTGAAAGCGGTGGCGACGCCATA
>Ga0182024_10005831_pt1 | contig 27348 bp, 21 predicted proteins | sample P32metaG_FD_120480 | JGI IMG/M metagenome (GOLD analysis project Ga0182024, IMG submission 120480) | Permafrost microbial communities from Stordalen Mire, Sweden - P3-2 metaG (Illumina Assembly) | ecosystem: Environmental > Terrestrial > Soil > Wetlands > Permafrost | place: Sweden: Stordalen...
CCTGCTTCGGTCAGCACCACGCTCGCGGCGCCTTTGGCAACGTCGGTCGCCGTACTGACCGCGATCCCCACCTCGGCCTGCCGCAATGCCGGCGCATCGTTCACTCCGTCTCCCGTCATGCCGGTGACGTGCTTCGCGGCTTGCAGCTGCTTCACGACCGTGTACTTGTCCTCCGGAAAGATCTCTGCCAAGCCATCGGTGCCGGCAAGCAGATCTCCCGTCGACTGCCCTGCCGCCGGGGTCGCCGCTTTGATGTCGGCCATGCGGCGAATGTTGGGCAATCCCACGCCGCGGCCGATCTCCTGGGCGACGGCGAGGGCATCACCGGTCAGCATCTTCACCGCCACGCCGAGGCCTTGCACCGATGCGATCAACTGCGCCGCGTCTGGGCGCGGCGGATCGTAAAGCGCCACCACGCCGAGCATGGCCGGCGCGCCTGTCTCGGGGCCGCGAGCCACCGCCAACGTTCGATATCCCTTTGCCGCCGACGCCGTGACAATCGCCTCCAACGTCGCGATCACCGGGGGCTGGAGCCCACATGTTTGGGCGAGCGTGCGAACGGCTCCCTTCATGACTCGGAACCGCTGCCCGTTCTGCTCGACCACGGCTTCCGTGCGCCGGTTCTTCGCATCGAATGGAGCGAAAGACACCGGCGTAACTGCCGGGACCCCATTAAACACGTGCCGGTCCGCCGCCGCCGCGAGAAACGCGAGATCGATCGGATCCTGGTTGGCCACCTGTGACGCCAGCGCCCCAGCGAACAGCACGTCCGCCTCGGCGACGTGCTCCGACGGGAAGACCCCGGTGACCGCCAGCTGATTCATCGTGATGGTCCCGGTCTTGTCCACGCAGAGCACGTCCATCGTCGCCGCATCCTCCGCGGCGCTCAGGCGCGTAACCAGCACCCCCCGTTTGGCGAGCTCCTTCGCGCCGACTGCCATGCTGACCGTGAACATGACGGGGAGCGCCACCGGAACGGCACTCATCAACAGGACAAGCATGAGCGGAATCATCTGGATGAGGGGCGCCCCGCGCATCAGCGACAAAATCACCACGATACCCACGAGCGCGCCCACGATGATGAATAGCCACCGCACCACTTTCGCGACCACCGCTTCAATGTGCAGTGTCGGCTTGGCCTGCTGTACGAGCTCGGTGGTACGCCCGAAGTACGTCTTGGCGCCGATGAGCATCACCACGCCGTTGCCTTCGCCCCGGCGGACAACGGACCCCGACGACAGGACCGCGCCTGGCGCCTTATCCGCGTCCTTGGACTCGCCGGTCAGCGCCGATTCATCGGCCGTCAAGTTTCCGGTGAGGAGCTTCACGTCCGCCGGAATGATGTCGCCGGGCCGCACGCGCACAATGTCGCCCGGGACGAGGTCACGGGCCGGAATGACCTGCCAGGCCGAGTCACGCCGGGCGCGCGCACTCACCTGCAAACGCTTGCGGAGCGTCTCGACCACCCCGGCCGCGCGGTGTTCCTGCGTGAAACTCAACACGGCGTTGATCACCAGCAACCCACTCACGATGGCGAGGTCCGCGTAGTTCTTGAGCACGGCGGACAACACCATGATCAACTCGAGCATCCAGGCCGAGATGCCCCAGAACTTTTTCAGGAATGCCCGGACCGGGTGCGTCTTCGTGACGGCGACTTCATTGTAGCCGGACTCTTTCCGGCGCGCGTCTACGTCCGCATGCGACAGCCCGGTGTTCGGGTTGACATGGAGGGTCGCGAGCGTGTCGGGAATCGATGCCGATGCAATACTGGGCGGCGGCCCACTCGGAGATTTGGGCTTGACTGCGCCGGCGGCCGGAGGCGGCGTGATCTCGGGTCGGGTCGCGGTCGCTCCCATCTGATCCATCCTTAATCACACGGACCCGGCTCCGCCGGCGTGTCGGTGTAAGTCGTCGCCTGGCTTATGGCGGTTACCGCGCCAGGAGCTTCCTGGCGGTCCGCAGCTCAGTGCGCTGCGCAGCGGTCATCTTCGGATAGCGCAACTTGAGATCCTCGAGCGTGGCGATGACGAGCGCGGAGACGATCAGCCGCGCATTGTCCTTGTCGTCGGCTGGCACCACATACCAGGGTGCGATGTTCGTACTGGTGGCACCCAAACACTCTTCGTAGGCGCGCGTGTACTGACGCCAGAACGCCCGTTCCACGGCGTCCGCCCGGCTGAATTTCCAGTTCTTGTCCGGGTCATCGATACGCGCGAGCAGGCGCTTGCGTTGTTCTTCCCGCGACACGTGCAGAAAAAACTTGATCACACGAGTGCCGTTGCGGTGAAGGTGCTTTTCCAGGTCGACAATCGAATGGTACCGCCCCTTCCAGAGGGCCTTGGTCCCGACGAGCGCCCCTGGAATGCGCTCATTCGCCAGGATGGCGGGATGCACCCGAACGACGAGCACTTCCTCGTAATAGGAGCGGTTGAAGACACCGATCCGTCCACGGGCCGGCAGACGGCGCGTCGTGCGCCAGAGGAAGTCATGTGCCAACTCCTCGGCGCTCGGTTGCTTGAAACTTGAGACGTCGCAGCCTTCCGGGTTGATACCGGTCAGGACGTGGCTGATCGCACCGTCCTTCCCGGCAGTGTCCATGGCCTGAAAGACGCACAGGATCGCATAACCGCTCGACGCATACAGCAGGCGCTGCAGGGCGCTGAGCGTGCTGACATCGGTGGCAAGGCGGGCCTTGTACTGCTTCTCCGACTTGAAGAACGGCTTGATCTCGGTCGGCCACTGCTCGAGCCTCACGCGCTTGCCGCTCGGCACACGAAAGTCGTTCGGTTCAAATTTCATGCGTCATGGTAGCCGGTGAGGCGGATCATCCCTCCTGCGGATCATCCCTCCTAACGGAGCGAGAAACGCGCCACACGCTGTCCGTCCCGCCGAACTTCTACCGCGCTTCTGATGATCGGGGCGCCGCCCGCCGCCGGGCGCCACTCGCTCTCGGGGCAGCGGCCGCCGGCCCACGTCGCGGCGCACTGCCAACATCGAGAAAGGTCCCAAACGCCCTGGCGGCCGCACTCTCGCCCGCCGCCATGAGCGAGAGCCGCATGAGCGGTCGCCGGATCTCGAGCCCGGTCACATCGATCACGCGAAGCCGCCCGGCCGCCAGCGCATCCGCGGCCGCGCTCCGCGACACGATGGCGAACCCCAGCCCAGATGCGACAAGCTGGATGATGGCTTCGGCCGTATCGACCTCGAGTCTCCGCTTGGGTGCGACCCCAACAGCCCGCAACGCCCCCATGACCGTGTCATAGGTGCCCGATCCCGGCTCCCGTGTCACAAGGAGTTCGTGCGCCAGCTCTGCCGGCGCGGCCGGCGACCGCTGGGCGAGCGGATGCGCAGGCGCCACGACCACGACCAGCTCGTCCTCCGCCCACAGCGCGCTAATGAGCCGTGGATCTTCCACCGGCGTCTCGACCAGCGCGACGTCGATCTCTCGCTCCGCGAGCATCCGCGCCACGACTCGCGACGGCGCCGACATGAGTCGCAGCTCCACACCGGGATACCGGCTGTGGAAGGTTTGCAGCAGCGGCGGCAGCATGTACGTCGCAATGGTCGGACTGCCGCCGACGCGCAGTGTCCCCTGCGTCAGCCCAGCCAGCGCTTCGAGATCCTCCTCCGCCGCCCGCGCCTCGGCAACGATGTTGCGCGCATGACCGATCAGGGCGTGGCCGGCCTCGGTCAGCCGCACCCCTGACGGCGTCCGCTCGAGCAGAATGGCGCGCGTCTGCCGCTCCAATTCGCGTACCGAACGCGATACGGACGGCTGTGAAACACCGAGGTCGGCCGCTGCTTGGGTGATGTTCTTGCGATCAGCAATCGCCAGAAAGACCCGAATCAGGCGCAGATTGAATGCCATAACCAATTTGATATTGGGAGATACCGCATTGGCCATTTGTGTGCTCTTGATGCAGAGTATAACATAATCTGACGAAAATGCACGACCGGGCGCCAATGCTATGACGCCGGCCGTCCAGCCCTTAACCGCCGCCCGGCGGACCCGGCCATGTGGATTGTTCGGCTCGCGCTTCGACAACCGTACACGATCGCCGTCATGTCCTTCGTGCTCATGCTCATGGGCTGGCTCGCCATGCGCAGCATGCCGGTCGACATCTTCCCGGTCATCGACATCCCCGTCGTCGCCGTCGTCTGGAACTACAACGGCTTCTCGGCGCAGGACATGGAAAGCCGCATCGTCCTGCTCAGCGAGCGCAATCTCTCGGCGACCGTCAACGGCATCTCCCGGATCGAATCCGAGTCGATTCCCGGGGTCGGGCTGATCAAGATCTTCTTCCAGCCCGGCGTCGACATCGGCAACGCGATCGCCCAGATCACCTCGTCGTCCCAGACGGCACTCCGCGCCATGCCGCCCGGGGTCACGCCACCCTATGTCGTCCAGTCCAACGCCTCGAGCGTTCCGGTCGCCCAGATCACGCTGACGTCGCGGTCCATGCCGGAGCAGGACATCTCCGACTACGGACAGAACTTCATCCGGCTCCAGCTCTTCACGATCCCCGGCCTCGCGACGCCATCCCCGTACGGCGGCAAGCTGCGCGAGATCACGGTCGATGTCGATCCGAAATCGCTCGCGGGTAAAGGCCTGTCGGCCGAGGATGTGCTCAGCGCCCTCCTCTCGTCGAACCTGCTGATTCCGGCTGGCACGGCACGCATCGGCGACCGTGACTACAACGTGGCCATGAACTCGAGCCCGGCCAACGTCGCCGATTTCAACAACATCCCGGTCAAGGTCGTCAACGGCGCGCCCGTTCTGATCGGCGACGTCGCGACCGTGCGCGACGGATTCGCGGAACAGGAGAACATCGTCCGGGTCGACGGCCGCCGCGCTGCGTACCTCACGGTCCTCAAGAAAGCGGACGCGTCGACCCTCGCCGTGGTCGACGCAGCCAAGGACATGCTGCCGCGCATCCGCGCGATCGCACCAGCGGGACTCGATGTCCGCCTCGACTTCGATCAGTCGGTTTTCGTGCGCGCGGCGGTGGCCAGTGTCATCCGCGAGGCGCTGATTGCCGCGGTTCTCGTCTCACTCATGATCCTGCTGTTCGTCGGAAGCTGGCGCAGCGTGCTCATCGCCATAACCTCGATCCCGCTCTCGATCGCCGTCGCGGTCGTTGTCCTGCACGCGACGGGCAACAGTTTCAACGTCATGACGCTCGGCGGCCTGTCCCTGTCGATCGGTCTGCTCGTCGACAACGCGATCGTCACCGTCGAAAATGTCCACCGGAACATTGGACTCGGTAAACCGCTGACAGTCGCCATCCTCGACGCCGCGGCGCAGATCTCGACGCCGCTGATCGTGGCGACGCTGGCCATCTGCATCGTGTTCTTCCCCGTCGTGCTCCTGGTCGGCCCCGCGCGCTTCCTGTTCATTCCGATGGCCATCGCCGTCGTGAGCGCCGTCGCGGCGTCATGGCTACTCTCGCGGACGCTCGTCAAGACACTCTCACGCATGCTGCTGGGCGCCGAAGTGCACACCCATCTCCATGCGGCCGCCGGGGCACAGAACGCGGACACGCCGGCCGGAAGCGCATCCGCACCGGCGGCCGTCGCCGAACCAGATCCGCCGCATCGCGAAGGTGCGATCGCTCGCGCCGGCCGCCGGTTCAATGAGGCCCGCGATCGCGCGTTCGCAAGGTTCCAGGAGGGCTACGGCCGGTTTATCGAACTCCTGATCGTGCACCGCGTGTACACACTGACCATCGTCGGGGTGCTGATCGCATCCAGCCTGCTCCTCCCGCCGATCATTGGCACGGATTTCTTCCCGCCGACGGACGCCGGCATGATGAAGATCCACTTCCGCGCTCCGTCGGGCACTCGCATCGAGCAGACGGAACAGCTCGTCGCGCAGGCCGAACGCACGATTCGCCGGATCATCCCGCCGGCCGAGGTCCAGACGATCAACTCGACGATCGGCGTCCCGCAGCCGCTGAATCTCGCGTTCGTCTCGACGGACAATGTCAGCGAGATGGACGCCGAGATCCTGGTCGCGCTCAACCACGACCACCATCCGACGGACGAATACGTCCAGCGCATCCGGCACGCCCTGCAGACGGAGTTTCCCGGGTCGGCCATCTACTTCCAGACGGCCGACATCGTCGGCCAGGTGCTGAACTTCGGCCTCTCGGCCCCGATCGACGTGCAGATCATGTATCCTGACCTCGCTCGCGGTTACGTCACGGCCCGCACGCTGCGCGATGCCATCAGTGAGGTCCCCGGCGCCACTGACGTCACGATCAAGCAGACGCTCGACTACCCGACGCTGTTCGTGAATGTCAATCGAGAGCGCGCGGCGCAACTCGGGCTCAGCCAGCGCGACGTAGCGAACAGCATGCTGGTCTCGCTCTCTTCGAGCGCCGTGGTCTCACCGACGTACTACATCAACCCCGACAACCACGTTAATTACCTCGTCGCCGTCGAGGTCCCGCTCCCCCAGATGACGTCGGCGCGCGATCTCATGAACACGCCGGTGACGCGATTCGGCCAGTCGATCGACCAGCACATGGTGCCGGCGCGCCGCACGACCGATCCTGTCCCCCACGAACCGGTCCAGACGCTCGACAACATCGCCCAGATCACTCCCACCGCTGTACCGGACGTGATCGATCACTACACGGTGGCGCGGGTGCTCGACGTCACGGCCAGTGTGACCGGGCGCGACCTGGGATCGGTCGTCGACGGTATCAATCAGAAGATCGCCGCCCTCGGGAAACTGCCCCCAGGCATGTACATCACGGTTCGCGGCCAGGGCGAGGTCATGAACCAGGCCTTCTCCAGCCTGGCGCTGGGCTTCGTCGTCGCGATCCTGCTCGTGTATTTCCTGATGGTCGTCCTCTTCCAGTCGTGGGTCGACCCGCTGATCATCATGGCCGCGATCCCCGGCGCTATCGTCGGCATCCTCTGGATCCTGATCTTCACGCACACGACAATCAATGTCGTCTCGCTCATGGGCTCGATCATGGCCGTGGGCATCGGCGTATCGAACTCGATCCTGGTAGTCACGTTCGCCCACGACCTGCGGGTCGAGCGCCGCATGTCGGGCGCCGCGGCCGCCATCGAAGCCGGCAAGACACGCCTCCGCCCGGTCCTGATGACGGCGCTCGCCATGATACTCGGCATGATCCCCACCGCGGTCGGCATCGGAGAAGGCAGCAGCCAGAACGCGCCGCTTGGCCGCGCCGTGATCGGCGGGTTGTTCATGGCCACGCTGTTCACGCTCTGCGTCGTCCCCGTCGTCTATTCGCTCGTCCGGCGCCCGCTCCCGGAACGATTCTCCCTCGAGGAACGGTTCAAAGCCGAGGAGCAAGGCATGGCCTATAGTGAGGGCTACTGAGATGGCGAGCCCGGACAACGCCCCGCCAACCGAAGGGCCGCCCGCCGCCATTCCCCGGTGGACGCCGAGCCACCCGCCGACCCGGCGGGCCGGGTCGCTGCTCTACATCGGTGGCGCAGTCGTCGTCGTGGCGGCGATCGTGTGCGTGATCGCCCTCGCTGCGTTCAAGCGCGCATCGGTGTCTCGCGAGCGACAGTCTCGGCTCGCCGTCGTCGCCAACGGCCCGACAGTCCGTACGACGCTCGTCGAACGGTCGCCCGGTGCGCGCACGATCCTCTTGACGGGCGAGACACGGCCATTCCTGTCCGTCGCGCTCTACGCCAAGGTCAGCGGATACCTCAAGGAGGTTCGCGTCGACAAAGGTGATCACGTCAAAGCGGGCGACGTGCTCGCCGTGGTCGAGTCGCCGGAGACGGACCAGCAAGCCCAGTCCGCGATCGCCGACGCCCGCAACAAACGAGTGATCGCGGATCGCGATACGCAACTCATCGCGCAGAAGCTGATCGCGCCCGAGGAGGCCGAACAGGCCGAAACGGATGCCCGGATGGCCGGCGCGTCGGCCGAACGATTCAAGGCGCTCGAGGATTACGAGCGGATCCGCGCACCGTTCAATGGGACGGTGACCGCGCGGTACGCGGACCCGGGTGCCCTCGTCCAAAACGCCGAAGCGTCCCAGACCAGCGCCCTCCCGGTAGTCGAGGTGGGGACCACCGACAGTCTCCGGATCTTCGTCTATCTCGCCCAGCGGGACGCGGCCGACATCCAGCGCGGGCAACCCGTGACGATCACCGACGCGAGCCGGCCCAATGTCCACGCGACGGGGACCGTCACCCGGTACACGGGCGAGCTGGATCCCAGCACGCGCACGTTGCTGGCCGAGATCGACTTGAGCAACCGCAAAGGGGCGATCGTGCCCGGCAGCTTCGTGCAGGTCTCGTTGTCGGTCACCGGACCCCGCTATCTCGAGATTCCCGCGGAAGCGTTGATCGTGCGAGACGCGAAGCACTACGTCGCGGTCATCACACCCGACGACCACGTGACCTATCGCGAGATCCACATCCTCGACACGGACGGCGTCACGGTTCGCGTCGTGAGTGGCATACAGGAAGGCGAGCGGGTCGCCCTCAACCTCGGCGACAGTGTGGGTGAAGGACAACACGTCGAGCCCGCCGCCCCCGACTCGGCCGCCCATCCCGCCGTGTCATGATTCCGAGTCCTCGCTCAGCGCGATATCACCGCGTCGCGGGGCTGTTGGCGCTCGCCATGCTCGCCGCGGCCGGTACGCCCGTCGCCGCGCAAGCCACCGCGTCCTCGCCGGACAGCGGTCATTCCGCCGCCATGCAACCGGTCCCGCTGCCGCTCGCTCCGCCCAAAGCCACGGCGGTGAGTACGGACCCGCCGCCGGTCCTCACGCTCGACACCGCGGTCGCCCTGGCCCTCGAGATCGGGACTGCCGTCCAGCAAGGACGCTTCGCCAGCGCGAATGCGCGGTCGGAGGTCAGCCGCAGCTACGGAGGCATCCTGCCGTCGGTCACGGCGTCGGGACTCCGTACCGTGACGCAGGGCGATCCACTGGTCGGCGCGCGCGCGATGGCCCCGTGGAACACGCAATACGAGACGATGGGGTATCAGCTCCAGACGTCGCTCAACCTGCTGGGCGGCATCAGCGCATATCCCGCGATCCGGTCTGCGCAATACCAACGGGAAACGACCGATCTCACGCTCGAGCGGACCAGGCAGTCAGTCGCGCTCGATGTGTCGCAGGCGTTTCTGCAGACGGTGCTCGACAGCCAGCTCGTGGCCCTGGCCGCGCAGAACATTCAGGTCTCGCAGGAGCAGGTCGTCCAGTTGCAGGAGTTGGTCCGCGTCGGGAAGCGGCCGCCGGCGGACCTCTATCAGGCACAATCGCAGGCCGCCGCGAACCAATCGCTGTATTTCGACGCCGTGAATCGCCAACGCGCGGACGAGATCTCGCTCCTGCAGCGGATACACATCGATCCGCAACGCAGTGTCGTGATCGCCACGCCGCCGATCGACACGACGCTGCTGGGCCCCGAATGGCTGGATACGACGCACGTCGCGACCCAGGCACTCCAACGCCGGCCAGACCTGCAGTCCGCTCACGCGGCCATCGACGCCACGCGGTGGAGCATCCGCCGGGCCGCCAACGAGAACATGCCGGCGCTGTCCGTCGGATTCACGGTGTACTCGACCGGCCGAGTCTTCGACTACGCCACGCAGGACGGGGTGTCACAGATCGCGACGCCCCAGCCCGTACTCATCAATCAGATCGGGCCGCAGACATCCCGCATATTTTCGATCGGGCTCGGGTACAGCCTCTATGACCTCTTCCGGTCGCGACTCGATTACCAGGAAGCCCGGGTCGCGTATGGGTCGGCGCAGGTGGCGGAAGGCGACGTGCGCCGCGCCGTGACGGGCGACGTCGCGCGCGCCATCAGCGAGTACGGCGTCGCCGTCCAGCGAATGGCCTCCACCGCCTCCGGCCTGGCCTCGGCCCAGGCCGCATTTCAACTGGTGTCCGGACGATACAATGTCGGCTTCGCATCGATCGTTGACTTTCTTTCCGCGCAGGCCGCACTGGCGCAGGCACAAAACCTCCGCGCACAGGCCATCGTGCAGTTGTCACTCGCCAAACGAGCGATTGCCTACGCGATCGGACTGTCACCCACCGACCGGTTGCCCTGACGAAGGCAACCCGCTTGCTCTGACGGACGCTACCGGTTCTGGTTTTCGGTGGTCGGGCGACGACAGGACAACCGCCCCAGACACATCGAATGGCGCGTCAGGTTCGAGATGAGCCACGACGCCCCGCCAGCCGCCGTCGCCATCCCCGCCCACTGCCCCGCCGTCCGCAGCGACCCCAGGACGGTCTGATCCGACTCGTCCGGGGCAAGCAACGAGCTCCGCGCCAACCCGCTGAACCCGGCGAGGGTCACGAAGTTGATCCAGTCCATCGACCCATACGGCGAGTGCGCGTTCGCGAAGCTCGCCGGGGTCCCGCCGAACCCGAAGTCGTGCTCGAGTTGAGAGAAGAGCACCAGCCGGCTCGTCGTCTGCGCGATCTCATCACGCAGCGCTGAAGGCGCAGTCAACCGGCTCGCCACCGAGCTGACGCTGTCGATCCGGTGCGCCAGGATCCGGTACCGGTCCGCCGCGGATGTCCCCACCTGGATGTCCGCCACGGTGAGGGGAAAGAGCGCGCTGGTGCTGGCGGTGTCCGCGACCGCAGGTGCGGCGTGCAGGTTGTCCTCCCGCTGCTGCGCACCGAGCAATGGCGCGACCGCAAACGCGGCCACTATCGCATAAACCGATACTCGGAGTGGTAGGCGCACGACGTCTCCTTCGGCAGGGCCCCGTATCAATATTAGGAGCGGTACTTCGGGAAGGCGAATCAAGCGACCTAAGGTCGGGCCGGCGGGGTATCAACGACCCAACGCCCATCCGGTTAGGTTGTGGCGACGTTCCTGGGGAGGGGCGAAGGGGATGCGACGGATCGGACTGATGGTCGTATGTGTCATGCTCGGCGCCTGCCACAAGGCGTCCGAGACGACCGGCCCCACCCTGCCGGCGATCGCTGGTACCTACGGTGTGAACTTCGTGCCCACCGATTCCAACAGCTTCTTCACCATCCCCGACACGATCGCACACCTTGGCGGCCAGATCACGATCGGGCCGGTCGCCAGCGACGGCTCTTTTACCGGGTCCTACTACCTGGCGTTTATCACGGGTGAGCTGTCCGGAAAGGAAAACGGTAAAGGCGGCATCACCTTCACGTCGTTCGGCACAGCCGGCAAGCCACCCCTCGAAGGTGAGTCGTATCTCGAGCAGGTGATGCCCACCTGCCACTGGGGCATGGCAACCGGCGGCGTGATGACTGGAAGTGTCGCGCAGGACTCGATTGCGCTACTGACTCTGCGCGGCCAGGTCACCGTGCAGTGCCCGTCACCTGCCGACACGGGCCAGCCGATCCCCAACGTCGTCAGCCTGGTCGCGACCAGCCAGAACTTCCTGCCGTAAACGGATTTCCGGCAGTCCCGCGATTCGCGGCTCGCCCGGTAGCGGCGACTACGCCATCTTATCGCGCATGCTTGGCTCGGTGACGGCTCAACGCCTCGACGACCGATGGGGAAGCGGACCGCCGCCCGGCGCTGACCTGCTCGGCCAACTGGTCTACCTCTCGAACATCGTCGGGCGCGAGCCACGGCTCGTGCAGCCCGGCGGCGGCAACGCGTCGGTCAAAGAGGGCGACACGCTCCTGGTCAAAGGGAGCGGCACGGACCTGCGATCGATCGGACGCGATGGCTTCACCCAGCTCTCGCTCGCATCGCTGGCGGCGCTGCGGTCGGCCACGTCCATGCCCGATGCCGAGATGATGCGGTTCATGGCGAGCTGCATGGCGCAGCCCGGACCGGCGCCGAGCGTGGAAACGCCCCTGCATTCGCTTCTGCCCCACCGGTTCATCGTCCACACGCACGACGTCGGGACGATGAGCCTCACCAATGTCGCCGAAGGCATGGCCGAGCGGCTCGTCCGCGAGTTGTTCTCCGGCGAGATCGTGCTGGTGCCGTATGTGCGGCCGGGCTTCCCTCTCGCGCAATCGGTCAGCCGGATCGTGGACGGATTGGCTCCCAATGTAATCGGGCTCGCACTCGCGCATCACGGTCTGATCGTGTGGGGCGACGACGCGCGCACGTGCTACTCCCGGCTGTTGCAAGCCAGTAACCGCATCGAGGAGTACCTCGCCTCCCGGCGGGTGGCGTTGCCGCCGCGCAATCCGCCAGCAGCGGTCCCTCCCGCGGATCAACGTCGCCGCTGCGCCGAAATCGCCCTGCCGGTCGTGCGCGGAGCGCTCGGCGCGTCGCAGCGCGTGATCCTGCACCTCGACGACGCGGATGATGTGCTGGCCGTGCTCGCGGAGCCGGGCAAGGCCGCGCAGGTCCGGCGCGGGATGTCCACGCCCGAGCACATCCTGCGCGCGGGCCGGCTCCCCGCGTGGCTCGACCTCGATGTCACCGCGCCGCCGGATGCGATCGCCAGGGCGGTGCGCACGCAGATCGGAGAGCAGCGGGCCGAATACGAGCGATACCACCAGCGATACGCGACGGCCGGGACGGCCCCGATCGACGATTGGGCCAAGGTCGTGCTGGCGCCGGGGCTCGGCATGATCACGGCGGTGCGTGACAAGAAGAGTGCGATGACCGCGAACCTCTGCTACCGCGCGGTGCTTGAGTCGATGGCCAACGCCGACGCGCTCGGTGGATTCCAGTTTATCGCCGAATCGGAGGTGTTCGAGTTCGAGCACTGGCAGCTCGAGCGGCGCAAGATCGACGAGCAGGACGCGCGCGACCGCGCCACGCTGCTGCTCCCGCGGCACGTCGCCGTTGTGATCGGCGGGGGAAGCGGGATCGGCAAGGCCGCCGCCCTGCGCTTCGCCCGTGAGGGTGCGCACGTCGTCGTCGCAGACCTCGATCGACAGGCGGCAGACGCCGTGGCGGCCGAGATTACGAAAGCGCACTCCGGGCGCGCGCTCGCCATCGCCGTGGACGTCCGGAGCGACGACAGCCTCGCGACCATGATCCGCCAGACCGTTCTGGAGTTCGGTGGAATCGACTGCCTGTTCTATACGGCGGGCCGGCCGCCTCGCTTCGCCCGCGTCACTGACCTGCGGCGCGAGGACCTTCAGCAACAGCTCGACGTACACTACCTGGGCGGCGTTCTCGCGATCGGCGCGGCTGCCTCCGTGATGCGGCGCCAGGAGCTCGGTGGCGCGATCATCGCATCCGTCTCGAAAGCGGCACTCGCACCGGGCCGCGATGCGGCAGCGTACGGTGGCAGCAAGGCGGCGCTGCTGCAAGCGATGCGCGTGGCCGCCATGGAACTCGGCCCAGACCAGATCCGCGTCAACGCCATCAACGCCGATCAGATCGAGACGCCGATGTTCATGCGCTTCGTGGAAGAGCGTGCCGCGACGCGCGGCATCTCGGCCAGCGATCAGTTGGAGTCCTACCGCCGCCGCAACGCCATGGGTGTTTCGCTGATCCCGGCCGATGCAGTCGCGGACATCGCCGCCCTGCTGGCGAGCGAGCGCTTCCGCTACACCACCGGCGACATCATCACGATCGACGGTGGCTTATCTGACGCGTTTCCGCGCTGACTGCTCTTTCTCCTTTCTCCTTTCTCGTTTTTTTGCTTTGTCGTCTCCCTACACCCGCGAGTCCACCCGATCGTCGCGCTCGTCTCGGCGCACCGTCCGGCCCACGACGACGGTGACATTGTCGGTGCCGCCATCATCGAGCGCGTCCTGCACCAGATCCTGGCACACCTGCCGGGCAGACGTCATGTTGAGCAGCCGCTCCCGGATGCGGTCGTCCGGCACGTGTTTGGTCAGCCCGTCGCTGCACAGCAGCCCGACCGTGCCCCACACTTGCGAGACCGAGGTCACCACCGGCGTCGTTTGCTGCCCGCCGATCGCGCTCGACAGCACGTTGACCCACGGGCTGCGATACGCGTCCGTGCGGCTCAGGACGCCGAGGTCGACCAGCTCCTGCGCCATGGTCTGATCGCGTGAGAGTTGGCTGAGCTCTCCATCGTGAAGGATGTAGCAGCGGCTGTCGCCGACGTGCAGCAAGTACGACCGCGGCCACATGCCGATCCACATGGTCAGCGTCGTCGCCATCCCCGCGAGGTCCTGGTTGTCAGCGGCCTGCCGAAGGATCCCGTCGTGGCATTCGCGAGCTGCATCCTCCAGCGCGTGGGCAAACGCGTCGGTCGAGCTGGCCGCCGCGTCGGCGGTGCACAGCTTGATCGAGCGCGTCACGTACTGGGTGACAGCTTCGACCGCCATCCGGCTCGCTTCTTCCCCCATCGGTCCGCCACCCACGCCGTCCGCCACCATCGCCAGCAGTGCGATCCGTTCGGCCCCAAGCGGTAGCCGGTCGAGCGACGGGAGGCTCGAGATGTGAACCTCCATCTTCCGGCGCACGGAGCAGATCAAGAAATTGTCCTGATTGTTCTTGCGAACTTTGCCGACGTTCGTGAGCCCGAAGAAATCGATCTCGTCGTCGCGCGGGGCTCGGTCAGCGGTCTGAGGGCTGGTCTTCGGGTCGGCAATCATCGAGGCACTCCTCCGCTCAGCGCGAGCCGTAGAGATTCGTCCGTGCCATTGAAGGTGTTGTCCGCGCCCGCAAGATCGCAACCGAGACTCATCGAGCTAGCGACCTCTACTATACAGGCGATCCAATTCGTCCCTGGTAGGGGCCGGTCGCGACCGGCCCGGTAGAACTGTGGTTGCCGTCCCACCGACCCGTCGGCCAATACCCTCACCGCAGCCGCAGGAGCATCATGTGCTCGTCGACATACGACGACCCGACCTTGAGCCCGTGCGGCTCGGTCCCGTACACCTCGAAGCCAAGTGACTGATAGAGCCTGGCGGCCGGCCCTCCGACGGCGACCGTCAGCAGTATCTGCTCGAGCCCGGGGTCCTCTCTCGCCGCGTCCAGGAGACGGGTGATCACCGCCCGCGCGACGCCTTTGCCCCGGTGCGCCGCCGACACGTAGACGCCGTACAGGTGTCCTTTGTGCCGGGACTTGGTCTCGGACTCGCGAACGAATGTCGCAGTGCCTACGAGCTGCCCGTCCTCGAACGCGCCAGCGGTGATGTTCTCCGGCGGCCCATCACGAAAACGGTCAACAACGACATCGACGCTCATCGCGCGATGCTCGTCCACGGATTTGCCGAACGCGAACGGCTCGGCCGCGAGTGCCTCGAGACGGAGTTGCCACCACGCGGCGGCATCCGCGGGCCCCAAGAAGCGAATCTCCATTCGGGCAATTTTAAGCGGCCGGCACGAGCGTGTGGCAGCACGAACGCGGATGTAGCCCGCGAATTGCATTGGCCCGTCTTTCATGGCCAATGGCAAGTGGATTCACCGGGTGGGCTCTCCCAAATCGGGGTTCCGGTACACTGACGATCGGGGGTCGCCAGTGCGTGCCAAAGCGGTGCTCGATCGCATCGGCGCGCTGCGCATTCCGCCCGCGTATACGGACGTCCACATCTCGCCGAGCTCGCGCTCGGCGATCCAGGCGTGGGGGTTCGACGCCCGCGGACGCCGGCAGTATCGCTACCACGCTCGCGCCGTCGAGCGTGGCCAGTTGCGCAAGTATCACCGTGTCGCCCGTCTCGGCAAACATCTTCCTGCGATCCGCGCCACGGTTGCGCGCGATCTCACCGGCGAGGACCTGACCTGGACGCGTGTCGCAGCCGGCGTCGTGTCGCTGATCGGCAAGGGCCACCTTCGGGTGGGCGAGTCCCGCTACGAGCGGGAGAATCAGACGTTCGGAGCAAGTACCCTGCGCAAATCGCACGTCTCGGTCGACGGATCGCGGGTGCAACTCGGCTACAACGGCAAGCGCGGCATTCCGCAGCACCATGAGATCAGGGACGCGAAACTGGCGGCCGTGATCCGGGAGTTGCAGCGGACCCCGGGAAAGCATCTGTTCCGCTATCGCACGAGCGCCGGATGGTCCGATCTCACGTCGCGCGATGTGAACGGATATCTCCGCTCGGTCGTCACCGTGCCCTATACCGCCAAAGACTTCAGGACGTGGACCGGCACGCTGGAATGCGCGCTGGTGCTGGCCAGGATCGGACCCGCCACGACCAAGACGCGAGCGAAGAAGAACGTGGTATCCGCGATCCGCTCGGTCGCCGATGTCCTCGGCAACACGCCGGCAATCAGCAGGAAGTCGTACGTACACCCGCTGATAATCGGTCTCTACACGGACCGCGGATTGACGATCGCCGGGCACCTCGGCCGGACACGAAGGGTCAAACGCCTGTCAGCCGAGGAATCAGCATTGACGCGATTCCTCGACGAACACTTCCCTGACCGTCGCAAGCAGCCGAGACTGGATTAGACCGCTATTTCCTTCGCGCGCGCGTCCGTGCCGCCTTCTTCGCGGCGGCCGAGCGTCCCGCTGCACCCTTGGTACGAACAGCTTTCCTCGCTGCACTCGACCGCTCGCCCGCACTCCGGCTCCGCGCACTCGATCGCGCGTGTTTCGACAACGCACCACGTGAAGCGGCCGCCCGTCCCTCCTTCTTGAGCGCCTTTTGCACGGCGCGCGACCGGGTAGCGGACACCTTACGCTGGGGCTTTCGGCCGCGTGCTATGTCGCGTTTGGCCTGCTTGCGAGTCGCCGGCGACGAGCTCTTGCTGAGCGGCACATCGATCCCTGCGCGCCGCGCCTCGGAGAGCCCGATCGCAATCGCCTGCTCCGTCGATTTCGCGCCGTGCTTCCCTTCCCGAATGTGATCTATCTCCTGGCGCACGAACTCGCCGGCCTGGGTCGACGGCGACTTCCCCTCACGCGCATCCTCACGAGCCCGATCGATCGTCTCCTGGTCTGGCATCCCACCCTCCTGCCCGTTGGCGAATCAGGCGCGGCAATCACCGCGCTCTGACTGGCGATTTGCACACACCGTACCAGCCCCGCTCGCGGCAGCGAACGCGTTGCTCACTTCGGCACGTACCCCGCCGCCTTGAGCGCGTCCGCCGACATACCGATCACGTCGATGCGCAGCGTGATCGGCGTGTACGGCTTGTTCGTCGTATCCTTAGGCACCGAGACGATGGACTCGACCACGTCCATGCCTTTGAAGACCTGGCCGTAGACGGTGTAGTGGTTGTCGAGCCGCGGAAGCCCCTTCTTGTTCGCGACGATGTAGAATTGGCACCCCGCGGAGAGTTGGCCCGGATTATCGTCACGCCCCGCGCCGACCGCGCCGTATACGTGCTTCAGGCTGTCGTTGAACTCCGGCGCGAGGAGATACGGCGACCCTCCAAAGCCCTCCGGCGTATCCGGGCACCCGCCCTGCGCCACGTAATCCTTGATCACGCGATTGAACGTGAGCGAATCCCAGTAGTGGGTCCCCGCGAGCTTGATGAAGCTCGCCTTGTGCCGCGGGGTCTGGTCGTGCAGCACGAACAGGATCTCTCCCATCGGCGTCCGGATCCGGCCGACCTGATAGGTCTTCTCGGTATGGGTCTTGGCCGTCCGCGCGGCGGTGAATCCCAATGGCACCACGAGCAGGACTGCGAGCAGAATACGGCGCATGGTCGGGTGGTGGTGAAGGCCGGGTGTTGAGGACGAACCGATCGCCAATGCCTGGATATTCTGGGCCTAAACATGGCGAGAGGCGAGGACAATCGCGCTCAGGCTGCCACCCAGCCTGGCAGCGTCCCGCGGCTGCCGTACATTATCGCGGCGGGCCGGCCACTCCGGACTGCCGCGCGATTCCGCCCACCCCGCATCCCATGCCGCGCTCCGTCCCGCATCGCTTGCCGTGCGTCGGTATGCTCGTCCTGGCAGCCCTCGCGCCAATCGGCCTTCGAGCTCAGGTCTCCACCCAATGGCCGATCCATTCGATGGACCGCCCGCGGCCGCCCGTCGTTGACCCGGGCCCGTATCACGAGCCCGCGCCCCCGCCAGCCGATGCCGTCGTCCTCTTCAACGGCCATGACCTCTCTGGCTGGCGCAACGCCGACTCGGCCAACATCCCAGCGCGCTGGAAGGCGGAATCCGGCTACATGGAGGCCGTCAGCGGCACTGGCAACATCGCCTCGACGCGCACCTTCGGCGATGCGCAGGTCCATGTCGAATGGCAGACGCCCGTGCCCGCCACCGGCGAAGGGCAAGAGCGCGGCAACAGCGGCGTGTTCCTGATGGGAAAGTACGAGGTCCAGGTGCTCGATTCCTACGACAACATCACCTACGCGGACGGACAGGCCGCCGCCATGTTCGGGCAGTACCCGCCACTCGTGAATGCCAGCCGCCCCCCAGGCCAATGGCAGACGTACGACATCATCTGGCATGGCCCGCGGTGGTCGCCGTCGGGCGAGCTGAGCGCCCCCGCCCGCATCACGGTCTTTCACAATGGCGTCCTCGTCCAGGATAACGTTCCCCTCAGTGGTCCGACCGCCTTCATGCACCGCCCGCCGTACACGCACGACCCCGACCAGCTCCCGCTCGTCCTGCAGGACCATCACAGCCCGGTTCGGTTTCGCGATATCTGGATTCGTCCGCTGAAAGACTGATCGCTCGCGATTACGGACGCCATGCGACTCCAGCCGCGGCAGCACGTGTACGACGTCGCCATCATCGGCTCTGGGGCCGGTGGCGGGATGGCGGCGTACGTGCTCACTCGCGCGGGCGCCGATGTCGTGATGCTGGAAGCCGGGCCGCCGTGGAGCGCCGCCGCGAACGGCGCCATGCTCAAATGGCCCTATGACTCCCCTCGCCGCGGCGGCCCGACGCCCTCGCACCCGTTCGGTGAGTTCGACGGTTGCATCGGCGGCTGGCAGATCGAGGGCGAGCCGTACACCGTTGCCCCGGGTACAGAGTTCGATTGGTGGCGTGCCCGCATGCTGGGCGGCCGCACGAACCACTGGGGACGGATCTCGCTCCGCTTCGGGCCGGATGATTTCCGCCGCAAATCCCTCGATGGTCTGGGCGACGACTGGCCGATCACCTACGACGATGTCGCCCCTTATTACGACGCCATCGATCGCCTGATCGGCATCTTCGGCTCCAACGAGGAGCTGCCCAACGACCCCGATGGGATCTTCCTCCCGCCGCCCCGTCCCCGCTGCTACGAGTTGCTCATCAAGGACGCGTGCGCCAATACCGGCGTCCGGTGCATCGCCTCCCGCCTGTCGGTACTCACTCGCGATCTCAACGACCGCGCCGCCTGCCACTACTGCGGGCAGTGCGGCCGCGGCTGCAAGACCAACTCCAATTTCTCGAGTCCGGGCGTCCTGATCGAGCCTGCCCTTCGCACCGACCGCCTGACGCTCCTCACGAACGCGATGGCGCGGGAAATCACCACCGATGAGACGGGCCGCGCGACCGGTGTGTCGTACATTCACAAGCCCAGCGGCACCGATGAGCACGTACGCGCGCGTGTCGTTGTACTGGCCGCGAGTGCCTGCGAATCGGCCCGGCTCCTCCTCAACTCGCGCAGCAGTCGATCGCCCAACGGTCTCGCCAACGCCAGCGGAACGGCCGGCAAATATCTGACCGACACGACGGGAACATCCGTCGGGGCCGTCGTGCCTCGCCTCGCGGACCACGTCCCCCACAACGAGGATGGCGTCGGCGGAGCACACATCTACATGCCGTGGTGGCTCGACAACCGGACGCTCGATTTTCCGCGCGGCTACCACATCGAGCCGTGGGGCGGACTGGAGCAGCCGGTGTATGGCTCGATGGACGGGATCGAGCGCTATCCCGCGTGCGGCGGCTACGGGACGACGCTCAAGAGCGACTACCGGCGTTACTTCGGAACCCGGGTCGGATTTTCCTGCCGCGGCGCCATGGTCCCGAACGCGGACTCCTACTGCGAGATCGATCCCGATGTGGTGGACCGCTGGGGCATCCCGGTGCTCCGGTTCCACTGGAAGTGGAGCGACTACGAATACCTCCAGGCGAAGCACATGCAGGAGACCTGCCGGGCGTTGATTGCCGCCATGGGTGGCGAGCCGTTCACGGCGATGCCGGGTCGTGAAGAGGGCTTTGGCCTCTATGCCGGGGGCCGCATCATCCACGAGGTCGGCGGTACACGGATGGGTGATGACCCCGACAGCTCCGTCGTGAACCGCTGGTGCCAGGCCCACGACGTCAAGAATCTGTTCGTGGCCGATGGCGGTCCATTCGTCTCGCAGGCCGACAAGAATCCGACTTGGACCATCCTCGCCCTCTCCATGCGCACTGCGAACTACATCGTGAATCAGCGTAAAGCAGGTGAGTTGTGAGCCCCGAGGTCCCCGGCGGCGACGAAACCACCCACGGCGATCCCGGTCGCGCCGATCTCACCCGGCGCCAGGCCCTGGGATTACTCGCGGCGCTCCCGCTCGCCGCCGCCACCGATCCATCCTCGCTCATCGCCCGCGCATGGCGCCACATCGAGGGTCACGCGCCCGCCGCGTCCGCGCCGTACCTACCACGCTTCTTCACGGCGCACGAATGGCGCATCGTCCGTCTGCTCGCCGACGACATCATCCCGCGCGACGGCCGCTCCGGCAGCGCCTCGGAGGCCGGCGTGCCGGAGTTCATCGATTTCATCATGATCGACCAGCCGCACGCGCAGATCGCGATGCGCGGTGGCCTGCACTGGCTCGACACACAGTCGCACGTCCGGTTCGGCGCGTCGTTCGCGGACTGCAACAGCGAGCGCCGCTCTGCCGTGCTCGACGACATCGCGTGGCCGGCCCGCGCACACCCCGCGATGAGCCAGGGAGTCGCGTTCTTCACGTCGTTCCGCGATCTGGTGGCGTCGGGGTTCTGGACGAGCAGAATGGGCATCGCCGATCTTCGCTACACCGGAAACACGGTCGTGCACGAGTGGCAAGGATGCCCACCCGAAGCGCTGGCCAAACTGGGAGTGAGCTACTAGATGGCGCGACCGCGATCACGCACGTCCACCATGGCTCGTGACACAGCTCGGCCCGCCACGAAGCGTCTGGGCATTGGCATCATCGGCAGTGGCTTCAACGCGCAGTTCCATCTGCGATCCTTCACAGGCGTCCGCGACGCCGACGTGCGTGGGATCTGGAGCCCGTCCGCCAAACACGCCTCGGAAGCCGCGGAGCTCGCCCGCCAACTCGACGTCGGACCCGCGAAACCCTTCCGGTCCATCGCTGCCATGGTCGCGGACCCCGCCATCGACGCGATCTGGCTCTGTGGCCCGAACTTCTCGCGCATCGAAAACGTCGAGGAGATCACCGACACGATCACGCGCGGCCGCGGCCAGCTCGCCGGGATCGCCTGCGAGAAGCCACTCGCCCGCACGGTCGCCGAAGCCACGCGCGTTACCGCACTCGTGAAGCGCTGCGGTCTCAATCACGGCTATCTCGAGAACCAGGTATTCGCGCCTCAGGTCGAAACCGGCCGCCACCTCCTCTGGGCCCGCGGTGCGAAGCTCACCGGCCGCCCGTATCTCGCGCGCGCGGCCGAGGAGCACAGCGGACCGCACCGCCCGTGGTTCTGGCAGGGCCGGCTCCAGGGCGGTGGGGTCCTCAACGACATGATGTGTCACTCGGCTCTCCTCGTCCGCCACCTCCTCACGGAGCCCGGAGCCGCGCGCGATTCGCTGCGCCCTGCCCGCATTACGGCACACATCGCGAGCCTCAAATGGAGCCGCCCCGAATACGTCGCACGCCTCAAGCAGGAGATGGGCCCGGCGGTCGACTACTCGGTCGCACCGGCCGAGGACTTCGCGAGCATGACGGTGGAGTTCGTAGACGCGGACGGCAGGCCCGCGATCGGTGAGGCCACCACATCCTGGAGCTACGTCGGCGCGGGTCTCCGCCTCTCTGCCGAAGTACTTGGCCCCGAATACTCCATGTCGTGGAACACCCTGGACAGCGGCCTCAAACTGTTCTTCAGCCGCCGTGTCAAAGGCGACGCGGGCGAGGATCTTGTCGAGAAGCAGAACGCGGAATCCGGTCTCATGCCGATCGTGGCTGGCGAATCGGCGGCGTACGGCTATGAGGCCGAGAACCGGCATTTCGTCCGGGCGTTCCTCCGCGGCGAGCCCGGCGCGTTCACGTTCGACGATGGCGTCGAGGTCGTGAAGATCCTCATGGCGGCGTACATGAGCGCCGAGCAGGGCAAGACGCTGGCGTTTCCGCCGGCTGGACTGGCGAAGTTCGTCCCCCAGGTCGCCACCGGCAAGTGGAAGGGATAGCCACTGCCATCACATCCCCGGATACTCTTCATCGGCGAGCCGCTCAAGGAGTACATCGCGACCCTCGAGCCGGATGACACGCTATCGAACCAGGTCTTCCTCGGCTTCGCCGGAGATCTGGTCCCCAACATGGCGTCGTACACGCGACGAGCCGCCACGCGCCTCGGGGCCAACTGCGCGATCGAGGTGCTGACGGCCGTCGGTACCGGCGACGATCCCCTGAGCACCGAGATACTCGCCGACCTGAAATCGCACTCGCTCGGCATCCACCCGGACACGAAGCGGCTCCCCGGCAAGCAGCTCGGGATCGTGATCAACCTCAAGGACAAGTCCGGCGCCCCGGCCCGCGAGAAAGTGCGGCTCGACCGGCGGAACTCGGCATTCCGCAACCTGCTGGACGGAGCGGCCGAAACGGAGCTCGCGAGGATGACGGAGGGCTACAGCCACATCGTGGTGTCCGGCACGTCCCTGGCCTGCATTCTCGATCGCGCTAACCTGCTCGCTCTGCTGGCGAATGCGCGCCGCACCAACCCGTCTCTTCAGATCATTGTCTGCACCAATCTTCGCGCGTCCAACTGGCAGATGCCCGATCGCCAGGACTCGTCCGGGCTGTCTCCCAACGACGTTGTGTGGCGGCAGAAGGCTCGCCGGTGGCTCGACGCAGCGATTGAGTTGGCAGATCTGGTGTTCGCGAACTTCGCCGACGAGCGGCAGCTCCGGGGATGCGAGACGCCTCACGCGGCAACGGAGGAGTTGCGCGCGCTCAATGCGCATGCCGAAATCGTCGTCACCAACGACGCATTCCCGATTCTCGTCAGTCACGCCGCGGGCGAGGAGCTCCGCCTCGACACACTCGACGTCCCGACGGTGGACCGTGTGGTAGACACGGTCGGCGCCGGCGACGCGTTTGCGGGCACCTACCTGGCTGCGCGACTGGCCGGGCGGTCGTGCCATGCGGCCGCCGAGTGCGCGCTCGCCATTGCGACCCAGGTCGTGACATTCGATGGCGCGCTGCCGAGGCACGGCATATCGCTGGTGTTCGACCCGGGGTTGTTCGACACGCCGCGTGACGAGAGGCGCCCGTAGGGAGAACGGCTACGGGTGCGCCGCCGTCATGTCCTTCGCGGCACCGGCTGACGGCCGGAACAGCACCGCAAATACAAGGAGGACCACCAGAGCGAATCCCGCTGGCACGAGCCAGATCGATCGCCAATCGTGTCCGCCGCCCCCAGAGGTGTACGCCTGCACGACCCGTCCTGAGAGCCACGCCCCGATCAGCAGTCCCGCGCCAAGCGTGATGAAAGCGAGCAGGCCCTGTGCGGCCGCGCGGATGCGCACGTTCGCCTGCTGATCGACGTAGATCTGGCCCGTGACGAAGAAGAAGTCGTAGCAGACGCCGTGGAGCAGAATCCCGGCATAGAGCATCCACGCCAGGTTTCCCGTGTTGCCAGCCGCGAAGAACAGATACCGCAGCATCCACGCCGCCATGCCGGCGAGCAGGATTCGCTTGACCCCGACCCGCACGAGGAACCATGGCAGCAGGATCATGAACCCCAGTTCGGACACCTGGCCCAGCGTCATCTTGCTTGCCGGCTCGGCGAACCCGATCTCGTTGAGGTAAAGATTCGTGAACGCGTAGTAGAACTGGAGCGGGATGCAGAGCAGAAACGACCCCGCCATGAACGTGGCGAATGAGCGATCGCGGAAGAGCGAGAGCGCGTCGAGGCCGAGCACGTCGCGGGCGCGGAGCGGCTGGCCCGCGGCATGCGGCGGTGTGTGCGGGAGCATGAGCGAGAAGACGCCCAGCACGAGCGAGGCGCCGGCCGCGAGCCTGAGTGGAACGGCGGTCGGTTCGAGGCCCAGCCGCCCGACTATGAGACCCGCCACGATCCAGCCGATGGTGCCGAGGACCCGCACTTGGGGGAACTCGCGCTGTGGATCGCGCAGGTGGTCGAAGGACAGCGAGTTGCTGATGGCCAGCGTCGGCATGAAGCAGAGCGCGTAGCCGATCAGCACCGCGTAAAAGACACCGAACGACGTCGCCCGGGACGCCACGTAGAGGAGCACCGCTCCCGCAATGTGGAGGACCGCCAGCACACGCTCCGACGCAAAGAAGCGGTCCGCCACCATCCCGACAAAGAACGGCGAGATCATCGCCGCGATGGCCGTGGCGCCGTAGGCGAGGCCGATCTCTGTTCCTGAGAACTTGAGCGCCTGGCCCAGATACGTCCCCATGGTGACGTACCACGCGCCCCAGACGAAATACTCCAGGAACATGAGCGTCGACAGCTTGAGCCGCACGGCGGTCATCACGGCTTGAGCGAGCCCTCGTAGGCGGCGACGGCGATCATGTCATCGAGCGAGAGCTTGGACGCCACGTTGTTCATCGGCAGGCTGGCGGGCGTCGAGCGTGCCCCTGTCTTGAACGCTAGCAGTTGCCGGAGGATGTACGCCGGAAACCGGCCGGCGGTCGGCGGGATGGGCCCCACGCCGTGGAGTTCGTCGCCGTGGCAGCTCGTGCACGGGGCCGCCCCATCCTCTCTCCACGTCGTCGCGAGTGCTTTGCCCCGCGCGATGCTTCCCCGCGGCACGTAGGTGATGTAGAGGAAGCCCGGATCTCGGAGACCGTGCCCCAGGGTGTCCGACGGCATCGTGATGAGCCGTTTCCCGAGAGGCTCGGTTCCCCCGCTCGCCACCGGAAAGTAGAGACCCACCCGAGGAACCGGCGTGGGGATGGTCGCGGTCTCGACGATCCTCGAGCGAAGCCGTGGAGTGAGTTGCGAGTAGTACTGCGCGGCAGCGGCGATCTCCGCGTCCGTCATGCTGTCGGCTATGGCGCGCATGTAGTCGTTCGGACCGTACGGTCCTGTCCATGCCGCCTTGCGCGCCCGGGATCGCATGTCCTTGATCTGCTGTTCGATATAGCCGGCGGGTAGCCCAGCGAGCATCGCATTCTCGGGACGGCCTGCGCCATCCGCCAGGTGGCAAAACCCGCACGGCATCACCGTCGGCCGGCGGCCGTGCGTGATGATATCCGGCATCGTGGGATGCGCCTCGGGGTGCCAGTCCACGATCCCGAACAGATTATCGATCTGTGCCTCAGTAAACGCCGCGGTGCTGTTGGGAACGTGGAACAGCGTAACGCTATCGGGCGTCCTTGGCGGCGCGCTAACTGTCGGCGTGGCCGCAGCACGCTGCGGCGGACGCGGGTACGACCACGCGGGCACCTCGAAGTTCACGGCGCCAGTCTGAGACGGTGCCACGGATGTCTGCGCCCGGACGCTTGCCGCCCCGCAGACGGCGAAGCTGGCAAGGGCGAAGGATCTGGCGACTCGGCAGCGAGCGGTGACCAGTGCGGAGAGAGGCATGCGTGTCACGGAATCCACGGATGAGGCCTCCGCCAAATGCACCCGCTCGGCCGTCGCTGTCAAGCGGGTTCGGATTTGCAGTTGCCCCGATGCTGCCATTCCTGCTCTCTCATCGCTGCCGAACCGCGCCGGGTGGCCCATTCCCTATATTCGGTGGATCGAGCACCACGAGCGCTGGACCCACAAAATGGGGTGGACGTGACCGACACACATGCATGGTTGGCGGACCGTCTTCGTATCGGACGGAGCCCATTGGCGGCAAGTTCGCGACTGCTGGTGGCCGCCTCGATCGTGGTCACCGCGGTGTCACACGTCGCCGCGGCGCAGGCGCCAGTCCGGCGGGTGGTCACGGCGGATGATGGTCACCCGCTCACCGTGTGGGAGAAGCGCGGCGCATCACCGCGTCGCACGATCGTGCTCTTGCATGGCCGTACGTGGAGCGCGATTCCGGATTTCGATCTCCAGGTCCCCGGTCACCCGGTGTCACTGATGGACGCGCTCGTCGGGCACGGGTACGCCGTCTACGCGTTCGACGCGCGCGGCTACGGCGGGACGGCCCGCGACTCCTCTGGGTGGCTGACGCCCGATCGCGCCGCCAAGGACGTGATCACCGTGTGCCGGTGGGTTGCCGAACATTCCGGCATCCCCGGCAAGCCCGCGCTCCTCGGTTGGTCGTACGGGTCCGTGACGGCACAGTTGGCGGCGCAGCGGTCGCCCGACGCCGTCTCGGCGCTCGTGCTCTTCGGCCACTTCAGTTTCCCCCCAGCGCCGCCTGAACAGCCTGGCCCCCCGCCCCGCGTGAACACGACCGCCAAGGCAGCCGGCGAGGATTTCATCACGCCTGCTGCGACCGACTCCGCGGTGGTCCGCGAATACGTGCGCGCGGCCCTGGCCGCGGATCCGGTGCGAGTCGACTGGAACCACATCGACCAATGGAATGCGCTCGACCCCGCCGCCGTGCACGTGCCGACGCTCGAGATCATGGGGGAGCGCGATCCGGTCTCGACCAAGATTTCCGGCGGCGAAGAGGCATTCTTCGGCCGGTTGGCGACCCCGGACCGGGAGTTCGTGGTGCTGCCCGGCGTGGACCACGCGGGGTTCCTGGAGAGTGGGCGCGCGCGGTTCGTGGAGGCGATGGTCGATTTTCTGACGCGTCCGCGCTGAGTTGGCGGACTGACATGAAGACCACCTTCCCTCGGCTCGCCGCAACGGCCGGCACGCTGGCGATCGGATTCCTCATCCCCCACGCTTCCCAATTCGTCCCTGACGTTGGACCGGCTCTCGCCCCAATTCGTCCCTGACGTTGAACCGGCTCCCGCCCCAATTCGTCCCTGACGTTGGACCGGCTCTCGCCCCGATTCGTCCCTGACATTGCACCGGCCGCCGCGCCCCAATTCGTCCCTGACGTTCGGCCGGCCGTCGCGCCCCAATTCGTCCCTGGTAGGGGCCGGTCATGACCGGCCCCTCCGGATGCCGGCTCTACCCCGGCACTATCTCATGCGACAGCAGTTCACATTCGAAACAAATAACTGAGTTTCACAAAGAAATTATCCGCCTGGCGCGTCAGCCCGGTGAAATGCATCGCAGACGGCTCGAACGAATCATTGCCATACCCGAAGAACGCCACGGTTCCCGGCACCGGCTGATACGAGAACAACACCGACCCAGTCAGCACATTGCTGTTCACGGCGGCCGCGCGGCTGACCACACCAGTTGTCGGATCCCTGATGGCGATCGGCAGATTCGACCGCGAGTCGTCGCGCAAACTATCCTCGTAGATCGCGTTGTACTGGCCAATGAGCCGGAAGAAGATCACGCGCGATAGCTGATACTCCGCGTCGAGGCGCGGCAGGTAC
>Ga0182024_10005832_pt1 | contig 27347 bp, 15 predicted proteins | sample P32metaG_FD_120480 | JGI IMG/M metagenome (GOLD analysis project Ga0182024, IMG submission 120480) | Permafrost microbial communities from Stordalen Mire, Sweden - P3-2 metaG (Illumina Assembly) | ecosystem: Environmental > Terrestrial > Soil > Wetlands > Permafrost | place: Sweden: Stordalen...
AAGGAGCTCATACTTGGGAAATCCTCACCAGTCTGGCTGCCACCTGCGTCCAACAGGCAGAATCCTTCGCCCACTTGGTCAGTCAAAATGCCGTGCTCTCGCCCGCACGCTAAACACATACATTGTGGCTTTCAATGTGGGAGTTGTAAATTTATTATGCGGCAATAAATTCATTTCCTGTTGCTTTTGCGACGGAGTTTAGATGCTCAAGCCTGTGGCAGTTCGAAATATTCAATTATCCACGATCAAACGTCACCGGCTTAGGATGTTTCCAGGGCGCACGATATGGGCGGCGCAGAAGGAGATTGGCTTCGCTGTCCCCTTTGACGTGGCCCGCCACGCCGTCCCAAACCAACGAACGGCCCAATTTCATGGAGATGTTAGCCAGGATGCAAGCCGCCGTTGAAATGTAGCCTTCCTCAATATCCGCCACCGGCCGGCCGCGGCTGGCTATGCACGACAGGAAATCGCGTATGTGCCGGCGTGTCGCGGGTGAGGCGTGTTTTTCCAGGTGCGGTTCTGTTTTGTCCTCGGGATATTGCTCCAACTCGTAGGTCACGTCGCGATGGATCGGCTGCTCTCCTTTGCCCTTGGGGATGAAATCGTAACTCATCAGCCCGGCTTTCAAAGTGCCCTTGTCGCCGTAAAAAATTGCCGACCACGGATACTGCGGATCAGGCGGATCGCCCCAGGTCCGATGCTGCCAGACGACTTGCAGATTCCCGTAATCAAAGACGGCGTTTTGCGTGTCCGAATCGTTGGCCTTGCTCGCCTTGTCCACCAAAATGCCGCCGGCGGAACTGATGCTGCGGGGCCAGCCCAGCCCCAGCATCCATCGTGTCAAGTCAAACATGTGAACCCCCATGTCGCCGACGATGCCGTTACCGTATTCCATAAAATTGCGCCAGCCCATGGGATGGACCAGCCGGTTATAGGGGCGGAGAGGCGCGGGGCCGGTCCACATTTCGTAATCGAGATTTTCGGGCGGCGCGATGTCCGGCGGATTTTCACGGGTGCGCATTCCGTAATAACAACAAATCTCGACCAGCGCGATCGTGCCCAGTTTGCCCGCCTTGACGATTTCGTCGCGGGCCTCAATTAAATGCGGGGTGCTTCGCCGTTGCGTTCCGACCTGGACGACGCGCTTGTGTTTGCGAGCGGCGGCGAGCATGGCTTGTCCTTCCAGAACGTCCACGCTGATCGGCTTTTGCACATACACATCCGCGCCGGCCTCGATCGCCCCAATCATGGCCAGGGCGTGCCAGTGGTCCGGCGTCGCCACCAGCACGATGTCCAGGTCTTTCTCCTTCAACATTTCGCAATAATCATGATACGTGCGCGGTTTCTTTTTCGAAAGCTGCCGGGATGCGATCAGGTCGGCGGCGTCGGCCAGCATGTTGCGGTCCACGTCGCAGAGCGATACGACCTCGATCGGCGCGACTTGGATGAGGCGGAGGACATCGTTTTTGCCATACCAGCCGCAGCCGATGACGCCCACACGTTTGTTCTCGCCCACCTCGGCGGCATAATTGGCGGAGGCGCACAGGGCAAGTCCCGCGGAGGTGGTGAGCTTGAGAAATTTTCGACGATTCATGCGCAATATATTGAGAGACGGTGGAGCGTTGGTCAAGGAACGGCTTGCCAGAAGGAATCTCCCGCTGTAATACTTCACAGCCAATTCAATGACTACAAACTCCCGCAACGCGGTCTTATGGTCCGTGCTGGCAATATTCCTGGTTGCCATTGCCGCGGTGGTTGTATTGACAGGAGGGCTGTTGAAAAGGAAGGCTGAACAAGGCGGCAAAAGTTCCACGATCATGGAACCCGGCAAATCAGCCATCCTGTTGGATGTGACCGGTTCTGTTTCCGCCAAGGGCGGGCGTCCCCTTCCCGTTCGGGCCACGGTTTTCGTCGCCAGCGCCGCGCCCAAGACCGGCACCAGCACATTTTGCCCGTCGTGCTATGCGGATTGCCGCAAGCGCGCCCAGACGGATGGACAGGGCCATTTCAAAATCAAGGCGCTCGACTCCGATCTGACCTTCCAAATTCTTGCGGTCGCCAAGGGATACAAGCCAAAATATCTTGGCAAGGTGGACCCGGCGAAGCGAAAACCGGTGAAAATCATTTTGGATCCCATCACCTCCGCCGACGCCGCGCCGGAATGCAGCCTGCACGGGCGGGTCGTGGATCCGAAGGGCGCGCCCATCGAGGGCGCGGTCGTCGAGATGGAAGGCATTGAGACGAAGGACGGCGGCGCCGGTGGGGAGGATTGTCGGGAATTGATCCGCGCGCGGTGACGGACGAGAACGGCGAGTTTATCATCACCGCCAAAAATCCATTTGACATGATGACAGTGAAAGTCTCGGCGCGGCTGTATGCCGACAAAAATTTCAGCCGGCTGGACAGCGGGGCGACGCGCCACGAACTGGCCATGACCGAAGGGGCGGCGCTGACCGGCCGCGTGTTGCTTGATGACAAACCGCTGGCCGGCGTTACCGTCGGCGTGTCCGCGGTGGATCGCCAGTCGGGTAGTTACCTCGGGCATTTTGAAATTGGCACGGGCACGGACGGCCATTTCGAGTTTGTAAATCTCCCGCCGAACGCGGATTTCAATCTATACACGCTCATGAGCACGATGAAGGAATTAGGCTCGATTTCGCCCCGCCAGATTCACACGGGCAAGGACGGGGAGACAATCGACGCCGGCGATCTGGCGGTCGTTCCCGGCCATCGATTGGCGGGCCGCGTTGTCTTGTCGGACGACCAGCCGGTGCCGCCGAAAACGCGCCTGCTCATCGGGCGCGAAGACGCCTGGGATTCGACGCAGGTCACCCTGGACCCGGACGGAAATTTTGAAGTGGCAGGAATTCCCCCTGGGATCATTTCGGTGAGCGTTCGCGCCCGGGGCTATCATGTCTCGGCGCGGAACTTGAGTATTGACATGATGAATCCGTTTCGGCTGATCGGGCGCGTTGACCGTGACATCACCGGTCTGGTGTTCATGCTGGATAAAGGCCCGGAGGAGCGTCCGGATTACCGGCACATCGATCCGGAATATAACCAGATCCGAAATCGCACCTTGCGCGGCGCAGAGGGCGCGCCAGACCACTCGCGCGACTGGACCGTTTCCGGGCGCGTGCTGGACAGCAAGACGAAAGAGCCCATTCAAAAATTCCGCGTCACGCCGGGGCAGTCCGACAATTTCAACCGGACCGGCTGGAGTTCGATGAGGGCCGTGGACGGCGGCAACGGCGTTTACAAGGTTTATATCAGCAAACGCGTCGCGCAGCCGCTTCTGAAGGCGGAGGCCGAAGGTTATTTGCCGGGAGGAATGGAGATCCTGCCGCAAGACGCAACCAATGCGGATGTAGTTTTGAAAAAAGGAACCGGCCCGGCGGGAACGGTCACGTCCGCGGACGGTGACCCGATTTTGGGGGCAACTGTTGTTTTGCTTGGTGATGACCGTAACGAGGCGGGGTTGGAATCGTCCGGTGAACTGACGGTCTATGGGAACGAAGGGGCCGCGCACAAAACGGACATCATCGGGAATTTCGCCTTCAAGCCCGTCTGGGGAATGAAATCCCTGGCGGCGGCGTCTTCCAATGGATTTGGCGTGGTCAGCCTGGCATCGTTCGCCACCAATTCGAAGATCGTGCTCGAACCGTATGGGAAAATTACGGGCACATTGCAACGCACTTCCGGGCCGGGCACAAACGAAACCCTGGATTTGATGTTTGCCGGCGTGGATGCCCCGGCCATTAATTTGTCGCGGCAGGCGGAAACCGGTGCAAAGGGCCATTTCACTTTTGACCGTGTGCCGTCCGGCCACTTGCAAATTTCGTCACGCAAGATGTTGAACGGGGGGCGCTTTCACTCCTGGACGACCGAGCCGCTTCAGGAAGTGGATGTGAAACCGGGCCAGACGCTCGACGTGAACATCACCGCTGCCGATCGCGCGGCGGCGGATACGGTGACAGTGAACGCCTCCCAACCGCCAGAGCCCAAGGCCATCCCCGGCGTTGAAGTAAAAGGCGTCGTTCTTTTGCCCAACGGCAAGCCGGCGAGCGCCGATGTCGCGTTGCAGGTCGAGGGAAAATACCTGGGCTTGGGCAAGGGCGCATTCAATGGCAACGGTGGCAATGATGGGTTGATGGCGAGTTCGGCGGCGGATGGCAGTTTCACATTGCCGATGTATGAAGGCGCGCAGTCGGTCATCGCGCTAAACGAGGAAGGCTACGCGCAAGTGTCGCTCCAGCAGTTGAAAGCATCGCCCCGGGTCACGCTGCAAAAATGGGGGCGAATTGAAGGAATGTTGCGCGTCGGACGTCATCTTGGCACCAACGAACAGGTCGTTTTAAATGCGGCTCAGACGAGATGGCCGGGGATGAACATGCACAGAAAGGGCCGGCAAACCAATGACCTGGCCGCCACAAATTCTGCCTCCGAGGTTCTGCAACCGCCCTACTTTGATTTCAACGCGTTTCTCGCCCGGACAGATGCTCAAGGGCGGTTCGTCATCACGTTTGTCCCTCCCGGCGAGGTGACCCTGGCCCGGCTCGTGTCGGCGGGGCAGAATTCCTGGACGCACAGTCCGCTGGCCACCGTGACCGTGAAGGCGGGTGAGACCGTTGTGACCAATGTTGGCGGGACGGGGCGCACCGTTGTGGGCAAAATAAAATTCGCCGAAAGCCCCGGTCCAGGATTTGCAAACGCATTCGTTCAAATCGTATCGCCGTTTTCCAAATTCATCCGCAAAGCCGCTGAATTAAAAACCGATGAGGAACGGGATGCGCTGTATCAATCCGCCGAGTTTCAAGCGGCGACGAAAGAACGCCGCTACTTTTCCGCAGCTTTGCAGCCAGACGGCTCGTTCAGCGCCGAGGACGTGCTGCCCGGAAAATATGAGATCAATTTTCAACAGCGTGCGATGATCCAGAATGGGACCACCCATACAATGTTCACCGCGCCCGAGGAACGCACCGTGCCGGCAGCCAAAGATGAGAATGACGATTCGACGGTGGACTTGGGCGAAATCGTGCTGGAGAAGACCACAATGCCGATTCCGAAGGTGGCAAAGAGTGAAAGATAATTTGAAGTTTTTGGCGTCGATTCTCTCCAATCCTCTGTAACTAATGAAAATCATTTCCTTCGCAATATTGGCTTCTTTGCTGGGCACGTCCATTGCCCAAGCGCAACCGGTTTTGCCGCCTCGTCTCAAGCCGGGTGATCATATCGCGATTATTGGCGGAACGCTCGCGGACCGGTTCCAGCATTCGGGCTGGTTGGAAACCTATTTTTACGCGCAATATCCGGGCCTCAATCTGGTCTTTCGGAACCTCGCCGTGCCGGGCGATGAAGTGGTCCTGCGTCACAGGCCGGCGGATTTTGGTTCGCCGGATGAGTGGCTGACCAAGGTGCAGGCGAATGTGATTTTCGCCTTCTTCGGTTTTAACGAGTCGTTTCAAGGGCCGGCCGGTTTGGGAAAATTCGCGGGCGACCTGGACCGGTTCTTGAAGGAGACCAAGGGCAAGAACTATTCAAGCAATGGGCCTCCGCAAATTGTCCTTTTCTCGCCTATCGCCAATGAGAAAACCCAGGACCCGAACTTTCCCGACCCGACCGCGAATAACGCCAATCTCCGCACCTACACCGCAGTCATGGCCGAAGTCGCCCGGTCCAATGGCGTGCCATTTATCGATCTTTTCGCGCCCTCATTGCGGCTTTATGCAACAGCCGCGCGCCACCGGCATTCGCTGACCATCAACGGCCTGAACTTGAGTGACACCGGCGATAAACTGCTGGCGCAGTTGATCGTCCGGGCTTTCGACGGCGGACAGCGTCCCGGCAAAGACAGCGCCCTGGAGAAGCTTCGCACGACAGTCAATGATAAGAATTACCAATGGGAGGAACGCTATCGCACCATCGATGGCAACAACGTTTATGGCGGGCGATCGGTGCTGGCCTACGCGCCGGGCAAGCAAATGATTTATGACCGCACTCCGCCCGCCCCCTACATTTCCAATTATAAAGTCATGCAGGAGGAAATGGCGCAGCGCGACGTCATGACGGCCAACCGCGACCGGCGCATTTGGGCCATGGCCAACGGCTACGATCTGACCGTCGAAGACACCAACCTGCCCCCGGTCACACCGGTCCCAACCGATCTGCCGGGTTCGAACGCGGACCAGTCCCATGTTTTTCTTGGCGGCGAGGAAGCCATTGCCAAAATGACTGTTCACTCCCACATGAAGGTTAATCTATTCGCCAGTGAAGAGCAGTTTCCCGAGCTGGTCAATCCCGTGCAAATGGCTTGGGACACCAAGGGCCGGCTTTGGGTCGCGGCCTGGAAAAATTATCCGGAACGCACTCCCGGCAGCAAGACGGGCGACAGCCTGCTCATCCTCGAAGACACAAAGGGCACGGGCAAGGCGGACAAAATCACGCATTTTCTCGATAATTTAAATGCGCCCACTGGTTTCCAGTTTTACAAGGGCGGTGTGCTGCTGATGGAAGCGCCGGATTTGTGGTTCGTGCAAAATAATGACGGGCACGCCGGCGCCATCGAGCGCGTGCTCATGGGTATGGACTCGGCGGATTCGCATCACACCGCCAACTCCATTTGTCTGGACCCGGGCGGGGCTATTTACTTGAGCGACGGCATTTTTCATCGCAGCCACGTGGAGACAGCCGCCGGGCCGGTCCGCAACCTCGATGGCGCGATCTACCGCTTTGAACCGCGCACGGGTAAATTCGAAACCTACATCTCCTACAACTTCATGAACCCTCATGGCCGCGTCTTTGATTATTGGGGCAACGACCTTGTGACCGATGCCACGGGTAACAACACGTATTTTGCTTCCGCCTTCAGCGGACACATTGATTATCCGGTGAAGCATGAAGAGATGAAACAGTTTTGGGATCGGCCGTCGCGCCCCTGCGCCGGCACCGGCCTGCTCAGCAGCCGGCAATTCCCGCCGGAGTTACAGGGCGATTTTCTGGATTGCAACGTCATCGGCTTTCAGGGCATTTACCTGGTAAAGGTGAGGCCGGACGGTTCGGGCCTCAAGGGGGAGATTCAGGAAAACCTGGTCAGTTCTTCCGACCCCAACTTTCGTCCCTGCGCCGTGAACATCGGACCGGATGGCGCGATCTATTTTTGCGACTGGCACAAGCCGATCATCGGGCACATGCAGCACCATTTGCGCGACCCCAACCGCGATCACGATCACGGCCGCATCTATCGCATCACTTACGAAGATCGTCCGCTGCTGGTCCCACCAAAGATCGACGGCCAGCCGATCCGCGCCCTTCTGGAATTGTTAAAGCAACCGGAGAACCGGACGCGCGAACTGGCCAAGATTGAACTCGGCAGGCGCGACACTGACCAGGTCATCGCCGCGGTGAACAAATGGACCGCGTCACTGGATGCCGCAGACCCGGATTACGCGCACAACCTGATGGAAGCCCTGTGGGTCCACCAGTGGCACAATGTTGTCAATACCAATCTGCTTCGCCGCCTGCTCCGCTCGCCCCGCGCGGAAGCGCGCGCCGCCGCCGGCCGTGTGCTTTGTTATTGGCGCGACCGCGTGCCGGATGCGCTCGCCCTGTTCAAACCCCTGGCCGACAACGAAGAGCCACGCGTCCGGCTGGAAGCTGTTCGCGGCGCCAGTTTCTTTGCCAGCGCCGCGGCGGCGGGCGTGGCCTTGACCGCCTTGAACCACCCGACCGATTATTATCTGAACTACACGCTGGACGAGACGTTGCGCCAGCTCAAACCGTGGTGGTTCCCGGCCCTCGTTCGCGGCCAGCCCGTCGCCGCGAATAATCCAGCCGGCCTCAACCATCTGCTTGGTATGCTTGACATGACCGAATTGCTCGAACTCCCCCGCGGTGCGGCTGTGTTGGGGGCCATTGTCGAGCGCAAGGGCGCAGCGGATTCCGATCGCCTCAATGCATTGGGGCAATTGGCCAGGACAACGGGGAACACTCATGTCTCGCAATTGTTCGAACTCTACAGCGCAAAAATTGACAGCGACACCACAGCGGCGGCCAACTTCGCGCGTTTGCTGCTTTGGCAGAATAAGAATGAGTTGAAAGCCCAACGCGCCCGCCTGGCCGGGCTGGCTTTGACCAACCGCTCGGCGGAACTCCGCCAGGCGGCATGGGTGGCGATGGCGCTGGCCGACGGCACCTTCGACACCGTTTGGACGGATGCTGTCAAGTCTAACCTGACTTTTGCCGACCTGCTCAACGGCATTCCGCTTCTGAACGACCGGGATTTTCGCGCCAAGGCCTACGGGAGGGTGCAACCGTTGGTGGACCCGAAGGTTGAAGTGCCGGACGACGTTCGCCGCGCCGCCATCCGCGCCGTTGCGAGCATGAACTACGAACCGCAAACGGTTTTTGCCCTGTTGACCGGGTTGATCAATCGGGGCGAGGCCGTGCCCGTCGCTGCCGACGGCTTGCGCGTCCTGCCGCGAGCGTCCTGGCCAAAGGCCCAGGCCGCCTCCGCCGCCCTCGGCCTGGCCGCATGGGCCAGGACCGTCCCCGCGCCGGACCGCACGAGTCAAGACTACATTGAGACGGTGCAACTGGCGGCGGACCTGGGCGGTTTCCTGCCCGGCGAACAGGAGGCCGCGTTTCAGGAGGATTTGGGCAAGCTGCAAGTCCCGGTGTTTCTGATTCGGACCGTGCGGGAACAAATGCGTTACGATACCCCGCGCCTCGTTGTCAAAGCGAACCAGCCCATTGAGATTCGGTTCGAAAATGTGGATTTCATGCCGCACAACCTGGTCATCGTCAAACCCGGCGCGCGCGAAAAAGTCGGCCTGGCCACGGCGCGGATGAAACCGGAGGAACTGGACGACGAAGGCCGCGCCTATATCGCCGATCGCGCCGATATCGTGGCTGCAACGAAGCTGATTGAACCCGGCCAGAAAGCCGTGCTGAAGTTCACCACCCCTTCGCAAGAGGGAGACTATGAGTATCTCTGCACTTTTCCCGGCCATTATCAAATCATGCGGGGCCAGCTCGTCGTGACGTCGAATGTTGGCAATTATCTCCTGGCCCACCCGCAAGTCGCGCTGCTACCCGCCAGGGTGGCCGGCCCAGACGAAAACAGGCCCAGCCAATAAGCCCCTTGTTTTTGGTGATTCAATTAATGCGGCGGATGGAAAGTGCGAAAAAAACTGTGACTTTTCCGGCTTCGGCGGACATTTATACAGAGGATGCTGTGTAACAAAAGAGCACTTGGTTTTATGATGCGCACGAAGTCAACGCGGGCCTTTACGCTGACGGAATTGCTGGTGGTCATCACTGTCATTGCCATTCTGGCGGCCTTGTTGGTGCCGGTTTTATCCCAGGCCAAGGAAAGAGGTTACCGCACCCAATGCATCAATAACTTGAAACAAGTGGGGCTGGCCCTGCAATCGTACGCGGATGATCACGCCGATCAGTTGCCCGGGCCGGTTTGGCAGGGCTTTTACGAAATGTACGACAATGACAATACCTTGCGGATGACGTATTACCTTGCCACTTACATGGGCCTGCCCGCGCCCCAGGCCACGCCCCATGACAATCCGCTGGCCCGATGCCCGTCGGCGGTCCGGCATTGGACACCGGCCGACCCGGATACACCGCCGATGTCAATCCATGTGCCGCTGAGTTATCTCAACTGCGCCGCTGTCACCAATTTTGATTCCGGCGTTATCAGCCGGCCTTTTGGCTACCCTTATTCTTCACCGCCCTATACCAAACCGGAGGAGCTGCCCAAACGTTTGCACGAAATCGCCAACCCGACGTTGTCGTGGGCGATGACGGATGCGGACCAGCTAATTGCGGTGCCCATTGCGGGCTATTACTCGTTTCTGCCGGTGACGCCGTCCCACGGCACCCTGCGCAACCAGCTCTTTTTCGACTGGCACATCGTAGCGGTGAAGCAGTGAGGCGGGTGAAGCGGGACGGGCCTTCACGGTACGCGGCTGACGGACCAGGCCGCGAAATACGTGCTGGCCTCGGCATACGTCAAAAACTAATGTGCGTTTTCTTGTCACCTGTGGCACCCTTTTGGGTACTTATGCGGTGATATGACGACAACCGAAAACACCTGCACCGCCGAATCCAGCGATGCGGAGTTGGTCGCGGAAAGCTTGGCTGGGGGCCGAGGGGCATTCCGCCAAATTGTTGAACGACATCAAACGCTGGTGTGTTCTCTGGCCTACTGTGCCACGGGCAGTCTCACAGAAAGCGAAGACCTGGCGCAGGAGACTTTTCTTGCCGCATGGAGGCAGCTTGCCGAACTGCGCGAGCCGTCGAAACTGCGACCTTGGTTGTGCGGCATCGCCCGCTTTGTCATCGGCAAGGAACTTCGCCGGCAAGGACGCGAGCCTGTCCATGCTGCCGAAACGCTGGAATCGTTGAACGAATTGGCCGCGCCAGACCCTCTTCCATCGGAGCGCGCAATCAGCAAGGAAGAACAAGCCATTCTCTGGCATTGCGTGGCGCGCATTCCGGAGATTTATCGCGAGTCGTTCGTGTTGTTTTATCGCGAGCATCAATCCATCGAGATCGTGGCTGAAGCGTTGGAGTTAAGCCGGGACGCGGTGAAACAGCGGCTGGCACGTGGACGCAAATTGTTGCAGGAACAGGCGCTGGCATTCGTTGAAGGCGCATTGCGAAGCACGAATCCGGATCAGACGTTCACGGTCGGAGTGCTCTCGGCTTTGCCGCTGTCGGCCACTTCGGCCAAGGCGTTGGCGTCGGGTGTGGCGGTCAAAGGGAGTTCCATAGCCAAAATGGTCGCCAGCCTAGCTGCGGTGGGTGCGATACTTCTTTATTGGTCGTTGCTTGGTTTTCTGGCGTTTGTGGGTGGCTGCGCTGGTTATTGGATGAGCCGGGCTTGCACGAGGTCATCCAGACAATGCGAGAATGTCATCCGGTTCTGGCGCACTTTGGCCGTGGGCTTCGCAGTGTGTTTTATCACTCGCCAATGGTTGTTCTCGTCATATTTAAAATATGGTCGGGTTGGGTATCCTGTGTGGTTCATCTGGAGGTTATGTCTGGACTTGTTTTACGTGGTCATTGTGGCTGCCCTGGCATTATGGATGCGGCGGTGGTGGCGTGAAGTTTTCATGCAGAAAACAGACACACCGGAACTCCCAAGATTGCTGAAAAGACGATTTGTCCTCTGGTTATCTCTCGGGATGATTGGTCCGGCCTGCTTATTTTTACCGATTCTTGGCGACATGTTATGGCACACATTTGGTCCGGCGGAGAAGCAGCATCTCACCAATGCGGAGGCTCAAAAAATCATCACCGGGCGCAAAGATGCCTGGATCACTGTTATGGAGGAGGGCGGGACGAAAACGCTGCGGCTCGATCTGCCGGAGAACGACCCGGGCACCAAAATGTGGGCGATGGCCAATATGCCCGCCTGGTGGAATCGGTGGACGGCGGAAAGCAAGCCCGCCTGGTGGAATTTGTGGGCGGCGGACAAGGGGGGCAATACAGGCACATGCTTAACCGATCTTATCTACTTCAGCGGTTACAGGCCCGTCGAATTGTGGACGACGGCCAATGAGTCCACGCTCAAGCTGCTGGATGAAGAGAAAATTCATTACTCGACCGGTTTCATTAGGCAGTCGGGCTCGCGAGAAGCATGGCCATTCGGCTCGCTATTACCCTTCTTCATTGCACCAATGGGTGCCGTGATCATTCTGCGTCAGATCAGAAAGGGCCAATGGTCAACGAACGTGCCTGCGATTTCCAAAACTCTGGAACAAGAGAACAATCGTGGCAAAAAGCTTCTGTCGCTTCGCACCGATCCGGCGGCGCGGAGAGTTTTTGGCATCGCCTTTGTGGCGGTCTTTCTGCTGGTATTCAGCGCGAACGCGTTCACCGCGACGAACGCTTTTACCGCGATGGGACTCTACGTTGTGCTATTTCTCGGATCGGTCAAGGGCGCTTTTTTTGGTCTGGTTGCCGGTGTCGGTGTCCTATATTTCCGAACTCGGCGCAAGGTTTCGAAAGCAGACGTGAAAATATAGTTTTCCGTTGCCCTTTACGGCGTGTTCGCCCAAGCCAGGCCATCGACCAACGGGCCGGCAGCGATTAGTTTGGTGACGCTCCAATCTTTGAGATTAATCACCGCGACCTGTTTGCTGACGTCGCAGGAGACATAAGCCTCCAAGCCGTCGGGGCGGACCAGCATTTCTTGCGGCGCGCGCGGCACGGCAATAGAGCGGGTAACTTTCATGCTTTGCAAATCGATCACCGCAACTTTCCTTTCCTTGGGAATGGCGATGAGCAGCCAGTGGCCGTCTGGCGTCGCCGCCGCGCCGTAACCGTTGCCGGGCAGCGGAATCCAATCGGTCACTTCATTCTTGGCCGTGTCGATGACAGCCAGCCGGGGTTCGCCCTGATCGGAGGTAAAGGCCCAGCGATCATCGGTGGAAAGGGCGATGCGCTGAGTGGTCCGGCAAACCGGAATTATGGCGATAAGCGTTTTAGCTTCCATATCCAAAACCGAGACAGTACCCGGCCCGACGTTGGCCGTGTAACCGCGTTTGCCGTCGCTGCTGATGGCGAGCATGTGCGATTCAGGCTGGCCGGTGGGAATCGCGCCCACAATTTTCAAGGTTTCGGGATCTATCACCGTGATGGTCCTGTCCAGTTCGGTGGTGACGTAGAGCAATCCGTTCTTTGGGCCGATCATCGGGCAATGCGGGCGGACTCCTTTCCCAAAATCGATCGTGTCCGTGATTTGCCGGGCCGCGATGTCAATAACACGAATTAAGCTCCCGTCGGTCCCGGCCTTGCCGACGCCGGCGTTGCCATAAATCGGGACAAACGCGCGTTTGCCGTCGGGCGACGCAATGACTTCGTGGCCGGTGACGCCATCCTCCGGGACGGCGGCCAGTTGGCTGCCAGCGGCGGGGTCGATGATGCCCAAAGTCTGATTGCCCTTATTGGCGGCGAGCAACAGACCGGCGGCGTGCAAACCGGGTGTGAAAGCAAGGACAGTCATGGTTAAAATCGCGAGAGTTGTGCGTTTCATGCTTGGAGCATGGTTGGCCTGGACAGAGAAAAAGTCAAACTTGCAGAACGTCTTCAAGATTGCTTACCCCGGCCCGGGTTTCATACTCTTCGTTGTGCAGCCAACGCCATGACTCCAGCCATCGAAACCACCGGCCTGACGCGGGACTTCGGAAAGTTTCGCGCTGTCAATCAACTGAATCTCCGGGTCGAAGCGGGCCGATTCTACGGTTTTCTCGGCCCCAACGGAGCGGGCAAATCCACCACGATCAAGATGTTCACGGGCCTGCTCGCACCCAGCGGCGGCACCATGCGCATCCTGGGCGAAGACATGAGCGATCCCCGGCGCGCCATCGAAGTGAAGCGCCGCATCGGAGTCGTGCCGGAGAACCTGGCTCTGTTCGATAATTTAACGGCGCGCGAATACCTCACTTTTATCGGCCGCATGTACCTGCTGCCCCCGGCCACGGTTCGCGCGCGCTGCGATGAATTGCTGTCCATGATGGACCTGGCGCAGGAGGAAAAAAAGCTGACGCTGGAATTCTCGCACGGCATGAAGAAAAAACTGGCCCTGGCCGCCGCGTTGATTGCCAATCCCGATCTATTGTTCCTGGACGAACCGTTCGAGGGCGTGGATGCCGTGGCATCACGCGTGTTGCGCGATACGCTGAAGCAATGCGTCGGGCGGGGCGCGACCGTTTTTCTCACCTCGCACGTCCTGGAGATTGTGGAAAAACTTTGCACGGATGTCGGCATCATCGCGCACGGGGAACTGGTTCACCAGGGCACCATGGAGGAATTGCGGGGCAGCGGTTCGCTGGAGGACAAGTTTCTCGCCGTGGTCGGCAGCGACGGGCACGAGATGCAGAAATTAAGCTGGCTGGAATGACGTGGTGAACTGGGACCAACTCAAGACCATTATCTGGCTGCGCTGGCGGCTGACGCGCAACATGTGGATGCGCCAGGGCGGGTTCGGCGCCGTCATTGCCGCGTTGGTCGCCTTCGCCGCCTATGCGCTGGGCGCAGCGAGTTTCGTCGGCGCGTTGCTCGGCGGAATGGCTCTGGGCCATGCGACTGCCTTCGTGGTTTGGGCAATCTGGTGTGGCGTGACGGTGGCATTTCTGTTTCTCTGGATGATCGGTCTTGCCCAGGAAATCCAGCGTTCTGAGACCATTGATCTTCAACGCCTGATGCATCTGCCGGTGGCTCTCGGCCAGATATTTGTCATCAACTATCTCGCGTCGCACCTCGCCTTTAGCATCATGATCTTTGTGCCCGCGATGATGGGACTGGCCATCGGGCTCACGATTTCGCGCGGTTCGGCGATGCTGTTGCTGATCCCCCTTTTCTTGAGCATGGTTTTTATGATTACGGCCTGGACCTACTGCCTGCGCGGCTGGCTAGCCACCTTGATGAGCAACCCGCGCCGCCGCCGCAATGTCGTCATGGTCATCGTGTTTACGTTCATTCTTCTGGGCCAAGGCCCCAACCTTTATATTAACGTGTTTCATGGTTTCCAAGGGCATGGGGCCAGCGTCACGGGCCTAAAAATGCAGCGTCAGCACGAAGGGCAAGATGCCGCGTTGAAGGACAAATTCGTCCAATTACAGTCGGTCCAGAAATTCATCCCGCCTCTCTGGTTGCCGTTGGGCGCGCAAGCTCTGGCGGGCGGAAGTGTGCTGCCGGCGTTGTTCGGAACGTTCGGTTGCTTTGTCATCGGCGCACTCGGCCTGTCGCGCTCTTATCGAGGTACCGTGCGCTTTTATCGCGGAGAGTCCGGCGGGAAAGTTGCGTCGCGGGCCCAGCCCATTCGCAAACCAGCCGGCGTCGCCGCCCCGGCCGCAGCCGGGAGCTCTTTCATGGAACTGCGCCTTCCGGTTGTGCCTGAACAATCCGCCGCGTTGGCTCTGGCCACGTTCCGTTCATTGCTGCGCGCGCCTGAAGTGAAAATGGCATGGGGTGCTTCCATCATCGTGCCGTTGATCATTGGCGTCTCGATTCTATTTCGACGTGATTTGAAAATACCGGAGGCGGCCAGTCCGTTCGTGGCCACGGGGGCGGTGTTGTTTTCGGTCTTTATGCTCGTTCAATTCTTCTCCAATCAATTCGGTTTTGATCGTGACGCCTTCCGGTCGTTGATCCTGTCGTCCGCGGACCGGAAATTCATTCTGCTCGGCAAAAATCTGGCCTGTTTCCCTGTCGGTGCTGGATTTGGCGTGATACTGCTGGCTTTGTTTTCGGTGCGGTTGCAATTGTCGTCACTGGTAGTCCTGGCCACCCTCCTTCAACTGGGGGCGTTGCTGCTGATGGCCGGAGTCGTCGGCAACATGCTTTCGATCCTCGCGCCCTACCGCATCCAACCCGGCACAATGAAGCCGACCAAAATGCCCGGACTGGCCATGGTGGTGCTGATGTTTTCCCATCTGCTTTTTCCATTCGCCATGGCGCCGGTGTTCCTCGCGCCACTGGCGGAGTTATTGTGGCGAACGGCGGGCTGGCCGGAGGCGGTCCCCGTGAACCTGATCCTTTCCATGGGGCTGCTCGGATTGGTGGCTTTGGTGTACTGGCAGACTCTCGGCCCGCTGGGCCGTCTTTTGCAACGGCGCGAAACAAGGATATTGGGCATCGTCACCGTGGAAGTGGAATAACGGCCCCTCATGGGCCAATCCGCAGCAGGCGGGGCAGCATCGGTTCCAACGTGATGGCATTCAAGTCCACCGTCTCACCGCTTAATAGATCGAGCGCTTGTTGCCCGGCCCATTTCGGAAGGGCGACGGTCCGAGTTTCTTTGTTGAAATTGTCCAGCGGAACGAGCGTGACCTTGCCCATCGGCACGACGCGAAATTCAACACCCCAGGCGGGCTGGCCGTTGGAGCTTTCGCGCAAATCGGCGGTTTGCAAAGGACCCAATGCGGTGCGAAGCAGGGCGGCGGTCGCCCGGTCATCCGCGCCCGGTTGGATGGTGGTGTAATCAGGACGGTTGGGCAGTGGCCGGTCGTATTCATCGCGGCTCAGGCAGTCTTTGCCGACGAGCAGGATTTTCCCGCCTGATTTTTTGAAAGCGGTCAGGGCGCTGGGCGTAGTGTCAAGAATATGGGTCGCCTCGGGCACGATCAGCCAGTCCACCTTCGCGGCGGTGCCCGCTGCCAGTTGCCGTTCGCTGACAAATGTAATGGGTTCGCCCATGAAGGTGAGCGCGGTGTAGAGGGAAAAAATTGTTCCCTTGTATTTCTCTTCCCAGAAAATGGACGGCTGTGAATCAAGCAGCGCGACGCGTGGCCGGGCGTTGTTAATGGCGGTGACTTCCGGAGCGAGGCGATTCAGATCCAGCATGGCGCGGCCCGCGCCGAAAATATTGGCGGGGCGAAAGTAGATGCTTCCGCCGAGACCCTGATCGGCGGCCATTTGCCAGACCCAAATAGTGGACGAACCCTGGTGATGCAGGCCATCCTGCCACAAGACGGAGCGCGTGTGGTTCATCGGAATGTGCGAACGGTCCGAGCCGTCTGGAATCAAATGATTCTCGCTGTTGAAAACGCTTTGTCCGCGAAAAGAATGGAGCAGGTCGTAGAAGAATTCATGGCCAATCCAGTCGTAAGCATAGCCGCCGCTTCCGCCAAGAAAGGCGTAGGCATCGCAACCCGCCAGGTCCGTGGCATGGCAGATCAATTCCGGATCCACGCCGAAGTACAATTTGTCGCGGTCCAATGTTTGGAATACCATGATTTTGGTGTGGGTGGGGGCCTTGACTCCGTGGGCTTTGAGCACAGAATCCAGCCAGGCATGCCAGTCGGCAAACATTTTTTTATTGAAAGACGTCCAATCGTAATAAGCCCGTTGCGCGCCGACCGCGGCCGGCATGGCGCAGGGCGGGACAACGGCTTGGTTGAAATTCGTGTAAGCGGTGCCATACAAGGCATTCATGCGCTTGAGGCTGTGATGCTTTTTCTTCAGGTATTCGATGAACAAGGGCCGCGTGTAAGCGTCGCGCCCGCTTGAATTATAGACGGGTTCGTTGGCGAGGCAGACGCTGTGCAAGGCAGGTTTATCCTTGATGCGTTCGCCCATCGCCGCGGCAAACCGGCCGATGGCATCCCTCGCTTTGGGATGAAAAATATTGAATTTAATGAAGCCGATGTTGCTGTTGGGCACATCCGGCGCTTGCGCCCACGCCGGGTAATAATGCGGTGACAGCAGAAAATCGTCCCTCATCCCATATTGCGCCGCGAGGTCGAACCCGTGCAACACCGTCAACGCGCCTTGGTCCAATGCGCCGTCGGCGGACATCGCGCTCGGTCCAGTCCGCGCGTCTTGAATCAGCGACGCCCCCAGCGCGGGGAAATTGGACAAATCATCAATGACCGAACTGAAATGCCCGTAGCCGTAAAAATAGTACGGCTGGCCGTCGTTGTAAAAGGTCCCGTTTTTATATTTTACAGTTCCGAGTTTGGGCGGCGTCCAATTGAGCAGGGGCGCGTTTTGTTGCGCCAGTTTCTCCGTTTCGTTGAGCACCTGCGCAACCTCCTCGAGTTGCGTTTTTGTCCAAGCCAGGCTCATTTGTCCGTTCGGCCCGCCGGTCTGCGCGAAATGGATGAATCGTTGGGCGACGGCTGCGCCGAGGCGGATGTAGGCATTATTGGTGTTCTTCAAGTCATCCAGGCGCCGCGTAAAGCCGGCGATTTTCGAATCGGTCTCGGCGTAAACTGCATCCTGTTTGGATTTGTCAACGGTTTCGGGTTCAAATCGAATGTCGTCAACCCAAAGCGCCTCCGTTTGGCTTTCGGTGGCCACCATTAACTCGTAATTATCTGCCTCGTTGCCAGTGCTGACTTCGAAGGTGACCTGTTGCCAGTCAAAATCGCCTTTGGGAAAGGCCGTGCGCGTGTACCATCCTGGACCGCCGCCGATCCAATTCAGGCCGCATCCCTTGCCCTTAACCCAGCAACTAACCTTGTAAGTGGTGAAAGGCTGGAGGCCGGTGACCATTTGCACGACGCGCGCATAGACATTGGGGGCCCAGCCGGATTTGTTGGCGATCTTGAAAGAGCACTTGCCCTCATGCCTCTCGGTGCAGTCCAACTGTCCGCTCGCATTCGCCACCCGCACCAGGAAATCCCAATCCTGCGTGCCCTGCTCGAAGCCGCCGTTGTGAACGAGATTGCCTTCGCCAAGGGCTGCCTGGACCAGCAAAGACGCGACGCCAATTGTGCATATCATCCAACGCATCCGAGTATTTGCCCACAGGAGTTTGCCCGGCGGCAAGCACAATAGATGCAAATCGGTGAGTGTGGGTCTCCAAGAAACAGTCATGGGCCGATACGCAGCAGGCGAGGCACCATCGGCTCGAGGGCAATGTCCTTCAAGTCCACGGTCTCGCCGCTTAATAAATCCAGCGCCTGTTGCCCGGTCCATTTCGGGAGGGTGACGGTTCGGGCTTCGTTATTGAAATTGATCATCGGGACGAGCGTGGCCTTTCCGGTCGGCACGACGCGGAATTCAACGCCCCACGCCGGCTGGCCGTTCGGATTTTCGCGAAGGTCGGCAGTTGGCAGCGGATGCAGCGCGGCGCGGAGCAACGCGGCGGTCGCCTGGTCGTCTGCGGCCGGTTGGATGGAGGGGTAATCAGGACGGTTGGGCAGTGGCCGATCGTATTCGTCGCGGCTCAGGCAGTCTTTGCCGACGAGCAGGATTTTTCCGCCGGATTTTTTGAAGGCGGCCAGGGCGCGCACCGTAGTGTCAAGTATATGGGTCGCATTTGGCACGATCACCCAGTCCACTTTGGCCGCCGTTCCCGCAGCCAGTTGTCTCTCGCTGACAAAGGTGATGGGTTCTCCCATGAAATTGAGCGCGGTGTAGATGGAGAAGAGCGTCCCCTTGTATTTGTCCTCCCAGAAAACGGACGGCGGCGAGTAGAGCAAGGCCACGCGCGGCCTGGCGTTGTTGATGGCGGTGACTTCCGGGGAGAGGCGGTTGAGATCGAGCATGGCGCGTCCCGCGCTGAAGATGTTGGCGGGGCGAAAGTAGATGTTCCCGGCCAGGCTCGGGTCAGTGGACATCTCCCAAACCCAAATGGTGGTCGAGCCTTGGTGATGCAGGCCGTCCTGCCACAAGACCGCGCGCGTGTGGTTCATCGGAACGTGCGCCGGACCCGAGCCGTCTGTGCTCAAATGATTTTCGCTGTTGAAAACACTCTGGCCGCGAAAGGAATGGAGCAGATCGTAGAAAAGCTCATGCCCACGCCAGTCATAAACATAGCCTTTGGCGTGCCAGCCATAGGGGGCGTAGGCATCGCAGCCCGCCAAGTCCGTGGCGTGACAGATCAATTCCGGATCGACGCCCCAGCCCACTTTGTCCCGGTCCAAGGTTTGGAACACGCAGATTTTGGAGTGGGTCGGGGCCTTGACGCCGTGGGCCTTGAGGACGGAACCGACCCAGGCGTGCCAGTCGGCAAACATCTTGTCATTAAAGCATGTCCAATCGTAATAGGCCCGTTGCGCCCCCACCTCGCCCGGCATGGCGCAGGGAGGGACCACGACGTCGTCAAAATTTGTGTAAGCCGTGCCATACAAGGCGTTCAAACGATCGAGGCTGTGATGCGTTTCTTTCAGGGAATGGATGAACAATGGCCGGGTGTATTTGTCGCGTCCGCTTGCATTATAGGCGGGTTCGTTCGCCAGGCAGACGCTGTGCAAGGCGGCCTTGTCCTTGAGGCGTTCCCCCATCACCGCGGCCCATTGCCCGATGATGGCCTTTGCTTTCGGATGAAAAATATTGAAGCTGAAGCCAATGCTGCCGCTGGGCAAATCCGGCGCCCATGCCCATGTCGGGTAATAATGCGGCGACAGCAGGAAATCGTCTCTCATGCCGAATTGGGCCGCGCGGTCCAACCCTTGCAACACCGCCAACGCGCCTTCGCCCAATGTGCCATCGGCATTCATCGAACTCGGTCCTGCCCTCCCATCTTGAATGAGCGATGCCGCTAGCGCGGGGAAATTGGACAGATCGTCGATGACCGAATTGAAGTGACCATAGCCACCGAAGTAGCACGGCCGGCCCCGGCTGTAAAACGTCCCGCTTTTCAATGTCACCCTTCCCAGTTTTGGCGGCATCCAATCGAACAGCGGCGCGTTTCCTCGCGCCAGTTTCTCTGTCTCGTCAAGAACTTGCGCGACCTCGGCAAACCCATTGAAATTCATTTTCGCCCAAGCCCCGCTCAATTGCCCGTTCGTGCCGCCGGTCTGCGCCAGATCAATGAACCGGCGCGCGACAGCGCTGCCCAGGCGGATGTAGGCATTATTGGTATTCTGCAAATGATGCAAACGCTGCTCAAAGCCGACGATGGTCAAGGCGGGCGGGAGTGTCGCGTCGCCAAAGGCCGCCTGGGCAAACCAAAACGCCAAGCCAATTGTGCATGTCATCCAACGCATCGCAGTATTTGCCCACAGGACTTTGCCCGGCGGCAAGCACAATTGAAAAATTCTTTACGGCAGCCGTGAATATTGGTACGGTGGATGGACCTGCCATGAGAAAAGATGGGAATGATGCGAAGAATGCGAGCGATGGGAAACATCCTTCCCATAGTTCCCATTCCCCGGAGCGCCTGCAATACCGGAACAAACCGCCGCCGAAATAAATCCCCATCCGACCCATCAATCCCATTCTTCCCATCCTGGTTGTGCTCTGCTGCTGGGCCAGCAGGGCTGCGGGTTCCGGACTCTCCCCAACGTTCATCGTCAGCGGCGGGGAGACCATTGTGGCGTCGGCAGTTGTGATTGCCGACCCCACCGGACAGCGCGACTCCACCGCCGCCATTCAAAAGGCGCTTGACGAGGTCGCCGCCGCCCGGGGCGGAGTGGTGTTTTTGCCGGCGGGGCGGTATCGGCTGGACGGCGGCCTGACCCTCGGTTACGGGACGACGCTGATGGGCGAATGTGTCAATAATATTAGACGGGGCACGGTTTTGATGGCCCGGAGCCGGGAGACGCCGCTGATGGACGCGGTCGGAACGGAAACGGGGTTGATCCATCTGATTGTCTGGTACCCTCAACAAAAGCCCGGCAAGATTGAGTCTTATGCGCCGTCGGTTTCGGGCCATGGCAGTTTGACGATTCGGGACCTGACGTTGTGCAATTCTTACGATGGCATTTATTTGCACTCGGCCAATGCCTGCGTGTTGGAAAATATCCGCGGCACAGTGCTGCATCGCGGTATTGTCGCGCCGGAAAGCCAGGAGTTTTCGTGGATGCACGACGTCCATTTTGCCAACACTTACTGGCGCAAGGCGGCGGCGGTCCTGGCGCCCGCCCGTTTAAGCGGGGCGCAATGGGATGATGTCAATATTTTTACAAGGGAACATCTCATCGGCCTGGAATTGCAACGCATCGATTGCATGGCGATTTATCATTACGCGGCGGACGATGCGGCCACGGGGGTGTTACTGGAAAAAAATCCGAAATTTCCCGCGCTTGTTTTTGGCTTTGGCGGAATTGTGGCGGACTTTCGCGGTGCGCGCGAGGAGGACGGTTGGGCGCCGTGGTATTATTTCATGCACTATGCGAATCTGGACAATGTGCCGGAGACGCGGGGCAAGCGTTACGTTTTTTGCGGCCAGCGCCGCGCACCGGTGACAACGGCGGGATCGTTCATTGATGTCGCGTTGCCGCCGCACTCCGCGGCCGGCGACGGAATTACGGATGACACCGGAGCGATTGAGCGCGCGCTGGCCGACGCGGGCCAGCACGGGGGCGGAACGGTTTATCTGCGGCAAGGCGAGTACAAAATCACCGCGCCGCTGGTGGTGCCTTCCGGCGTGGAATTGCGCGGGCCGCTCGGCACGGGCAAAGCGCGGGACGCGAGGGAAACTTGCACACTGGCTGTTTATTGCGGCCAGGACGCCACCCATCCCGAAACCGATCCGGCGGCCGTCACTTTGTTGGGCGACGCCGGAGTGCGCGGATTCACCATCGCCTATCCGCAACAGGAGTATGATGTCCGCCGGCTGCATCCTTTTCCATATTCCATTCGCGGACAGGGCAACGGGCTGTGGATTGTCGATATGATGTTGCTGAACAGCTTCAACGGCATCGACCTTGCGAGTGACAAATGCGACAGGCACTTGGTCAGGGGCGTTTGGGGAACAACCTTTTGCCACGGCTTGAACGTGGGCGGCGAATCGAGCGGGGGCAAGCTGGAGCGGATTTCTTTTTCGTGCGGCCCGTGGACGGAGGCGCACGGACGGTTGGGCGGAAAAATTACGGCGGCCGGGACGGCGGCCATTACGGATTTCATCCTGCAAACCAACATGGCGTTTTCATTCGGGGATTGCGCCGGGGAAACGGCTTGGGGCCTCTTCGCCTACGAGCCGTGCGTCCATTTTCATTTTTATGCGGACAAGGGCCGCGGTTGCCGGGACGCGGATTTTTGGCAGAGCATGCACGACATGGCGCGGCGGTGCAATGTTCTGGCCGAAAGCGGCGGCAACATCAACTTGCTTGGATACTTCGGGACCGGAACCGGTGAGCAGAACTATAATTGGCTGGAAACTGGACCATCGTTCCAGGGGCCGCTGAATATTTATGGGAAGACGATCCTGCGGGCCTTTCAGAATCATCCGCTGCGCTTCAGCGAAAATCAGGCGCGGTTCTACGACGAGGTTTCGCTGACGACCGGCAGGAAGGCTGTGGCCACCGGCACGCTGGCCGGCAGCAGCCCGGCTCATGCGGTGGATCGCGATTGCCGGACGTTATGGGAAGCATCGGCGGGCGGCGTTTTGGATGTGGATTTGGGACGTGCGCGAAGGATCAATCGATTCGGCATCGAGAGCGCTGGTTTTATTATGTCGAAGAACTGCAATACCGTGGAGGCGGAGTTGTGGATCGGGGACGATGGCAGGCATTATCGGAAGGCGGCGGTTTTGGAAACGGGCGGCGCAACGTGCGCGGACATGCCGTTCGCGCCGCTGCAAGCGCGTTACGTGCGGCTGCGGGTCACGAAACCCGGCGCGGACAATATCATTCGAGTGGCGTCTTTTGACGTGTTCGAGGATGGCCGCGAGGCGGCCCGATGACTATTTGCCGGAAGCGTCCAGACTAACGCCCTCCTTTGTGCTGCGCGCGTAAATGCGGCCGTTGCTGACGCTGGCGTAGTTCCAGCATTTGCCAGCCAGAACATGACTTCGGCCTACTTCGGTGTAAGCCTTGGGCGTAGCCTTCACCAGGACCAAGTCACCCGCATCGCTCAATACCAGCACATGCCCGTTGACCAGGGTGCATCCGCCGGGACCGAATCCTTCGTGCGACCAAAGGATGCGGCCGGTGGCGATATCGACGCATTCCAGAGGGGCGGTGGCAAATTTCTTTTGGCCAAATATTCCATAAAGATAACCGTTCGCGCAGACGGGGGTGCTCCAATGGCTGCTCAGGACGTTGAACGGCTGAAACCAAAGCTGTGTCGCGGTAAAGCCATTTCCGTATTTGCTGACGCGACAGGCGCTGGAGCCGATGCCATAGCTCGCCGAACAATAAACGATGTCACCGGAAACCACGGGGGAAATTGCCGTGGAAGTGGAGTAACGAAACGGATAGCGCCACAGAACCGCCCCCGTTCTCGGCGCAACAGAAACCAAACCGCTCTGGGTGTAGAATATAATTTGGCGCTGGCCCAACAGGGTCGCCGCAACCGGAGTCGAATGGGTCATCATTTCGTTCTGCCCCTGCCAGACCACCTGCCCGTTGTGTTTGTTAAACGCCAGCAGCGACTGTCCGGGGCCGCCGCCGGCGACGAAAATCAAATCGCCGTCGATGAGCGGGGAGGCGGCGCTTTCCCATGTAATATTTCGGCCGGCGTGTTCCTTCATGATATTGCACGCCCAAATTTGTTTCCCGGTGTCCGCGTCCAGGCATTTTAAAACCATCCGGGAAGAATACGTATAGACTTTGCCGTCGTCGTAGGAGGGAGTCGAACGGGGGCCATCGCCGCCATTATTGTCGGCGGCGCCGTTGTTGCCGCCCTTGTCAAATTTGGCGATGCCCAGGGGCACGGCCCAAAGTTCCTTGCCGCTGTCCGCGTCGAGGGCCACACAAACTTCCTGATCCGCCCCATCCACTTCGCGTGTGACCAGGGTAAAGGCCTTGCCGCCGCCGACCGTGATGGCGCTAAAGCCGTCTCGGAGAGGCTCCTTCCAAATTTCGCGCAAACCGGCTTGCGGCCACTTCGTCGAAATCTTTTCAGGACTTGAGCCGTCGTGATTCGCCCCGCGGAATTGCGTCCAATCGGCCGCCGGGGCGTGGCCCGCAAACAGGCCCGCCGCCAAAACGGCCAGCGCGACAGTCTTCAATGGGATGGCAGTCATGACGATTAAGAATCTTCCAAAATTCCCGCATGTCAACTTCGTTCGCGTTCCGCTCACGGGGCGATGACGAGAATGCTCGATATTTCCAATTGCGGATAGGTCAATTCAACTACGGATTCCCTGCCCTCGCGTTGCGCCGTAAATTTCAACGCGCCTAGGGTGGAACCGGCGTCCGCCGTCAGGGCGTGAACGGAATGGACCCGCCGAAAGGGCACGCGCAACGTGATGCCAATTTGACGCGCTGGATGCACATGGTCCTCCGCACCAGACAGGCGTTGTACATCGAGATTGTAAAGATGAACGATGGTGTGGGTGTTCTGGTCGCGCACCACGGCGCGAAGCGTGGCCGGCCCACGCACAACAATCGCCGGTTTTTCGATGGCCCGGCGCACCTTGCCCATCCAATCATTTTCATCCGAGGCCACCACCCGGCCGCCGCTGAGCCGGAAGTTTTCGACCGCCTGTTGTTCCGCTGGATTGAGAACGGAAAGGGATTCGACCAGTAGCACGGGGGCGCGCAGATAACCGGTGGCGATGTCTTCCGCCAAATTGTCCTCGGAACAGACGGCGAATTGGATGTTGGCTTGGCCGAGGGCGGCCGCCATCGACGAGGCCGCGCAATGGTCCGTTTCCAACCAGCGGCGGTAACATAGAAAAAGCAAAACGTCGCAGCGCGGCTCGGTCTGGTTCAGGAGGCTGGCGTTGCGGCGAAGGAACTCTGCTTCGGGTAATATGGATGCGGCCGCGGCCTTGCGGGTGTTTTCGGGCCAGGCCGGCCAGAGCATCCAGGAGGCGTCGTTGGCCGCCGCTTCTGCCATGGACAACCGCGCCAAATCCGGCAAGGTATGATAGTAATCGGCGTCCGCCAGAGTGCAGGCCACGATGGGTTTTCCGTGGCTGATGGCGTGGAGTTGTTTGTAGGTCGGGCCGTATTCGAAAATCCGCCCGTCGAGTGTTTTGCGCGCCATGGTGCTCATGTCCTCGATCGTGAGAAAGTCCTCCGCCTGGCTCGTGGCGTTGATGTTGTAGCCCATGGCGCGGCATTGTGAAAAAAGGACGTCGGGCGAATTCAAGCTATTATTGCACGTCATGAGGGCTTGGGGCTTGATGGTCCGCGCGTATGCCCGCATGTCCGCCAGGAAATCGGCCGCGATGGTGGAGCGAAATTCCAAAAATTCCGAAGGGTGCCCAATGGCCCATTGCCGAAGCGACTCGAAGGAATGTTGGTCCGGCCGGGCGGCGCCGTGTTTCGCCCCCAGGAATAAGTCAAATCTCTCCATGCAGAACGGGCAATAACAACCGTTCGGATGCACGGTTGGATTATCGAAAAAAATCCCGTCACAGCCGCTTTCCATCTGTGATCTCACCATGAATTTTTCATACGACCGCCAGTCGGGATTATTCATGCAAGCGGCCTCGTAGGGAGCGCCGTACCAGGAAGTAAGCACCTGGCCGCTCTTGTCCAACTGCCGCCATTGCGCGGGCGGGCTGTGAAATTGCGCGCGGAATTGCGGCGTCCAATTCTTATCGAACGATTTCAGATCGACTATGGAAGTCGCGCACACGTAACCAATGGCGAGCCGGATGCCTTGCATCCGGGCTTGTCTAAGATAGGCCAGCGACTGCTGGCGCTCCCTGGCAAACTCCTCTTCGCCGGGCAAAGTCTGGTAGCCGGGACCCACCCCGCCGCAATAGATGATGGTCGTTCCGCTCGCTGCGGCCGGTTGAGACAGATTGCTCATGCTGCCCAAGTGATCGAAGGCATACTCCGCGATCCCGGTCTTCAATTCCTGGGGCGGATCGGCCCACAGCGCGGGCACAACGGCCAGCAGAAAGGCCAGTGGCCCGAGTCTGTTAATAAATAATAATTTCATTTCATTCCTACCACGCGTTCCAATAAGTGCCCGTTGTCAGACTATTCTCCGAATAGGACCACCAGTTGCTCATCAGTGGAAGGCTTTTCCAGTGGACGGAGCCGTCGAGCAGAAGGACGTTGCCGCCCTGAGCCCCGACGTTGGAAGACGTGGTCAGGTTGGTGACGTCGATGAACGGCGCCCCGTCTTGCCAGGCCGCGCCGCCCCGGCAATGCGGAGCAATAACCCACCCATCTTGCGCGCCCACCGGCTCTGCCCAGGCATTCAAGTCGCAGGCCAGTGTCAACTGCGAACTGTCCGTGAATTTCAGCGGCGAAACCCAAGGCAGGGCTGGTTCGCCGGTCCACGGTTTGTTGGTGGCCCCGCCGTTATAGCTAAAACCGATGACCCACCCGACCCCGGCGGTATAGCCCATGAACGGCCCGCCGGAAAGGCTGGGACAGGTGCTCATATTTGAGGCGCTGTACTGCTTGATGGCATTGAAGGTGTTGGTGCCGATCCAAATGGTATGCATCTGGCCGTCGTCGCGAATGCCAGTCAATACCACGTCCTTGTTATCATTCCCGTACATTTGCGCGGCCAGGCCGAGTTGGTGCAACGAGTTGCGGCAGGAAGTGCGCCGCGCATTTTCCTTCGCCCCCGCCAGCGCCGGCAGCAGGAGCGAAGCCAGGATGGCGATGATCGCAATGACTACCAAAAGCTCAATCAAAGTGAATGCCCGCCATGCGCCGCTGGCGCGGTTGAAAGACAAAGTGCTTCGGGTCATAAACACGTTTAACTTAACCCAAAAAGCCCGGGCCTGTCCACCCCTTCACTTGAGATGGACAAGGCAAACGCAATCCAACGGAGGACGAGAATCGAACCCGCGCATTAAAGTCGCGACACCAGAATTCTCGTCGGTTTAAATTGCCTGGACTTTTCAGCATCCTCACCGTTAAAATATACAACACCCACATTACTTGACTATAGTATGTGTTTAGCGCCTGCTTTATTTGACAAAAAAAGGGGCTGAAAATTATTTGCACACCGGGAAAGATTTTCCTGGTACTCTGGTCAGGCCTGTGTTGTAAATGGTGGCGTTGAGCGATCCA
>Ga0182024_10005833_pt1 | contig 27346 bp, 29 predicted proteins | sample P32metaG_FD_120480 | JGI IMG/M metagenome (GOLD analysis project Ga0182024, IMG submission 120480) | Permafrost microbial communities from Stordalen Mire, Sweden - P3-2 metaG (Illumina Assembly) | ecosystem: Environmental > Terrestrial > Soil > Wetlands > Permafrost | place: Sweden: Stordalen...
GCACGCGAGGCTGCGGGTGCATCAAGCACCCGGCTTTCCCTGCGCCCTCTGTTCACGGAGGGACACATTATGACAACAACTCGGGCGCCTTCGTGCCGCGGGAACGCCCTCCGCCGTCATTCCGGGGCGCGCCTCTTTCTTGGCGCGAGCCCGGAATCCATACTCCCGAATGGTGGTTATGGATTCCGGGCCTGCGCCAAGCGGCGCATCCCGGAATGACGAGGGGATTGCTTTGCTAGCGCTCGCAATGACGGCATTTGCTGTTTGACAAGTTGAATCATCATGCGCTTCGTCGTGGCCGGGCTTGTTCCGGCCATCCACGTCTTCTTGCTTCGTCGCGGCCATGTCATCCGCATCGCGATTCCCGGATTGCGTCCCTGCTAGCCGGCGCGGCTGAGCAGGAACACGCCCTGCTCGCCGAACATGTTCCAGAACCACCAGGGCATGCTGAGCCGGAGCGGACGGCCGTACAGATCGAGCGCGACCGCGCGCTCCATCTTGACGTTGATCTCGTCGCACAGCTGCACGAAATCCTTGATGGTACAGAAATGGATGTTCGGCGTATCGTACCATGTCGCCGGCAGGTTTTCGGTGCGCGGCATATGGCCGCCGACCAACAGTTGCAGCCGCATTTTCCAGAAGCCGAAATTGGGAAACGACACGATGGCGCGGCGCCCGATCCGCAGCAGATTCTCCAGCACCACGCGCGGCTGCCGCGTCGCCTGCAGCGTCTGCGACAGGATCACATAGTCGAAAGCGTCGTCGGGATAGTTGACGAGGTCGGTGTCGGCATCGCCCTGGACCACTGCAAGGCCCTTGGCGACGCAGCGATTGACGCCCTCGCGCGACAGCTCGATGCCACGCCCGTCGATGCCCCGCGTTTCCAGCAGTTGCAGCAGATCGCCGTCGCCGCAGCCGACGTCGAGCACCTTGGAGCCGCGCTCGACCATCGCGGCCACCAGCAAATGATCGACGCGATAGCTTTCGCTGCCGCGCGCCTGGGAGCCCGCCAGCGGCAAGGCTTGCTGCTGCACGCTCATGCGGGCCGCCCGTCTTTGGCGAGGCCGCGCGCCTTGCCTGCCGACTCCAGAAACGCGCGGGAGATATCGAAAAACTCCGGCACGTCGAGCAGGAACGCGTCGTGACCGCGATCGGTCTCGATCTCGGCGAACGACACCCTGGCGCTCGAGGCATTGAGCGCGTGTACGATGGCACGCGATTCCGAGGTCGGAAACAGCCAGTCGCTGGTGAACGACACCACGCAGAACCGGGTCTGGATATCGCGAAACGCGCGCGCCAGCACGCCGTCATGATCGGCGGCGATGTCGAAATAGTCCATCGCCCGCGTCAGATAGAGATAGCTGTTGGCGTCGAACCGCTCGACAAAGGACGAGCCCTGGTAGCGCAAATAGCTCTCCACCTGGAAATCCGCGTCGAACGAAAACGTCGGCAACTCGCGATCCTGCATCCGCCGCCCGAACTTGCGGTGCAGGGCGGCGTCCGACAGGTAGGTGATATGCGCCGCCATCCGCGCGACGCCGAGGCCGCGATGCGGAAAGCTGCCTTGCTCGAAATAGCGGCCGTGTCGCCATTCCGGGTCGGCCATCACGGCCTGCCTGCCGAGCTCGTGGAACGCGATGTTCTGCGCCGAGTGCCGTGTGCTGCACGCCACCGCCAGCGCCGAGAACACCCGTTTCGGATAGGCCGCCGTCCATTGCAGCGCCTGCATGCCGCCCATCGAGCCGCCGACCACGCAGAACAGGGCCTCGATGCCGAGGCGATCGATCAGCATGGCCTGCGCACGAACCATGTCGGGAATGGTGATGACCGGAAAATCCAGTCCCCATACTTTGCCGGTGGCCGGGTTGGTCGAGGCCGGTCCGGTCGAGCCCATGCAGCCGCCGATCGCGTTCGAGCAAATGATGAAATATCTGTTGGTGTCGAGCGGTCGCCCCGGCCCCACCATGGTTTCCCACCAGCCCGGCTTGCCGGTGACCGGATGAACGTTGGCGACATGCTGATCGCCGGTCAGCGCATGCAGGACCAGAATCGCGTTGGAGCGTTCCGCATTGAGCTCGCCATAGGTGTTGTAGGCGATCTGGAACGGCGCCAGATCGATGCCGCAGTCGAGCTTCAGCGGCTGCTCCGCGCCGAACAGCGCCAGCAGCGAACTCGGGTGGTCCGCCTCATGCGCGCGATCCTCCGCATGAATCGCCGGGCTCGGTATCGATTGCACGTTGACCATCCTGGCACCGCCCTCCCTTCGGAGGCATCACAGACCAACATCCGAAGCCAGGCCATAAAAAACCCGGCCTGAACATGGGTTCGGCCGGGATCAAATCTGTCCCCGGCCTGTTTAGCGAGTTGTTTAACGTGGCTGCAAGCCGGCCGGCTCAAATGACCACGGAACAGACAGAAATTAGTCCCGAGCAGGCTTGCCGTCAAGGCAGGCCAGCGCCTTTCGAAAGCCCCGAACCGCCAAGCGCCGACCCAATATGCGAGGTTTCTCTTTGCTTTCAGCTGCCGTCTTACCTAATCAGTAGCATTGTCTGCCGGTCGAATTTGGCCGATCCGGCCGTTAAGGTTTGAAGATGCCGCAACCGCCCCCCGCCCCACCCTCGCTGCAGGAGTTGCGCCAGGAGATCGACGCCATCGATGCGCAGGTCCACAGCCTGCTGATGGCGCGGGGCGATATCATCGATCGCCTGATTTCGGTGAAACAGACCCAGGAAGTCGGCTCGGCATTCCGCCCGGCACGCGAGGCCGACATGATGCGCCGGCTGGTGCAACGCCACCGCGGTATCCTGCCGCTCGACACCGTCGAGAGCATCTGGCGCGTCATCATCTCGACCTTCACCTATGTCCAGGCGCCGTTTTCGATCCATGCCGACGTCTCGCACGGCGAGTCGGCGATGCGGGATTCGGCGCGATTCCATTTCGGCTTCACCGTTCCCTATGTTTCGCATTTCAGCGCCACCGCCGCGGTCGAAGCGGTCGCGAAGTCGAAGGGCGATCTGGCGCTGGTCTCCGCCACCTCGAGCCGTACCCCATGGTGGATCGCGCTCGAGGCGGAGGGGGCGCCGAAGATCATCGCCCGGCTGCCTTTCGTCGAACGCGCCGATCATCCGGCGGCGCTGCCGGTATTCGTGGTGTCGCGCGTCGCCGACAGCGCCATGGTGACCGAAGTCGAGATGTGGAGCGTACGGGTGTCGGGCTGGAACGCCGACACCGCCCGCGCGCTGTCGCCGCTGGCGGAAATTGTCGCGGTGCCCGATGCCGCCTTTGACGGCGCCGCGCTGCTGGTGTCGGTTGCGGGCCCAGGCAGCCCCGAAAAGATCAAATCGGCGCTGATCGAGGCTGGCGCCTCGGTGCGCTCATCGGCCCTCGTCGGCAGCCACGCAACGCGCTATACGGTGCCCCCGAACGGGGTGGCGAAAACCTGAGCTCGCCCCCGATCATCCGGAGTTGAAGATGTCCCGACCCATGCCGAATCCCGGCATTCTCGATATTGCGCCCTACACGCCGGGCAAGAGCCCGGTGCCGGAGCCGGGGCGCAAGGTGTTCAAGCTGTCGGCCAACGAGACACCGTTCGGCCCGTCGCCGAAGGCGATGGAGGTCTACAAGAAGGCGGCGGCGCATCTGGAGGACTATCCGGAAGGCACCTCGCGCGTGCTGCGCGAGGCGATCGGCCGCGCCTTCGGGCTCGACCCCGACCGCATCATCTGCGGCGCCGGCTCGGACGAAATCCTCAATTTGCTGGCGCACAGCTATCTCGGCCATGGCGACGAGGCGATCAGCACCGCCCACGGCTTTCTGGTGTACCCGATCGCGACCATGGCAAACGGCGCCCGCAATGTCGTCGCGCCGGAAACCGACTTCACCGCCGATGTCGACGCCATCCTGGCGCGGGTCTCGCCGCGCACCAGGCTGGTATGGCTCGCCAATCCGAATAACCCGACCGGGACCTATTTGCCCTTCGACGAGGTCAAGCGGCTGCGCGCCGGATTGCCGCCGCAGGTGCTGCTGGTGCTCGATGCCGCCTATTCCGACTATGTGTCCCGCAACGATTACGAGATCGGCATCGAACTGGTAGCGACCACGGAAAATACCGTGATGACCCACACCTTTTCCAAGATCCACGGGCTGGCGGCGCTGCGAATCGGCTGGATGTTCGGCCCGGCCCATATCGTCGACGCGGTGAACCGGATTCGCGGCCCGTTCAACGTTTCGACCCCGGCGATGCTGGCGGCGGTCGCGGCGATCGAGGACACCGCGCACCAGCAGATGTCGAAGACCCATACCGAGAAATGGCGCAACTGGCTGACGCAGGAGATCGGCAAGCTCGGCCTCAAGGTGACACCAAGCGTGGCGAACTTCGTGCTGATCCATTTCCCGCTCGACAAGGGCAAGACCTCGGCCGAGGCCGATGCGTTCCTGACCCGGCGCGGCCTCGTGCTGCGGGCGTTGCACAATTACGGCCTGCCGCACGCCTTGCGCATGACCGTCGGCACCGAAGAGGCCAATCGCCTCGTGCTCGACGGCTTGCGCGACTTCCTGGCGGCGAAGTGAACGCGGCGCCGCTGTTCAAGCGCGTCGCGCTGATCGGCTTCGGCCTGATCGGCGGCTCGATCGCGCGCGCCGCACGCGCACAGGGCCTGGCGGGAGACATCGTCACCACCGCGCGTTCGGCCAGGACGCGGGCGCGGGTGAGCGAACTCGGCGTCGTCGACCGCGTGGTGGAGACCAATGTCGATGCCGTAAAGGACGCCGACCTCGTGATTCTCTGCATCCCGGTCGGTGCCTGCGGCCCGGTCGCCGAGGAGATCGCGCCACATCTCAAGCCGGGCGCGATCGTCTCCGATGTCGGCTCGGTCAAGGGCGCGGTAGTGCGGGATATGGCGCCACATCTGCCGGCCGGCGTGCATTTCGTACCGGCGCATCCGGTCGCCGGCACCGAACATTCCGGCCCCGATTCCGGTTTCGCGGAACTGTTCATCAACCGCTGGTGCATCCTGACGCCGCCCGAGGGCAGCGATGCCAACGCGGTCGAGCGGCTGCGCGCGTTCTGGGCGGCGCTCGGCGCCAAAGTCGAGATCATGACGCCCGACCATCACGATCTGGTGCTCGCGATCACCAGCCATCTGCCGCATCTGATCGCCTACACCATCGTCGGCACCGCCGACGAACTCGGCCAGGTGACATCGTCGGAAGTGATGAAATTCTCGGCCGGCGGCTTTCGCGACTTCACCCGCATCGCGGCCTCCGATCCGATCATGTGGCGCGACGTCTTTCTTGCCAACAAGGAGGCCGTGCTGGAGATGCTCGGGACCTTCAACGAGGACCTGTCCAAGCTCACCCGCGCCATCCGCCGCGGCGACGGCGAGGCGCTGTTCGAGCATTTCACCCGCACCCGCGCCATCCGCCGCGGCATTGTCGAGATCGGGCAGGACTCGGCGGCGCCCGACTTCGGCCGGCCGCACGCCAATCTGGCAAAGAAGTCCGATTGAGAAGATCCTAAAACAGCGGCGGGATTTCCGCCACCTTCACGGGGCCCAGCAACACCGCGCCGTCGACAAAGCGCAGCGGAAACGACCGCGCCTTTTTTCCCTCCAGCACCGCCTCCTTGCCGAGCGCATTGAGCCCGGCGGCGACGCCCACATTGGCGTTCTGCTTGACCGCCTTGCCGAGACCGGGGATTGCCCGGTCGAGCGCGCCGAACAGATTGTTGAGGTCCTGCGTCTTGACGCCGCGCGCGAGGCGATCGAGCGTCGCCTGCGGCACGCCCTCCTCCAGCATCTTCTCGATGCCGAGCGCCGCAACCAGCTGTTCGACGCCGGCAACCGTCATCTGCAGTTCGCCCTCGAGACGGCCTTCGGCATTGAGGGTGAGCGCGCCGGCGGCAACCGCAACGACATCACCCTGCTGGATTCGGGACTGCACGATGTCGACATGGCCGCCGGCGGCCTGGATTTCGCGAAACCGCTGCGGCCACGGTTTTGGCGAAAAATCCTTCAGACCGCTCAGCCTGGTGCGCACGTCGGCATCAAACGGCTGCGCCAGCAGCGGATGCACGCCCTGCACGCTGCCGGCCTCGATCTGCAGCGCGGTTTCAATCACCGGATGATCCGACGGCGATCCTTCGGCAAGCCGGACGTGCAGCTCGATATGCCGGGCGCGCGCCAGCGCTGTCTGTGCCGATCCCTCGATCCGATCGATCGAAGGGTCGTCAAAGACGAGCGCGACGCGCTGCGGAACCGCCGGCAGGCCGACCACGCTGCTGCGTGCCGTGCGCCAGTTCGCCACCATCGAGGGCTGGCCGCCGCGATCGGAAATCGTGGCCGGCGCGGTGAATTCCGCGATCAGCAGTTTCGGGTCGTAGATCTGCGCCACCACCAGGATCTCGCCGAGCTTTGCCGTGATCGGCGGCTCGCCCGGGGCCGCGCCTGCGGTCTGCGAAATCAGCGACACGCTGGCGCCGTCGCAGCGGACCTCAAGGCGGAACGGATAGCCGGCCACCGAACGCCGGGCACAATCATAGACCCGGCCGGATTGGGCCTCCCGCGCCCGCCAGGCGTCGGCGGTGATATCGACCTGGGAAGCGGAATAGAACCAGAACGCGCTCCAGGCCGCGGCGGCAATCAGCAGCAGGACCGGCATGAAGAAAAGGCGCCAAAGCGGGCGGCGGCGCGGCGCCAGGGTCATATCGGACATGGGGCGACCTTTGACCAGTGATTTTGTCATTTAAGCGATGCATGCCCGCCACGATCAAGTTACCGCATTTTCATTGAAGGGCAGATTCTGATAGGCGTCGCGGCGATGCCAGCAAAAATCCTCTCCGAACCGGACCTGTCGAGGGGCGACCTGTGGGTGTTCGGCTATGGCTCGCTGATGTGGCGGCCGGGCTTCGAGTTCATTGAACAGGCCCCGGCGCGGCTGATCGGCGAACATCGCGCGCTCTGCGTCTATTCGTTCGACCATCGCGGCACGCCGGAAAAGCCGGGCCTGGTGCTCGGGCTCGACCGCGGCGGCGCCTGCCGTGGCGTCGCCTACCGGGTTGCGGCCAAGCGGCGCCGCGACACCGTCGAGTATCTGCGCGGACGCGAGCAGACCAACCACGTCTATCGCGAGGTGATGCGTTCGGTCTGGCTCGAAAACGAAGCCCGGCAACGGGTCAGCGCACTGACCTACGTGGTCGACCGCGGCCATGTGCAATATGCCGGCCGGCTGTCGTTGCCGGACCAGTTGCGCCACGTCGAGCAGGGTCACGGTCGTTCCGGAAACAATCGCGATTACGTGCTGTCCACCGTGAAGTCGATCGAGGCACAGGGCTTCCGCGACAAGCAATTGCACCAGCTCGCCGTGATGCTGCGTGACGACCCGTCGCCGCATCGCTAGCCTGCCGCTTCCAGGCCTCAGGTCTTCTCCACCGATCCTGGACTCGGCACCCGGCCAAACAACTGCGCCTGCTCCAGCCGTGCGGTCTCGACCAGCCGGCCGGTGGCATCCTCGATCACGGTACTGATGCGCGCGATGAAATCACGGCGCGACAGGCCGGGCGGCAGCGGGTCGAGAAATTCGACCACCAGCGTTCCCGGATAGCGCATGAAGGTCCGGCGCGGCCAGAACAGTCCCGAATTGAGCGCCACCGGGAGACAGCTCACACCACTGTCGACATAAATCTGGCCGACGCCGGGCTTGTAGCGGGCCGGCGCGCCCACCGGCGTTCGCGTGCCCTCCGGAAAGATCACCAGCTGGCGGCCGCGCCGAACTTCCGCTCCGGCGCGCCGCGCCATCGCCAGCAACGAGCGGCCGCCGGCACGGCGATCGATGCCGATCATGTTCGACTTGATCAGATACCAGCCGAACAGCGGGATCCAGGTCAGCTCGCGCTTGAGGATGAAAAGCGGCTGATCGAAGAATTGCAGCAGCGCAAAGGTCTCCCACATCGACTGATGTTTCGAGGCGACGATCAGCGGGCCTTTCGGAATTTTCTCGACCCCGCGGTATTCCACCCTGGTGTTGCAGATCACGCGTTGCAGCCAGATGCTGCTGCGAGCCCACCACCGTGCGACCGTCATCACCGCCGCCCGCGGCAACAGGTAGGTCGGGATCGCGACAATGATCCAAAATACCAGCAGCAGGTAAAACAGCACGTTGTAGAGCAGCGAACGCAGGAAAATCGACAGCATCGGCGCCCCGATCAGTTGGCTTGAGCTGTTGCCGGCCTGCGCGGCGGCAGCGACTCGGTCGACTGGTCGGGAAGTTCGGGCAAAAGGTCGAGGCCGGCATCGGCCAGGCGCACCCGCACTTCGGCGGCGACGTATTTGACGTATTCCGACAGCAGCAAACGGAGAGTCGTGCCACTGGTCCACCATGGTTCATCGCGCCATTTGTCGCCGACCACGGCGAACGGGATCAGCGCAATATCGGGCATCGCGTGCGACAGTTCGACGATCGCGCGCGGCATATGATAGTTCGAGGTCACCACGATCAACGACTTGAAACCGCGTTCGTGCACCCAGCGACGCGTCTCCGCGGCATTGCTGCGGGTGTTGACGGCAGAGCGGTCGAGATCGACGCAGCAGCCCAGCAGCGACTGGTTGTCGGGCAGCGAGCGCGAAATGTCGCTGACGGCATTGGTCGGATGCACTCCCGAGATCAGCAGCCGCTTGCCGTAGCCGGCGGCCAGCAACTCCATCGCATCGGACACCCGCGACGAGCCGCCGGTGAGCACCACGATGCCGTCGGCGTTGCGGGCCGGGTTCACCTCGGCCCCGCGCAACTGCGACAGGAAACCGACAAAACCGACCGCGGTACCGAGGAACAGCAGCGCGAGCGCGGTGACGGCCGCGGCGCGGAGCCAGCGGCGCGGCGCGGCGACCGGCGATGTATCGTCGTCCTGCAGGCTCATGCGATGCTGTGTCACCAATTCACGTTGTCCACACTAGCAGTCCGGCTGGCGTTGCGCACCTCAGTCAATGTCGTCAAGCGTGGCAAACAGCGTTCGGCGTGACGCCCAGGCGGTGATTGCGGCGATCAGCACCGCCTGCAACGCCAGCGCGAGATAGCCCGACGGGCGCAGCGAGAACGTTCCCAGCAGCGCCGCGAATTGATCCCCGACCGGCGTGCCCGAAAACCAGCCGGCGATCGATTCGGAGAAGCCGAACACCAGCATTGCGACGCCGCCGCCGATCAGGCCGCCCTCAAGCCCGAGCCGCAGGAAATGCCGCTGGAAGCGGTTGGCGATGTAGCGATCGCCGGCCCCCACAAAGTGCAGAACTTCGACGATCGGGCGATTGGCGGCCATCGCGCCGCGGGTGGCGAAGGAGACCGAAATGATGGTGGCGATAATCACCAGCGCCAGAATGCCGACGCCGGCAAACACCGTAGCGCCGGTCATCGACCGCATCCGTTCGATCCAGGCGCGGTGATCGTCGACACTTGCGGTCGGCGCCGCCTGCGTCACCCGGCTGCGCAGCGCCGCCAGATCGAGCGTGGCGCCCGGCTGGACCCGCGCCACGATGACCCGCGGCACCGGCAGGTCGTCAAGCGAAAGCCCGCTGCCGAGCCACGGTTCCAGCAGTTTGCCGGACTCCTCCCTGGTGAAAGGCCTGACCTCGACGATGCCGGGCTGGCCGCGCATCGCCTCGGTCGCCGCCGCGACATCGCGCTCGAGGTCGCGGCCGGCCGAAGGGCGCACCTGGATGGTGAGTTCGCTGCCGACTTCCGACTGCCACTCCGCCGCCGAGGCGCTCACCAGCAGCACCGCGCCGGTGGTGATCGAGGCGAGGAACGTCATGATGGCGACAACCGCGACCAGCGCGCGACCGGCGATCGAGGCCCGCGGCACGATCGGCGACAGGTTTCGTGCCCGCGCCGGCACCTGCGGGCGCTCGCGCCCCAGATCCACCAGCGGGCCGTGTTCGTCGTCAAGCCGGCTCATCGAGGTCTACTCATAGATGTGCAGCCGTCCCTGGTGCAGCACCAGCCGCCGCGCCTCATACTGGTCCATCAGCGTGATGTCATGGGTCGCGATGATCACCGCGGTGCCGGATTTGTTGAGTTCGATGAACAGCCGCAGCAATCGCCGTCCCAGCGTCGGATCGACGTTGCCGGTCGGCTCGTCTGCCAGCAACAGATGCGGCCGCGAGATCACGGCGCGCGCGATCGCCGCACGTTGCTTTTCACCGCCGGACAGGATCGGCGGCAGCGCATCCATCCGTTCGCCAAGACCGACCCATTTCAGGAGATCGATCACCTCCTTGCGGTAAGTCGATTCCTCCCGGCCCATCACCCGGAACGGCAGCGCCACGTTTTCATATGTCGTCATGTGATCGAGCAGGCGAAAATCCTGCAATACGATGCCGATTCGCCTGCGCAGGCCGGCGATTTCATCCTTGCCGAGCAGCGAGACGTCGTGGCCGAACAGATTGACCAGGCCGCGCGTCGGCCGCAGCGACAGGAACAACAGCCGCAGCAGCGAGGTCTTGCCGGCGCCGGAGGGACCGGTGAGAAACTGGAACGAGTGCGCGGGAATCTGGAAGCTGAGGTCGCGCAGAATCTCCGGGCCGAGCCCGTAACGCAATCCGACATTTTCGAACCGAACCAAGCTCAGCTCCGTTCGATGTGGGACGCGGCCGGAAACCTCCTGCCGGAGGCCCGCGGCACGCCGGCTGCGCGGCGGTGGCGAGCCCGATAAAATAGTTGTGCTTCGATTATGGTTTCCGATTCGTTAACGGTCGCCTTGTAGCATCCCGGCAGCGTCATTGTGGAGATCGACTCCATGCATATCGTTTGCCCCCATTGTACAACGTCCTATGCCATTGATTTGGCTACTTTGGGCGCGGCGGGCCGCACCGTGCGCTGTTCCCGCTGCAAGGAAGTCTGGCAGGCGCGGCCGCAAGACGCGGTCGAGGTCGCAGCTTCGGTGCCGGCGATGGCTGCCGCCGGCCATCCGGACGCCGCAGCGGAGTCCGAAGCCCTCGCAAGCCAGGACAGCCGCAGCGGCGAGCAGGATCCCCCGATCGTCGACAGCCCCTCGATATCCGGGGACTGGCCCGCCGATGGCGACCGCTTGCCCCCAGCCGACGAAATCGGTGGTTCCTCGATCGCCGGGCCCCAGGTGACGGAGGCTCGCGCCGCAGGTCGGCGAGGCCGGCCGTGGCGGCGCAAACCGTCGAGGCGGCCGGGGTCGGCCAGCAGACCGGCGGCGCGGCTCCCGACGGTTTGTGCGGCCATGGGTGCGCTGGTGCTGGCACTGGTGATCTGGCGTGTCGACGTGGTCCGGCTGCTGCCGCAGACCGCCGCATTCTACCAACGGGCCGGCCTCGAGGTGAACCTGCGCGGGCTCGTGTTCAAGGACGTCAAGATCACCAACGAGACCGTGGAAGGCAAGCCGGCGCTGGTGATCGAGGGCATGATCGAGGGCCGCAGCCAAAAGCCGGTTGAGTTGCCGCGGCTGCGCTTCAGCGTCCGCGACACCCATGGCGTGGAGATCTACGCCTGGAACGCGGTATTGGAACAAGCCGTGCTGAAGCCGGGTGAAAAAGCCTGGTTCAAGTCGCGGCTGGCTTCGCCGCCGCCCGAAGGCCGCAATATCGACGTGCGATTCTTCAACACGAGGGATGTCGCCGGCGGCGATGCATGAACTGGGTTAGTAAGCCGCGCATGCGCAAGACGGTGGCTCGATGCCGCGCATCCTGATTGCCGACGACGAGGAGTCGATGCGGACGCTGGTGGCGCGCGCCATCGCCATGGACGGCCATGATACCGTCACGGCCGAAGACGGCGCCGAAGCGCTGGAGGTCCTGAGCCGCGAGCCGGGCGCCTTCGACCTGTTGCTGACCGATATCCAGATGCCGGTAATGGACGGGATTGCGCTGGCGCTGGCGGCGGCGCGCGATTTTCCGGACCTGACGATTCTATTGATGACCGGCTTTGCCGCGCAGCGCGAACGCGCCTCCGGCCTCAATGCCATCGTGCACGACGTCGTCACCAAGCCGTTTTCAGTGGCCGACATCCGCGCCGCGGTCGCCGGCGCGCTGGCGGCAAGAAAGAGGTAGCGGGCTCGAAGCGCGAATGCGTGCCCGATGACGCCGTCATTCCGGGATGGTGCGCGAGCACCAGACCCGGAATCTCGAGATTCCGGGTTCGATCCGGAGCATCGCCCCGGAATGACGACGGCGGCGCGGGCTAATAATCCTTCAGCAGCCGCTCGATGTAATCGAGTTCGGTCTGCGGGCGCGACGGGTCGGCGAGCCGGCGGCGCAGCTCTTCCAGGATGCGGCGAACCCGCTGCACATCGATTTCGCCGGGAATCTTCACCGTGAGATCGTCGCCGAATTCGCGGCCGTGCAGCGGCCGACCCAGCGGATCGCTCTGGTTTCCGCCGCTTTGCTGGCGGCCGACCCGATTGCCCTGACCGTCGCCCGGCTGGTTGCCGTCCCCCGGCTGCATCGAGTCGGCGAGGCTCTGGGCGCCCTTGCGCATAGCTTCGAGCGCCTTGCCCTGCGCATCCACCGCGCCATCCGCATTGCCCTCGCCGAGCTTGCCGCCGGCGTCATCCATGGCGCTGTCGGCATCGCCGAGGCCATCCTCACCGTCGCCCTGTTGCGGATCGCCGCCCTGGCCCTGCTCGCCTTTCTCGCCGCGCTGGCCCTGTCCCAGGCCGCGCCTGGCAAGCTGCTGCTGCAACTTGTTCAGCCGGTCGCGCAAGCCCTGCTGGTCCTGCTGCAGATCGCCCATGGCCTGATTGCCCTGCTTGCCCCGCTGCCGATCGCGTCGCGCATCCTGGCCCTGCTTGAAGGTCTTGTCGCGCAATTGCTGCTGCTTGCGGATCATGTCGCCGAGTTCGTTGAGCGACTGCTGCATGTCTCCGTCGCCGGACTGGCCGGGCTGCGCCATCTGCAGGTTTTCCAGCATCTCCTGCAGCTGCTCGAGCAGATCCTTGGCAGCATCCTTGTCGCCGGAGCGCGACAGCCGCTCCATGCGCTCGATCATGTTGTTGAGATCCTGCTGGCGCATGATCCTGGTATTGGGATCGAGCGGCCGCGCCAGCTGCTGCGGATTGCTGCGCATCTGCTCGGCGAGCTGACGCATGAAATTGTCCAGCGCCGCACGCAGGTTGTCGGTGAGCTTCTTGATCTCCTCGTCGCTGGCACCGCGCTCCAGCGCCTGCTTGAGTGCGTCCTGCGCCGCGCGCAGCGCCTTGTCGACGTCGGTGATGTTGCCATCCTCGATGGTGACGGCAAGCGACCACAGGCTGGCGACGACCGCGCGCAGCGCATCGTCGGTACGGGCGGCTTCCAGCTGCCGCGCAACGCTGTACAGGCCGAGATACTGGCCGGCTTCCGGCGTGAATACTTCCGGGGCGATCATCAGCGCGTCAAGGGCGGCGTAGACCTGCGAATTCTGGTTGGCATCGAGTGCCAGGATGCGGCGCTGTTCAATCAGGGCCCGCGCCAACGGCTTGGTGAACAGCCGCTGCGGCAGCCGCATGTTGAACGGCTCACTGCGGCCCTCATTGCCGGCCTCGTCCTTCGCGGTCAGGGTCAGCGTGACATCGGCGCCGGCATAGGGGTCTTCGCTGAGATCCTTGACGGTCTGCCCAACGCCGTTGCGCGTCCGCGCGTTCGGCAGCACCAGCGAAAAATTCGGCGGGGTGAACAGCGGCCGCGCTTCCGGCGTGCCTTTCGGCCCCTCGCCGTCACGCTGGGTGAAATGCGCCTGCGCTTCGGTGACGCCGTAGTCATCCTCGATCTTGTAGGACATCTGCAGCGAACCGCGGGCCTGACGCTCCGGATCCTTCGCCAGGGCAATCGTGGGGGCACGGTCGGGCACCGCGCTGAATTTCCATTGCGGCTGACCGGAGGGCGCGCGGACATGCACGGTGCCGTCGCCGGCGATGGTGAAATGCCGCTCGTTGGTCCCCTTCGGCGCCTGCTCGGTCGGAACCGCCTCGGTGACGTCGCCACCCGCCACGACGTCGAGCGTGCCGCCGCTGGAACGGACAATCAGCGTGCTGCCCACCGGCACCGGCAGCGCTCCGGCGAGCGGCGTGCCGGCTTCCTTGTTCGCCGCCGACAGGATGATCGGCGGCTTGCCGGTATAGAGCGGCGGCGTCACCCAGGCGTCGACCCTGATATTGGCCGGCGACAGCACGCCGTTCCAGTCGAACGCCGCCGCCGTGCGCAGCCAGCGCTCGTCGCCCGCCGCCACATAGGCCGCCACCATCAACATCACCACCAGCGCGCGCAGCGCCCAGGGATCGTGGATGGCAAGCCGCGGCGACGGCAGCCCGGCGCGAATCCGCTTGATCGAGGCCAGGGTGCGCTCGCGCTGGGCCTGCCACAGCGCCCGTGCAACCGGGTCCTGCGAGACCAGCGTATCGGCCAGTGCGGTGGCCGGGCGATGGCGGATGCCGGTGCCGCGATCGAGCCGGCTCAGCCCCTCCTCGCGGCTCGGCCAGCGAAACCGGACCAGCGGAAACAGGGCGGCCAGCGCCAGCAGCACGAACAGGCCGAGGCCGATGGCGCGCCCGACAAACGGCAGCGCCAGCCACAATCCGGCCCAGGACACCACCAGAAACAGTCCGACGACCACGAGAAGCCGCGCCAGATGCGGCCAGCCTCGTTCCCAGGCGATGGCGTATCTTGCCCGTTGCAGCGCCTGCGTCAGTTGCAGCCGCGCGACCGCATCCGGGTCGCGCACGGGCTCTGGCGGGTCGGGGGTGGTGCCGTTCAATAAACTCTCCGGGTTTGCCCGAACACCAGCCTAACACAACGGCGGCAGTGAGGCATCCGTCCTTGCCCGGCAACCCACACCCGGGAATACGCATAGCAGGAAGGCGTGACTGCGGGTTGGCGACCCCGTAACCTCGGCCGATCAATCACGCAGGGAAACGTCATGGACAAGAAAACGCACGACAAGGGGCTGGAAATCCGAAAAGCGGTGCTGGGCGAGGCCTATGTCAGCAACGCGTTGAAGAATGCCGACGATTTCAACCGGCCGTTCCAGGAATTGGTCACCGAATATTGCTGGGGCGCGGTATGGGGCCGGGAGGAACTGCCGCGCAAGACCCGCAGCATGCTCAATCTGGCGATGATTTCGATCCTGAACCGGCCGCACGAATTGCGGGTGCACATCAAGGGTGCGCTGGTCAATGGCGTGACCAAGGACGAGATTCGCGAGGTCTTCATGCAGGTGGCGATCTATGCCGGTGTTCCCGGCGGCGTCGACAGTTTCCGGATCGCCCGCGAGGTGTTCGCCGAGATCGACAAGGGCTGAAGGCGCATCACCATGGACATCGGATTCATCGGCCTTGGCAAGATGGGCTTTCCCATGGCTCGCCGCCTGATCGAGGCGGGACATCGCCTCGTCGTGTTCGACCAGCGGCAGCAGGCGGTCGACAGCCTGGTCGCGCTCGGCGCGCAGGCGGCGTCCTCGCCAAGGGAAGCCGCGGACCGCGCCGAGACCGTGATGGCAAGCCTGCCGTCGCTGCAGGCCTCGCTCGAGGTGGCGACCGGCACCGCGGGCGTGATCGAGGGCAAGCGGGTCAAACGATTCGTCGATCTCTCCACCGTCGGCTCGCATATGGCGGTGCGGATCCACGATCTGCTGGCGAAACGCGACATTGTGCAACTCGACAGTCCGGTCAGCGGTGGCGTCGGCGGCGCCGAAAAGGGCACGCTCGCGGTGATGGTGTCGGGTCCGCGGGCCGATTTCGAAACCGTCAAGCCGGCGCTCGACGTGATCGGCAAGGTGTTCTTCATCGGCACCAAGCCCGGCTCGGGCCAGACCATGAAGCTTGCGAACAATCTGTTGTCCGCGACCGCCGTGGTCGCGACATCGGAGGCGGTGACGATGGGCGTCAAATCGGGGCTCGACGCCGCCGTCATGATCGACGTCATCAACGCCGGTTCGGGCATGAATACCGCAAGCCGCGACAAGTTCCCCCGCTCGATCCTGCCGCGCAGCTTCGATTTCGGTTTCACCACCGGGCTGATGGTCAAGGACGTGCGGCTCTGCCTCGACGAGGCCAGGGCGCTGGGAATGTCGATGGAGGTTGCCGAAGCGGTGGGACGGCTGTGGGAAGTCGTGATCCGCGAAATGGGCGCCGAATCGGATTTTACTTCCGCGATCAAGCCGATCGAAAAGGCTGCCGGCGTGGTGGTGGGCGGTGCGAAGGGCAGCCACGCTGTCAAATAATTCCGCGGTGGTCCCGGCGTTCGCCGGGACGACGGCTATAGCCAGGGCGCCGGTCTGTCCATCGCGATCAGAGCCTCGGCCTCGACGCGCGGCCGCACCACCGCGTACTGGTCGTGCTTGACCAGCACTTCGGGAATCAGCGCCCGGGTGTTGTAGGTGCCGGACTGCACCGCGCCATAGGCGCCGGCCGTCATGATCGCCACCAGATCGCCGGCCCGGGGTTCGGGCATGCTGCGGTCGAGCGCGAGGTAGTCGCCGCTTTCACACACCGGCCCGACCACGTCGGCCACGATCGGGCGGGTGTCCCGGGCCGGCTGCTGCACCGGCAGGATGTCATGGTGCGCTTCGTAGAGCGTGGGACGGATCAGGTCGTTCATCGCCGCGTCGATGATGACGAAATTCTTGGCGTCGCCATGCTTCACATAGATCACGCGGGCGACGAGAATACCGGCGTTGCCGACGATCATCCGGCCCGGCTCGAACATCAGCGTGCAGCCGAGATTATGCGTCACGCGCTTGACCATTGCGGCATAGGCCGCCGGCGCCGGCGGCGCTTCGCGGTCCATGTAATAGGGAATGCCGAGGCCGCCGCCGAAATCGATATGTGAAATGGCGTGGCCGTCGGCGCGCAGCGTCTCGACAAATTCAGCCAGGATCCGGAACGCGGTTTCCATCCGGCTGAGATCGGTAATCTGGCTGCCGATATGCATGTCGGCGCCGGTCACCAGGATGCCCGGCAAGGTGGCGGCGCGGGCGTACACCGCGCGGGCGCGCGCCAGTGGAATGCCGAACTTGTTCTCCGATCGGCCGGTTGAAATCTTGGCATGGGTGCCGGCGTCGACGTCGGGGTTGACCCGCACCGAGATGCGCGCCGTTTTGCCGCTCTCGGTGGCGAGCCGCGACAGCAGTTCGAGTTCGGGCTCCGACTCGATATTGATGCACAGAATATCGGCCGCCAGCGCCGCACGCAGTTCGGTTTCGGTCTTGCCGATGCCGGAGAACAGGATCTTGTCGGGCGCGATGCCGGCCGCCAGCGCCCGCTTCAATTCGCCCCCGGAAACCACGTCCGCGCCGGCACCGAGTTTGCCCAGCGTGCGCAGCACCGACTGGTTGGAATTGGCCTTCATGGCGTAGCACACCAGCACCTTCTCGCCGGCAAAGGCCTCGCTGAACACCCGGTAATGACGCTCCAGCGTCGCCGTCGAATAGCAATAGAACGGCGTGCCGACCGCGCTCGAAAGCTCGATCAGGTTCACCGCCTCGGCGTGCAGCACGCCGTTGCGATAGTCGAAGTGATTCATGGCGGCTCAGTTACCCAGGAGCGGATCGAGTGCGAATGATTTCTTGCCACCTTTGGGGGCGGTCGGCGACGCCTCGGTTCCATAGGTAGGATTGAAAACAGTCGGCTTGTTGGTCTGTTCGGCCTCGGTATCGCCCTGCATCGCGGCGGACGATTGCGGCGTCGCGGCCGGCGGCAGGTCAAGCGGGCCCTTGCGCCCGCATCCGGCCAGCGTCAGCACCACGGCTGCCAGCAGCACGACGGCCCATCTCGGCGACAAAGGACTAGAAACACGATTCACGGCGATATCCCCAAAGCGGCGGCACCATACAAAGATTGCCCCGTTCTGGCGAGACCCGGACGGTGATGAAATTGCGGCGCAAATCGGCGCTCAGCCCGATTTTCGCTCTTTTTCCAGCCGCTTGAGCCACGCCTTGGCCTGCGCCACAACATTCTTCGGCGCCGTTCCGCCATAGCTCGTGCGGCTCTTCACCGAGGCCTCGACCGACAGCACCTTCAACGCCTCCGCCGTGATTCTGGGCTCAACGCTCTGCATCGCCTGCAGCGGCAGTTCGTGCAATGCGACACCGCCTTCGGCAGCCCTGGCGACGATCCGCCCGGTGACGTGATGGGCATCGCGAAACGGCATTTTCAGCGTTCGCACCAGCCAGTCGGCCAGATCCGTCGCGGTGGCGTAACCCTCTCCCGCAGCGAGCTTCATCCGCGCCTCGTCGGGCACCATGTCGGCCACCATGCCGGTCATCGCCCGCACCGCCAGCGAAAGCGCGCCGAACGCTTCCATGGCGCCCTGCTTGTCCTCCTGCATATCCTTCTGATAGGCGAGCGGCAGGCCCTTCATCACGATCAGCAAGCCGGTCAGCGCCCCGATCACCCGCCCGGTCTTGGCGCGAACCAGCTCGGCCGCGTCGGGGTTGCGCTTCTGCGGCATGATCGAGGACCCGGTGGTGAACTTGTCGGACAGCCGCACCAGTCCCACCAGCGGCGAGGTCCAGATCACGAGTTCCTCGGCAAAGCGCGACAGATGCACCGACGCGATCGCCGCCGCCGACAATGTTTCAAGCACAAAGTCGCGATCCGACACCGCGTCGAGCGAATTGGCCATCGGCCGGTCGAAGCCAAGCGCCTTGGCGGTGGCGTGACGGTCGATCGGGAACGAGGTGCCGGCAAGCGCCGCGGCGCCGAGCGGGGATTCGTTCAGGCGCTTGCGGGCATCGGCGAAGCGGCCGCGATCGCGCGATGCCATCTCGACATAGGCCAGAAGATGATGCCCGAACGTCACCGGCTGGGCGGTCTGCAGATGGGTGAAGCCGGGCATCACCGTGCCGGCATGTTGCAGCGCCCGCTCCGCCAACGCGTACTGGAACGCGGCCAGCGCCGCATCCGCCGCATCGATGGTGTCGCGAACGTAGAGCCGGAAGTCGGTCGCCACCTGATCGTTGCGCGAGCGCGCGGTGTGCAGCCGCCCGGCGGCGGGGCCGATCAGCTCGCCGAGCCGGCTTTCGACATTCATGTGAATGTCCTCGAGCGCGCGCTTGAAATCGAACGATCCCGAGCCGATTTCTGACAAAATCGTGTCTAGACCGCGTGCGATATTTTTCGCATCGTTCGCGGTAAGAATGCCTTGCGCGGCGAGCATCGCGGCGTGGGCCTTGGACGCGGCAATGTCCTGGGCAAAAAGGTGACGATCGACGTCGATGGAGACGTTGATTTCCTCCATGATCGCGTCGGGGCGCTCCGTGAACCGGCCACCCCACATCTTGTTGCTCATGATCTGCTACTCATGACCTGCCTATCGACCCGCCAGCCATCGTCAGGCCTGAAGACGCTGCGCCCGCCTCGTTACGGCGCGCCGGCGGTAATATAGGCCCTGCATAGCCGTATCTGGTACAGGATGACAAACGATATGCCGGAACAAGCTGCGCCTCCGCCGACGGCCACGCGCCGAATTCCCTTCGCGATCGGGGCGGTGCTGATCGGAGCGGTGATCGGATTCGCCGGGGTATACGGGATCGGCAGCCTGAAGCGCAACGCGGCGGGCGATTCGGCCTGCCGTCCGGCGGTCGCGCTGGCCCACAGGCTGGCGCCGCTGGCGCAGGGCGAAGTCGCCGCACTGACCATGGCCACAGCGCCGCTGAAGCTGCCGGATCTCGCCTTCGAAGATGCCGATGGCAAGCCCAGGAAGCTCTCGGACTGGCACGGCCGCACGGTGCTGGTGAACCTGTGGGCGACCTGGTGCGTGCCGTGCCGCCGGGAAATGCCGGCGCTGGAAGGCCTGCAGACAAAGCTCGGCGGCCCCGATTTCCAGGTGGTGGCCGTCAATATCGACACCCGCGACCCCGATAAACCCCGGAATTTCCTGAAAGACGCCAAGCTGACCCGGCTTGACTATTTTAGCGACCAGAAAGCCAAGGTTTTTCAGGATCTTAAGAGCATAGGGCGGGCGCTGGGGATGCCGACTTCGGTGCTGGTCGACGGCCAGGGCTGCGAGATCGCGACGATTGCAGGTCCGGCGGACTGGGCGAGCGAGGACGCGATCAAGCTGATCACGGCCGCGATCAAACCATCGGCGGCGGCGTTTTAGGCCGAAATGTCCAGATTGCCGCCGATCCCGGCGCCGAGATTGGCCGACGATGACGCGGTTGGGCCGCCGAGCAGGGTCTCGACCGCGAATTTTTCCGCATCGGCGTTCGATTTCAGCAGCGAGGTCGCGACCTGCATCTGCACATTCCCCGCCTGGGCGGCGAGAATGCTGCTGACCATGCTCATCATATCCATACGCCAACACTCCGACGGCAGCACACTACCTGGCGGCGGTTAAGAAAACTCGAAGTGGGTCGTGGGTAGATTCCCCGGCAAGGGCCTCAGCGGGTCGGGACCGGCTTGTCGCCGCGATAATCGTAGAAGCCGCGCTGGGTCTTGCGGCCGAGCCAGCCCGCCTCGACATATTTCACCAGCAGCGGACAGGGCCGGTACTTCGAGTCGGCCAGGCCCTCGTGCAGCACCTGCATGATCGACAGGCAGGTATCCAGCCCGATGAAATCGGCCAGTTCGAGCGGCCCCATCGGATGGTGCGCGCCGAGCTTCATCGCGGCATCGATCGCCTCGACGTTGCCGACGCCCTCATACAGCGTATAGATCGCCTCGTTGATCATCGGCAGCAGAATGCGGTTGACGATGAAGGCCGGAAAGTCCTCCGACACCGCGACCTGCTTGCCAAGCCGGGTGACGAACTCCTTGGAGGCGTCGAAGGTGCCGTCGTCGGTGGCGATGCCGCGGATCAGCTCGACCAGTTCCATCAACGGAACCGGGTTCATGAAGTGAATCCCGATAAAGCGTTCGGGCCGGTCGGTGGAAGCGGCGAGCCGCGTGATCGAGATCGACGAGGTGTTGGACGCGACGATCGCTTCCGGCTTCAGCACCGCGCAGAGATCGTGGAAGATCTTGCGCTTGACCTCTTCCTTCTCGACCGCGGTCTCGATTACGAGATCGCAATCGGCGAGCCCGTCGATTGCCTCGGCGGAAACGATTCTGTTCAGCGCCTGCTTGCGCGCGTCCTCGGTAATGATCTTCTTGGCGACCTGGCGCGAGAGGTTGCCGTTGATGGTCGCCATCGCAGACTTCAGACGGTCGGCGGAGACATCATTGAGCACGACGTCGAACCCCGCGAGGCTCGCGACATGTGCGATGCCGTTGCCCATCTGGCCCGAACCGATCACGCCAACTTTCTTGATCATAACCGCCATCTCGTCATCTCATCCGGAGCGGCGCGCGCCTGCCCGTCCCTTGCATAACACCGGCCGGATTCCGTTCATCCGGCCGAAGCATTTTCACTTTCCAAGCTTGCCAAGCGCCTCGGTCAGTTCAGGAACCGCCTGATACAGATCGGCGACCAGGCCATAATCGGCGACCTGGAAAATCGGCGCGTCCTCATCCTTGTTGATCGCGACGATCACCTTGGAGTCCTTCATGCCGGCGAGATGCTGGATCGCACCGGAGATGCCGATCGCCACATATAGTTCCGGCGCCACCACCTTGCCGGTCTGGCCGACCTGCCAGTCGTTCGGTGCATATCCGGCATCGACCGCGGCGCGCGAGGCGCCGACGCCGGCGCCGAGCTTGTCCGCCAGCGGCTCGATATATTTGGCGAAATTTTCGCGGCTCTGCATGGCGCGGCCGCCGGAAACGATGATCTTCGCCGACGTCAGTTCGGGACGATCGCTCTTCGCAACCTCCTCGCCGACAAAGCTGGAGAGGCCGGGATCGGCAGCGGCGGCGGCATTCTCGACCGGCGCGCTGCCGCCGTCGCCTGTGGCGGCGAAGGTCGAGGTTCGCACCGTGATCACCTTCTTGGCGTCCTTCGATTTCACGGTCTGGATGGCGTTGCCGGCATAGATCGGCCGCTCGAAGGTGTCGGGCGAAATCACCTTGATGATTTCCGATACCTGCATCACGTCGAGCAGCGCGGCGACACGCGGCATCACATTCTTGAATCGCGACGTGGCCGGCGCGACGAAGGCATCATAGGCCGGCGCCAGCGCCACGATCAGGGCGGCCAGCGGTTCGGCGAGGTCGTGGGCGTAGGCATCGCCTTCCGCTAGCAACACCTTCTTGACGCCGGCGAGCTTGGCGGCGGCCTCGGCGGCCGCCTTGGTACCCTCGCCGCCGCCGGCGACCAGCACATGGACCTCGGCACCCAATTGCGCGGCCGCGGTCAGCGCCTTGTTGGTGGAGTCCTTCAGGTTGGCGCGTTCGTGTTCGGCAATCAACAGTGTCGTCATCACAGAACCCCGGCTTCGTTCTTGAGCTTCGACACCAGTTCCGTGACGTCCTTGACCTTGACGCCTCCCTTGCGGCCTGGCGGTTCGGATGTCTTGAGGATTTCAAGATGCGGGGTGAGGTCGACACCGTAATCGGCGGCGCTCTTGTCGGCGATCGGCTTCTTCTTCGCCTTCATGATGTTGGGCAGGCTGGCGTAGCGCGGCTCGTTGAGCCGCAGATCGGTGGTGACGATGGCCGGTCCCTTGAGCTTGACGGTCTGCAGGCCGCCGTCGACCTCGCGCGTGACCTTGAAATCGGAGCCATCGACCTCGAGCTTGGAGGCAAAGGTCGCCTGCGACCAGCCGAGCAGCGCGGCCAGCATCTGGCCGGTCTGGTTGGAATCGTCGTCGATCGCCTGCTTGCCGAGAATGACAAGGCCGGGCTTTTCCTCGTCGACAATGGCCTTGAGGATTTTCGCCACCGCCAGCGGTTCGACCATCCCCTCCACCTTGACCAGAATGCCGCGATCGGCGCCCATGGCGAGCGCGGTGCGGATGGTCTCCGAGGCCTGGGCGGGGCCGATCGAAGCCACCACCACCTCGGTTGCCTTGCCGGCCTCTTTCAGGCGCAAGGCCTCCTCGACGGCGATTTCATCGAATGGATTCATCGACATCTTGACGTTGGCGAGTTCCACGCCCGATCCATCGCTCTTGACCCGGACCTTGACGTTGTAATCGACCACCCGCTTTACCGGCACCAGAACCTTCATCGATCCTCTTTCGCTTCAATTTCAGGTTTGATCAGCTTGGGCGCGGAACCTAAAGGTCCCGCCAACCCCGGTCAACGAGCGAAGGCCAAAAATCGCCTCCGGACCGGCGCGATCAGCGGTTCTGGCCGGGCACCCAGAGCACGTCTCCGGCGCCATTCTGGTTCACGGAACGGCTGGCGACGAACAGAAAGTCCGACAGGCGGTTCATATACTGGATCGCCGCCGCGCTGACCGCTTCGTTGGGCTGTGCCGCGAGTTCCACCATGATGCGTTCCGCCCTGCGGCAAATGGTGCGCGCCAGATGCAGATGCGCCGCCGCGGGCGTGCCGCCGGGCAGTACGAACGAGGTCAGCGGCGACAGCCGCTCATTCAAGCTGTCGATGTTGCGCTCAAGCCGCTCGACCTGGCTGGACAGCATCCGCAGCCGCTCCGCCTTGCCTTCGCGCTCAGGAACCGCAAGATCGGCGCCGAGGTCGAACAGGTCGTTCTGGATCAGGCCCAGCATGGCATCGAGACCGCGCGCATCGGAAAGATGCAGCCGGACGATGCCGATGGCGGCGTTGGTCTCATCGACGGTTCCATAGGCGCTGACGCGCAGATCGTATTTCGGACGACGTTCACCGCTGCCGAGCGCGGTGGTGCCGTCATCGCCGGTCCGCGTGTAGATACGATTGAGGACGACCATTCCTAGCTCCAATGTTCTGGGCCGCCTCTCCTGATGGAAGAGGGAGCACCTCCGGCTTCCCTGGGATCCCGGCAAGCTGTTCTGATCTCTTCAGTGCCCCATCGCCCATACCGTCAGCATGGTGATGACGATCGCGATGAATTGCAGCAGCACCCGCCATTGCATCAGCTTCTGGGACCGGTTCGGCGAGCCGCCCCGCATCATGTTGATGAGACCGAGCAGCAGCACGAAGGCAACGGCACCGACGGCGATCGGAAGAACTAACTTGCTTAGAAAGGAAGCCATGACCGCTACATAACACCGCGCCGCACGGTCCGCCATCTTCCGCAGCGCGCTGCCGGCCGGCAACGATCTGGCTTTTTGCCCAATAATATCAGATGGTAGCCTCGCGCCGCGGGAACCAACTTCTGCCGTTCAAGGTGAAATGTGAGGCAGCTTCGCTACGTCTATCTGGTGACAATGGATGCGTTCTACACGTTTCTCGCCGATGACGGCTGGGCGATCGCCAGCCATATTGCGCTGTCGACGCTGATGGCGTTGTTTCCGTTTCTGATCGTGCTGACCTCGCTGGCCGGCTTTTTCGGATCGAAGGAACTCGCCGACCAGGCCGCCGGGTTGATGCTGCAGATCTGGCCGAAGCAGGTCGCCGATTCGCTGTCGGTCCAGATTCACGATGTGCTGACCACGACCCGCGGCGACGCGCTGACCATTGGCGTCGTGCTGGCGGTCTATTTCGCCTCGAACGGCGTCGAAAGCCTGCGCGTTGCGCTCAACCGCGCCTATGCGGTGGTCGAGCCGCGGCGCTGGTACTGGCTGCGCCTGGAATCGATCGGCTACACGCTGGTCGCCGCCTTTACGGCGCTGGCAATGGCGTTCCTGATCGTGCTCGGCCCATTGATGCTGGAAGCCGCACGACGCCACATTCCGCTGGTTATCAAGAGCAACGAGAATTTTCTCAATATCGCGCGCTACGGCATCACGATCTCGGCGCTGATCGTGGCGCTGCTGATTCTGCACGCCTGGCTTCCGGCCGGCCGGCGCGGATTTCTGCAGATCCTGCCCGGCATTATCTTCACCATGGTGGCGTCGCTGGTGTCGGGCGTGGTGTTCGGACAATACCTGGCGCGTTTCGCGAACAACTACGTCACGATGTATGCCGGCCTTGCATCCGTCATTATCGCCCTGGTGTTTCTCTACTTCATTGCCGCGATCTTCGTGTATGGCGGCGAACTGAACGCCGCCATCATCAAGTCGCGGCTGCCGCACGGCGTGTCGCTTCAAGCAGCGCAGTCGCTAAAGCCCGCGGGCTCACAGGCTTGACCAGGAAGGCATCGGCGCCGGCGGCGCGCGATGCCGTCTCATCATCGGCGCGGCCCGACACCCCGATGATGGCAATGCGCCCCAGCGGCGGGCGCAGGCCGCGAATCTGCCGGATCGCCTCGATGCCGTTGATGCCCGGCAGCACCATGTCCATCAGCACCGCGTCGAACTCGCCCCGCACGATCCGCTCGGCGGCCGCCTCCCCCTGCCCGATGAACTCCGCATGATGGCCGAGTTCGGTCAGGATCGTGTTGAGCACGACGCGGCCGAACGGATTGTCCTCGACGCTGAGGACGCGGAGCGCGTGGGCCTGGTCAGGCGATGCGTCGGCGTCGGAACCCGACATGATCGCCACCGACCCCTTCGGCCGCGCCAGCACGACGGTCAGGGTGAATGTGGTGCCGCCGCCGCGCCGTGGTGCAACCGCGATATCGCCCCCCATCGCGCGGGCAAGTTGCTTCACCGAGGACAGCCCCAGTCCGGCGCCGCCGAACCGCGACGCGATGCTGACATTGGCCTGCGAGAACGGTCGAAACAAGCGCTTGATCTCGGCGAGCGTCAGCCCGATGCCGCTGTCGGAGACCGCGAAGGCGACACCAACCGCGCCTTTCGGGCGCGGCGCCGGCGCGGCCTTCAGGGTGACGCTGCCGCGTTCGGTAAACTTCACCGCGTTGTCGATCAGGTTTTCCAGTGCCGCACGAAGACGGACCGGATCGCCGATCACGAAGGCCGGGATCTTCTCCGAAATCTCGACGGCCGATCGCAGGCCCTTGGCCGCGGCCCGGCCCGCCAGCGAATCGCCGGCGTTGCGAGCGAGCGCGCGCAAATCAAAGAAGTCCCGCCGCACCGCCAGTCCGGATTCGCCACTTTTGGCGGCATCGACAAACAGGGTCGCCAGGCTCGCCAGATGTTCCGCGCCGGCCTTGATGGTATCGACCCAGCGCCGCTCGCGCTCGTCGAGGTCGGACGTTGCGAGGAGATCGCTGATCGCCAGGATTCCGGTGAGCGGCGTGCGCACCTCGTGCGCGAATGCGGCAAGCGCCGCCTCCACCACGCCGGATGATGCCGTGGTTTTTTTGGCAGCGCGCCGACCGCCTGCCTTGCGGGCGGCCGCCGGAGCGCGCTTCTTCGTCGCCCGCCGTTTCGCTGGCCGCGTGGTGCGCTGTGAGCGCGATTTCGGCGCCATGATTCCCCACCCTGCCCGGCGCCAGCATGGCATGGCGAGGCTGCGGGAGCCACGCCGAAGGAAGTTTTCCCACCGATGTTGAGCGCCCGAAATTATGGCAAGCCGACGACGCGGCGGATGTCGGCCGGCGCCGCTCCGGCGGCGCGGAGTTCGCGCAAGCCCGTGGCTGCGGTCGATTTCGACAGCTTCCGTCCGGCGCTGTCAAGAATCAGACGATGGTGCCGGTAGACCGGCTGGGGCAGGCCGAGCAGCGCTTGCAGCAGCCGGTGCAGGCTGGTCGACCAGAACAAATCCTGGCCGCGTACCACCTCGGTCACGCCTTGCAGGGCATCGTCGATCACGACCGAGAGGTGATAGCTGGTCGGCGTCTCCCGGCGCGCCAGGACGACGTCGCCCCATGCGTCCGGACGGGCCTCGACCGCGCCGGTCTCGCCGCCGGGTCCCTCGCCCTGCTCGATCCAGCCGAGATCGCCGGCGCGAGCACGGGCCGCCGCCATATCGAGCCGCAATGCCGGGGGCGCGGCCGATTCAACCGGGCGCGCACGCTGGTCGGGCGCAAGCGACGTTGCCACGCCGGGATAGCGCGGTGCCCCGTCGGGGTCGCGCGGCCATGGCGTCCCCGCGGTTTCCTGTTGTGCCACCCGGCTGGCAAACGCGGCACGGCTCTCAAAACTTGGATAGACCAGGCCGAGCCCGACCAGGCGCTCGATCGCCCGGCGGTAATCGATGAAATGCTGCGACTGCCGTCGCACCGGGGTTTCCCAGCTAAGCCCGAGCCAGCCGAGGTCTTCATGGATCGCGGCCTCGAATTCCGGCTTGCAGCGGCTAGGGTCGATATCCTCGATGCGCAGCAGAAAGCGGCCGCCGGTGTGACGGGCCAGGTCAAAATTCAGCAGGGCCGAATAGGCGTGGCCCAGATGAAGGTGACCGTTCGGGCTTGGCGCAAAGCGGAAGACGGGCGGCATTGAACTCTCGGCATTCGTCATTGCCGGGCTTGACCCACGGCTGTCCGGTTCATTGAAAGTATAGTTCAAATTTCAACTGACTTGAGTCTATCGGGATGGGCTGGAGCGGTTCGAGCAACTGGTCGATTGGGCGTCTGTGCATGAGGTTGGTACGGAC
>Ga0182024_10005834_pt1 | contig 27342 bp, 20 predicted proteins | sample P32metaG_FD_120480 | JGI IMG/M metagenome (GOLD analysis project Ga0182024, IMG submission 120480) | Permafrost microbial communities from Stordalen Mire, Sweden - P3-2 metaG (Illumina Assembly) | ecosystem: Environmental > Terrestrial > Soil > Wetlands > Permafrost | place: Sweden: Stordalen...
GCGAACCCCACCACGGCATCGGTCCAGACCCGCCGCGGCAAATTCTCCAGAATTGCGGTGGCGGTTGCGCCAAAGCCAAAAATGCGAAAACGCACGGGAAGCTTCAGCCTCCACGCAACCACGATCGTACCCAGCTCGTGAATCACCACCTGCAAAAAAATGCCGACCACCGACACCCAGCCGTAGGCGTCCAGATCGTTCGGCCCAAGAACCTTGGCGCCCGCCGAGAGCATGGACGCATGAAAGATCGACATGAAAATCAGGATTCCCACCAGCAGCGCCATCCCCATCGCCAGTTGTTCCGCCCAAAGGCGATCGGGGGAAGGGGGCGCTGTCGATACAGGTGACACGGATTTCTCGGGTTCGCTGGCCATAGATAAATTTACCCTAGCGTGCCGCGAAGCCCGAGTCCAAATCAGAATGCGTCGTCCGTCGTCTGTAGCGGCGGTCTATGACCGCCGTGTATAGACAACGCGCTTTCTTTCTCCGTCGGCGGTCATAGACCGCCGCTACATTGCAAAGGCACTTGTGCCAGACACAGGAGAAGACATAGTAACCGGAGCATGAGCCCCGAAGACCGCGACATCCTCCTCTCGCTGCGCCGTCAGCAAGCGGATCTCCAGCAAACGCTGGAAAAGCTCAACACCCAATTAAGCGCGTTGGAAGCTCGCTCGGACATCGCCACTCCGGAAACTTTCCCGCACCCGCTCCTGCCGCCGCTGCCGGTGGAACCCCCGCTTCCGCCCATCCCGCCGCATCATGCCGCCGAGCACGCCGGGATTCCGCTTCCACCGATTCCCACGGCCCCCGCTGCGCCGGTCAGCCACGCGCTCCCTCCTCCGCCCCCGGTCTCCACGCCCAAGCCGTCGTTCGAATTTCACTTTGGCCGCTGGCTCACGCGCATGGGCGCACTCTTCGGTGTTATCGCCCTGGCGTTGATCTTCGCGCTGCCCAAAGTCCAGGCGCTCCTCGGCCACGCGGGCCTGCTTGCGTTGAGCGCCGCGGCCAGCATCGGCGTCGTCATCCTCGGAGACCGCATGGAGCGCACGGGCGCGGCCTCTCTCTTTTTCGGACGCACCATCGCCGCCATGGCCCTGGCGTGGCTCTACCTCACCGCCTACGCGGCTTATTATTACGAACCGCTCCGCGTCATCGACAGCCCGCTCATCGCCGGTTTTCTCCTTTTGCTCTGGTCGATTTACGTCTTCCTGCTCGCCGAGCGGAAAAAATCGCAAATCCTCGCCCTCTTCTCCATCACACTCGCCTACGTCGGCACCGCCATCAATCCGGTCGGCTCGTTCACCATGGCCGCCGACCTCATCCTCTCCGCCACGGCTGTCGTCTTCCTCCTGCGCAACGGTTGGGCCGCAGTCCCCACCTTCAGCCTCATCGGCACCTACCTGGCGCTGTTGCGCCGGCTCGTCGTAGATGAAAACGGCGAGCTCGTTCTCGACACCAGCCGCACCCTTCACTTCTGGCCCCACGCCATCTATCTTATTTTCGCGTGGCTCATCTTCACGACCGCCACCATTCTCACCACCGCGCCCGCTTTTCGCGGCGGCAAACGGCTTGCTTTTCTCAGCTTGAACAACGGCGCGCTGGCCGGGCTTTTGGCGCTGACCGCTTACATCGCCGGCTACGGCAACAGCGCCATCGGCTGGACTTTGCTCGACGCCGGATTCGTCTTCCTGGTCACCTCCCGCTTCGCCGGCTTCGCCGAAATCGATCCGGTCGACGTCATGGGCGCCTACGCCGCGCAGGGACTCGCGCTCGTCACCTTCGGCGTCATCGTCGTTTATACGGGAATCACCCGCGGCGTCCTGCTGCTGATCGAGACCTTCTTCCTCGGCATCGCCGCCGCCTTTTCCGGCGACCGCATTCTCACCGTCAGCACCTACGTCTCGGCCTTTTTCGCCACGCTCTTTTTGATCTGGGAAATCGCCGTCAACGCGCATCACCCGTTGCTGCTGGGATTCAGCGGCGCGGCCGTCATGTTGATCAACGCCTGGTCGTCCCGGGGCGAGATCCGGCACAGCCCCATGGCGCGCAGCACCATCGTCCTCTCCACTTCCTGTTACTGCGTGATGGCGGTCGGCCTGCTCTACACCGCGCTGAGCACCGAACTCAACGACGACACCCTGCCGCCGGCCCTCGCGCTGACCGCGCTGATACTCACCTTCGCCATCTATTACTTCTCGATCTTCGAATTGCCGCCCATCGCCCAGACGCTCCTGCTCGCCGCGCAGGCGCTCGTCATTTTTCCCGCCGAGACCGGCGAGGAACTTCCCTGGTGGAGCACCGCGTGGGTCGCGGCCGTCACGCTCCTGCTCGTCACCTGGTGGTCGCGCCAACGCGTCACCCGTTCCGGTTCATGGACAATCGTCCTGACCTTTATCTACGCTCTGGCCCTCGTTCGACTCGCCATCCAGGCCGTCCATCCCTACCTCGATGCGCAAGCGTGGCTGATCGGTTCAGCCCTACTCTCCGTTACCTTCCTAATCTATGGCGCGTTCACCCGCGTCTGGGCGGTCGCCGCCACGGGCCAGATTTTTCTCGCCCTCGCCCTCTATCATTTTTTCTTCCCGCCCGACCCGGCCGTTTTCCCCTGGACGTGGTGGGCGGCCGCCGTGCCCGTCATGGTCCTCTTCGCCACCGCGCGCGCAGCGCACGAATGGCTGCGCCTCTTCACTGAGATCCCCGCATCGTGGCGGGAAAACCTTCGACTGCTCGCATACGGCTACCAGCTCCTGGCGCTCGCCGCGCTGATCCGCTGGGTTTTCGCAATCATCCCGACGGAGAACCAGATCGCCACCTTTCTCCTCCTCGGCACATTTCTTCTCTCCACGAGCGTCCGCCATTCCAGCACATTTGGCGTCCGCTGCAGCTTTGTCCTCAGCGCGATCGGCATGTGGCTTTATCTCGAAAATCTCGACGCGCAGGCCCACGCCATGGCGACCTTCCTTAACGGCTTCGCCATACTCCTCTTCCTGTCCCAAACCGCGCTCCTTCGGCATGAGGGGGAGAAGAAAACCCTCGTCACGCCGGTCGAAAGCTGGGCGCTCATCCTCTTCTCCGTGGGCACGGGCTGGATCTTCGTCTCCGCCTGGGTCTGGACCCGGCTCAGCCCCGGCTATCTCACCATGGGCTGGGCGCTTGACGCCCTCTTCCTCTTTCTCTTCGGCCTGCTCGTGAGGGAACACCGTCTGCGCTGGTGCGGAATGGCCCTTGTTGTCGCGGCGATCCTGCGCGTGCTCTGCTGCGATATGTGGAGCCTTTCCAGCGGCTACCGTGTCCTCACCTTTATCGTCCTTGCCCTCATCACCCTCGGCATCGGCTACATCATTCTCCGGCGCAGCGCTGCGCACAGCGGTCATTTTGCGGAGGGCGGTCATTCCCACGGAGGGTCTTAAGCTTCGCCAGAAAAATAATGCCGTGCGCCATGTTTCTGCAATAATGCAACCCTCAACCAACGGAGTCCCCCCATGCAAATAAATCCCTATCTTAACTTCAACGGCCAATGCGAGGCGGCGCTTAAGTTCTATGAAAAGTCTCTTGGTGGCAAAATCGCCTTCAAAATAACCTACGGGGAATCGCCCATGGCGAAAGAAACGCCCGCGGAACTGCACAAACAAATCCTCCATGCCCGCTTCATCGTGGGAACCAATGTCTTGATGGCATCCGACTGTCCGCCGGGACGGTATGAGGAACCCAAAGGCATCACGATCTCGATCGGCATCGAGGACCCGAAGGAAGCAGAACGTATTTTCACTGCCCTGTCCGAAAAGGGGACGATCTGCATGCCCATTCAGGAAACCTTCTGGGCCCACCGTTTCGGCATGGTGACCGATCAATTCGGCATTCCGTGGATGATTAACTGCGAAAAGAAGGCCTGAACCTTTGTTGTTTTCCTTCTTCGCCAATACCCTGTGAATAACTTTTTATTTCCCTCCAATAACCCGGATAACTTCGACTTCCCTCAACTAAGTCTTTGCTTACTCGCAACCTATTCGCACCGCTTCGCGTCTCTATTACATTACAATCACGTCACTTTCAGCGAACCTCGTTCTTATTCACCGTAATAAGACGGAGAATAAACCATTGAATATTTCCCTCAAATCTTCTTAATACAGTCTGGCTATGAAATGTGTCATCTCACGGGAAGCTTTACTCTCTGGTCTCCAAATCGTCCAAAACGTGGTCAGCACTCGAACCACCCTTCCCATCCTCGGCAATGCCCTCGTGCAAGCCGTTGACGGCAAGCTCATCATTTCCACCACCGACCTCGACACCGGCATTCGCGCCTCGGTCGATGCCGAGGTGATCAAAGGAGGAGCCACCACGCTTCCCGCGCGACGCCTCTTCAGCATCATCCGCGAACTGCCCGCGGCGGAATTGACTCTCGAAGTCGATTCGAAGCAGGTTGCCACCATCACCTCCGGATCCTCCTTCTTTCGCATCATGGGCCTGCCCGAGGAAGATTTCCCGCCCTTCCCCAAAGGTGACGGAGCCAAAACCTTCAAGCTCTCCCAGGGCGTGTTCCGCGACATGCTCAAGCGCACCGCCTACGCCATCTCCACCGATGAAAGCCGGTACGTCCTCAACGGCGTTCTCCTCAGCTTCAAGGAAAACAAACTCTCCCTCGTCGCCACGGATGGCCGACGCCTCGCGCTCGTTGAGCAGGACATCGAATTCCCCAAGGGCAGCGAAGTCGAAGCCATCCTCCCGACCAAGGCCGTGCAGGAATTACAGCGTATTCTCCGCGACGAAGAACCGCTCACCATCAGCTTCGCCGAAAACCAGGTCTCCTTCGATCTCGGCAACACCTTCCTCTACTCCAAACTCATCGAGGGAAATTATCCCAACTATAAGCAGGTCGTCCCCGCCGAAGCCAAGGAACGGATCATCCTCGAACGGGAAATGTTCCTCAACGCCGTCCGCCGCGTTGCTCTTCTCTCGAGCGAAAAGTCAAACTCGGTCAAGCTCATCTTCAGCAAGAACAACCTCGACATCACCGCCAACACGCCCGAGGTCGGCGAAGCCAAGGAATCAATCCCCATCACTTACAAGGGCAAGGAATTCAACATCGCCTTCAATCCCGAATTCCTCATGGACCCGCTCAAGAACATCGAGTCCGACGAAATCTTCTTCGACTTCATCGACGAACTCAGCCCCGGCGTCATCAAATACAAGCGCCCCTTCCTCTACGTCATCATGCCGATGCGCACGGCCTAAACCGGCGTGTTGGGTAGCCCGGCATCTCTGCAAAAGGCTTTTTTTAGAATTCCATCATCTTGAGCTTGTCGAGGGATCAGCCGCCGGAAAATGAGAGCACCTTACGGAAGCTGATCCTGCCATACGAGGGTGCGACGAGCTCGGGATGACGGATTGTTTAGAGCCAACTAAATCGAAAATGTCCTACGGATTCGCGGGGAGGGGAGGCGGGTTGCCCGCAAGCAGCGCCTTCAGCCACGCGCTGAAGCGGCCAATGTAAGGCGCCTGCGCCTTGACCGGTCCCTGATGTCGCGACTCAGGCAGCACGCAGGCCTCCTTGGGACCCTGGACTTGGTTGAAGGCGGTAAAAACACCCGAGGGCGTCGCCGTCTCGTCGATCAACCCCAGGCCGACCAAGGCGGGGCATTTCACCCGGGCCGCGAAATTCACCGCGTCAAAGTAAGCCGACGTCTGGAGGACCTGCTTCTGCTCGGGGGTCGTGACGTTGCTCAGGTAAAAGGGCCAGCCCGGTTTCCGGCCGACGAGCGCGCCCGAGTCGTCGCAACCCGCCGGGATCAAGACCAGCATGGCGGTGATATGGGGATCGAGACCCGCCGTGGCGAAGGATTGCAGCCCGCCCTGGCTCGCTCCGGTCACGACCAGCGTCTTGCCGTTCCAATCGGGCCGTTTGGCAAGATATTCCGCCGACTGCACGTCGCCCAAAAACATCCGGAGAAAATAGCTTTTGTCGCGGTCCGTGTCGCCGATCGCGGTGTAATTCTTCAGCGCGTTCTTGGCTTGCTCCTGATAGAATTCCTTCGGCTGATCGATCGGCAAATCGTGGGCCAGGATGTTCAAGACCAGCCAGCCCGAAGCCGCGAAATTAACGGCCCAGTTTTTATCCAGCGGATAGACCCCGGCCCATTGCACGATCAGCATCGCGGGCGCTTTCTTGTCCCCGCTGGGCCGCGCCAGTTGCCCGTGAATATGGGTGCCATTGACGTTATCGAGCGTGATCTTCCAGTAATCGACGCCGGGTCTGCCGCTGTCGCCCTTTTCCAGGACGGCATTGGCCGGAACCGCCGCCAGCTCATCGAGCTTCGATTTCCAAAACGCATCGAAATCGGCGGGACAAGGCGCCGAGCGGGGAATTTTGTCATAGGCCACGGCGGCGCCACCCAGGGCGCGAAGACCCTTTTTATCCGCCACGGCAGGCGTCGTCACCTCCGCGAGGATCGTCCCCGGCTCGGCCAGCGAAGTCTCAATGGTGGCCGTGCCCTCCCCCGGCGCGAAAGTCAGGGTGCCCTGTCCGATCACCTTTCCACCGCCTTGATGCAGCACATACGAGGCCGTTTTGAGGGTCCCGGCCGGGTCGCCGCTTACCTTGACGTCCCAGACGATCTTCTCTCCCAGCGCATAAATCGCGCTGCTTTTTTCCGGCGTCACCGTCAGGGTTGGATCGGCCGCGGCGACGGCGGGCGCAAGAATGCCGAACAGGAGAAGTAAAGAGCAACGGGGAATCGAGTGCAGAGGAAGCTATTGTTTGCAAATCATGTTTAGTTAAACAAGGCATAAACTAATTTGTGGCGGTTTATGCCCTCGATTGGCTATTTTGTGGCAACTTAGGCCCGATTCAGGCAAAAAGGGAAAACGCTCTCACTCTCGCAAAAGACAGCACTTTATGGTTGGATCATCACGATCATCTCTCGGAGCCGCAGCCGGGCGTAAGCTTGGAAGAACGGTTTAAAATAGGAAAATCGGAGCATGCCCCTTCTCATCAACAAAGACGGCGAGCAACTCGGGCCCTACAGCCTCGACGAGGCCCGCTCGCTCGTGCTCTCCGGTCATCTCGATGCCAGCGACTGGGCGTGGCCCGAGGGCGCAACGGAATGGGTCGCCTTGAAAGACGTCCCCGGCTATTCGTCCACGAAGCCTGCGCCGCCCGCTGCCGCACCCGCAGCCATCGCGTCACCGGCTGCGGCGGAACAGGACTTGTGGCGCGGCCATCCCTCGCAGATTCTCAATCTGGACGTCTATGGGCTCTGGGGGACTATTCTCATCTTAACGCTGGCTGCGCTCAGCTATGTAGTGAGCACGGGTGATTGTCCGCAAGCGTGGGGCCTGATTATCTTCGGCGCCGTTGCCTTCATCGGTCTTATCAATGTCACCGTGGCGTATCTTCACCTCCGTGCCATCGAATATGTCGTCACCACCCAGCGCGTTCGGGTCGTCTCGGGAATTTTCAGCAAGGACATCCAGGAAATCGAACTGTTCCGGGTCAAGGACACCATGGCGAACCAATCCTTCTTCCTTCGTCTTTTTGGTCTGGGCACGATCACCGTCATCAGCGGAGACGAACGCAATCCCCGCATCGTTTTGTCCGGCGTACCCCGGGCCCTTGAATTACGCGAAAAATTGCGCGAGGAGGTCATGACCCTCCGGCAACGTTTTGGTGTTCGCGAAGTGGACGTCATGTAGACTGTAGAACCTGCTCATGCGCCCTTTGAAAATCGCCCTGCTTTCCCACTGGTACTGGGAGGAAAGCCACTTCCACTACGAAGAAGGAGGAGCCACCCGGCAACTCGCCGAGGCGGTTGCGGCGCTTGGCCACGAAGTCGTGGTGCTGACCCAGAGCCCCGAGGTCAGGAAACTCAAAAAAATCGAGATCGGCACTCTCGAAACCTGGGCTTCGCCGCGCGAGAAGCACCACGATATCTTCACTGCCCTGCGCGACAAAATGGCCAGGAAGACCTACTCCCATCCCAAGATTTATTCCGACGCGCTCTACCTGCGCGAATTCCTCGCCCGTCGCGGTCCCTTCGATGTCCTGTGGGCGCACGCCGAGTCACCCGACGGCCTCATCACCGCCATCGCCGCACGCCTCGGCGTCAAGCTGCCGCCCGTCCTCCTCCAGATTCAGTCCCTGCGCCACCGCTTTGAAAAAGGCGCACCGGTTTTCATCGAGAAGCGGCCTCTCGACCTCGCGTTTCGTCAGGCCTCGCGCATCCTGGCCAGCTCCGAAATAATCGTCGATGCTCTTCTTCGCTATGCCGGACCGGGTCACACGGTCGAGGATATCCAGGCCAAAGTCCGCCTGGTTTATCCCAATCTCCAGCGCGCCTTTTTCCGGGCCGCGCAGGAAGGCCCGTCGGCGCCCATGAAGGATCGCGTCCTTTTTCTCGGGGCGCTCAATCAACACAAGGGCGCTCTGGTCTTTCTAAGGGCCCTTCCCAAAACCGAAGCCGGAAAAAGAAACTCAACCTTTGCGATCATCGGCGATTTCACCGAATACAACAAACGCTTCATTCAGCGCTGGGATGAAGCCAAGGAAGCCACGCGCATCAAGCTCCTGGGCGCGCGGATGGAATATCTTGGCCGGGTCAGCGCCTTCGAGGTGATTCGCCAGATCAAACTGGCCCGTGTCGTTGTCATCCCCTCGCTCTTCGACTCCTTCTCCCGCGGCCTGGTGGAAGCGCTCATCCTCGGCCGCCCGGTCATCACCACCGACCAAGTCGGTGCCGCTCCGCTGGTAGCTGAGCACCAGTGCGGAATCATCATCGCTCCCAACGACTCGGACTCCCTGGCCCACGCCATCGATGTCGTCCTGAGTCCCATCGTACCCTTCGCCGAAAACGCCCTAAACGTCGGGCCCGCCCTGGGCCAGGAATTTACGCCGGAAGCCGTCGCCGCCCAGATCGCGTATCATCTTGATCGAATTGCCGCTCCGCCGAAGTGACCACGGATTTTAGACAGGACTCCTGCGGAGGGCAGTAACAAGATTTACAGGATTATGGGGAAGGGGATTTTGACAGGAGGAACATGAAGGACATGAAAATAGATTCAGAAAAGGGAGATTCCCCCTTCATGTAATTCATGTCTCTCCTGTCTAAACTCAGTCTGCCTTCAATCCTGTAAATCTTGTTAATCCCGTCTAAAAAAGTCTCATGCCCGATCGCGAACACACCCTTTTTCTCCTCGACGGCATGGCGCTCGTCTATCGCGCCCACTTTGCCTTCGCCAACAATCCCATTCGCACCGCGGCGGGCCGCAACACCTCCGCGATCTACGGCTTCGCCAACACCCTCCTCGAACTTCTCGCCAAGCAAACACCCACCCACCTTGCCGTCGTTTTTGACACCGCCGCGCCCACCGCGCGTCACCGGGAATTTCCCGCTTACAAGGCCCAGCGCCAGGAAATGCCCGAGGAACTCAGCGCCGCCATCCCCGACGTCAAGCGGCTCATCCGCGCCTTTAACCTGCCCGTTCTCGAACTCGACGGCTACGAAGCCGACGACATCATCGGCACCCTCGCGCGCGAAGCCGCCGAAAAAGATTTCACCACCTACATGGTCACGCCCGACAAGGACTTCGGCCAGCTCGTTAACGAACACGTCCTCATCTATCGTCCCGCCCGCATGAGCGACGATGCTGAAATTCTCGGCGTGCCCGAAGTCCTCGCCAAGTGGGGCATCCAGCGCACCGATCAGGTCAGGGACATCCTCGGACTTTGGGGCGACACTTCCGACAACATCCCCGGCGTCCCCGGCATCGGCGAGAAGACCGCGCAGAAACTCATCGCGCAATACGACTCGATGGAAAACCTGCTCGACCACGCCGCCGAACAAAAAGGAAAGCTCAAGGAATCGCTCGAGAAATTCCGCGACCAGGCCATCCTCTCGAAACGCCTCGCCACCATCGACGTCAACGTCCCCCTTCCTTTCGAATCGGAAGTGCTTCGTGTTGGCCCGCGCGATGAGCCGGCCCTGCGCGCCATCTTCACCGAACTCGAATTCAACACCCTCGGCCGCCGCCTCTTCGGCGACAGCTTCAAAGCGGGCAGGGGAGGGGTAGCCGTCGCAGGCTCCGCGACGGAATCTCCCCCTGTAGCGGCGGTCTATGACCGCCGCTCCCCATCCGAAATCGGCGGTCATAGACCGCCGCTACAGACTGAGTCTGCCTCTCCGCAACATCCCCCCATCCCGCCGTTTCCCGTTGCCCTCCGCACCATCGACGACGTCAAACCCGATTATCAAAACGTTTCCGATACGCGCGAACAACAAAAACTCATTGAGGCGTGGGCCAAGGCAAAAAATCTCGCGATTGCCTTTGATCTCGATGCAAAAGGCGCGATACGCGGTGCGGCCTACGCAATCGAACCAGGACGCGCTCACTACATTGCTTTCACGGCGAATCGTTCTTTTATCTCAGATTTTCCTCCAACCCAAACTCTCATCGGCCACGACCTCAAGCCCGGCTTTCGTGCCCTGACGCCTACTGACGTGCGCAGCACTTTCGACACCGCGCTCGCCCACGCCGTCGTCTTCCCCGACCTTCGCCACACGCTCGCATTTGCCGCCGAATCGCTCCTCAACTACACGCCCATCCCGGAAGAAAAAGCCTCTGGCCAGCAGGACTTCCTCGCCGCGATGGAATCCCCCGATGCGGCGCAACTCAGCGCACGCCGCGCCATGGAACGCGCCGACCTTGCGCTCCAACTCCACGCCATCCTCGTCCCCAAGCTCAAGGAATCGGGCCAGGAAAAAGTCTTCACCGAAATTGAATCGCCACTCCTGCCCGTCCTCGCCGCGATGGAAAACGAAGGCATCCGTCTCGACCCCGTCGCACTCGAGGACGTTGGCAAAAAACTCCGCACCGACATCGCACGCCTCGAAGCCTCCATCTACCAGCACGCCGGAACCACCTTCAACATCGGCTCGCCCAAACAGCTCGGTGAAATCCTCTTCGGCAAACTCGCCCTCAGCAAGGACGCGAAGAAAACCAAGACCGGCCAATACTCCACCGACGAGCAAACGCTCTCCGCGCTTGCGCCGCTCCATCCCATCATCGCGGAGGTGCTCGAACATCGCGAAGCCAGCAAACTCCTCTCCACCTACATCGACGCGCTTCCTTCTTCCATCGCCGCCGATGGTCGCGTCCACACCACGTTTTACCAACTCGCCACCAGTACCGGCCGGCTCAACTCGCAGGACCCCAATTTGCAGAACATCCCGATCCGCACCGCGCAAGGCCGCGAAATCCGCCGCGCTTTCGTCCCGCGCGAAGGCGATTATATGCTCCTCTCCGCCGATTATTCGCAGATCGAGCTGCGCATCCTCGCCGCGCTCACGCAGGACCCCGGCCTGCTCGATGGCCTCACCAGTGGCGAGGACATCCACCGCGCCACCGCGGCCAAAGTCTTCGGCCTGCCCGTCGCCGATGTCACCAAAGCGCAGCGCAACCAGGCGAAAATGGTCAACTACGGCATCAGTTACGGCATCTCCGCGTTCGGACTCGCGCAACGCCTCGGCATTCCGCGCGCCGACGCCAAAAATCTCATCGACGGCTATTTCGCGCAATATCCCGGCATCAAAAAGTACATGACCGACACCGTCGCGCAGGCCCGCGCGCGCGGCTACGTCGAAACCATCACGGGCCGCCGCCGTTATCTGCCCGACTTGCGTTCCGCCAACGCCACCGTCCGCGCCGCCGCCGAGCGCAACGCCATCAACATGCCGATCCAGGGCTCTTCCGCCGACCTGATCAAAATCGCCATGGTGCAAATCGCGCGCGTTGCCCGTGAGGAAAACTGGCGCACGAAATTGCTCCTCCAGGTCCACGACGAACTCGTCTTCGATCTCTATCTGCCCGAAAAGGAACGCGTCCTCGAAGTCGTGCAGGACCGGATGAAGCATGCGCTCCCCAATCTTCGCGTCCCCATCGTCGTCGAGACCGGTCTCGGCGCGAACTGGCTTGAGGCGCATTAAGGCGCGTGGACATTGAGATCACGGCGCTCTGAGAATGATTTTTGTAGCGGCGGTCTATGACCGCCGAACGCATGAGCGATCCACTTGGGTTGATCCTCGGCGGTCATAGACCGCCGCTACAAAGAACCGAATGTCCACCCGCCCCGGGCCGTGGTAGCCGTCGACCTCCGGGCGACGGTGCAGTGGACCCGCGCTCCGAGATCGCGGGCTACCAAATCCCTCTTCTCAGCGCTTACCTCTTCGTTCTAACTTCTCCCCATGCAGATCGCGCTCATCTTCGTCCTCCTCCTGAGCTTCGTCTTCGGGCTGGGACTCCTCGCGCGCCGGCTGGCCATTCCTTACCCGATTCTCTTCGTCATCGGCGGCCTCTTCATCGGCTTCATTCCAATCCTGCCCACGCAACTCACGCTCAAGCCCGACCTCTTCTTTTTCCTCTTCCTGCCGCCACTTCTTTACATTCAGGCCTTCTACACCTCGTGGCGCGATTTCAGCTTTAATCTCCGCCCCATCCTCCTTCTCGCCATCGGCCTGGTCGTGGCCACCACCGTCACTGTGGCCTACGTCGCGCATTGGCTCATCCCCGGCCTGCCGCTCTCCGCCGGATTCGTTCTCGGCGCCATCATCTCTCCGCCCGACGCCATCGCCGCTTCCGCTATCGCGCAACGCCTCGGCCTTCCACGCCGCGTCGTCGCCGTCCTCGAAGGCGAAAGCCTTGTCAACGACGCGACCAGCCTCGTCATCTTCAAAGTCGCGCTCGTGGCGGTGGGCGCGACCGCGCCGCTGATCGGTCAGGCCTGGGTGCCGGGAGAATTTGTTTACGTCTCGGTCGGCGGGATCGCCGTCGGCCTCGTGGTCGCACGGGCCATCGGCTGGGTTCGTCGGCGTGTCATCGACGACGGACCGCAGATCGCCCTGACCGCTTCGCTGCTGACTCCCTACGTCAGCTATCTTTTGGCCGATCAATTTTGTCATGTCTCCGGCGTCCTCTCCGTCGTCGCCACGGGACTTTACCTCGGTTGGGAAGCGCCTGAGGTCCTGAACTCCAACATTCGCCTCCAGGCGCAGGCCTTCTGGGAAATGATCGTCTACCTGCTCAACGGCATCGTCTTCGTTCTCATCGGGCTCCAATTGCCCGGCATCCTTCGCAACATGGCGGAGCATTGGTGGCCCCGGCCTTTCTGCCAGGCCCTCATCATCTGCGGCCTTTGCATCGTCATTCGCATGGCCTGGATTTTTCCCGGTGCCTATCTCCCGCGCCTGTTCAAACGCATCCGCGACACCGAAGAAAAGCCCGACTGGCGGCAAGTCGTCATCGTCGGCTGGTGCGGCATGCGCGGCATCGTCTCGCTGGCCGCGGCGTTGACGCTTCAGGGTTATCCCAATTTCCCGCGTCCCCACCTCGTCCAATTCATCGCCTTCAGCGTCATCCTCACCACGCTGGTTTTTCAGGGGCTCACCCTTCCGTCCCTGATCCGCTGGCTTGGCGTCGGTGACGACGGCATTTCCGCCCGCGAAGAAACCGACGCGCGTGATCACATCTCGAAAGCCGTCTTCGAAAAAATCGACGAAATGCGCCGGGAAGAAAAATTTCCCGCCTCGGCCATCGACACGGTCGAAAATTCCTATCGCGAACGGGCCCTCATCTTGCACGACGATCTGGCCGATCAACTCGGCTGGAGTCATCAGCGCAACCATGTCTTGAGCGTGCGCCGCCTCCGCCGCCTGGCGATTGCCACCCAACGTCGCGCCCTCGTCGGGATGCGCCGCGCCGGGCTCATCGGCGACGACGTCATGCACAAGATCGAGCACGAACTCGACCTCGAAGAAGCGCGGCTTAAAAGTTAGGTCCTGTGGATGACAGTAAAGCTTCGTCGGAAAAATACTGCCGTGCGTAGCACCTTTTTTTGAACCTTTTGCGCCCGGAAACGTCTTATTATTAACCATGAAAAAGCGCTTCGTTTGCCTCCTACCCGCATTCGCTCTGCTTTTGGCCTCATCCGTGGCAGGGTGCGCCGACCAATTCAGCCAGATCCAAGATTGCCCATTCACCTACTGGGTACCTGCGCCCGCGCCGCCGCCCGGATATATGGCCGGACCGCCCCCCTCCTATTATTATGGTCCTCCGCCTCCCGGCTATTATGCGGGCCCGCCCCCGCCCTTCGTCCACTTCTTCATCGGGTTCCATTTTCATTAAGTGTCTTCTTTGGGTGGCCCGGGCTACTTTGTTGCCCGGGCGCGCGTAGCGCGCAGGAAGCGATTTTTTCCTCGTTCCCAAGTTTACTGCCCTCCGCAGGAGCTTGGGAATGTTCCTTGATCTTCGCGAAATTTTATTTCGCGCTGACATGCCTAATCCGTATCGATGTCTTTGGCCCAGTCGCGATTCTCATTATACCAATTCACGAGAAGGTGCATGCCTTCGCGAATGCTGGTTTGCGGCGACCACTCCAGCGTTTTGCGCGCCTTTGAAATCTCGGCCCACGTCTCCGCCATATCGGCCGGATGCCACGGGCGGTACTCGATCTTCGCCTTGTGACCCGTCAACTCCTCGATCAGCGTAATCATCTCGCTTAATTTCAACGGCTCGTCCGAGCCGAGATTGAACGCCTCGTATCCGACTGGACGCAAGGCCGAGATCGTGCCGCGGGCGATATCGTCCACATAGGTGAAATCGCGCGATTGCGTGCCGTCGCCGAAAATCGTGATCGTGCGCCCCTCGCGAATCCGTTGCACGAACCGCAGAGGCGTCATGTCGGGACGCCCCGCAGGACCGTAGACCGTAAAGTAACGCAGCACGCTGACATCGATCCCGTGCAGAAAATGGTACGTATAGGCCATCGCTTCCGCCGCCTTCTTCGTCGCCGCATAGGGCGAAAGCTGGTGGTCCGTATTCATCTCCTCGCGATAGGGCGTCTGATGTCCCTTCCCGTAGAGGCTTGACGTTGACGCCAGCACAAATTTCTTCACCCCGAACTGCCGGCACATCTCCAGCACATTCAACGCCCCGGTTATATTCGCTCCCACATAGGCCCGGGGATTTTGCACCGAAGGCCGCACGCCCGCTCGCGCGGCCAGGTTGATCACCGCGTCAAACGGCGCGGCACGGCCGGGATTGGTCCGCGCGTGCTTCTCGAACAGCCGTTCCAGCGCGCTCGTATCGAGCAGGTCCAGCCGGTGCAATTCCAATCCCGGAAGATTTTCCAACTGCACCCAGCGCCACACCTTCAGCCGCACATCGTAGGCGTCGTTGAAATTATCCAGCCCGGTCACCGTGCGGCCCTGCTCGTGCAACAGCGCGCACACGCGCGAAGCAATGAAGCCGGCGGCTCCGGTCACCAGAATTTTTTGCGGCAGGGCAGGGGAGGGATTTTCGGGCATGATAGATAAGTTGGGAGAATGCCTAGTCTGCAAACCATCGCCCGCCAAATCGAGAACTTTTCCCACTTTGCGCCTTGCGCCATTGACGAACGGATACTCCTTTCTCGCACCTCGGCACAGCCCAAAACCGACTCCCAAGGCTCCCTTGCCTATTCTATCAACACGCCTTATACATGGAAAAATATGGCGACATTAGATTGGACCTATCCTTTGGCGTGCGTCTGGGGATTGGTCGCCGTGATCGCCTTGGCAGGCTGGGGAAAACTCTTTGGATACGTCTTACGGGTACCGGGAGAATCAAAAACTTTCCCCTTGGGAATGGCCTCCGCTTGCGGCATGGCGATCTTTATTTTTCTCTCCGGGGCGCTGCTGCTCTGCGACTGTTTTTCCAAGATTTTTGTAGTTTTGTTCCTGGTATTAGGTTTGTGCTTCATGGGCGGCGGAATGTTCGGGAAACGGGCCGGTTTTAATTTTACCTGGCCGAAACGCTGGTTTTTATGGGTTCTGTGCGGACTTGCGACACTGATGATCGGCATCAGTTATGCCTACGGAGTTGCAAGACATGATTACAATGATTGCGATGATTTTCCCGCCTATTTTACCTATCCCAAAATGATGCTCGATACGGGCACCTTCCTCGATCCATTCAGTTTTAGGCGGATGAGTGCCCTGGGTGGTCAATCAGCCCTGCAAACGCTCACCTTGGCGTTCCTGCCCTGGAAGTACGGAAACCTGCTTGATCGTGGCATTGCCTTGTTGATTTTGCTTGCCCTCGTGCACGAGCTGATTGCCGGCAATTCCACCCGGGCCTATCTAACCCGGCTTTGTCTTGTCGTCCTTGCCCTGACGTTTCCCGTCCCGCGGCTCAATACGACCAGCGAGCTGACGGGCGTGGTACTTCTCCTCGCTCTGCTGCGGGCTTTTGATCTCGTAACCGAGAAAGCTCTTTCCGGATGGAATGGTCCGCTTTTAATCGGCGCGCTGGCTGGGGCGACTGCGACCTTGCGGGCGCAAAATCTTTATGCTGTCGGCATACTTCTCCTTGGCTATTTTTCCTGGCGGCTCTGGGATGGCCGTCGCCAACCTGTGCCCGTGCGCAACCAGGCCCTCATGACGTTCGCCGCGATCGGCCTCTTTCTGCTTCCCTGGTTGATCGTCTCGCAACTCTCATCCGGAACCTTTCTCTATCCGCTCATTCGAGGCAATCAACAAGCCGGGTTTGCCCCCTTTAGCGCAAACTTCTCAGCTTTTGCTTTTCTATCGTTTGTTGGCGGCTTTTTTTTCCTGACCAACTATTTGCTCTTCTTTTATCCCGTTTGCCTGATCGCGCCGGGACGTATTCGACAGGTGGTGCTGGTGATCGCACTTTGCCTGCTGGCCCTCAGTATCGCCATGGTGGCAAAATTCACTTCCAGCGATTACCCCGATCTTTATCGCTATCTCATGCCTCTGGGCTTCGGATTTTTTCTCTATATGTGCGGAATCGTCGGGCGGCAGGTGGTGGCCGCCGAATCTGGAACAGGTTGGTCAGTCTGGCCGCCTCGCGTCATCATCGCATGTCTATCCGCCGCGCTTTTGGTCGGCTATCAGGGACTTATTTTTAAAAGAGCAATACCGCAGCTGATCGGAATGATCCAAACGTCGTTCACAACCAATTACCCGTTTACGGTGTGGCCCGATATTGTGGTGCGGTCCATCGACAACGTCAGCAAAGATTACGCGCAAGGCATGAGCCGGATTCCGCCAGGCTCGAAGGTTCTGATCGCGGTCGATTATCCGTTCTTACTCAACTATAGAACCCAGCATCTTTACAATATTGACGAGGCGGGTGCGGCCAGTCCCAAACCGGGCCTTCCCTATTTTCAGGGATCCGCCGCCGTGAAAAGCTATCTGCAAGGGCTGGGCATTACTTACATCGCGTATGTCCCCTTTGACCATTCGATCTATCTACACGGCTTGAAAAAGGAATTAGGCTTCCTCAACGGGCCGGTGCCCTTGTATCACTATACGGCGACGTTTGAACTCGATTTCATGAAAAATGTGAATGACCTGGCTCTTTCCAACCAGCTTATTTACCAGTCGGACACAATTCGCGTCATGTCTCTGCAATAAGCTCTAGGCCAGCCAGAGGGGATTCCTCTCGCCGGTGTAATTTTCCGACTGGAGTGAGGCGTTCATGCAAATGTTATTGCCATAACAGGGAGCCTCGGAAACGATGTGAACACAGGGCGAGCACGATAAGGCGGCGTAATGGGTTTCCGCCTGCACGTGGGAATCGGGCCTGAGTCTCATACTGGGATCAGTCGGTCCCCAGAACGAAATTGTTTTAACTCCGAGAAGACGTGCAAAATGGATGAGACCCGAGTCGATGCAATAAAGCACGTCTAACTGGTTAATGAGCTTGATGGCATCCCGCAAGGAAGTGCCGCCGCAACGATTATGGCACTCAATCTCGGGAAAGAGCGCCTGTAATTGAGAAATGATTGCTCCGGCCAGAGCCTTGTCCTGATGGCTTCCAATAAAGTGGAATACACCGTTCTTTTGCACCGAGCATCTTTTTTGCAGGACCTGCAACCACTGCCCGGCGGTAAGCATCCGTTCCTTGCCTAAATCCGAACATCCCGGCGCTATGCCTATATCTACTTTATCCGGGGTTGAAATCGCTTTCGGGTCCCGCTGAATTTTAGATGCGAACTCATTTTTGGCTGATTCAAAATCAACCGGATCAGCTCCCGCTAATCTCACAATCTGATCGTATAACGCATAGACCGGGGCGTACTTGTTATAAAATAGGAGATGCGTGTAGAGAGATTTTCTCCAAAAAGAGACATCCGTATAAATTCCTATGCGATTACGCGCGCAAGTAAGCAAAGTAAATACGGAGCTTAGCCGACTGTGAATTTCGAGGTCGACAAGTGCCTTCGCACGCCATAACCGGGCGATTGCTCTTAGGGAATCGATGACAAGATGGAGGCCGCTGTCCTCCCGGATGACGATAATTTCATCAAACAGGCCGAGAATTTCGGCAAAGTGTTTGATAGGGATCGTGGTGACAAGATTAAGCCTGAGTTTGGGATATTTCCTTTTAAGTGCGAGCAAGGATGGATACGCGATCACCAGGCTCCCCCCACCGAGCATTTTGATGATGGTGATCTCCTCGATATGTTTCAGGGAGTGATCCCGGCGCAGAATCTTCCCGATAGTGAAAACAAAGGGCTTGAGTAGAATGTGAATGGCGCCGCCGACATAATAATCAATGGCTAATTTTAATTTGATATTCATTTGAGCGCTCCGGGTAGCCTTCCATTTCTTCACATCATGCGAATATCCTCCACGGAATGGGAAGGAGCGCGAATGAATTTTCCTGTAGAGTCAGCCTGACCCTCCAGCCCTGCGCTTGTTTAATCGCTCGCAATCCTCTAACCTATCCCTTCATCCCATGAATACCCTTCTGGAGACCGCGCGATTTTCCCGGCCCTATCTCGCCCGCTACTGGCCCCGCTTCGCCCTCGGCATCGTCCTGGGCCTCCTTTTTGGCGTCTCCAACGGCCTCTTCATCGGCAGCGTTTATACCGTCGTTCATCGTCTGGCCGATCCCGACAAAGTCGAGATGGTCATCAATAAAGGCCGCGAAGCCAAAGCCGCCGCAAAAGCGGAACAACCGGAAAATGCCGCGATTCATGCCCTCAAAGCCGAGGGTGTCACCATTAAGGAGGAATTCTTCATCCTCATCGATCCGTGGCTGCCCCTGAAAGGGCGTGCGTTGGATTGGAAGCAATGTGTCGGTGGTTTTCTCTTCATCCCCCTCACCATCGTCCTGCGCGGCCTCCTTGGCTATGGCAGCAGTTACCTCATGGCCTGGAGCGGCCAGCGCATCACCATCGACGTCAAAAACGATGCCTTCCGCAAAATCAGCTCCCTTTCGCTCGATTTCTTCCAGAAAACCACCACCGCCGAACTCATCGCCCGCATCGAAACCGACGGCGTCGCCCTCAACAACTTCCTCAAGATGGGCCTTTCCGACCTGGTCAAAGAACCCAGCGTCATCGTCTGCTCCCTCGGCGTCATGTTCATGATCGACTGGAAATTCACCCTCATCTCCCTCGCCTTTGCGCCCCTCTGCATCATCCCCACCCGGATGGTCGCCAAAAAAGTCAAGGACCTCGGACGCCGCGATTTTGCCACCAACGTCGGCCAGGCCAGCGTCACCATGGAATCATTCCAGAACGTCCGCATCACCAAGGCCTACTCGCTCGAAAACGTCCACGCGGAGGCCTTCCTCAAATCGGGCCAGCGCTCGGCCTACTTCACCATGAAGAGCACCCAGAGCCGCGAAATGCTCAACCCCATCGTCCAGACCCTTTCCGCCATGGGCATCAGCGCGGTTATTCTTTACGCCGTCTGGACCCATTGCGACTTCGACACCATCACCGCCTTTATCGCCGCCCTTACCGTCTTCGGCGCTTCGCTCAAGAAGCTCAACGGCATCGGCGTCTACGCCACCCAGTTGACTCTCGCCCTCGAACGCCTCATGGCTCTCTTCAAACTCCAGCCCACCGTCCGCGAGCCCGAACATCCCGTCGCCATGGGCCCCTTCGCCCGCAGCCTCGAATTCCACCACGTCGGCTTCTCCTACGGCGACGCCCCCGTGCTCGACAACATCAGCTTCACCCTCGCGCGCGGCCGGCGGCTCGGCCTCGCCGGCGAAAGCGGCTCCGGCAAAAGCTCCCTCATCAACCTCGTCTTCCGCTTTTACGACCCCACCGCCGGTCGCATCGAAATCGACGGCATCCCGCTCACCTCCCTCCGCCTCGCCGACCTCCGCTTCCAACTCGCGCTCGTCAGCCAGGACATCCTCCTCTTCAACGCCACCGTCGCTGAAAACATCGGCTTCGGCAAAATCGGCGCCACCCGCGAAGAAATCATCGCCGCCGCCCGCGAAGCCCACGCGCACACCTTCATCGAAGCCCTCCCCGACGGCTACGACACCCCCCTTGGCGAACGCGGCCAGCGCCTCTCCGGCGGCCAGCGCCAGCGCATCGCCATCGCCCGCGCCTTCGTCCGCAACGCCCCCATCCTCGTCCTCGACGAAGCCACCGCCTCGCTCGATTCCCAGTCCGAAGCCGAAGTCCAGAAAGCCATCGACCACCTCGCCGAAAACCGCACCGTCATCTGCGTCGCCCACCGCCTCTCCACCCTCCGCTCCATGGACAGCATCCTCGTCCTCGACAAAGGCCGCATCGTCGAACAGGGCAGCTTCGACCAACTCCTCGCCCGGGGCGGACTCTTCACCGCCATGGCCGCCCGCCAAAGCATCTTCCCCCAACCCCAGCTCGCGTAAGGTAATCGCCTCAGAGGCAGCCGTCGCGGGCCCTTGCGACGGTGCAGTTCGGGTGGCCCGGACTACTTTGTTGTCCGGGCGCGCGAAGCGCGCAGGAAGCGATCCCCTGTTTGCCTTTCGTTCCCAAGTTGCATCACGCGTGCGTGCTTGGGAACGCTACCGCCATTCGCGAAATTCCATTTCGTGCTAACTTCTTCCTTCCCATCCTCCGCCTTTTTCTTTTACCTTTCCTCCCATGAGCGCCGAGCCTCCTCCCTACAACCAACTCTACATCCGGGCCTGGACCCTCCTCTCCGTCGTCGTCGCCCTCATCTTTTTCGGCATGTTCATCTTCGGCCAGCAACTTCTCCACACCGGCCACTGGATCTGGGATTTGCTCCGCTACCTCGCCCGCCCGATTATTTAGTCTCTGTGGTAGCCGTCGCACTCCGTGCGACGGTGCAGTTCCCCTCGTTCCCAAACTCCATTTGGGAACGCCTCCTGCCATTCGCGAAATTCCATTTCGCACCGCCTTTCCTTCCAAAAAATTCCGTTCGTTTGGTCTCGCCTCGGAGGGAGGGTCATTCCGTTATTTTTGCTCCAGCTTTTCCGCCGTCCGCAGGACCTCCAACTCCGCGAAATGCTTCTCCACCTGGATCCACGGTAGCTCATCGCCATACTCCGCCTTCAGCTCCGCCAGCAGCCGCAGATTCCTCGCGTGGCGCGCACACAACTGTTTCCACTGGAACCGCCCCATCCACGCCAGAAAAACGGCCACCAGAAAATTGAGCCCGGCTAGCGTCGTGTGACCAATCGCCCACATCCACACGCCGCTCAGAGCCGGAATCAGCGCAAACACAACATAAGTCAGCGGCAACCGCCACGACCTCAGCCGCTCGAACGCGCGCGCCTGCTCGTACGCCTTCATCCCCTTCGCCTCGATCTCAGGACTCAGCGCCATATCATCGTAATCCCATCCCAAAATTTCCATTCATTCCGTCATGCTTCCCTGCCTTCCCCAATCCTGTAAATCTTGTTAATCCTGTCCAAAAATCCCCCGTCTCCCTCCCCCAAAAAATTCCGTTCATTCTGTCCCGGTTCCCTTCCTTAAGAAATTTCGTAATTTGGTTTAATTTGGAAATTTGGTTATGCTTCCCCTGCCTTCCCCTCCAAAAGTTTAATCCTCCTCCTCCGTCCGCGCACCACGGCCTCCCCGGCAAATCCCCCGCTTCGACGCCCGGATAAACTCGATCAGATGCGCAATTTCCGGAATATGAAATTTATGTCCCAACTCCTCCAGCGCCTGGCTCACATTCAGGTTCGAGCGATAAAGCAGCTCGAAAGCCGCCTGGATCGCCCGCCGCGTTTCGTGGGAAAGGCCGGCCCGGCGCAGCCCGATGCGATTGATCCCGCTCACCTCGTTCGTATCCGTCGCCATGAAATAAGGCGGCACATCCTTGCCCAGCCGCGTCCCGCCGCGCGTGATCGCCAGCCGCCCGATCCGCGTATGCTGATGCACAATCGTCGCTCCGCCCAGGAACGCGCCATCCTCCACCTTCACGTAACCGCTCAGCAGCGTATTGTTTGCCAGGATCGCGCGATTGCCGATCTCGGCATCGTGACCCACATGCACGCCGCACATCAAAAAATTATCGTTTCCGATCGAAGTCGCCGTCCCCTCCGTTGACGCGCGGTGAATCGTCACATACTCGCGGATCTTGTTCCCCGAGCCGATCTCCACCCACGACCGCCCGCCCTTGTAGGCGTAATCCTGCGGCTCCGCGCCGATGATCGCCCCGTATCCGATCTGGTTATGCGGCCCCATCAGCGTCCCCTTGCAAATCACCGCGTGCGCGCGCACCTCGCAATAATCGCCAATCACGCAACCCGCCTCGATAATCGCGTACGGTCCGACCTGCACTTCCGCGCCCAGATCGACCGCCGAATCAACCACCGCGCTCGGATGAATCTGTGTGCTCATTAGTTAGAAAGAATCAGAATAACCAAATTTCCAAAAATTACCAAATTAACGAAATTTTGGGTACCGCCTTAATTTGAATTTTTAATCCCTCGAATTGCAAAAACCAGCAATCCGACAATGACAAAATCCCAGGCGCAGGTGCCTAGGCCAACTAACGGATGATCCCGAAACCATGCAAGAAACGAAATGAGGTCATAGATGCCGGTCAAGCCCGACATTATGCAGGCCGTGATAAGAGCGCGTTTTACGTTTTTCATTTCCCTTCCTCGTTTCCAAGTTTACTGCTCTCTGCAGGAGCTTGGGAACGCCCTTGTCCGCGCAACTCCATTGCCTTCAGCCTCCTCATAATTCCGTCTGCCTCCCCAATTTAGTAATTTGGCAAAATTTGGAAATTTGGTCCTGCCTTCCCCTCACAACAACCCCTCATTCTTAAAGCTAAAAAAATTCTTCTCCACCCCCGCTCGCGGCGCGCCGAGAATCACGTGATCCAACAACTCGACTTGCAACAGCGCCCCCGCCTCCTTCATCCGCCGCGTCACATGCAGGTCCGCATCCGACGGCTGCGGATTTCCCGATGGATGATTATGCACCAGAATCACCGCGTGCGCCTGCCGGGCCAACGCCGGACGAAACGCCTCCCGCGGATGAAACAGACTCTCGTTCAGCGTTCCGCGCGTTACCTCCTCCACGGCCAGCACCATATGCTTCGTATTCAGGCAAATCACCCGCACGCTCTCGTAATCGAGCAGCCGCATCTCCTCTCCCAGCAACCGCGACACATCGTCCGCCGTCTCGATCGAGCGCGCCTCCGCCTCGCTCCGGGCCAGACGCGCCGCCAGCGCGAACGCCGCCTTCAATCCGATCGCCTTCGCCTGCCCGATGCCCTTGATCTTCGCCAGCTCGCCCACCGACGCGCGGCTCAGCGCTTCCAGCGACCCGAAATGCGTCAGCAAAAAATCAGCGAGATCGAGAACGGGACGCCCGCTTGTTCCGGTGCGCAAGAGGATGGCGAGGAGCTCGGCTGTCTTCAGCGCGTTCGCTCCCTGGTTCAGCAACCGCTCCCTCGGCCGTTCCGCCGGTGGAAGCTCGCGCATCGAAATCGCCGTCATCGTCCGCCACCATATACGGCTTAATTTTACCCTGCAACTGCGGCGGTACGTGCGCCGTCAGCGCAATTTTGTCCCCCTGATAACTAATATCCAGCACGCGCCCGACCCGGTGCAACTCCGCCACCAGCGCCGTCAGGTGGTTCGGAATCACCAGCTTCACCCGCAGCCGCCACGACTTCACCTGATGCTCGATCTCCTCGAACAATTCCCCCATCCCCGCGCCCGTCACCGCCGAAATCGCCACGCTGTGCGGATGCTTGTGCAGCGCATACTCGATCAGCGCCGGATTCGTCACCCGGTCAATCTTATTGAACACCACAATCATCTGCTTGCCCCACGCGTGCAATTCTTCCAGCACCACCTGCACCGCCTCCATCTGCTGCTCGTAAAGCGGATGACTTAAATCCACCACATGCAGCAGCAAATCCGCCTCCGCCACCTCCTCCAGCGTCGCCTTGAACGACTCGATCAAATGGTGCGGTAGTTGTTTGAGAAACCCGACCGTATCGGTCAGCAGCAGCTTCTGCTTGTTCGGCAAAATAAACTGCCGCGTCGTCGGATCGAGCGTCGCGAAAAGCTGGTCAGCCGCGTAGACCTCCGAGTGCGTCATCTTATTCAGCAGCGTCGATTTCCCCGCGTTCGTGTAGCCCACGAACGAGCATATCGGCCAATGCTGCCGCAGCCGCCCTGCGCGCTGTGTGCCGCGCTGTTTACGCACGTCGTCGAGTTCCCGCGAAAGCCGCGCAATCTTCTCCGTCACCCGCCGCCGGTCAACTTCAAGCTGCGTCTCGCCCGGACCCCGCATCCCGATGCCGCCGCTCTGGCGCGACAAGTGCGTCCACATCCCCGTCAGGCGCGGCAACAGATATTGCAACTGCGCCAGTTCGATCTGCAGCTTGCCGTCCTTCGACTTCGCCCGCTGCGCAAAGATGTCGAGAATGAGCTGTGTCCGGTCGAGAATCTTCCGCTCAAAAACTTTTTCCAAGTTGCGGCTCTGCGCGGGACTCAACTCATCGTTGAAAATCACCGTGCCGATATTCTCCTTCTTGCAAACCTCGGCCAGCTCGTTGGCCTTGCCCGGCCCGATGTAAAAAGCCGCCGTTGGCGCGGGCCGCCGCTGGATCGCCGTATCCACCACCTCGCCTCCGGCGCTCTTCACCAGCTCGCCGAGTTCCTGCAACGATTCTGCATGGTCCCACTTGCTATCGTCCGGCCGTTCCAGCCCCACCAAAAGGGTACGCTCGTTTCCCGGCGGTGGAGAAGTGAGATGGGACGCTTTCAAAATAAATCGGGAACCGCAACGCGCAGCGCTGCGGAAAAGGGCTTATCTCCGGTAAGCATCACTTTCTGCAAATTAGGCTCACGCGCGAACCAAGTCAACTGACGCTTCGCGTACTGCCGCGTCGCCACCACAATGTCACTTTTCACCTTCCGTAAGGTAGCCGGCGCAGGCCCTGCGCCGGTGCCTTCCTCGGTTCGGGTGGCCCGGACAACTTGTTGTCCGGGTCCCGCGAATGCGGGACAGGAAGCGATCATCTCCCCTATCTCTCGATACCCAATCCCCGCAAAACCCCGCACCGCCTCCAACCCATACCGCTCCACCAACCCCCGCACCTCCTCCACCCACCCTTGGGAAAACATCGCCTCCACGCGCGCCTCGATTCTCGCTTCCAACTCCACCTTCTCCCGTTGAATCCAAAACGCTGTGAAATTCCGCACCAGCGGCTCCGGCGTCTCCTCCTGCCACGCGTGCAGCGAACGTCCCGTCGCCTCCTTCACCTCGATCGCCCGCACCAGCCGCCGCGGATTCGACGCATCCAGCCGCTCCAGCATCTCCGGATCAACGGCCCTGAGCCGCTCCCGCAATTTCTCCACCGAAAGCGACGCAAGCTCCGCCCGAAGCTCCTCCGAACCCTGCGGCGCCTCGCACAACCCCCGCGTCAGCGCCCGAAAATAAAGCCCCGTCCCGCCCACAATAATCACCCGCCGACCCGCCTCCCGCTGTTCCCGCAAAAACGCCTCCGCATGTCTCAGATATTGCGCCACATCAAAGCTCGCGTTGAAGTCCACCAGATCGAGCCCCCCATGCGGAACCTCCGCCCGCTCCGCCGCCGCCGGCTTGCTCGTCCCGATATCCGCTCCGCGATAAACCTGCATTGCATCCATGCACAGAACGGCCATACGAACACCAGCCCGCGCCGAGTCGCGTGCGACCTCCATCGCCGTCGCGCTCTTCCCCGTCCCCGTCGCCCCCACGAGAAAGATCGGTGCACCAGGTTGAAGATCGGTTGTCATCTCTAAAAAATGTAGTCGCGGCTTTTCACCATCGCACTTCAATTTTCGGTGGCAGCGGTCGCGGATACCACGCGAAAAGCACGTCAGGGCATGCAACCCTCGTCATCCTGAGCTTGCCGAAGGATCAGTTCCCCTTGATCTCAATCTCTACCCGTTCCACCACTTGAAAAAAGGGGACATCTTCTCATATTTTTCAAGGCCGATTGACCTCACGATAATTTGATTGTTTTGCTTGGTGATGAGATAAGGAATACCCCAAGGATCAAGTGCTTCGCCCCTATCGTTAAACTTGACGGAACCGTTGAGGCCCATGGCAGATACAAGGGTCTTGTTGTTGATCTGAGGCAAATTCAAATAATTTTGGCGGCTATCATTAGCCGCACTTTCCAAAAAATCTATTAGGTTTTGAGCCTGAAAAGATTTTGAAGGCCGATGGCTACCTGGCGGTCCACTTGTACCGGCCAATAATACGGCAGCTAGGATTACGAGGATACCAGCGCCAAAAATAGCTTTCTTGCCATCACTACAAAACCTAGAACCCCCGAAAACCTCACGCTAGTAAAAATTGAGCTGTAGTTTCTATCCCACCAACTCGCACTGCACCGCATCATCCGTCTGCAGGCCCAGGGCCGTCGCGGCGCCCGGCGATAAATCCGCAATCCGCCCCGTATCCGGCGTCGGCTGCCCGTCGATGATCGTCCCGTCGCCCGGCCCGAAATCGACCGCGCGCGCGAACACGTACAGCTCATTCGCCGGATTCGTCAGCTTCACCACCGCGTGACGGAGAAACGGCACCGGGTAGAGCGCATAGTCCCAGCGCATCGCCAGGTAAAACGCGCGCGGATTCAGCCGTCGCGCCAAGCCCGTCGTTCCCGCCGGCGATTCCGGCAGGAACAGGCTCGAATACCACCAGATACCCAAGTCGCTCGGCCCAATCAGCGCCAGGCCTTCGTGCGGCCCGACGCCTTCATCCGCCGGACCGCCGAAGACGCTCATCTTTCCCGTCCCAAGAAAAATAATCTCGCTCATCGACTCAGAAACTCGCGACAGGTTCCAGGCTCGGTAAGGTAGCCGTCGCAGGCCCTTGCGACGGTGCAGTCGTTAGCGTCGGCGTCGTCACATACGATGCGGTCGCGTCCTCGATGCCGCCTGCAATCGCGTTCAGCAAATCCGTCGCCGTCTTCGTGTTGCCCGCGACCAACTTTGGATAATAAGCCGCGTAAAGACCCGCAATCGCCGTCGAGAACTGCGCATAACTCGCGTCCGTCTGCGAGCCGCCGAAAGCGA
>Ga0182024_10005835_pt1 | contig 27340 bp, 22 predicted proteins | sample P32metaG_FD_120480 | JGI IMG/M metagenome (GOLD analysis project Ga0182024, IMG submission 120480) | Permafrost microbial communities from Stordalen Mire, Sweden - P3-2 metaG (Illumina Assembly) | ecosystem: Environmental > Terrestrial > Soil > Wetlands > Permafrost | place: Sweden: Stordalen...
GCCGCGATCGACAGGCGCTCCTGGGGCAGGTTGGAGACGAGGTACAGAAAGCCCTTGCCCTCCTGTCCGAGCAGGTTCTCGACCGGCACGCGCACGTCGGAGAACGACAGCTCGGCGGTGTCCTGGGCGTGCTGGCCGATCTTCTCGAGGTTGCGTCCGCGCTCGAAGCCGTCCATGCCGCGCTCCACCACGAGCAGGCTGATGCCGCGGTGGCGCTCTGACGGATCGGTCTTCGCCGCGACGATCACGAGATCGGCGTTGATGCCGTTGGTGATGAACGTCTTCGAGCCGTTGACCACGTAGTGATCGCCCTCGCGCCGGGCGCTGGTGGACATCGCGGCGAGGTCGGAGCCGATTCCCGGCTCGGTCATCGCGAGCGCGGTGATCAGCTGACCGGAGGCGATCCCGTCGAGCCAGCGCTCGCGTTGGGGCTCGGTGCAGTAGCTGAGGAAGTAGGGCAGGCAGATGTCGTTGTGCAGCGTGATCCCAAGGCCGAAGCTGCCGACACCTGCGCGCTGGACCTCTTCGCCGATCACGAGGTTCAGGCGGAAGTCCTCGACGCCGGCGCCGCCGTAGGCCTCGGGCACCGCCATCCCGAGGAAGCCGCCCTCGCCGGCGCGGGCGAACACCTCGCGCGGGACGATGCCGTCGCACTCCCACTCGCCGTAGCGGCCCTCCTCGCCCAGCACCTCGCGCTCGAGGAACGTGCGAAAGCTGGCGCGGAAGTCTTCGTGGAGATCCTCGAACAGGCTGCGCTTCATGCAGCGATGGACACTACCTGCGCGGGGCGGGTGCGGTACCCGGGCTTCGCCAGCAGCAACTGCACGTCCTGGATGCGCCGCTCGCGAAAGCCGCCCTCGCAGTAGCACAGGTACAGCTCCCAGAGCCTGCGGAAGCGCTCGTCGTAGCCGAGCTCGGACAGGCGCTCGGAGGCCTCCAGGAAGCGCTCGCGCCAGCGCTCGAGCGTGGTGGCGTAGTGCGCGGTGATGTCCTCGAGGTGCACCTGCTGCAGGTCGGTGACGCGTGCAACCGAGCGCGAGATGATCTCCATCGAAGGCAGGCAGCCGCCGGGGAAGATGTATGTGTTGATGAAGCTCTTGCCGGCCTTCTCGACCTGGTAGGCGCGGTCGTCGATCGTGATCGCCTGCAGCAGCATCGCGCCATCGTCGGCCAGCAGCGCAGAGCAGCGGCGGAAGAAGGTGGGGAAGTACTGCCAGCCGACCGCCTCGATCATCTCGATCGAGACGAGCTTGTCGTAGCTGCCGCGCAGCTCTCGGTAGTCCTGCAACAGCACCGTCACACGCTCCTCGAGGCCCGCCTCGCGCACCCGCTCGCACGCGTAGGCGTGCTGCTCGAGAGAGATCGTCGTGGTGGTCACGCGACAGCCGTAGTTCTGCGCCGCATACACCGCGAGGCCGCCCCAGCCGGTGCCGATCTCGAGCAGGTGATCCTTGGGTCCCAGATCCAGCTTCGCGCACACGCGCTCGAGCTTCGCCAGCGAGGCCTCTTCGAGGCTCACCTCGGGCCCGTCGAAGACGGCGCATGAGTACATCATCGTCCGGTCGAGGAACAGCGCGAACAGCTCGTTGCCGAGGTCGTAGTGTGCGGCGATGCGCTTACGCGAGCGCACGGGAGTGTTGCGTGCCAACCACCGCGCCCAGCGCTGCAGTGGGATCAGCACGGGCGAGAAGGCACGGCGCAGCCTGTCGAGCGCGCCGACGTTGAGCGCCGCGATGCGCGTCAGCGCGACCAGGTCATCGCACTCCCACAGCCCGTCCATGTAGGACTCGCACAGCCCGATGCTGCCGCGCAGCAGCTGGCGATAGAAGCGCTCGGAGCGAACCTCGAGCACCGCGCGCAGTGGGCGCTCGGGCACGCTCGCGCCGAGTGTGATGGCTGCTGTGCCCTCCACGATCACGAGCTCGCCGCCGCGGATGCGCGTGAGCAGGCGCAGCACGAGCCAGCGTGCGGCGCGATTGCTCATGCCGGGCCTCGCCGTGGATGTGGGAAGTAGCTGGCGCCGCGCATGCGCAGCGCCAGCGCGTGGCCGTAGATGCGCGCGAGGATCCGCACCGTCAGGAACGGGTAGCGCGCCAGCGCGCCTGCCAGCTCGCGCGCGCCGAGCTCGCGCCGGCACAGCGACAGCGTCGCGTCGAACACGACCTTGGCGCTGTCGTCGTGGGACTCGATGTGCACCGACAGGCGCTCCGCCGGCTCGCTCGCGCGCCACTCGTAGGTGTGCTCCATGCCCATCAGCGGCGACACATGCAGCTGCTTGCGCGACTGCCCGCTGAGCAGCGCGGTCGAGCCGTGGTCCGTCGCGGCGGCGCCGGCGAGCACGTAGGAGTAGCTCTCACCCCAGGGCGTGTTGGTGACGTGCGCGACGACCGCGCTGACGCGCTCGCCGGCGGCGTCGAAGCAGTAGTAGAAGCTCACGGGGTTGAAGCAGTGGCCGAAGTAGCGCAGATGCGTGAGCAGCCGGATCGGCCCCTCGGGGCGCGTGCCGGTGCGCTCTGCGACGAGCTCGCGCACCGCATCGGCGAGCGGCGTGCGGGGGTCGCCGAGGTGATCGCGGCGGCGAAACCAGGCGACGGCCGGAGCTCGCGCCGACCACAGCAGGCGACCGTCGAAGCACTCCGGCAGCTCGTCGAGGTCGAGGTAGACCATGAACAGCCGGTAGCGCTGCTCATCGCTTGGGGTGCCGTGGCGGCGGTGGCGCACTGAGCCCTCGTACAGGCAGGAGACGCGCTCCCGCGCGGCGATCTGGCGCGGGTGGGCGCTCACAGCCGGCGCGACGGCGCTCACAACTTCACCCCGAACGGCTCGCAGGCGCGCAACGCGCTGACTACCCCGTCCTCGTGGAAGCCCCAGCCCCAGTAGGCGCCGCAGTAGTGCGTGCGGTTGGCCATGCCGCTGATGCTCGCATGCTGTGCCTGCGCGGCGACGCCCGCGGGCGTGTAGACGGGGTGCGAGTAGGAGATCGTGCGAATGATCTTCGCGGGATCGATCGCCTCGGTGCGGTTGAGCGTCACGCAGAAGTCGCGGTCGGCTTGCAGGCGCTGGAGGTGGTTCATGTAGTAGGTGACGGTGCTGAGCGGCTTTGGCTCGCGCAGCAGGTGGAAGTTCCAGGCCGCCCGCGCTGCCTGGCGGCGCGGCAGCAAGCTGCTGTCGGTGTGCAGCACCGCCTCGTTCTGCTGGTAGGCAATCGCGCCCAGCAGCCGCTGCTCCTGCGCCGTGGGGTCGCTGAGCATCGCCAGCGCCTGATCGGAGTGCGTGGCGATGATCACCTGGTCGTAGCTCTCGCTGCTCGGACTGCCGTCCCTATGCTCGCTCGTGAGCTCGACCCGGTCGTCGTGGCGCGTGACCGAGCGCACGGGAGCGTGTAGGCGCACGCGCTCGCGAAACGGCGCGATCAGCGCCTCCACGTAGCGCGCCGAGCCGCCGGCGATGGTCGCCCAGCGGGGGCGGTCGCGAACGCCGAGCATGCCGTGATTGGCAAAGAACTCGGCCATGAACCGCACCGGGAACGAGCGCATCTGCCGGGGGTCGGCCGACCACACCGCGGAGACCTGCGGGACGATCAGCCGCTCGATGAACGTCCGCGAGAACCGCCGCCGGGTGAGGAACTCCTCGAGTGACTCACCGGCCGGGAGTGCCTCGCCGGCGTGATCTGCGCGTGCGTCGCTGCCGGTGAGCGCGGCCGGCTCGAGCATCCGACGCAGCTCGCGGTTGAAGCGCAGCAGTTCGAAGATCATCCGCTGGAAGCTGGGACTCACGAGGTTGCCGGGTTGGCAGAACAGCCCTCGGGGGGTACCCGCGTACTCGAAGTCCTGATCCTCGCCCTTGACCGAGAAGCTCATGTGCGTTGGCTGCCTGGCGACGCCCAGGCGATCCAGCAGCAGCGTGAAGTTGCGGTAGTTGCGATCGTTCATCACGATGAACCCGGTGTCCACGTGATGGCTGCCGAGCGGCGTGTCGACGCGCACCGTGTTGGCGTGTCCACCGGCGTATGCGCCGGCCTCGTAGACGACGATCTCATACTCGCGGTACAGCAGGTGGGCGGCGAGGAGCCCGGAGACGCCGGCGCCGACGATGGCGATCCTCACGGAAGTTCTCTGTCGCAGGGCATCGGTTGAGCTTGATTACGCAACGGTGGGCGCGATGGATCATCACTCAAACTGAGTCGATCTAGGAGGACTGCGCGCTGGGGACGTCGAACAGAAGCGCCGATGAAGCGCTCAGCGACAAAGACAGCGGAGCCGCCGCCCGTAAATGGGACCAGCGAGCACCAGAGCCTGTCCAAGTACATACAGGCACGTTTCGATGAGTGCTCGCGCTCGCAGAAGGACGTGGCGCAGTACATCGTCGATCACCTCGACGAGGCCGCGTTCCAAACCGCCGAGGAGCTGGCGCGCCGCGCCAACACGTCCAGCTCAACCGTCGTGCGCTTCTCGCAGGCACTCGGCTTCGAGGGCTTCCCCGAGCTGCAGGCGGCCGCACGCGAGGAATACCGACGGGTCAACGCCAAGGCCACGAAGGACGGTGGCTCCGGGGTGGGCGGGGCTTCATCCCCCCTGTTCTCGCTCGACCAGAATGAGTTCGAGGCGGCGCTCGCCGCCGACCACCTGAACGTCGAGGACACCGCCCGCAAGGTCTCGCGCAGCTCGGTCGACGCGTTGATCGCCGCGATCGTCGGCGCCGAGAAGGTGCTCGTTGCCGGCACCGATCAGATGGCGTTCTTCGCGAGCTACCTACGCCACCTGCTGATGCTGCTCGACCTGCGCGTCGACGTCGTCGCAAGCCCCTCTCAGGAGGCGCTCAGCCGGCTCGGGCGGATCGACTCCAACACGCTCGTGATCGGCCTCTCGGCCGGTCGGCCGCACCCGCTCGTGGTCCGCGCGATGAAGCTCGCCCGCCACCGCCAGGCGCGCACCGCCGCGATCACCGACGCGACACTCTCCGAGGTCGCGAAGCTCGCGCAGATCAAGCTCTACTACTCCTCCAACAGCCCCGCCTACGTGCGCTCGCACACGGCGCTGCTCAGCATCATCCAGGCGCTCGCCTACGGCGTGTACGCGCAGGACACCGCGCAGTACGACGACCGCATCAAGGCTTTTCGGCTGAAGTAACGCCTCGCTCGCCCGTCAGGCGACGGGGAGGGTGTGCCTGTGTCGCGGTGCCTGCGGCTGGGCTCGGATCGCGCGGGCCAGGCGCCGCACCCCCTCGCGCAGCTGCTCCGGGTTGAGCGCGGAGAATGAGAGCCGCAACTGGGTCGCCCGCGGCGGCTGCACGAGCATCGCCGGTCCGGGCGTGTAGCTGACGCCGCCGGCCAACGCCGCGCGGTAGAGATCCGCGTCGTCGCGAGCCTGGTCGAGGGTCACCCACACGTGGCCACCGGCGCTGGGAGGCTGGAAGCTGGCGAGTCCCGGCATCTCGCTCTCGAGCGCCTGCAACAGCGCCTCACGGCGCGGTCGGTAGAGCTCGCGCGCGCGAGCGACCTGGGCGGGGTAGTGCCCTTCGGCCAGGAACCGCGCGCTGACCTGTTGCGGCAGCGTGGCGCAGTGGGCGTCGTCGTCGCGCTTCTCGGCGATGATGCGGTCGAGCACCGGGCCGCTCGCCGCGACCCAGCCGGCGCGCAGGCCTGGGGCGACCGTCTTTGAGAGCGAGTCGACGTAGATCACGTGCGCGGGATCGAGCGCCCGCAGCGGGCCGGGATCCGTGCCCTCGTATCGCAGGTCGGCGTAGACGCCGTCCTCGAGTACGAAGAAGCCATGGCGTGCGGCCAGCTCGAGCAGGCGCGCGCGGCGCTCCTGGCTGAGGTCACGGCCGGTCGGGTTGTGTCCGCGAGGCTGCAGCGCGACCAGTCGCACCTCGTGGCCGCGCAGCAGTCGCTCGAGTGCGTCGACGTTGAAGCCGTCGGCATCGACCTCCACCGGCATGACCGTTGCGCCGGTGGCGCGCAGCGCCTCGATCATGCCCATGTAGGTGGGGGACTCGCACGCGGCCACGTCGCCCGGCCGCAGCACCGCGCGGGCTACGAGTGTCAGCCCCTGTCTGGCTCCAGTGGTGATGAGGATGCTGTCGGCCTCGTCGTCCAGGCCGCGCGCGCGGCCGAGCTCCGCAAGCTGCGAGCGCAGCTCGTCGTCTCCCTCGATCGGGCAGTACTCGAAGCTCGCGAGCGCTTTGCGATCGAGCGTCGCGCGGACGGCGGCGGCGAGCTGATCGACAGGGATCTGATCGCGCGAGGGATAGCCGGCCGAGAGGGCGATCAGCCCTGGGCTCTGCGCATGCCGCGCCGCCTCGCTCAGCGCGCGCCCCGCGTCGCCGCTGCGGGGAGGGGCGAGCGCATAGGTCTGCCACGAGAGGTCGGCCTCGCCTGAGGCGCTGCCGGCGGCGGCGCGCACGAACGTGCCACGACCCACGGCTGAGACGACGAGACCCTGCTCTTGAAGGCGCCGATAGCAACGGCTGGCGGTCAGCTGGTTGATCCCAGCGATCGCCGCCAGCTCTCGCGTCGGCGGCAGCTTCGCGCCCGGCTGGAGCTCCCCGGCGGCGATAGCCGCCGCGAACACATCGGCGAGTTGCTGGGTGAGCGACAGCTTGGCGCTGCGATCGACGGCTTCTAGGCGGTCTGTAAGGGTCACATAGGTCATTCAATCGTAAATTGATCGATATTGCAATTTAGATTGAGTCATATATGGTCGCGCAATCGATCATGGCGATTGGATTGAGGTATGGCAATGACGAGAGATGGGTTGAACTCGGAGATAGCGCGCCAGCGCCAGGCGGAGCTCAGTCGCGCGGTCGCGCGGCACTCGGTTCGCGCCGAGGTCCTCGCGAGTCCTGACGCGGCGCGCACCAGGGCCCAGGATGCCGTCACTATTCGCCTCGCCGCAGCCGACGACGGTACGGGACGTCTGCGGGTCTCGCTGCGCGCGGTCGCGCGGCTCTCACGGTCTCTGCTGCCGCGATGAGCTGCGCACCACGGCAAACGACGATCGCGCACGCGCCCGCCGAGATCACGGCCGGGCTGTCAAACTAAGGCCATGCGCGACGAGGCGACATTCCGGGTGAAGACCGGCCTGGCCGAGATGCTCAAGGGCGGCGTGATCATGGACGTGGTCACGCCCGAGCAGGCGAAGGTCGCCGAGGACGCGGGCGCGGCTGCGGTGATGGCGCTCGAGCGTGTGCCGGCGGACATCCGACGCGACGGCGGCGTGGCCCGCATGTCGGACCCGGAGATGATCGCCGGCATCCAGGAGGCGGTCACGATCCCGGCGATGGCCAAGGCGCGGATCGGGCACTTCATGGAGGCGCGCGTGCTCGAGGCGCTGGAGGTCGATTACATCGATGAGTCCGAGGTGCTGACGCCCGCTGACGAGGCCAACCACATCGACAAGTGGGACTTCAAGGTCCCGTTCGTGTGCGGGGCGACCAACCTTGGCGAGGCGCTGCGGCGCATCGGCGAGGGCGCCGCGATGATCCGCTCCAAGGGCGAGGCGGGGACCGGAGACATCGTCGAGGCGGTACGCCACATGCGTCAGATCGGCGGCGAAATCCGCCGCCTCGCAACGCTCGGCTCAGACGAGCTTGCATCGGCGGCGAAGACGCTCGCGGCGCCGCTTGATCTGGTGCGCGAGGTTGCGCTCGCGGGGCGCCTGCCGGTGGTGCTTTTCTGCGCCGGCGGCATCGCCACGCCGGCTGACGCTGCGCTGATGATGGCGCTTGGCGCCGAAGGCGTGTTCGTCGGCTCAGGCATCTTCAAGGCGGAGGACCCGCCGCTGCGCGCACGCGCGATCGTCGAGTCCACGACGCACTGGCAGGATGCCGAGCGCGTCGCGCAGGCCTCGCGCGGACTCGGCACACCGATGGTCAGCCTGGAGAGCTCGAAGCTCGTGGGCGAGCAGCTCCTCGCACAGCGTGGCTGGTGACGATTCGCCGCTGATCGGCGTGCTTGCGCTGCAGGGCGGCTTCGAGGCGCACGAGCGGATGCTGCGTACGGTCGGCGCACGCACGCGCGAGGTGCGCGTGCGGGAGGACCTTGACGGTCTCGACGGCCTGGTCGTACCGGGTGGGGAGTCGACGACGATGACGTTGGGGATCGCTCGCGAGGGGCTCGAAGAGCCGCTGCGCGAGCTGGCGGCGCGGGGCACGCCGATCTTGGGATCGTGTGCCGGTCTGATCATGCTCGATCGCGATCACCTCGACCTGATGGACATGCGTGCCTCTCGCAACGCGTTCGGTCGCCAGGTCAGGAGCTTCGAGGCGGACGTTGAGGTTCGCGGCATTCAAGAGCCGCCGATCCGAGGCATCTTCATCCGTGCGCCCTGGATCGCCGAGCACGGCCCGGACGTCGAGATCATCGGCGAGGTCGAAGGCCATCCGGTGGCGGCGCGCCAGGGGCGCAAGCTCGCGGTGTCCTTCCACGCCGAGCTCGGCGATGACGATCGCCTGCACCGGCTGTTCATGGAGTTGGTCGAGCAGGGCTGATGCGCATCTCCGTCTGCGCCGACGAGCTGACCGGGATCGCGGGCGCGCTGGTGGATGAGCTCGAGCATCGCGGGCACCAGGCGCTCGCCCACGGCGCGCTCGCGCGGGACGAGCGCGCGGACTGGGCATGGGCATCCGAGGCCGTTGCGCGCGACGTCGCTGAGGGGCGCGCCGAGCAGGGGATCGTCTGCTGCTGGACCGGCACCGGCGCTTCGATCGCCGCCAACAAGGTCGCGGGCGTGCGCGCGGCCTTGTGCGTGGATGCCGTGACGGCTGCCGGCGCCCGCTGTTGGAACGACGCCAACGTGCTCGCGCTCAGCCTGCGCACGACCTCCGAGGCGGAGCTCGGCGAGATCCTCGATGCCTGGTTCCTCGGCATGCCGAGCGCGGAGGCCGAGGATCGAGCGAACGTCGAGCATCTACGCGCGATCGAGCACCCGTCCTGACCGTCGGCGCCCGAGCTCGCTGACAGCGCCCACGCTGGCAGACAGCGTGCTGCCGGGCTCTCGATGGGGTTGACCGGACATTGCCACGCCGGTAGCGTGTCGTCTGCTGCCAGGGGCGTCCAACGGCCGCCCAGGTCGTCACGGAGGATCGGGGAGGGCAGGAGGCATGAGGGGTCGCGGTGGGATGAGGCGTTCGTGTCGTCGGGCAATTGCGCCTGCCGTGCTGCTTGCGTTCGTGCTGCTTGCGCCGGGCGCGCAATCGATGCCGGCCGCCGCGCGTGTCGTCACCGCCACGCAGGAATCGCGGCCGACGGCGGCGAGCGCCACGGCTGCGCTGCTTGCGGGTGAAGGGGGCTCAGCCGCAGCGGCGCGGCAGGCCCAGGCCATCGGCGAAAGCGGGATCTCGTTGACGCCCTCTTCGACGCGGCCCTACTACGTCTGCCCGGACGGCACCTGTCAGGCGATCGTCGACCCGCAGCCGGTGGCGAAGACGGTGCGTGGGAAGCGACGGCTGGTGCTCCCCGACGGGGTGTCGTTGCAGGGCAGCGGAGAAAAAGGCGGCTATGACCCCCAGGACCTGCAGTCGGCGTATGACATCCCGACCACCGGCGGGGCGAGCGAGACGATCGCGATCGTCGACGCCTATGGCTTCAAGGAAGCCGAAAGCTCGCTGGCGGTCTACCGCGAACGCTACGGCCTGCCACCGTGCACCACCGCCGATGGCTGCTTCCGCAAGGTCAACCAGAAAGGCCAGGAAGCCAATTATCCGGTCGAAGACGGCTGGAACAGCGAGCAGGCGCTCGACATCGAGATGGTCTCCGCGGCGTGCCCCGAATGCCACATCCTGCTCGTGCAGGCTGACACCGCGAGCGAAGCGGCGCTGGGTGCCGCCGAGAACACCGCCGTCAAGCTCGGCGCAATCGAGGTCTCCAACAGCTGGAGCAGCCCCGAACAGGAGTGCAACGTCACCCAGTGCGAGAAAAACGAAAGAGAATATTTCGACCACCCCGGCGTGATGCTGTTCTTCGCGGGTGGCGACAACGCCTACGACAACTTCTTCGAGGGCGCCGACTCGCCCGACTACCCGGCGTCGCTGCCCTCGGTGGTGGCGGTGGGGGGGACGGTGCTGTATCGCGCGGCCAACGCCCGCGGCTGGTCGGAGGAACCGTGGTACGAACCGAGCATCCGCGCCGGCGGCGGAAGCGGCTGCAGCCGCTTCCCGAAGCCGAGCTGGCAGACCGACCCCGGCTGTGCGGGTCGGATGACCGTCGATGTCGCCGCCGACGGCGCCTGCGAATCGCCCCTGTCGGTGTACGACGGCAAATGGGAGCTCCTGTGCGGTACCAGCGCGTCCTCGCCGCTGGTCGCGGGGATTGAGGCGCACGCCGAAGAATACGTGCGCTCGCTGCCCGGGGCGGAGGCGTTCTACGAGGCCATCGGTGGCCTCAACGACGTCACCAGCGGGATCAACGGGAAATGCTCCGACGCGCCCGAAGTGGCCTACTTCTGTCGCGCCGAGCAGGGCTACGACGGGCCTACCGGCAACGGCACGCCCGAGGGGCCGTTGCAGGTCGGCACCGCCGTGCCGGTCGTCACGACGAGAGCGCCGAGCGTCGTCGGCGAAAGCCAGGCGACGCTGCACGGCTACGTCTCGCCGCGCGGGCTCGCGACGAATTACTGGTTCGAATATGGGACCAGCACCGACTACGGGAGCAGGGTTCCGGTGCCGGAAGGCTCGGTCGGCACGACGGGCCAGCCGGTCAGCGAGACCGTCGCACTGCAAGCGAACGCTGCCTACCACTACCGCCTCGTGGCAAGCAATTCCGACGGCACCAGCTACGGCGCCGACGAGGCCTTCGCCACGGCTGCGCCCAGCGTCACAGGCGTCTCGCCGGGTACCGACGCCGCGAGCGGCGGCGCGACGGTGACGATCACCGGCGCGAACCTCCTCGGTGCCAGCGCCGTCAGCTTCGGCTCCAGACAGGCGCCCGAATTCGCGGTGCAGGGCGACGGCTCGATCACCGCGCAGGTGCCCGCCGGCACCGGCGCGGTGCAGGTGAGCGTCACTACCCCCTTCGGCGCGAGCGCGCCCGGCGGTGAAGACCGCTTCGTCTACGACCCGCCCGGTTCGGTGCTCGCGTGGGGCGAGAACGCCGGCGATCTCGGCAACGGCGAACTCGAAGACAGCGAAGTTCCGGTCGAAGTGCACACGCTGAGCGAAGCTCGGGCGCTGTCGGCCGGATGGGGGCAGAGCCTTGCCCTGCTGCAGAGCGGAAGGCTGATGGCTTGGGGTGAAAACGAGTTCGGCGTCGTCGGCGACGGCACCTACGAACGCCGCACGACACCCGTCGGCGTGTGCGCGCTCGGCGTCAGCGAATGCCCGCACGGGCCCTACCTGGAAGAAGTCACCGCGGTCTCCGCGGGGCGCCTGCCGACGCTCGCGCTGCTCGCGAACGGCACGGTCGCCGCCTGGGGCGGGAACCTCTACGGGGACCTCGCCACCGACACCGAACGCAACCCCTACCCGCTGCCGGTATGCACGGTGCTCGAATCGCCGTGTAAGCCCGAGAACTACCTTCGCGAAGTCGTCGAAATCGCTGCCGGGGCGGACTTCAGCCTCGCGCGGCTGCGCAACGGCACCGTGATGGCGTGGGGCGAAAACACACAGGGCGAGCTCGGCGACGGAACGAGCACCGGGCCGGAAACGTGCGACGCCGAAAATGAAGCCTGCGGCCGCATCCCGCGTCCGGTGAGCGGCCTGAGCGAAGTCACCGCGATCGCCACCGGCTCCTTCGATGGGTTCGCGTTGACCAACAGCGGGACCGTGATGGCTTGGGGCGCGGGCGAATTCGGCGAGCTCGGCGACGGCTCCGACAAGCTCAGCAGCGTGCCGCACACGGTCTGCGCAGTCGGCGAAGCCAAAGCGCCGTGCAAGGGCGAGCTCAGCGACGTGCAGTCGATCTCCGGCGGCGCCTACGGCGGCTATGCGCTGCTGAAGAACGGCACCGTTGCCGCCTGGGGCTACAACGGCGAGGGCGCGCTCGGCGACGCCGAGACGACCGGCCCGCAGGCTTGCAAGGTGGAAAAGAGCAAATACTCGTGCGGCCTGGGTCCCGGTCTCGTGCAGGGACTGAGCGGGGTGCGCGCGCTGGCTCAGGGTGAGTACGCGTGGGGTGGGCTCGCCGAGCTGGAAGACGGGCAGCTGCAGACGTGGGGCAGCGGTAACCGGGGCGTGATCGGCGACGGGACGACCGCCCTCAGCGACGTCCCCGTCGGGGTCTGCGCGCCGTTCGCATACAGCCCCTGCCCAAGCGGGCCGTTCGTGCACGGCGCTTTCACCGCGATCGCCGCCGGCACGCACGACCTCGCCGCCCTGCCTCCCGTCTTCGGTCCGGTCGTGAGCTCGCTGACGCCGGACACGGGGCCGGCTTCCGGTGGTACCGGCGTGACGATCCTCGGCGGCGACCTGCAGGGCGCGACCGCCGTCGACTTCGGCGGTGTCGCCGCGAGCGAGTTCGAAGTTCGCTCCCAAGATGAAATCAGCGCGGTCGCGCCGCCGGGCAGCGGCAGGGTCGCCGTCACCGTGACCACGGCGCAGGGCACCAGCGGCACGGAATCCGTAGACGAGTTCACCTACGAGGGCGCCCCCACGGTCATCGACGGCGCCGCCTCACACGTCGAAGCAGACGCCGCGACGCTCAACGCGAGCGTCGACCCGAACGGCGAGTCAGTCGGCGAATGCCACTTCGAATACGGCACCACCCCCGCCTATGGCGCGAGTGTCCCGTGCTCGTCGCTGCCTGGTTCCGGCGCCCTGGGCGTCGCCTTGTCCGCGACGGTGAGCGGGTTGCAGCGCGGGAGTACCTACTACTTCCGGGCGGTGGCGAGCAACTCCGACGGCGCCGGCGAAGGCGCCCAGCAGAGCTTCACCACGCAGCAGTTCCCCGAACTCGGCAGATGCGTGAAGACCGCCGCTGCCCACGCGCGCTACAAGACGAGCGCCTGCACGACGCTCAGCGCGGGCGCCGACAGCGGTAGATACGAATGGCAGCCCTGGCCGCTGGCCAACCCGCAGTTCACGTTCACCGTCGAAAAGTTCCCGCTCGAAGTCGCGGCGGACAAGAGCAACAAGTCGCGGGTGATACTCGAATGCGCGTCCGGCAGCGCCAGCGGCGAATACACCGGCCCGCAGACCGCCACGATGTCGCTCGTCCTGCACGGCTGCGAGCTGCTGGTCTTCGGGAAGATGGCCTGCAACAGCGAAGGCGCGGCCGCGGGCGAAGTCAGAGCGCAGGATCTCCCGATGCAGATCGGCTTCATCGAAGACGGCGCCAAGCCCTCGGTCGGCCTGGCGCTCAACAGTCCCACGAGTGCACCGCTCGCGACGTTCAAATGCGAAAGCCTTCCCGCGTCGCTCACGGGTTCGGTGATCGCCGCGATGGCGCCGGTCGACAAGATGAGCCAGACCGCGACGCTGAGGTACAAGGGCTCCGAAGGGACGCAGACGCCCGAGAGCTTCGAGGGCGGCGCGCAGGACCCACTCGTGCTCGAATCCTTTGGGACGAGCCCCGTCTCGCTGGACACCTCAGGCGCGATTGACAGCGCCGAAGCGGTCGAGATCCGCGCGATCGAATAGCCGCGGCGCGCGGGCCGCGCTCACGCGGCGCGGAAGCGCACGACGCCGAGCTGCTCCTCTTCGACGACCGCACCGTCGCGCAACAGCAGGTCGACGTGACCGAGCACCTCTGAGAGCGTGAGAAAGGCCTGCGTCACGGCGACGTTGCCCCACAGTTCCTGTGCGATCTCATGCGCGGTGCGCGGCTGGACGGCGATCAGGCGCGCGATCTTCTGGGCGCGACGCGCGTGCAGGCGGAAGCGCTCGTCGATCAGCGCGGCATGGTCGCTGATCGGCCGTCCATGACCTGGCAGCACCAGCGCCAAGTCCATCGCGCGCGTCCGTTCGAGCGAGGCCATGTACGTGATCAGTGCCTGCGGCCGGGGCTCGGTGTACTCCTCGTCTGCGTCAAGCGGCCGCGCGAGCAGCGGGTTGGACGAGATGTGCGCGATCAGGTGGTCGGCGGCGAGGAGGATCGATCGCTGCTCGTCGAGGAACACGGTGTCGGAGGGGCTATGGCCGGGGCGGTGCAGCACGCGCAGCGTACGGTCGCGCAACTGCAGCGTGGCGCCGTCGGCCAGCGGTCGCGTCACCTCGACGGCCGAGCCCCATGCGCGAAAGCCCGCCGATACCGCGCGCAGCGCCGTCACGATTTCCGGTGGGATCCCGTGGCGCAGCATCAGTCGCTCGGCGAAGCGGTCTTCGAGGTCGGCCTGCTCGCCGTAGCCGGCGAGGAACGGCGCGAGCCCCGACAGCGTCGCGACCTCGGCGCCCGAGCGCCGCGCGAGGATCGAGGCGAGGCCGAAGTGGTCGATGTGCTGGTGTGTGATGACCAGCAGCTCGATGTCCTCGATCCTGTGACCGCGCGCCGCGAGCGCCTGCTCGAGCTCGTCTAGCGCCTTCGCCGAGTTCGGACCGGAGTCCACGAGCGTCAACGGCGAGTCCTCGATCAGGTAGGCGTTCACGCGCCCGACCATGAACGGGGTGGGGATCGCCAGGCGGTGGATCCCGGCGTCGGCGGCCAGTGCGAGCGCGTCCTGCTCGGCGCGCTGGTGCGGATCCTCCGCGTCAGTCACGAGCGGATCAGCGCCAGCACCTCATCGCGTCTGCGTTCCATGTCCGCCGGCGAGATCAGCGACTCCAGGCACAGGCGCAGCAGCGGCTCGGTGTTCGACGAGCGCACGTTGAAATGCCAATCCTCGTAGTCGATCGAGATGCCGTCGAGGCGTTTCTGCTCGGCGTCGGAGTAGCGCGCCGCGATCTCCTCCATCTTCGCCTCCGGGTCGGCCACTTCGGAGTTGACCTCGCCCGAGATGAAGTACTTGGCGTGGTAGGGCGCGAGCAGCTCTGACATGCTCTTGCCGGTCGCTGTGAGCAGCTCGAGCACGAGCAGCGCGGGGATCGTGCCGGAGTCGGCGCAGTAGAAGTCGCGGAAGTAGTAGTGCCCGGAGACCTCGCCCCCGAACAGCGAGCCCTCCTTGCGCATGCGCGTCTTGAAGAACGCGTGCCCGACACGGTTGATGTACGGCGTGCCGCCAGCGCGGGTGACGGTGTCGGGCACCGCGCGCGAGGCGCGCACGTCGTAGAGGATCGCTTCGGGGTGGGCGGGATTCCGGTTCTTCGCCAGCAACGACTGCGCGAGCAGCGCCGTCAGGAAGTCGCCGTCGACGAACGCGCCGCTGTCGTCGATGAAGAAGCAGCGATCGCCGTCGCCATCCCAGGCGATGCCGAGGTCCGCGCCGCTGTCTCGCACCTTCTCGATGATCACCCGCCGGTTCTCGGGCAGCAGCGGGTTGGGCTCGTGGTCGGGGAAGTTGCCGTCGGGCGTCCAGTAGGTCTCGATCAGCTCGAGGTTCAGGCTCTCGAGCACCGGGCCGACCATCGGGCCGGCCATCCCGTTGCCTCCGTCGAGCACGACCTTCAGTGCTCGCGGCGCCGAGCGCACCGCGTCGGCGTCGATGAAACGCAGCGCGGCGGTCTGGAACTCCGGGTAGAGGTCGACCTCCTCGAGCGCGCCGCGCGGCCGCTCGGACTCGCTTGCGCCAGACGCCGCTTCGACCTCGCGCCGGACGTCCTGGATGCCGGAGTCGCCGGACAGCGCAATCGCCCCCTCGCGCACGAGCTTGGCACCGGTGTAGGCCTTGGGGTTGTGCGAGGCGGTGCACATCAGCCCGCCGTCCAGCTCGCGCGAGCCGACCAGGTAGTAGAGCATCTCGCTGCCCACCTGACCGGCGTCGATCACGTTCGCACCCGCGGCCAGCAGCCCCTCGCAGTAGCGCGCCGCCAGCTCCGGCGCGCTCAGGCGCATGTCGCGTCCCAGCCCGACGCGCAGCTCAGTGACGGGCTTGCCCGCAAGCCGGCCGAGCACGTGTGCGAACGCCCGGCCGATCCGCTCGGCCAGCTCCCCGTCGATCTGCTCGCCGTAGAGCCCGCGGATGTCGTAAGCCTTGAAGATGTCTGCCGGGGCTGCCGCCATCGCCGCGTGCATCCTAAGCTGTGGGGCATGTCAGGGCATTCCAAGTGGGCGAGCATCAAGCACAAGAAGGCGATCGTCGATTCGCGCCGGGGCGCGCAGTTCTCGAAGCTCACCCGCGCGATCACGGTCGCCGCGCGTGACGGCGGCGGCGATCCGGTCGGCAACCCGGCGTTGGATCTGGCGATCCGCAAGGCCAAGGAAGCGTCGATGCCGAAGGACAACATCGAACGCGCGATCGCCAAGGGCACCGGCGAGGGCGGCGAGGCCGACTCGATCGAGAGCGTGCTCTACGAGGGCTACGGGCCGGGCGGCGTGGCCGTGCTCGTGGAGGCGCTGACCGAGAACCGCAACCGCACCGGCGCGGACGTCAGGCACGCGTTCTCCAAGCACGGCGGCAGCCTCGGCGAGCCGGGGTCGGTTGCCTACCTGTTCGACAAGAAGGGCACGATCGTGATCGACGCGGAGCGCTACTCCGAAGACGACCTGATGGTCGCGGTGGAGGCAGGCGCGGAGGACGTCATCACCGACGAGGACGTGTTCGAGGTGATCACCGAGCCGGCTGACTTCGCGACCGTGCGCAAGGCGCTTGAGGACGCCGGGGTCGAGATGCAGGGTGCCGAGATGGTCTATCGCCCGTCGAGCGTGGTGCCGATCGACGAGGCCCAGGCCGGCAAGCTGATGCGGTTGATCGAGTCGCTCGAAGACAACGACGACGTCAGTGCCGTGCACGCCAACTTCGACGTATCCGCCGAAGTGCTCGAGCGTGTCGCCGGATAGCAGCCTGCGCGGGCTCGCCGAGGAGCGTCCAGTCGTTGTGATCCTGTGCGGCGGGCGCGGGACGCGCTTGCAGGAGCACACGCAGGCGATCCCCAAGCCGCTCGTGGAGATCGGCGGGATGCCGATCGTCGTGCATGTGATCGGGCTCTACGCCGCACAGGGCTTTGACCGCTTCGTGTTGGCCACCGGCTATCGCGGCGAGTTGATCGAGCGCTTCGTGGCCGCGCACGGCTGGCCGTCGGGCGTGCGCGTCGAATGCGTCGACACTGGCCTGGAGACCCAGACGGGCGGGCGCATCAAGCTGCTCGAGTCGCGACTCGCCGGCGAGCCGCTGTTCTGCATGACCTACTCCGACGGCCTCGCGGACGTCGATCTCGGCGCGCTGCTCTCGTTCCATCGCGAGCATGGCGCGCTGGCGAGCATGACCGTCGTGCGCCCGCAGCTGCAGTTCGGGGTGACCGAGCTGGCCGCGGACGGCCGCGTCACCGGCTTTCACGAGAAGCCGACGTCCGAGCACTGGATCAACGGCGGCTTCTTCTGCTTCTCAGCGGCGGTGCTCGACTACCTGGAGCCCGACAGCGTGCTCGAGCGCGCACCGCTCGAGCGGCTGGCCGCCGCCGGCGAGCTGCGCGCACGCCCGCACGAGGGCTTCTGGGAGTGCATGGACACCTACAAGGATGCTGTTGCGCTCAACGACCTGTGGGCCTCCGGCGAGGCCCCATGGGCTCAAGCTGGCAGCCGCCGCGCGCGGAACAACGGCACCGGCTCGCGGATGCCGCGCAGGCGGCGTTCGCCGGCGTAGGACCAGCCGTAGCTCTCGCGGGCTGACTCGCGCACCTCGCGCTCGGCCAGCACGCTGCCGGGCCGGGCGATCGCGGTGATGCGGCTGGCGAGGTTGACAGGCCGCCCGAACCAGTCACCCGCGCGCGGTAGCGCCAGCCCCACGGCGGCGCCGGCGCGCAGCTGGGGGAAGTCCTCACCCTCGGCGTCGGCGGCGTCGATCAGGCTGAGCGCCGCCTCGAGCAGCGGCTCGGGCTCGGGCGAGGCGAGCATCGCGGCGTCGCCGATCGTCTTGACGAGCTTGACGGGGGCGGCCGAGACCTCGGTCGCGAGCGCTTCCAGTCGCGCCGCCAAGCGCCCGAGCTCATCGGGCGGGACTTCCTCGCCGAGTCGCGTGAAGCCGACCAGATCGGCAAAGCACACGGCCACCTCGCGCGAGCCGGGCAGGCGCCCACCGGTGCGCTCCAGCTCGCTGACGACGGTGCTCTGCGTGGCGTGGCGCAGGTGCAGGGCGAGCAGGTTGCTGACGAGCGGGTTGACCAGGGGGTAGAGGTAGGCCGCCGATTCGGCATAGCGGTGGGCGAGCTCGGGCTCGCTCATCCCCGGCTCGAGCACGAGTTTGAGCGGCAGCGCTCGCAGGCTTTCGGCCGCCTGGGAGAGGCCGCGGCCGAGCACTCGCAGCAGCTCGAGCAGATCCTCGTCGGGGATGCCGGCGTCACGCGCGACATGGGTCATGCGCGCGCTCTCGAGCTCGGCCTCGGTGTAGACGGCCTCGTTGGGATCGGGGATCGGCAGGCCCATCGCGCGACGCGCCGCGACCAGGAAGCTCTCCTCGACGCCGCTCAGCTCCGCGACTTCGCCGGAGGTGTAGCGCTCGGGTCCGACGATCACCCGGTCGGCCGGCAGGTACATGATCGTCCCGGTGGCGCTCGTGCGGCGCAGCTCGGATATCGGCACCCCTTCGTCGATGAGCTGCTCGAGCAGCGCCAGCCGCTCGGCGCGTGCCGTCCCCTCGAGCCCGTCGAGCAGGCCCTCTGCGGCGAAGTCGATCATGGCCGGCAGCGTATGGCAGGCAGGCGTCCGGCAGCAGGCGCAGAATCACAGGCCGTGATCGTCCTTGGCATAGATCCAGGCCTCGCCAACACCGGCTACGGCGTCGTCGAGCGCCGTGGCAGCCGGCTGCTGGCATTGGACGGCGGGGTCATCACCACGCGCGCCGAGCTGGCCACAGAGCTGCGCCTGGCGGAGATCCACGCTGCCGTGGATGCGCTGCTGGACGAGCACGAGCCGGATGCGGTGGCGCTCGAGCAGCTGTACTTCGGCCAGAACGTGCGCACCGCGTTTGCCGTCGGGCAGGCACGCGGCGTGGTGCTGCTCGCCGCCGGCCAGCATCGTCTGCCGTGCGCGAGCTACACCCCGCAGCAGGTCAAGGGCGCGGTCTGTGGCTCAGGGCGCGCACAGAAGGACCAGGTCGCGCGCATGGTCCAGACGCTGCTGGGCCTTGCCGAGCTGCCACGTCCCGACCATGCCGCCGACGCTCTGGCGGTGGCGGTCTGCCACGCCAACTGCGCGCCGCTCGCGCTCGCGCTCGCCGGTGCCGATGACGGCGCCCGGGCAGCCATCGGGGTCAGCCGATGATCGCGCTGCTGCGGGGCGAGGTCGCGGTGCGCCGCACCGACCACGTCGTGATCCTGAGCGGCAGCGTCGGCTACCGCGCGGCGGTCTCGGCGCAGACGCTCGCGCATGTTCCTGCTGTCGGAGAGCAGGTGACGCTGCACACGCATCTGATTGTGCGCGACGACGCGCTCGCGCTCTACGGCTTTGCCTCCGAGCAGGAGCGCGATCTGTTCTTGATGTTGCTCTCGGTTCAGGCTGTTGGCCCGAAGGTTGCGCTGGCGGTGCTTTCGGCGGGGTCGCCGCGCGAGCTGATCGGCGCGCTGGCGGCCGGTGACGCGGCTCGCTTTCAGGCGGTGCCGGGGATCGGCAAGCGCACCGCCGAACGGATCATCGTCGAGCTGCGCGAGAAGGTCGGCGTCGACTCGGGCGCCGGCGCCCCACGCACGCCGATCATCGCGCGGCGCGGGGAGGCGCATACGCCGCGGGCGCTCGCACGCGCGGGGCTGCTCGAGCTCGGATACGAGCCCGGCGAGGTCGACGAGCTGCTCTCTGAGGTGGAGGGCGAGAGCGCAGAGGAGATGATCGGAAACGCGCTGCGCGCCGCGCGCGCGAGCTGAGCCTATGACTGAGACCGCTGCCCGCATCCAGACGCCTTACCTCGTGGCCGAGGACGAGCTCGACCGCTCGCTGCGACCGCGGCGCCTTGACGAGTTCGTCGGTCAGGAGACGTTGCGCGAACAGCTCGCGGTCGCGATCGAGGCGTGCGCTGCTCGCGGTGACGCGCTCGACCATCTGCTGCTGGCGGGGCCGCCGGGGTTGGGCAAGACCTCGCTCGCGCAGATCGTCGCGGCCGAGCTGGAAGTGCCGTTCGTGCAGACCGCCGGGCCGGCGCTCGAGCGCAAGGGAGACATCGCGGCGTTTCTGACGGCGCTCGAGCCGCGCAGCGTGTTCTTCGTCGATGAGATCCACCGGCTGGCGCGCACGCTGGAGGAGACCTTCTATCCCGCGATGGAGGATCACCGGCTGCCGATCACCGTCGGGCAGGGCGCGGGCGCTCGCGTGGTGACGCTCGAGCTGCCGCCGTTCACGCTCGTCGGCGCCACGACCCGTACCGGCCTGCTGACGACGCCGCTACGTGACCGCTTCGGCATCCAGGCGCGCCTGGAACCGTACGCGCACGACGAGCTGGCGATCATCGTGCGCCGCTCGGCGGGCATCCTCGACATCGAGCTGGAGGACGACGGTGCGCTCGCGATCGCGGCGCGCAGCCGGGGCACGCCGCGCGTCGCCAACCGGCTGCTCAAGCGCGTGCGCGACTTCGCCGAGGTGCGGATGGCGGGCGTCGTCACGGCGCAGGCTGCACACGCCGCGCTCGAGATGCTGGAGGTCGATGAGCGCGGGCTCGATCGCCTCGACCGGGAGATCCTCAGCGCGATCTGCACGAAGTTCGCGGGCGGCCCGGTGGGACTCTCCACGCTCGCGGTTGCGGTGGGCGAGGAGCAGGACACGATCGAAGACGTGTACGAGCCATATCTGTTGCAGGAGGGGCTGATCAAGCGCACCCCGCGGGGTAGGATGGCCACCGCGGCCGCCTACGTGCACCTCGGACTGGAGCCGCCGGCGGCGGGAGCGTCGTTGTTCTGAGAGGCTGCGCTCGGGGTGTCGGCGGGCTGCTCGTCTACGGGCTGCTTGACTACTCGGGCCGCCCTCGCCGAGGACGCCCGAGCTACGCCTTCGCGGCTCGGCCCTGAGTAGTCTGTGTATCGAGACCATGACCCATCCGTTCATCTGTCCAAACTGCGGCCATCGCACCAGCGAGCTGGACCGCAACATCGGCTTCACACGGCAGCCAAAGGGCTGCGCGAAGTGCGGCTTTGCGTTCCTGTTCGAACTGCTCGATGACTACTACCCGGCTCCTGATGCGGCGTTCTTCGTCTGCGATGGCGAGGGCCGTGTGATCGGTTGCGGCAAGAACTCGTTCGCCTTTACAGGCCTCGAGGAGGAAGACGTGATCGGTCAGCGTGTCGAGCAGGTGCTCGGTCTGAGCTTCGCCAATGGCGATGACCCGGTGGCGACAGTCCTCGAGTGGGGCGTCCGTGCCCTGGAGGTGCCCGTGCAGGTCAGCGGCGAACGCGATGTCGCGGCCAACGCGAAAGCGGACATGTTCCCGGCCTACGATGACGACGGCGGGCTGTTGCTGGTGCTCACCCCCGACAAGTAGGCTCTGCGGACGATGAACGACCGACGACGCAACGCGCTGATCCTGTTGATCGTCGCCGGCCTGGTGGCGGCCTCGGCGGCCGCGATCGTCACGAAGAAGACGCGTCTCGGGCTCGAACTGAAGGGCGGCGTGGAGCTCATCTACCAGGCCAGGCCTACGGCTCAGTCGAAGGTCACGAGCGAATCGCTGGAACGTGCGATCAACATCATGCGCAAGCGTGTCGACCAGCTTGGCGTCGCCCAGCCGGAAATCCAGAGCTCTGGTGAAGATCAGATCGACGTGGCGCTGCCGGACGTGAGCAACGCCACGCGCGCCCAGGACGAGGTCGGCAAGACCGCGCAGTTGCAGTTCTATGACTGGGAGCCGAACGTGATCGGGCCTACCGGCGAACCGGACCCGAGCGAAGGCAGCGTCACCGGGGATACCACCTCGCAGGGCCCCGGCGGGGCGACCTCCGGCCTGCCCGAGTACCAGGCCGTACTGCGCGGCGCCAAACGCAAGCCGATCCTGCGCCACACCGACACGACCTGGCAACGCGGCTGCACCGCCGCGCAGATCAAGGGCTGCCTGTACGGCAGCTGGTATCTGCTCGACACCGCCCACGAACGTGTCGTGCGTGGACCGGAAGAAGTCGAACACAACCTCTACACCGATCTCCCGCCACAGCCGAAGGGCACGAAGCTGAAGGCGGTGCGCGTCAACCCGGGGACCGTGATCGTGCAGGCGCACGCCGAGGAAACTACGGCCGGCAAGACCACCGACGCCTCGCCCAACAGCTGGTACGTCCTCAACGACAACCCGGTGCTCAACGGCGAAGACATCACCAACCCGGTGCAGGGCAACGACGAAAGCACCGGACAGCCCAACGTCAGCTTCGGCTTCGACTCGCACGGCAAGACGGTGTTCGAACGCGTCACCAAGGAAATCGCCCATCGCGGCCAGGAAGCCGAGCTCCCCGGTGTCAACAAAGAAGAGGCGATGCAGCACTTCGCGGTCGTGCTCGACGGCCAGCTGATCACGGTGCCCTCGATCGACTTCACGAAGTACCCCGAAGGGATCGACGCCTCGACCGGCTCTGAGATCTCCGGCGGGTTCACGATCACCTCGGCGCAGAACCTCGCCAACGAGCTGCAGTCCGGCGCGCTGCCGCTGCGTCTGGTGCTGATCTCCCGCTCGCAGGTGTCGGCCACGCTCGGCAAACAGGCGCTCAGCCAGGGCCTGATCGCGGGCCTCGCCGGCTTCGCGGTCGTATGCCTGTTCCTACTGGCGTTCTACCGCTTCCTCGGCCTGATCGCGGTCGGTGGCCTGGTCATCTACGCCGCTTACTTCTTCGCCCTGGTCAAGCTGATCCCGGTCACCCTGACGCTGCCGGGGATCGCCGGCTACATCCTCACGATCGGAGTGTGCGCCGACGCGAACATCGTGATCTTCGAGCGCGTCAAGGAGGAGATCCGCGGCGGCAGATCGATCGTCTCGGGCATCGCCACCGGCTACAAACACGGCTTCGCGGCGATCGTCGACGCCAACGTCGTCACGTTCATGACCGCGTTCATCCTGTTCGCGCTGGCCACGGCGGAAGTCAAGGGCTTCGCGTTCACGCTGGGCATCGGCACGCTCGTATCGCTGTTCACCGCGGTGCTCGCCACGCAGGCGGCGCTCGGCGCGATGAGCCGCTCGCCGCTGGTCAGCCATCCCTCGGCGCTCGGCGCTTCGCCGCGGCGCAAGGGCTGGACGTTCGACTTCATGGGCGCCTCGAAGTGGTTCTTCTCGATGTCCGGCACGATCCTGCTCATCGGCGCCCTCGCGATCGGCGGCAGGGGCCTGAACTTCGGCATCGACTTCAAGTCCGGCACGCGCATCCAGACGGGCTTCACCAGGCCCGTGTCCGAGTCCGAAGTCGCGAACGTGATGAGCGCTGCCGGCTACCCGAACGCCGAGGTGCAGAAGTTCTCCAACGCGAGCATCGGCGGCAACGGCTACCAGATCTCCACCAAGACGCTCGGTCCCGAAAAGCTGAAGGACATCGAAGCCACGCTCAGCTCGAAGTTCGGCAAAGGCGCGAGCCAGCCGGGGATCAAGGACTTCTCCTCGACCTCGATCGGGCCGACGTTCGGCAAAACCGTCGCCAATGCGGCGGTCATCGCGATCATCGCCTCGCTGCTGGTGATCTCGGCGTATATCGCGCTGCGCTTCGAGTGGAAGTACGCGGTGCCGGTGCTGATCGCGCTGATGCACGACCTGCTGATCACGGCAGGCGTCTACTCGCTCACGGGGAGGGAAGTCACGACGGCGACGGTTGCCGCGCTGCTGACGATCCTGGGGTACTCGCTCTACGACACGATCATCGTGTTCGATCGAATACGCGAGAACGTCCCACGCATGCCGCGCGCCGCGTTCTCGCAGATCGTCAACCGCTCGATGTCCGAGGTGGTCACCAGATCGCTGGCCACGAGCTTCTGCACGCTGCTGCCGGTGATCGCGCTGCTGCTGTTCGGCGGTGAAACGCTGAAGGACTTCGCGTTCGCGCTGATGATCGGCATCGCCTCCGGCGCCTACTCGTCGATCTTCATCGCCTCGCCGGTGCTCACGCACTGGAAGGAGCGCGAGTCCGGCTACCGCGCGCGGCGCGCTCGGATCGTTCGCGAACTCGGCGCGGTGCCCGCATATGCGACGACCGCAGCCGGCGCGCCCGAGGACGTCGAGCCCGAGCAGAAGCGCAGGCGCACGCGCCGCGGCAGCGTGGTCGCGCCCGAGGGGCCCGGAGAGCAGATCTCGCGCGATGAGTTCCAGGATCTGGTGCGCGACCTTGGCGTCGAGCCCGAGCCGAATGGCGCGCCTGCGCCCGCTCGCGGCCGCAGCGGCCGCAACAAAGCCGGCGCTGCCACGGTGGCCCCGCCGGCGCCGCCCGCTGAACCGGCATCGTCGCCGCATAGTCCCGGTACGGGGAAGGATGAGCGCGATCCCGCAGCCGACCTGACGCCCGAGGACCTGGTGCTCAAGGAAGAGCCCAAGCGCCGCGAGAAGAGCAGGCGTCCGCGCAATCGCCGTCACGGGAGGTCGCGCTGATGGGCCTGCTCGGATGGGTGATCATGGGCCTTGCGATCTGGCACTTCACGATCTTCATGCCCGACCGCTTCTGGGGCGGGATCGTGGGCGCGTTCGTCGGCTCGCTGGTCGGCTCGATCGTCTTTGGGCTGATCATCTACGGCGTCAAAGTCTCGGCGCTGCGCGTCCCCGGCGAAAAGGCGACGGATATCGGCGTGGTCCTCTACGCCGTTCCCGGCGCGCTGATCGGCATCGCTGCGATCTACCTTGAGGGCATGCGTCGCGAACGCCTGGCGAGCGCGCACGAAGCGCTCGCCGAGTAGCGCCGCGGGCGCGGGCCTGTCAGAGCACGCGCCGGCGTTCCGTCCCATCCTGGCCGTAGTCTCGGCGGCATGCACCCGTGCCGCTTTGAGATCCCGCCTTGTACGCCCGCCGAGGTGCAGCGCCTGCAACACGAGCTGAGGGTGAGTGGGCCGCTGGCGCAGATACTGGTCCGTCGCGGGATGGCCGACCCAGCCGACGCGCGTGCCTACCTCGACGCAGACGAGCAGCATCCACCGGAGGCGTTCGCGGGGATCGGCGACGCCGTCGCGGTGGTCCTCGCTCACGTGGCGGCGGGCACGAGGATCACGATCCACGGCGACTACGACGTCGACGGCATCTGCTCTACGGCGGTGCTGGTGCGCGTGCTGCGGAGTTTGGGGGCGGACGTCGACTCCTACCTGCCTGATCGCGCGGGCGACGGCTATGGCTTGAGCTCGGCAACCGTGCAGCGCCTTGCGCAGCGGGGGACGCGGCTGCTGGTGACGGCCGACTGCGCGATCACCGCCGTGGCGGAGGTCGCGGAGGGGAGGGCGCTCGGTATGGACGTGGTCGTCACCGACCACCACACGCCGCGCGCCGACGGCGTGCTGCCCGAGGCGCCGATCGTGCACCCGCGTCTGTGCGGCTACCCCTGCTCGGAGCTGTGCGCGACGGCGGTCACCTACAAGCTGGCCCAGGCGCTGCTCGAGGCTGCCGCGCGCGGTGAGGCGGGCGAGCCGTGCGCGGGGCTCGCGCGGGAGCTGCTGGCGCAGGGCACGCTTGCGAGGGACCTCGATCTCGTTGCGCTCGCGACGATCGCCGACGTGGTCGCGCTCGCCGGCGAGAACCGTGCGCTGGTGCGACGCGGGCTGCGCGCGCTGGCGAGCACCGCCAAGCCGGGCCTGCGCGCGCTGATGTCGGTCGCACGGGTCGATCCGGCAAAGCTCGACGAGCGCTCCGTTGCGTTCGCGCTGGCGCCACGGCTGAACGCCGCCGGGCGGCTGTACCGGGCCGATGCCGGACTGGAGCTGGTCCTCACCGAGGATCCATTGCGCGCCGCGCAGATCGCAGAGGAGCTCGACAGTGCCAACCGCGAGCGCAGGCAGGTGGAGATGGGGATCCGCTTCCAAGCCGAGGCGCAGATGGCCGAGCAGGGCGAGCGCGCGGCCTATGTGCTTGCTGGGGACGGTTGGCACCCAGGCGTGATCGGCATCGTCGCCTCGCGTCTGGTCGAGCGTAGCGGGCGGCCGGTCGTGCTGATTGCGCTGGACGGAGACACCGGCAGGGCATCCGGGCGCAGCGTCGAGGCGTTCGATCTGCTGGCAGGGCTGACGGCCTGCGGGGAGCATCTACTGCGCTACGGCGGGCACCGCGCAGCTGCCGGCCTGGAGATCGAGCGCGGGCGCGTGGCCGACTTCGCATGTGCCCTGTCCGCCCACGCCGAGCGGGTTCTGCGCCCGCAGGATCTCGTGGCGGTGGAGCGTGTCGACGCGGTCGTGGGCGGTGAGGAGCTCGGCATGGCGCTGGCTGAGGAGCTGCGCGCGCTCGCGCCGTTCGGTCGCGGCAACCCGCCGGTCTCGCTGATGCTCGAGGAGCCGACGTTCACGGATGTCAGGCCGATGGGCGAAGGCAAGCACGCGCGCTTCACGGTCGAGTCGCGCGGCGTGCGCGCGCGTGCGGTCGCTTTCGGCTGCGGCGGGCGACTGCCGGTCGCGCAGGATGGATCGGACGCGCAGCTGCAGGCGACGTTCGCGCTGGAGGTCAACGAATGGAACGGCGTCAGCGAGCCGCGGCTGGTTCTGCGCCAAGCGCAGGCGATCGAGCCTGATCGCGCGCCGGTGCTCGATGCACAGGTCGGCGAGATCGCTGCGCGTGCCGATGAGAGCCACGGGGCGGCGGCCGTCGAGAGCGAGGAGCTTGTGCTGTTCGCGCTTTGAGCGCTGAGCGCCTTCAATCTCGCCCGCCAGTCCCCTACCCTTAGATCATGGCCATCGTCGAGGATCCCAACCGCTCACAGCCCGCAGGGGCAGGGAACGTCACGGCTGTCAAGGACGTCGCTGAGGTCGTCGCGCCACTGCGCGAGCAGATCGCGCCCGCGGTGGCGCTGCAGGGCGGCGAGGCCTCCGCGCCGGCACTCGGCCTGAGCCCGGCCGAGCGGCGCCTGCTGAACGACCTGTTCGCGATCGTCTCCGAGCACGCTGCCGACTCCTCGGTTGAGATCGACCGCGCGCGCGTGCAGGACGCGTTCGTGTTCGCGTGCGAGCATCACGCCGATCAGCGGCGCAAGTCCGGCGAGGACTTCATCGTGCACCCGGTGGGCGTCGCGCGGATCTGCGCGAGCATGCGCCTGGACACCGAGACGCTGTGCGCGGCGCTGCTGCACGACACGGTCGAGGACACCTCGGCGTCGATCGAGGAGGTGCGCGAGCGCTTCGGCGAGGAGATCGCGGGCGTGGTCGACGGCGTGACCAAGCTGACGGGGATCACCTTCCAGTCGCGCGACGAGGCGCAGGCCAACAACTACCGGAAGATGATGGTCGCGATGGCCACCGACGTGCGGGTCATCCTGA
>Ga0182024_10005836_pt1 | contig 27339 bp, 22 predicted proteins | sample P32metaG_FD_120480 | JGI IMG/M metagenome (GOLD analysis project Ga0182024, IMG submission 120480) | Permafrost microbial communities from Stordalen Mire, Sweden - P3-2 metaG (Illumina Assembly) | ecosystem: Environmental > Terrestrial > Soil > Wetlands > Permafrost | place: Sweden: Stordalen...
CTTCGGATACTGCCGTTCGGTCTGCGCCGCGATCAGCCGCAATTCCGCATTTGCCTGCGCGAGCGACACGCCGGGCCGTAATTTTCCGACACCGGTCAGGAAGGTGTTTCCGCGATCCTCGTCCAAGAACCAGTCGTCGCGAAACCGCATCGGGAACCAGATTTGATCCTGCCGCCTCGGAAACGCGAATCCCGCAGGCATCACGCCGATAACCGTACACGGCTCGGTATCGAGCACAACCTTCTTTCCGATCACAGTCGGACTGCCTCCGAACCGCGCCTGCCACAGCGAATAGCTCAACAGCACCGTACCGGGCGCGCCAGGCCAATCGTCCTCCGCCGTGAACCAACGGCCGAGCAGAGGCTTCACCCCGATCAACTGCGGCACGTCCGCGGTCATCACTTCGCCCGACAGAGCTTCCGGCTCACCTTCACCGGCCAGATTTACCTGGAGTGACGTATACGCACCGAACGCCTCGAAGGACTTGCTCTCTTTCTTCCAGTCCCGATAGGTCGCGGGCGACAATTCCATGCGGGAGTACTGCGGCTCTTTCTCCCACACCGTTACCAAGCGATCGGCATCGGGAAAGGGCAGGGGCCGCAGCAGAATATGGTCGGTAATTGAAAACGCCGCCGTCGTCGCCCCGATGCCGAGTCCGGCAATTCCCACGACCGTCAACGCGTAGCCAGGCGACTGGCGTAGCGTCCGCCCGAAGTAGCGCAGATCCTGACCCAATATGTCGAGGTGCACGCGAACCGCGTTGAAAAGGACATCGAAGAACGTTTCGATCCACAAGGCCAACAACTCGAATCCCGACGCATCGCGCAGACGCTGCGAAAACACGGAGCACATTTCGCTTTCGTACTCGCCTCGGAACGATTTCGGATATAGATGCAACAACGCCCGGTACATCGCTTTATGCCTTTCCCGCCGCGAATCCGCTCTTGCGAGCGAGTCTGACCAGGTGCATCAGCCTGTTCGCCTCCGCCTTCGCGACCGTTCTGCCGAATGGCGTGATGCGATAGTAGCGGCGGCGTTCGTCATCGTCCTCCGGCGCGGGGCGGTCCCTGGTTTCGATCAGCAATCCCTGCTCCAGCATCCTTTGAATGGACCGATAGAGCGTACCGGCGCTCAGCTTCAGCTCGCCATTGGTGCTGGCGGAGACGTCCTGAATAATTCCGTATCCGTGGCGATCCTCGTCGGCGACGGCCATCAGGATGTGAAAGGTAGCAGAGGGAAGCGGAAGGAAAGAATCGGGCTGCATGTCCCGATTATACCCACAGTGGATATATTGTCAATGGCTATACTTGTCGGACAGCCTGACAATCGTGTTTATGTTGCGCCACGTGGTGGGACCGCCGAGTGCGCGCTCAAATTTCTTCGCGGAGACTTTTGTTTCGGTCTGACGGACGCGGCACAGCCAGTAGGCTTCGCGTCCATGAACGTGAAAATCGTCAACGTCCGTTCGGAACGTCATCACTTGTTCGACGACGTTCGCGCTCAGCACGTCTCTCAGAAAACCCACGCTGACCACATGCGCGGCCTTCACCGCGTCGCTCGAAAACGGTTCATAAACGCTGATCGCGCGAATTTCTTCGAGAGAGCGGACAAACGTACCGACTTCGTACCCCAGCGCGGCTTCGAGATGCTTTTCGATTTTCTGTTCGAGCTTCTGATCCGGCGCCGATTTCGTATCGAAGATTACATTTCCGCTGGCGATGAACGTCTCGACGTTTGAAAATTTCAGGCCAGAGAATAGCTCGCGCAGCATCTCCATCTTTACGACGTGGCCGCCGACGTTGATCGCCTTGAGGAACGCGACGTATTTCGCCATTTAAAGCAACTCCCTCCGCCGGTAGCTGTCAACCCCTTCTTGCGTCAGCGTCTTCAATTCCGCGAACAGCTCCTTGTCGACGCTCTTGAAGTTGAAGCACGTTTTCCCCTGCATCCGTTTCTTAAGTGCCGGAGGAACCATAGCATTCATTGCCGGATTGAAGTACAAAGGCATCAGGTGATCGCTCACATAGGCTTTACCAGCGCGCACCGATCCGAACCACATCTTCATGCCGCGATTGCTGTTCGATTTCGTGACCAGCGTGTACTCTTGCGGCTCGTCCTTCAGCACAAATAATGTTCGTTCGTGCTTCTTCAGAACTGCCTTCAATGCCGCGAATACTTCCTCAAATTCAGGCTTCATTCCCCCTCCTCCGAAATTCCGTCGGACTCGCTCCGTACCTGCGGCGGAACAGCGTCGAAAAACTTCCGGCGCTTTCAAAACCTGTATCGAGGCACACGTCGATTACCGGAGCGTCGGTTTCTTCGAGCAACCGAGCCGCGCGTTCGAGCCTTCGCCGCGTCCGGTAGGCATGAGGCGTCTCCCCGAACACCGCGGAAAATGCCCGATGGAAATGGAACGGCGAAAGATGAGCCAGGCGCGCGATGTTTTTGAGCGGCAGATTCTCGGTCAGCATCTCATCCATAGCCTGCCGGCCCTTTTGCACTCGCGCGTGCAATTCCTGTCGTGTGGAAACGCGCGCGGCTGGGACTCGAGCGATCTCACGGGCAAGCTCCGCGCGAAGCTCGACCAACCCAAGCGCCAGATCGTAAAAATCCGCCTCCCCGTCGCCTCCTGAGACCGCGAGCTCGCGCATCCTTCGCAGAGCGCGCTCCATGCGAGCGTTCCTTGGCCGCAAACGCTCCTCGAATCCCAGCACTGCGCCGCGCTCAGGATCGTCGAGCAACGCGGCGTCACTCGATGCCGAGGATCGCCAGGCATCTTCCACGAAGCCTCGCTGGAAAAACACACAGAATGTTTCGACCGGAGGGCCTGGCTCGATAGTCATCGAATACGATTGGCCGTCGTTCAAAATCAGCAACGAGCCCGCGTCGACCTCGAATCTCGACTTCCCGGCGCGCCACTCGGCGGACCCTTTGAGCACCGCTTTGATCGACAGCGGACCCGGAAAATCGCGAACATAGTACTCGCGATTGCCTCGTCCCCATAGGACTGCGTTTTCAACGCCCAGGCGCGAAGCAGCGGGATTGACGATCAGTGCCACTCTCGCACATTTTACACAACCTAAAGTCCTCGCCCTTTCGCACCGATGAGATGATTAATGATCAGTGTCACGCGAATCGCCCGTCTGGGAGTACGCCTTGCCGCATGGGCGACGCCATATGTGAAGGAATGGCACCGGAAACGCCATGAAAATCGCGTGGAAGGCGAGCGGCATTTGACGGCTCGCAACTGGAGCGAGGCCGACAGGCATCTGACGTTGGCGTTGGCGGAACGCCGCCATTCGAGCCAGCGCCGCCTCGATTTGCTGCTCGGTTTGATAGAAGCGCAGCGAAAGCAAGGCAAGCCTTGCGAGGCCGAGAAGACTTCGCAAGCGGCGATCGAACTGGCCGCTAAAGCGAAGAACAAAGTTCTACAATCGCGAGCCCTGGACGGTCTGGTCGACATTCAGCTCGATCAAAAGAAATATAGCGATGTGGAAACGACCATCGCAAAAATCGAAACGCTCGAACGCTCGTTAAAGCATCCCGATTACAAGCGGCTCGCATCGTGCGCACGCAAGCTGGGAACGGCGCTCCTCAACAGCGGACGTCCCGAAGAGGCCATGAAGGCATTCGAGCGCGCAACCCAGCTCTCTGAAAAGAGCTTCGGTCCGGATCACGTGGAGACCGCCGACGCTCTCACCGGACTGGGGGCGCAATACCGCGCGAACGGCAATCATACCGAGGCGCAACGTTGCCTGCGGCGCGCTCTTGAGATTCATCGCAAGACCTCCGGGGCCGATTCGCAAGCCGCCACGCAGGACCTGTTTCATCTCGCCTCGTCGCTCGAGGAATCGGGTGACTCGGAGGGCGCCGCCTCCCAATACGAAAAGGCGCTGGCGGTAGCGGATCGTCAAATTGGAGGCGATCGCGAACAAACCGCCGTGACGCAGGCGCATCTGGCGGCGATCTATATGCGAGCGGGACGAACCTCGGCGGGGCGCGAGTTGCTGCTCCACGCCATCGGGGTTTTACGCAAGAAGGACGAGCGCCTGGAGTTCGCGCTCGAAACCATGGCCTCGATCGAAGATCTGCTGAATCACCCGGAAGAAGCCCAGAACTGGCGTGACAAAGCCGCGGAGTCGGTGGCAATCCGCACTGGCGAACCACAACAGGAAGTGGCAGGCGTCGCGAAGCAACTTCCCAAATACTACTAGCGTCCCAAGTCCGTTGTGGGGCGGACGCCCTCGTCCGCGCCGGACCCCTTGGCCCGGCCCTCGCTAGACAATCCAAATAGGCCGACGGGGCGTCGGCCGCGGTCCAGGGGGACCGCCCCACTAGAACAGCGTGCTAGCTTAGTTTTTGGAAAGCTTCTGCGGCAATTCCGACGTCGTCGAAACCCTGGAGCAGATGATCCGGGCGAAGCGCATCACGCAAACGCTGCTTCTTTCGGGGCCTGAAGGCGTTGGCAAGGCGACGCTCGCCCGCCGTTTCGGTGCCGCACTTCTTGGAGATGCGCATAAGATCGAGCTGGACGACCTCAGCCTCGAATCGAACGCCAACCTTATTATCGACCGCGAAAAATGGACCTCCGATAAACGGAATGACGATCCCCTGCTGTTCTCGTCCCACCCCGATTTTCTGACCTTCGCGCCCGACGGCCCTTTGCGCCAGCTCACCATCCAGCAAATGCGCCTGTTGAAGGAGCGCGCGCAACTCAAGCCGCTCAAGGGCTCCTGGCGCGTGTTTCTGATCGACTCCATCGACCGCGCCAACGAGCAAGCGGCGAACTCACTGTTAAAGACTTTAGAGGAGCCTCCGCCGCACCTGATTCTCATCATGACCGCGCGCAATCCCTACGACCTGCTGACGACCATCCGCTCCCGCTCCGTGCCGTTCCGCCTCGCGCGCCTGGACTCCGACGCCATGCGCCGGTTCATCGCCATGCGCGGCCTCGATCATCCCGAGCGGCGCGAAAAACTGGCGGACGGCGCGCCCGGACTCGCTGTCTCGATCGACCTCGAAACCTACGATCGCCGCCGAACCGCGATGCTCGCCTTGCTCAAAGCAGCCAGTGGAGCCGATACTTTTGGGGCCTGGATGAAGCATTCCGAATCAATCGCCGCGCGCCGCACCGAGAAGCTCGATTCGTATCTGGAGGTGCTCTACATGCTGCTCGGCGACGTGCTGCGGATCTCGGAAGGAGTGCCGGCCGGCCGCAATGCCGATATCAGTACGGACTTGCACGCTGTCGCCTCCCGAGTGTCATTCGACTGGCTCCGCCGCGCCGTCGAAAAGGTGGATACGCTGGTCGAACTGGTGCGCCGGAATATCCAGAAATCGATCGCCCTGGACGCCTGGGCAGTGGACATGTTATCAACTAAATAGAACGAAGGAGTCCCGTGGAGCCCAGTAATCGCAAACTGATCCGTCCGTCTCTCACCGAAATGAAAGATCCGCGCGGCGCCAAGAAAACGACTCCGCCCGATCAGACCAATGCGGAGAATTTCTATTACCTGAAGCAGATGCAGTCGAAGACGCAGATGACCATCGTGCTGAAAGATGGCGAAATCATCAAAGGCGTCATCGAATGGTACGACAAGACTTGTCTGAAAGTAAACCGCGACGGCGATCCGAATCTGCTGATTTTTAAATCGAATATTAAGTACATGTATAAAGCGTAAGCATGGTCGAAATTCAGCCAATCCGGGTCGAACTGGAGCGGGAGGAGGATGGTCGAATCCTGGCTTCCGTGCCCGATCTTCCCGGCGTTATGGCCTATGGCGCTAGCGAAGCAGAGGCTGTGCGGAAGGTGAAGTCAATAGCCCTTCAGGTATTGGCTGACATGATCGAGAGCGGCGACGAGGTTCCCGAGCCGCTCAATGTACTCTTTGCGGCTTGAGCACGTGGCGCGCGATTAAGGCAAGGAGAGTTCGCGCGGCCCTGCTGCGGCTCGGCTGGACGCTTAACAAACAGGTTGGATCCCATCGAAAATTGCAGCGTTCGGGCTGGTTGAACTTCACCTTCTGCTTTCACGACAGCGAAGAAGTGGGCCCAGCCGCGCTCTCTAAGATCGGGAAGGACACCGGCCTTCGCCCTGAGGATCTGTGATCGAGTGGGCGGTTTTCGCGGACAGTCTGCGGCTCACGGCAACCACTCCGCTCTCTTTCCGCGTAACCCGTCGCACGGTCGTTCGCACCGCAGTTCCTGAAAAAAATCCTTACGTGCTAGTGGCCTGTCGCAGCCAGAACGTTATTATGTGGGGCCGCCAGTATTGGCAGCCCCACACTGCGTAATAACGTTTTCGCTGAAACACCCCGCTAGAAGAGCCTATTCAAGGCTGCTGTGATCTGCCCGGCCTGAGGTCACTTGGGGGGTATTGCAGCAGCCTCGATTTTGGCCAACTCCTGATGAACGATAGCAGCATCTTTTGCGTTTGGCGCCAGCTCCAAATAGGTTCGCAAGCACTTGGCAGACTCGCTGAATTCGTGCTTCTGCATGAGAATGAGGCCCAGCACATAACTTAGCCTGGCGATCTTTCGTTCTTTATCGAGAAGCAGCCCCTTACGCGCGGCAATCTCGGCTTGCTCCGCCTTATTGAGTCTCGCGTTCGCGATTGCGTTATAAAGATATGCCACCGGGAAGTTCTCGGGATCGAGTTGTATCCAATCGCGAGAGTACTTCTCCGAATCCAGCCAATTCTGCTGCCGTTCACAGAGCGCAACCAAGACCTCATACGGCTGGACATACTTCGGATCGCTCTTTAGAGCTTCCTTCCAGGCCTCGGTGGCGCCGGCAAGGTCGTTGCGGCCTTGATGCAATATACCGAGCTCAAACCACGCAATCGCGAATTTCGGATACGCCTCCACGGCCTTCGTCAATTCCTTTTGAGCCGCATCCCACTTTTGCGCTCGGATTGCCGACATGCCTCTCTCGTAGGCCTTCGTCGCATTCAAAGGAGCAGCCAGAGTAGTCGCACTCACGGTGAGGGCTTGGCCGCCCGAGGACGGATGCAGAGTAATCCTGCCGATGCGAGTGTCGTCAAGGGTATTCTTTAGGGCTATGCTCACGCGCTCCGACCAAAAGCCTGCAAGCACCGCTTGTACTTCGCAGTCTCTGAGCGCAGTCGTGAGAGGATTGGAGTAATAAGTAGAATTGCCGATAGGTCTGCTCAGGTCCTGTGTGCGTCCTGCCTGGGCTGAATCCGCGGTAGTTGTATCGTTGCCGCCGGCCTCCACCTTGAAGCTAAACCGCCCCTTGGAGTCCGTCCAGGTCTCGTTTCGAGTGGTGCCTTTGCAGACACGCTGGATGAGTACAGGATCGGGAGGCTTGGTGCCATCCTGGAGCGCTACCTCGCCTGAGAAAAAAACTGCCTGTTGCTCAGTGTTGCGCATCGCTGGCGCGGGTTGGCCAATGGCTGCCGCCGCAGCAGCCAATGTAATGGCAGCGATACCCGGCCATCGGAAATCAATCGACTCCACGGTTTAATTATGCTCCTGTTCGGCGTCAATTGGGGTAGCGATCGCCGGCATGAACGATGCGGATCTGATGGTCGGTGAAGACGCTGTGGCTTCCCGGCAACTCCACTTTCTGCATATGGCAACTGACGCAATTGCGGTCTGCGATGGGACAGGATTTTTGTGTGGCCCCAACAGGCGAAGACTTCGCGTGGCACGCCAGACAATTGTGGTCGTAGCTCGCATCGTCGCGCACGAGGTTGGCATGCGGGTTATGGCACGCGGTACAGCTAATCCGTTTGTCATTGCCGAGGAAACACTTGCTGTTCGCCAAGCGGTAGGGCTGAAATCGCACATTCACTTCGCCCCACGTCCGCATGCGCACGACAGCGTTCCAGGTACGATGGCAGCCGCCGCAGAATTCGGACATGTCTTCGGCCGGCATGTCGCCAAGCTTCTTGGGAGTCGCAGCCGGCTTGCCTTGCGCGATCGCCTCCTGGTGTGCGTTCGCGCCGGAATGGCAATGCTCGCAATCGAGGCCGGGCTTCATGGACGCGAGCGTCAATTTACCCTGGTTGACTCCGCCTGAGCTATGACATCCGAAGCAGGAAACGATCTCTTCGTCAGGCGCCTCCCGCCCCATCGCCTCCACGAGAGTGTGTGGTCTTAACCGCTCGCTTCCCATCGTGATGTTAAGACCGTCGGCGCTCGGATAGTAACTCACCAGGCTTTCATAGTAGTGGCCATTGTATTCAAGAACGAATGTTTGCGAGGAAACTCCGAACGCATAACGAATCGGCAGAGTTAGCGAACCCGTCCCATCGCTGACCGTGTACATATTGACACCTTCTTTGTTTTCGATAACGTACTTGTAGCCGTTACCTTGAAAGGTCAATCCGCTGTGCTGCTTTAGCACCACCTGGTCGGCCGGCAATTGGATGCCGACGCCCATCGCTGTGTGCGGCTGCGTTTGCGCCTCCTTGCCGTGGCAGGTGGCGCAAGTGTCGGCAGGGAGCGCCGGCAAGGCGAGACACATGGCTATCCAGAGACTAACGCGGACCACTCGAGTCACTCTCTTTCGCCATCGCGATCGACAAGCTTCGTTCGCGCCGCGCATCTTCATGACGGCCGGCCTTGGAATACGCGCCTGCGAGGCCCATATGATATTCGATATTGGCCGGATCGAGCCGCTCGGCTGTCTCCAGGCGCTCGATCGCCTGACGCAGATCGCCAGTGGACGCGAGAATTAGCCCGTAAGTGTATTGCGCCATCGGACTCGTAGGACCATCCTCGGCGGCCTGCTTGGCGAAAGGTAGCGCGGCGGTCGATGTCCCTGCGCGCACCATGAGAAGCGCAATCATCGCGCGAGCGTCGGGGCTTCGCGGATTCAATTCGAGTTCGCGCTTTAGCTCCGCGACCGCTTCCTCGGCAGGGCGGAAAGACAATAGATAACTTGCGTAGAAGTAGTGAACACCGGGCGCGGTGGAATTGCCGTTCACCAGCGCTTGAAATGCCGGCGCCGTTTTAGTAGTGTCGCCGGCCATCCAGAAGCAGGCCGTTTGACCTGTCGCGGTAATCAAGGCCTGTTGTGCGGCGGGAATCTCTTTTGGTAGTAGGGCACGGCGCAGCGCTGTCAGGCCCACTCCCGAGATCAGTGTGGGATCTTGCACGCCCCGGCGCACAAACGGCATGAACCTGGGCATCGCCTGATCGAACAAACCGAGCCGCGTCAACAGAAGCGCTTCGTGGAAACGCAGCACCTGTTCGATGCCGGGCTCCAGACCGGACCCAATCTCGAGTCCCCGTCGAGTGTGTGTAAGCGCATGCTCATACTCGCCGGTCTCGAATTCGCAGAGGCCCAAAAAAGCCCATCCCGCCGCTGCCTGGTCTTCCAGCTTGACGAACTCGCCAAAGGCGTGCGCGCCGGTCTTGTATTGATCGCCGTCGTAGGAAAGCGTACCGAGGAACCACCATCCTTCTTTCCACGCGGGCTTCAAATGAAGGGCTTGCCGATAGAGCTCGATAGCCTGCGAAGTCTTGTTAGCTTCGCGCGCCGCGGTGGCTTGCGCGGCCAGTTCCTCAAAGGTGGCCGCCCTTGCGATCACAGACACGAATACTAGGGCCAGAATCTTCATTTTGGCGTGTTCAAGTCGCACTATAACATCCTCTGGAGGTCAGTGGTCAAGGAGTGTCCAAACCCTGAAAATAAAGGCTTCTGACGGTACCTTCCGGTGATAAAATTAGGATGTTATGAAAAGATTCCTGGGCCCGTTTTCCCTCGTGAGTTTGCTGCTGTTTCCGCCGGTGTTTGTTCGCGCACAGGAGACCGCGCCCTCCGATCCGGGACTGACGATCCGGCAGTCGGTTCAAGAAGTGCTGCTGGACGTAACGGTGCGCGATGCGCGCGGTCGTGTGGTGAAAAACCTGAAGCCGGCAGACCTGCAGATCTTTGAAGACGGTGTGCGCCAGGACATCCGCAGCTTCAAGTTTATTCAGGCGCAGGCCGAGGGCAAGGGAAAAAACGCCTCGGGGCAGCTTACCGCGACCGCCAATGCCGCAACCCCTACGAATCCACTGCGGGCAGTCAATTTGATTTGCATAGTATTTGCCAATCTGGATGCGTTTACGAAGCAATATGCTGTGAACGCAGTGAAGGATTTTCTAAAAAGCCAGATCCAACCCGACACCTGGGTCGCAGTCTTCAATCTGGACTCGCAGCTCACGGTGTTGACGCCGTTCACGACGAACCGAAACGAGATCATGGAGTCCGCGAACCGTGCCTTCACTGGAACGGGAGCGGATTTCGCGCAAGTGGCCACCGCCGTTCTCAATGCGACGCCGAATGTGATGTCGATTGAAGTCACGACAACCGGAAACCCGGCGAGCGGCGGCAGCGTGAAAGCCTCCATGAGCGTGACGGGGGGAGGATTAAATCCCCAAGCGGTGAATGGTGCAGACGTTGCGACCGGCGCCGCCGCGAACCGGCAGCGTGGCGATCTGGCCGATCAGCGCCGGCAGTTTGGCGCAATAGAAGGTATGCGGCAGATGGAGCAGTTGCTGGCCATGATCCGTCAACTCGGGACGCTTCCCGGGCGCAAGTCGGTGCTGTTTCTGAGCCCCGGGCTTGCCACGGTCGGCGACCCGGACATGTTCAAATCGATGCTCGACAAAGCGAACAAAGCGGACGTGACGGTTTATGCGATCGATGTGAACGGCCTCAATCCCTCGATCGACCAAAGCCAGGCATCGAGTACCGCTTTGAAATATGCGTCGTCGGTAAGTTCCTCGCAATCCTCCGCCGGCGGCAACGCGAAGCAGAACATGGAAAAAATGCGCGAAGGCGACGCCGTGGCCGACGCCGTCCGCACCACGGATACGCAGGCAGCGCTGCGAGACTTGTCCGAAGGCACGGGAGGATTCCTGATCGGCAGCACCAACGACCTCCGAAAATCCTTTCAACGGGTCCTCGATGAGGTCGACACGCACTATGAAATCATCTACCACCCCACTTCGGACAAATACGACGGCCGCCTCCGCAGCATCGACGTGAAGACTTCGCGCGGCGATCTTAATCTGCAGAGCCGCACCGGCTACTTCGCTCTGCCAGCCTTCGGTTCCACGACGCAACTGACCCCCTACGAGCTGGCGGGGCTTGCGGCGCTCAATGTGAAGCAGCCGCCGCATGCGTTCGTATTCAAGACTGAGGCGTTTCAGTTCCGGCCTGCCGCGACGAACTCCCAAAACGATGTAGTGTTTGAAATCCCGGTCGCGAATCTGCAAGCCACGCCCGAGCCAGCCCTCAAGCGGAGCCGGTTGCATGTATCGCTGCTCGCCCTGGTGAAGGATTCGAGCGGCCAGGTGCTGGATAAGTTCAGCCAGGATTCGCCGTACGAGATTCCCGAGGAAAACCTGGCGACGGCACGTGGCACCACCATTAACTTCACTCATCCTCTATCGCTTCCCGCGGGCCATTACACCGTGGAGATCGCCGCGCTTGACCGCGAGGCGAATAAAGCCAGTACGAGCAAGATCGAATTCGACAGTCCCGAGCAGAAGGGCGTGGGCCTGAGCAGCATTTTGCTCGTCGGACACATGGAGCCGGTGACCGGCAAAGTCGCGCCTGCCGACCCTCTCGAATTTCAGCCCGACCCGGCGCAGGGCAAGCGCGTGGTCCCGGAACTGGCCACCGACCTTGGCGCTAACGTCAGCCCTTATGTTTTCTTTGTTGTTTATCCCGACAAATCCATCGCCGACAAACCGAAAATTCAGGCGGAGTTTTTGATTAACGGCCAGGTGCTAGCCAAGCAGGTGGCCGATTTGCCGCCGCCCGATGCAACAGGCGCGATCCCGATGGTGATCAATACGGCGGCAAAGCCTGGCAACTGTGAGCTGCGGATCACCGCGATGCAAGGCAATTCATCCTCAGTGCACAGTTTGAAATACTCGATCGCGGCGAAATAGCGCATGATCGCCCGACGTCTTCTGCCTTACGTCCCGATAGCGCTACTTGCAGCGGCCACGGCGACCGCTCCCATCACGTTCGACGAAATCAGCGACCGAGCCGGCGTCCAATTCACAAGCAATAGCAGCCCGACCCCCCAGAAACATCAGCCCGAAGCGATGCTCGGCGGAGTTGCGATATTCGATTTCGATAGCGACGGATACGCGGATCTTTACTTCGTGAACGGCGCGGACATGCCGTCTCTCGAAAAAAAGGGTCCTCAATACAAGAACCGGTTGTTCCGCAACAATCACGACCTCACGTTCACCGACGTCACGGAGAAAGCGGGCGTCGCCGGATCGGGCTATGGCATGGCGGTCGCCGTCGGCGACTTCGACAATGACGGACGACCTGATCTCTTTGTCACGAGTGTGAACCAGAACCAGCTGTTCCACAATAACGGCGACGGAACCTTCACCGACGTAACCGCGAAGGCCGGTGTTTCCGGAGGCTTGTTTGCAGGACGGAAAATGTGGTCGGTGGGCGCAGCCTGGGTCGACTATAACAACGATGGACTGCTCGACCTGTTCGTGGCAAATTACTGCCAGTGGGATCCCAATGCGGAAGCGCCTTGCGCCTTAAATGGAACACGCGTCTTTTGCAATCCCAGGATGTACAAACCTCTGCCCAATACTCTGTACCGGAACAACGGCGACGGCACCTTCACCGATGTGTCGGTCGAGACCGGCATCGCGGCGCATCCAGGCCGAGGGATGGGCGTTGCCGTGGCCGATTTCGACGGCGATGGATTCCCGGATATTTTCGTGGCGAACGACGATCTTCCCAACCAGCTCTTTCACAATCGCGGCGGCAAGAGTTTTGAAGAGGTCGCCGATGAAGCTGGCGTATCGTTGACGGAGGGCGGTAACGTCATCTCCGGCATGGGTGTCGACTTTCGAGACCTGTTCAATCGCGGCCTTCCCGATATTTGGATCACAGCGATCGAGAAGCAGACCTTCCCGCTCTTTAAAAATCTCGGCCACGGCCAGTTCGCCGAAGGCACCGCGATGGCTGGACTCGGACTTCGAACGGCGGAGATGTCGGGCTGGTCCAACGCCATCGTCGATTTGGACAACGACGGGTGGAAGGACCTCTACGTCGCGCGCTCCAACGTGCTCGACAACGTGGCCCAGTTTACGCAACGCTCCTACGCCGAGCCGAACACGGTGTTCCGCAATCTCGGCACGGGAAAATTTCAGGATGTTACGACCACCACCGGCCCGGCGTTCCAAATGCCGTCTGCAAACCGCGGCGCAGCTTTCGGCGACCTCGATAACGACGGCCGGATGGACCTGGTGGTCAACATTCTCAACGGTAAAGCGAAAGTGTTTCACAACACGACCAGGAACGACAACCACTGGGTACTTCTGAAGCTCACCGGAGTCAAGAGCAATCGTATGGGAATCGGCGCGCAGATCCGCCTGACTTTGGAGAATGGGTCCGTCGAATACAATCACGCCACTACCAGCACCGGGTATGCGAGCTCAAGCGATCCGCGCGTTCATTTCGGTCTGGGCGCATCGCGGGTCGCCAGGGAAATTCAAATCGTGTGGCCCAGCGGCCGGAAGCAGGTGCTGCACGACGTAACCGCGGATCGGGTGATTGAAATCACCGAGCCGAACCGCTGAAGGAGAAATTCATGTCGAACAAGCTGATTTGCAGTGTAGCGTTGGCCGCCTCTGCGCTTTTCGCGCAAGCTCCGTCAGGACTCGTCCGCCTGAGCGTGACGGCTCTCGACACCTCCGGCGCCCCGGTAGACGATTTGAAAATCGGCGACCTTCAGGTCACAGACCAGGGTAAAGGGGAAAAGATCGTCTTCTTCCGCCAGAATCCAGGCACCGCTCCCGCCGCGCCTCTGGCGCCGCACGAATTTTCTAATCGGACGGCCGCCGCTCCGCACCCGACCGTGATCCTCTTCGATCTTCTGAATCAGAATCAGACGGATCGGCTGGACGCGTGGCACAAGCTCGGCCGGTCACTGCAACAGCTTGAATCGGGCGATTCGCTTTATCTTTATCTGCTCGCTCTCGAAGGCAACCTGATTCCGATTCATGAGATCGGCGGCAAGGCCGGCGACGACAAGACCTGGACGCAGCAAATCGAGAAGACGCTCGACAAGGCGATGAAAGCCGCGAGCCACGCCCGGCCTTCGCAGATGAATGACGAGGAGTTGGTGGTCAAGAAGACCTACGTCGCGCTCGAAACGCTCGGCAATCAACTCGCAACGTTGCCCGGACACAGGGACATCGTCTGGATCACCAACACTATGCCCAATGTCTGGAATGTAAAAACTCCTTGCAATGGAGATTGGGTGGACTGCGCCCTATACGTGCCGCATCTGGCCGTTACGCTGGCATCGGACAACACCGCCGTCAATCCACTTTCTTACACCAGCAGCCCGAGTCCCGAGGTGACTCGCGACCTGGAGCAGATCGGCCTTTTGACGGGAGGATCGTCCTACTTCGGCGACGAGATCCGCTCGGTCCTCACGCAAGTGGCCCGCGACGCCGCACACAGCTACTCGATTTTCTACGACACGTCACCAGACAACTGGGACCGCAAGTGGCACAAGATCCGCGTGACCTCGGAACGCAAGGGGTTGAAGCTCCGCGTGAAACAGCGCTACTACGCGTTTCCGGACGAGAGGCCGGATCAGGCGAAGCAGCAGCCCGTGTTGGCTGCCGCATTCCAAGCCCTCTCCGATAATCCCGGCATCGGCTTGCGCGCCACCATCGCCCCTGGAGCGGATGCCAAAGCCGTGCAGGTTCAATTCCGGATCGATCCTGCCGACCTGCTGCTGCACGAGGAAGGCGACACTTTTTCCGGCGCCGTGACGTTTCTCATTGCCGACAGAGGCGCATCAGGACCCATCGGAGATCCCATGTTGACGGGCTTTCCGATTCACCTGACGCGGGAGCAGTATGTCACTGCGATGAAGGAAGGAATCCCCATCGCGCAAGCCCACCCGATCAACGACGCGATCCAGAAGCTACGCGTCATCGTCCTCGATCAAGGTTCGAACATCGCAGGATCTCTCACGATTCCAGTCGGCGGAAACTAACGCTTGCTACCAACACCAGGCAAGCTCTGCGGATCCTGCTGCGCTTTCAGCCGCACAAACTCATCCCGCTCCCTCTGCGCATCGCTCTTCCGGCCGACCCGTCGATAAGCCTGCTCCAGATAGAAATGAGTCTGCGCGTTGTCCGGTTGAAACTTCACGGCCTGTTCAAATAAAGGAACGGCTTTTTGAGGCTGGTCTTTTGCCAGCAGAGCGCGCCCCATCTCCGCATCACACAACCAGAAGTAACTCGCGGGCGCCAGTTTCCGAGCCCTCTCCGCCATCTGCATCGCGACGTCCGGTGTCCCCTGCCTCGTCTCCAGAAACGCCGCCGCCAACAATGTCGGCCAATGGTCGGGATTTCCGCGCAGCTCTTTCTCGAACTCCCCCAGCGCCGCATGCTGGTCGCTATCCATGAGAAACAGCCCTGCGGCGTAATGCACCCCGGCCTCGTTTGGATACGTTACAAGAAGCTCGTCGAAACCAACTTTGGCATCCCTCGGCCGCTGGCTGATGGCCGCCCACATCGCCTTCCCCGCCATATCGACCACCTTCCGCCGGCTCTCCGTGAGCTTCGAAGGATCGGTGGCAATTGCCATCGAGCACAGACCCACCGCCTCTAATACCGCGGGCGAGTTTTCCCGATTCTTTGAAAGCGGCTGCAACTGCGCCATGGCTTGATCAAAAAGAGAGGAACGGATCAGGATCGTTGCAGCCCGCTGGCGCACCGCCGCTTCAAATCCGCTATTGGACCCAAGCCCTAATTCTTCCCCTTTGTCGATGGCCATCCGCGCACTATCGATATGGCCGAGCTCATACTCGGCGAGTCCCAGGAAGCCCCATGCGACGCCATTACGCGGCGAGAGGTCGATCCCTTTATTAAACGCGTCGCGAGCCTCCGCATAGCGGTCCAGCCGGTAGAGGGCGCCTCCCAGGTAGAACCATCCTTCCGGCCATGACGGCTTCTGATCGAGCGCTTGTTTGAATAGAGATGCTGCCCTCGCCGGGTCGCTGTCCAAAGCCGCTTCGGCGCGCTGTGCCAGGTCCTCGAAGCTCTGAGCTTGCGCGAGCAAAATACAAGCCAATAGCGCAAAGGTAAGCTTCATTGCTTTCAGCGTAGCGCAGTCTATGATAAAACTTGATGCGTTTTCTCGGGCTCGCAATCCTGATCTCGACCGCCGCGCTCGCGCAATCGCCCAGCCCCGAACAGCTCTTTCGTGAAGCCGTCGCGGCGCAACAGCACGGTGACGATGCGACCGCCATCGCCAAATATCAGGCCCTAATAAAGCTTCGCCAGGAAGTAGTGGAAGTTCGCGCGAATCTCGGCGCCGCACTCGCTCACGCCGGCCGATACGACGAAGCCATCGAGCAATATCGCGCCGCCCTCGCCAAGCTCCCCGACAATAGGGCGCTCCGTCTCAACCTGGCGCTCGCCTATTTCAAGAAGGGCGATCTGCCGCAGGCGGTTGAGAAGTTCGAGTCGCTGCATCAGGCCGACCCCAACGACACGCGCGTGGCGATCCTGCTGGGCGACTGTTATTCCCGCATGGGCCGCGATCAGGATGCGATCGCCGCGCTCGCACCATTGGAAGCCAAGCATCCCGACGATTTGAACCTCGCCTGGGCACTGGGCTCCGCGCTGATTCACGCCGGCCGGTCCGCCGAAGGATTGCCGCGAGTGGTCATGGTCGCCGAGCAGGGACATAGCGCGGAGGCGAATTTCCTGGCCGCCGAAACGTACCTCGCGAGAAGCGAATTCGAGCGCGCGGACGTGTTCACGAAAGAGGCACTGCGGCTCGACCCTCAGATGAAAGGGCTGCATAGCCTGAGTGGCCGAATCAAGCAATACCTCGGCGATTTTCCCGGCGCAAAGGCCGATCTGGAAAAGGCATTCGCCGAAGATCCCGACGATTTCGAAGCGCACGTGACCATGGCCGCGATTCTCAACCTCGATCGCGATGTCGACGGCGCGGAGCTTCACGCCAAACGCGCTATCGATCTTCGGCCGTCGTCGCCTTTGGCGCTTTATCAAATGGCGCGTGTCGAGCGTTCCCGTGGCGATATTCAGGGAGCGGTCCTCAACTTCGAGAAAGTGATTGCCGCGGAACCGGAGTGGCTGCGCCCGCACATTGAATTGGCCGCGCTCTACTATCGCCTCAACCGCCCCGACGAAGGGATGAAAGAGCGCGCCATCGTCGACAAGCTCTACATGCAAGGAAAAAAACTAGGCCCCGACGCCCCTTTCTACTAACGCCCCGACTCCTTCACCCGCACCACCCGATCCCCCGCGACATTTTCCAGCGTCTGCACAATTCCCGACGGCCATCGAATCTCCACCGATCGAGCCTTATCATCCGCGCCCAGCCCAAAATGCACCGGCCCCGCGCTCGATGAGGCGTAGCACGCGCTGGTAGTCATGTGATTAAACTGGCTCCCGCTCTTCGTCGTCACCTTGATCGATGCCCCGATGCCGTCGCGATTGCTCTTCGTTCCCTCGAGCGCAATATCCAGCCAATGTCCGCTCGCCTCACTTTGGTTCATCCAAACCTGCGCCGGTTTGCCGAGTGCTGTGGCCACCACGTCGACCCGCCCGTCGCCATCCAGATCGCCGAACGCGCATCCACGGTTGCGCGCAACCTCCGCGGCCGCGAGCCCTGCCTCTCCCGTGAATGCCTGCCACTTCCCGCTCGCCCCCGGATTTCGAAAAACCGTGTTGTGCTGGGCGACGATCGTCCCCGGCAGAGGGCGCGAAACGGCATCCCCTCGCGTGACGAACAAATCCTTCCAGCCATCGTTGTCGAAGTCGTAGAATGCCGACCCGAATGCCGACATCGATAACGTCAACGCGCGCATCCCCGTCTCCACCGTCACCTCGCGAAACTCTTTGCCCTGCATGTTCTTGAGCATTGGAAACGTCTGTTTGCTCAACGCCACATAGGAAATATCGGGCCACCCGTCGTTATCGAAATCGCGGAAATCGAGCCCCATTCCTCCGATAAAGGTGCCGTCCTCCGGTAAAGCCACTCCCATCTGAAACGCGACCTCTTCAAACTTCGCGCCCAGGTTGTGAAACAGAAACGTGTAGAAGGTGTCGTTGGCGACGAAGATATCGGGACGTCCATCATGATCGTAATCCGCTACGCCCACGCCCATCCCTTTCCCGATGTGGCTGCGGATACCCCACTGCTCGGAAACATCCTCGAAAGTTCCATCGCCCTTGTTCAGGTAAAGCTGATCGGGCAGCCCGGTGTAGGATCGTGGATTGCAATATTCCGACAATCCATCATGATTGCACCGAGGCTCCTTTTCGTAATTCCACTGCACATAGTTCACGACGAACAGGTCCAACAACCCGTCCCCGTTCACGTCGACCCACGCCGCAGCCACCGCCCATCGAGGCCCATACTCCCGGTCGGGACGATTGAAACCCGCTTTTTCCGTTATATCGGTGAACGTTCCATCGCCGTTATTCCGGTAGAGGGTATTATGATGGACTCCGGCGATAAACAGGTCGGGAAACCCGTCATTATCGAAATCGCCGACCGCCACTCCCATGTCGTACCCTGTTCCCGCCAACCCGGCCTTTTCCGTAACGTCCGTAAATACACCATTCCCATCGTTGCGAAACAGGCGGTTCAAGAACTTGGCATCGTCCTTCTTTAATGTCGCTAAGTTCGCCCCGTTGGCGAAAAAAATATCAGGCCGTCCGTCCTTGTTGTAATCGAAAATAGCGACGCCTCCGGCCATGGTTGCCGGCAAGTGGCGCGATTCCGTTTCCGCATTCTCAAGCCGGAACGGTATCGATTTAAGCGCGAAAAATATTGGAGACCGCGAACCTCCCACGGTGCAGCATACGGCCAGCAAAACTCCAACCGCAGCCACCATCGGTTTGCGATTCATAAACCTCAAGAATAACGTCTCGTCGCAATAGAAAAAGGGGCGGCATCGAGCCCGCCCCTTTTTGGTAGTGCCGATCCCGGAACGATGGTCTAGAACATGTACCGGACCGCGAACTCAATCACACGGCGGTTGACCGTAAACAGCGGTGAACCGGTCGTATTGTGGTTCTGGTTAGTCTGCGTCAGGTTCCCGGATGAGTTGCTGAAGTTTAACTGGATGTCGGCGTTGTTATTCGTCGCGTTGAACTCCGGCAGCGGGTGGTTCAGGAAGTTGAAGGCTTCAAACCGCAGTTGAATCTTCTGTTTCTCCCGAACTTTGAAGTTCTTGTAAAGCGACAGATCGCTGTTGAACAGCGCCGGCCCCTTGATATACGGCCAGATAATATTTCCGACCTGGCCAGGCTGCGGCGGTGCAAAGCAGTTGGGGTTAAAGTATTGTCCGGACTTCAGGCCCGAGCGCGGGTCGCACGTCAGCACCGGAAGGAGTTGCATGGAATTGGTTCCCAGATAGGTCGTTGCGCTGGTCGGCTGCCCGGCCGCATTGTTGCCGTACGTAGCATTCAGGTCAGCATTGCTGTTGGCACCCGTGTTTGGCTGGATCGGGGCGCCACTCTGGAATTGCGTGATGCCGGAGAACTCCCAGCCATTCACCGTCCCTTCCAGGATGTGATTGCCGTGAATCGGACTGGGGAGGTTCACAACGTAAGCCGCGTTGAAGATCTGCGAGTGATCGTATGCCAGGACGCCATAATTGGCACCGAGGCTGTACGGGTATTCGGCGGCGCCGGCCTGGCCTCCATTGGTAGTCTGGCCGTCTCTGGTACCCATTACCTTGCTGAAGGTGTAGTTGGTGGTGAAGGTCGTTCGGCCGGTCTGCTTCTGCCACGTGGTGATAAACGCGTTGTAGTTCGAGCGTCCGCCATGGCTGAACAATTGGATTCCGGCGTAATTGTGGAACGGATAGTAGTCGGAGCCGTTGAAACTGGAACTGTAAGGGCTAACGATCTGCCCCGTCAGAGGATCGGGTTTGAAGAAGGCGTTCAGCGGGATTAGGTTTTGATCCGATAGCGTGCCATCCAGAATCTCGTCGCGCGTCGCGCTGCCGGAATACTGGACTTCCCAGACCGATCGCCAGGGCGCCCGCTGCGAAATAGTGAAGTTGTACGTCATGCTGTAGGGCTCTCTTGTATCGCCCTCCTGCTCCACCCCATTGAGGTTTCCCCCAAGTCCGGGCGCTCCGAGTGACTGAGAAAACTGAGGAAATGAGCTGTAACCGAAACAGCAGCCGTTTCCTGTTGTCCCCAAACTCACAACGCCGAGAGGAACGGCGTAGTTTTGGCCGCTCACATTGTTGGCGGAAGCCGCGTACCGGTAGACACCGAAGCCACCACGCAGGACGGTCTTGCCGTCTCCGCGCAGGTCATAGGCTACACCGATGCGGGGTTCCGGGAAGAAGAGCTTCGACGGGAAACCCGATAACGGGATGTTAGAGTTTAGGCCGTGCCATTCCACGCCGGTGTAGCCGGGGGCACTGGATGTATTATTGTAAGTGGCCGGATTCCAGACCGCCAAGCCTGCATTGCTGTTAGTCGGAACCCAGTTTCCAAGGTGGTCGAAACGGATTCCCAGGGTCAATGTCAGCCGCCGGCTGAGCTTCCATTGGTCGTTGGCATAGAATGCGTACTGATAGAACCTGACATCCTGCACCGGAGCGGAGCTTTGCTGATAGAGGCCTGAGAGCCGGGCGAGGGCAAAGTCCGCCGCGCCGTTACCTGTGGAGTTGTGAGAGTATGTTTCATATTCAATGGTGCCCTGGTTATTGTTTTGGAAGCTGCTATTCGCTTGCCAGTTCCGCGCATAATCCCAGTAGAAGCCGAACTTCAACAGGTGAGTCCCCTGAACTTTTGTAATGTTGTCGGAAATGCTGGGCGTCTGTGAGAGTTTGCCGAAGTCGCCACTCTCGAACGCCTGTCCGAAGGTCGGTGCGAAATAACCGGGAACAGCCTTGCTCCAACTGATCGTGTTCGGGATCTGCGGCGTGTATGGATCTTTGAACAGGCCCGTCATGCTGAATCCCAGCTTGGAAGGATCCACGGCGGCGGGGTTCGCAAGCGCGATCGGATTGAGGAACGAGGCTTCTGCGAAAACGAACTCGTTGGTCAGCGTCGGAGAGAAGATATGCGTCACGTTCGCGCTATAAACGTTCGACACCTGATTTGCGGGCATCTGCGTCGGATACGGCAGATCGTTACCGGTGCCCCACCAGATGTTGTTGGGGTTCAGATCGGTTTCGTCCTGGCGATTCCAGGAGAAAAACGCCTTCGTCTTCTCGCTGATGTTGTAATCGCCTCGCAGACGCAGTTCCCACCGGTTGACCGGCAGGTTCAGAAGCTGCGTGTAATTGGCGCCGATCGGATTCGATTGCGGATTCGTGTTCGGCTGCGGAAACGTCTTATAGAGCGCCAGCGAATTCTGATCGATCTGCGTCAGCGGAATGATGCCGCCCGGAAAAGTCACAGTCTGGGCGCCTGTGGGATCGTAACAGGCAGTCTGGCAAGGCACTACGGCATTATTGGCGAAGCTGCCAGTTGCGAAGTTGGACCCCAGGCTCGCCAGATAGGATGGGCTGAAGTTGCCCTGCATCATCTGCGCCGTCGGAATCGAGCGCTGGTTTATGCTTCCCTCGGGATTCTGGCGCATATTTTCGTAGGCGGCGTAGAAGAACAGCTTGTCGTGGTTGCGATTGAAGCGCGTCCACGGGAGCACCACCGGCCCGCCGAAATCGCCGCCCGGATAGTAGTACGAGTCGTTGGGCTTCGCCACGCCATTAGCCTTAAAGTAGGAGTCGGTCGTGTTGAAAACGCCATTGCGGGCATAAAAATAAGCATTGCCGTGATAGGAACTCGATCCGCTCTTGCCAATGGCCTGAAAAATAACCGGCCCCTTCGCGTACTCCGCGCCATAGGCGGAAGTCAGCAGCGAAACTTCCTGAATCTGGTTCTGATTGATGTTGGCAGTCTGCGTTCCCATGTTGCCCGGATCGAGCAAACTCGCGCCATCCGCCGTCATCGTCATCCCTCCGTAAAGCGGCGTCCCCTGCGCCGACATCGTCCCGATCGGTCCCGTATTGCTCTGCGTCGTCAAACTGCTGAACATCTGCTGGTTCAGACCCATCGCGTTGCCCATGCCGGGCATGATCTTCATCAGTTCAGCGGCATCGCGGCCCTGAATGGCGAGCTCCGTGATCATTTGCTCGTTCAACGTGTGGGTGATGGCGCCCGTATCCGTCGGCACCGTAACCTCATTTCCCACCACCTGGATTTCCTGCTTCGACGAGCCGACCTCCAGCTTGATGTTCGGGACATTGAGGTTGTTCCCCTGGTTCATCGTGATCGCCCGCTGTTCCCAGCTTCTGAACCCCTCGGCCGAGATCGCTATCGTATAGGTCGCCGGTTGGACGGCCGCGAAATTGAAAACTCCGGCGTTATTCGAAACCGTCTCGCGTTTGGTGTTGGTGGCGTCATCGGTGAGCGTAATAATAGCCCTCGGAATGATGGCGCCGCTCGCATCCGTCACCGTGCCGCTAATGTTTCCAGTGGCATTCTGGCCAGGCAGAGACAGGCTGCATATCATGAGTGCCAACAAGAGCGCTGCGACCGTGCAAGCGCGGGAGGCGAAGATCCGCTTGGATCTAATTGCTTCTGACATAGTTGTTTCTCCCCAAGAAAATATGAACCGTCGAGATCGTCCAATTTCTTTTGAACATGAGACTTCTAGCGACCCGAAGAGCTTTTCACATAGTATAGATAGACTAGTCGCGAAAAAAGGCTAATGCGGTTAATCTTATTGGTTTATGGGAGTTACCGCCGTTATCGCTAATGTTTTCAATAACGTTACCGAACGGTTAACGAATTTGCGTTGGCTCTTGTAAGTAATGGTGCCAATCAGTTATACTCGAACCCGAAGTAAGAAACCACGAGGTTTTTTTCGTGAAAAGTGGGGTTGTGGGATTCGTGAAACCGCTTTGGGGAGCGGGCCCATTCATCATCGCTTTTAACGACTTAATTTATGCCTTCCACGGTGGGGTTGCGTGAGGAAAAGGCTGAACTTGAGGCAGTGTTCGCCTCGGGAATCTTCAGCCGTGCGCCTGGTCTGGCGCATATGCTTAGCTACGTCTGCACCAAGTATTTCGAGGGTCAATCCGATCAGGTAAAAGAGTACAACATCGCCGTCGAAGCACTCGGCCGCCCCGCCGATTTCGATCAGAAGCGGGACTCCATCGTCCGCGTCGAAGCCCACCGTCTCCGCAGGCGCCTCAATGAATACTATGAGGGTGAAGGTGCTTCCCATCGTGTCCGAATCGTGTTGCCCTCCGGCCAGTACGTACCCCAGTTTCTAGAGGTCGAGCCACAACAGGCGCCGACAGACCCAGGAACGGAACTTGCCGCGGTAATTCCAATTGTCGTCATCCCGGAATCGTCTGTTCCTGCAAGACTGGTTTCCGGAGCCCGCCTGCGCTCCCGGACGCCGCTTCTGGTGCTCTTCAGCCTGGTCGCCGCCTGCGCCGTTACGTATCTCGCAATGCGGTCGCCCTTGCGTCCGGCCGTCGCCTCGACCCTGCCGGTCCGTCTACCCGAAGGGGATGAAATCCGTATCCTCGCCGGGAACACGAAAGCGCCTTTTAAGGATCAGCTCGGGCGAAGCTGGGAACAGGATCGCTACTTCACCGGGGGCTGGGTGTCAACCTCGCCCGGCCATGTCGTCGACGGCACCCGCGATTCGATCATGTACCAAAGCGCTCGCGAAGGGGATTTTCAGTACGACATTCCTCTGACCCCGGGGGTGTATGAGCTGCATTTGCACTTTGCCGAAACGGTTTACGGGGAGCATAACCCGGGCGGAGGGGGCGAGACCAGCAGGTTGTTCCAGGTCGTTGCCAACCATACCCTGCTGCTCGATTACTTCGACGTGATCTCGGACGCCGCCGGCGCGAACGTCGCGGACGAACGCGTCTTTAAGGACGTCTCGCCAGACTCCGAGGGCAAGCTTCACTTGCATTTCACTCACCGGATTCGGGATGCCTTCGTCAACGCGATTGAAGTGATTCCCGGGTTTCGAGGCCGGATGCGGCCCATTCGTATCGCCATGCGCGGCCAGTCTTACACGGACAGGAAGGGCAATCTGTGGATGTCCGATCGCTATTACCGCGGCGGCCAATCGATTTTGCGCACCTGGTTCGCCAGCGGCATGGACGATCCGGAGCTGTATCAAGGCGAGCGCTACGGCAATCTCAGTTACGTCATCCCAGTGGCGCCCGGTTCCTACAGCATAACCTTGAAATTCTCCGAAGCCTGGTTCGGACCCGACAAGGCGGGTGGCGGCGGCGTAGGGAGCCGCAGATTCGACATCCTGGCCAATTCGCAGATGCTGGCCCATAACTTCGATATTTTTAAAGAAGCCCACGGCCCGGAACGCCCAGTCGACAGGACCTTCCGCAACCTGCACCCAAACGCCCAGGGCAAACTGGTGATCTCGATGGTGCCGGTCGACAACTACGCGTGCGTTAACGCCATCGAAGTAATCGACGAAGCCAAGTAGTACATTCCATCTATTGCTTCTCCTAACGTCGGCGCGTTAACTTCAACCCAATGCCCATGAAGCCCATGTTCCTCCCCGGCGTCGAAGCAAATCCGCAGCCGGGCCCCTACGCCGAAACCATCCGCATGATGCAGGCCGCCGGGAAGGAATATCCGCAAATCTGGCACATGTTCGCGTTTCGTACCGACATCACCGCTCATCTCGCGCGCTTCACCCAGGAAATCATGCGCGGCGAAGCTCCTCTCAGCCCTGGCCTCCGCGAGCTCATCGCGGCCTACACCTCTTACCAGAACGATTGTCCATTTTGACTAAAGTCCCACGCCGCAGTTGCGGCTGAACTACTCGGCAATGAAGAGCTGGTCTGGAGCGTCCTCCGCGATCTGGAGTCCTCCGCGTTACTCGAAAAAGAAAAAGCCCTGTTCCGCTTCATCTCAACAGTAAATCGCAACTCGCCAACCATGAGCCCCGAAGATATGAAGCCCCTCTATGAAGTGGGCTGGACCGACGATGCCATCTACTACGCGATCACCGTCTGCGCCCTCTTTAATTTTTACAACCGCTGGATCGACGCCTCCGGAGTCCACGCCCTGTCCGAGGAAGCCCACAGCGAAGGCGGCAAACGAAGCGCCCTCCACGGCTACATCCGCAAATAGTTAAGTTCTCAAATCTTGTGAATTGTGGGGCAGGTTGGCAACCTGCGGACCGATTGTCAATCGGTCCATCCGGGCGCGGCCCGGACGCGTTTACCGAGCCGCGACCGTCAGGGAGCGGTACTACTCTTCAGGTTTGCAGCCACTGGGGCAGGTTCCCGACCTGCCCTCCGACCAGTGTTGTAAACCCCGATTCCCCTTGCATCCCCAAAATCTTCAGTTACCATCGATGAGGGAATCCTCCAAATGAAGCAACTCTATCTCCTGGCAAGCATCTCCGTCTTGATGGCCCAAACCAAACCCATCCCTCTTTCCTCCTTCGACGCGAAAGCCAAAGCGCTGCTCTCGCAAATGACCCTGGACGAAAAAATCGGTCAAATGACGCAGCCCGACCAGATGTACCTCAAGGATCCCTCCGATATCGAAACCTACTTCCTCGGCTCCGTCCTCAGCGGAGGCGATTCCGACCCCAAAGCCGGCAACACCAAAGAAGCCTGGACCAATCTTGCCGGCACCATTCAAGCTCACGCCTATAAAACCCGCCTCAAAATCCCCTTGCTCTACGGCATCGACGCAGTGCATGGGCACAACAACGTCCTGGGCGCAGTGATCTTTCCCCAAAACGTCGGTCTGGGCGCGACGCGCGACGCAGCTCTGGTAGAGCAAATCGGAAAAATCACTGCGGAGGAAGTGCGAGCCACAGGCATCCAATGGGTCTTCGCTCCCTGCGTAACGGTCCCTCAGGACATCCGTTGGGGCCGTACCTATGAAGGATTCTCCGAAAATCCCGAGTTGGTTGCCGAGCTAGGCGCCGCCGCCGTCCGAGGCCTGCAAGGGGAAGGTCTCTCCGATCCCTATGCTGTTCTCGCCTGCGCCAAACATTACGTAGGCGATGGCGGAACCAGCTTCGGCAGCGGCGGTCCGGGCAAGAAATTCTTAGATCAAGGAGACACCAGAGTCGACGAAGCAACGCTCCGCCGCATCCATATGCAAGGCTATCTCACCACCGTTGCCGCGGGCGTCGGAACCATCATGCCTTCTTACAACAGTTGGAACGGCGTCAAAGTCTCCGGCTCGAAAGATCTGCTGACCGATATTCTCAAAAACGAAATCGGCTTCCAGGGCTTCCTGATCTCCGATTACAACGCCGTCGATCAGATCACCAAGGATTATAAAACCGCGATCGGCATTTCCATCAACGCCGGCATGGACATGGTGATGGTCCCCGATCACTATCGCGAATTCATCAAGAATCTGAAGGAACTGGCAAACGATGGCACAGTGCCGATGTCGCGCATCGACGACGCCGTCACCAGAATCCTGCGCGTAAAATTCGCCATGAGATTAATGCCAGATAGATTTGATCCCAGTGCAAGTAGCGGAGCATCCCTTGGCGTTAAGCCGGCACCACCGCCATCGAGCTTCGCCTTCGGCACCCCCGAGCACCGGGCCGTAGCAAGACAAGCCGTCCGCGAATCCCTGGTCCTGCTCAAGAACGAGAACCACACACTCCCTCTCAACAAATCCGCAAAAATCCACGTAGCCGGAAAGAGCGCCGACGACCTCGGCAATCAATGCGGCGGTTGGACCATCACCTGGCAAGGCAAAAGCAGCGACACGCTCCCCGGAGGAACCAGCATCTTAGGAGCCCTTCATAAAGCCGGAGCAACCGTTGCCACCGAGGGAGCCAACGTCGGATTAGTAGTAATCGGCGAAACCCCCTACGCCGAAGGCAACGGCGACCGCGCCGATTTGCAGCTATCGTCCGACGACATAGCCGCGGTAAAAAAGATGAAAAGCACCGGCGTGCCCGTAGTAGTAATAGTCATCTCCGGCCGCCCTCTGATCCTCGACCCAATCCTGAATGACGCCGACGCCATAGTAGCCGCCTGGCTCCCCGGCACCGAAGGCGACGGCATAACGGACGTTTTGCTAGGAGCATATAAGCCCGTGGGCAAACTCCCCTTCACCTGGCCCTCCCAATTCAAATACGGCTACGGCCTAACCTATTAGAGCTGTTTCTGGTTTTTCGTAGACCGCTGGGAGGAGTGGGGCGGGCAATTCTGGCGGCAGCCTGCTTTCAGCCCGGCCTCCGGCGGTGCCGGATTGAATATCGTGTGGCTGGCAGAATGGACGGATGTTGAAAACAAAGATTATAATTGCCAGCCACAGGCCAGCA
>Ga0182024_10005837_pt1 | contig 27335 bp, 26 predicted proteins | sample P32metaG_FD_120480 | JGI IMG/M metagenome (GOLD analysis project Ga0182024, IMG submission 120480) | Permafrost microbial communities from Stordalen Mire, Sweden - P3-2 metaG (Illumina Assembly) | ecosystem: Environmental > Terrestrial > Soil > Wetlands > Permafrost | place: Sweden: Stordalen...
GCCGACGTGAAGGAGTTCATCGGCACGCAGAGCGACGTGCTCGTGCTGACCTCGTCGGGCACGGGTTTCATGGAAGCTTCGGTTGCGAACCTGACTTCGCCGGGCGACCGTGTGCTGGTGCTGTCCGCCGGAAAATTCGCTGAGCGCTGGACCTCGCTGGCCAAGGCGTTTGGCTGCACCGTCGAGACGGTGACCGCTCCCTATGGCGAAACATTTTCGCTGGACGAAGTGCGCCGCCAGCTGACACCCGAGATCCGCTGCGTTTATATGCAGGCGACCGAGAGTTCGACGGGCGCGCGCCACGACGTCGAGGCGATTGCGAAACTGGTACGCGCTTTGCCTGACACCCTACTGATTGTTGACGCGATCACCGGCCTGGGCACAACCCATCTCAACGCGGACACTTGGGGAATCGACGTCATTATTGGCGGCTCGCAAAAGGCGCTGATGATCCCGCCCGGTTTGTCCTATGGCGCCATTAGCGAGCGGGCTTGGCAACGGATGGAGACGACGAAGTCTCCGAGGTATTACTTCGATCTGCGGAAGGAACGGAAAGCGGCGGCCAAGGCGGAGACCGCATCCACGCCCGCGACCTCGCTGTTTGCCGGAATGTCGGCGGCGCTCGATTATGTGCGTCAACTGGGAGACGGCAACCTTGTGGCGGGACGCGACGCGCTGATTGCGAACGCCGAGCTGTGCGCGGCGATGACGCGGGCCGGCGTTGAAGCGCTGGGTCTGAAACTATTCGCGCCGGGTTGTCCGGCGGCCGCGCTGACGGCCGTCGTGGCTCCGGACGGCACCGATTCCACCGCCATTTGCAAACTCTTCCGCGAGCAGTTCGGAGCGGTCGTGGCCAACGGAAATGCCGAGTTGAAAGGACAGCTTTTCCGCATCGCGCATATTGGCTATTACGATTATCTGGACACAGTGGGAGTACTGGCAGCACTCGAACAGGTAATCGCCGAAGCCACCGGCAGGAAAGTTGAGCTTGGATCCGCGGTAAAGGCAGCGCAGGAGGCTTATGCCAACGCCAAGTAAGGTCAGAGGTTAGAGGTCAGATTGTAGAGGTAGGACACGCCGTCGGCGATCTTGAGATTTTAACCTCTGCAATCTAACCTCTAACCTCTGACCTTAAGAGTCGAGCGCTTCCCGGCGCAACTTGCGGCTTTCCGCAAGCAGCGACATGGAGTGCATCAGGTTCTGCAGGGTAACGATTCCAACCAGTTGTTGCTCGTCAACCACCGGGATGATGCTGAGATTGCGGGCAGAGAGCTTGCGAAAGGCGGAGGCGAGCGACTCCTGCTTGGCGGCCACGTCGAAAATGCGGTTCATCACGGCTTGCACGTAGCCATTGCCTTCGGCGCGCAGTGCTTCGAGAATTTTTTGCTTCGAGACCACGCCCACCATATCGCTGCCGCGCACTACTGGAAAATCGTCCTGCAGCGTGTGCACCGCCTTTTCGAGTGCGTCTTCCAGCGTGTCAGCGGGCGAAAGCGTGGCAAAGTCGGTGAGCATGACCTCTTCCAGGCGGACGCTTTGCAGCACGGATTGAAATACCGCCGAGCGCTCTTCCAGTTGCGCGCCCACGAAGAGGAAGAATCCGATCATCACCAGCCACCAGTTGCTCACGAGCATTCCAACCATCATGAACATAATCGAGAACACGTGGCCGATGCGCACGGCGCGCTGGGTGGCGTGAATCATGTCGACGCGGCGGGAAAAGACGGCGCGCAAAACGCGTCCGCCATCCATTGGATACGCCGGCAACAAGTTGAACAACCCGAGATAGAGATTCGACCAGACAATGCTCCGCAACAAGGCGCTGGAATGGAGGAGCGGTCTGGCAGTGAGCGAAAAGCCCGGTATGGCCGCGAGCAGCACGAGTGCGGATAAACCGGCGATGAAGAGGTTCACCAGCGGCCCCGCAACCGCGATGCGGATGTCGCGCTTCCAGCCGTTGATCGGGTCGGGAATGACGTTCGCCTCGTCGAGAATGGTGATTCCACCGATCGGCAGCAGGATGATGCCCTTCGCCGGAATGCCCGAACCGCGGGCCACCAGAGCATGACCGAGTTCGTGCAGGACGACGCTGCCAAAAACGATGCCCACCAGCGCGAGCACTCGCAGGACAACGGTGGCATCCTGCGTAGCACCTTCGGTGCTGAATACAAAGAACAGCAGAAACAGGAAGGTCAAATGAATACGGATTTCGATTCCGAAAAGACGTCCGAGCGGGATGGACCAACTACGCATCGACATGCCCTACCAGATATTCTATCTACTTAGACACCGATAAACGCCGGGGAGATGCTAAAAGGAAAATCGGAAGTGCTGGGACGGTAGGGCGCCGCTTTTTGGTGGAGACGCGGTTTGCCACGTCTCCGGCCCACGGCACCAGCGCGACCAATGGGAGCAGAGACGGGGCAACCCGTCTCTACAGGAAGGTCATGCGAGGTCATGCGAGTAATTGCGGGACAGCACCGGCGCCGGACATTGCGGTCGTTGCCCGGCCTCGAAATTCGGCCGACGTCCGACCGCCTGCGCGAGACGCTGTTCAACGTGCTGTCGGCGGGCAATCCGGCTGCGCTTGAGGAATCGACCTGGCTCGATTTGTATGCCGGAACAGGTGCGGTGGGCATTGAAGCGCTGAGCCGAGGCGCGCGGGTGGTGTATTTCATCGATTCATCCAAAGCGGCGGCGGAGTTGATTGCCGCGAACGTGAAGTCGTTGGGGATTGCGCGCGGATTCCAGATTGTGAAGGCTGAGGCCGCGAAAGCCCTGCGTCAATTGGAGGCGGCGAACATAGCCGATTTCGTGTTTCTCGATCCGCCCTATTCCATGCAGAACGAGTACGCGAAGACGCTGACGGCGTTGGCGGAATCGAAATTTCTGGGCGAGCGCAGCATCGTGATCGCGGAGCACGAGAAGAGATTTGATCCAGGCGAGGCGTTTGGGGACTTGCGGCGCTATCGCAAACTGGTGCAGGGAGATGCGGCGCTGAGCTTTTATCGGCGGTAGTTAGCTTCGAGCGGTGAGCTGCGAGCTTCGACGAGTCTACCCATGACATAACCCCCCGCTCGTCGCTCGCAGCCCGCAGCTCGTAGCTGCCGCTTGGATCGCTATAATCGAAACGCATGGCTAACTTTCCACCGGTTGACGAACAACTGGCATACATCAAAAAGGGCGCCGCGGAGATCGTCAAGGAATCCGAACTGCGCTCCAAGCTCGAACGCTCGCTCGTGTCGGGCAAGCCGCTGCGCGTGAAGGCGGGATTCGATCCGACCGCTCCCGATCTGCATTTGGGGCACACGGTCCTGCTGCGTAAGCTCAAACATTTTCAGGATCTCGGACACACGGTTATTTTTCTAATCGGCGATTTCACCGGAATGATCGGCGATCCGACGGGTCGCTCGGCGACGCGGCCTCCGCTGAGTCGAGAGCAAATTGCGGAGAATGCCGAGACCTACAAGTCGCAGGTCTTCAAAATCCTGAGCCCAGAAAAAACGGTGGTGGACTTCAACAGCCGCTGGTTCGCGAAATTTTCGGCCGAAGATTTCATACGCTTGACCGCGAAGTACACGGTCTCGCAGATGCTCGAGCGCGAGGACTTCCACAAGCGCTTCCGTGACGAGAAGCCGATTGCCATGCATGAACTTCTCTATCCGCTGGCGCAGGGATATGACTCGGTCGCGCTCGAAGCCGATGTGGAACTGGGCGGCACCGATCAAAGGTTCAATCTATTGGTGGGGCGCGAACTGCAGCGCGCCTACGGCCAGGAGTCGCAGGTGGTGCTGACCACGCCGATCCTCGAAGGCTGGCGACATAGCGCGGCGAAGATGTCGAAGTCGTTGGACAATGCGATCGGTATTCATGAACCGCCAGTGGAGATATACGGCAAGGTGATGGCAATCTCGGATGAAAAAATGTGGCCTTATTACGAATTGCTGACTGATGTGGGGATGATCGAAATTCAGGCGATGAGGGGCGACGTCGTAAATCGAAAAGAAAATCCTATGGTGTTTAAGAAGAAGCTGGCACAAATGATCGTTGCCGATTTTCATCCCGCCGATGCGGCAGCGAAGGCGGCGGAGGACTGGGCAAAGCAGTTTCAGAGGGATGAGACTCCTGACGTCGTCGAAGTCGTATCGGTGCCTATTTCTGTAATTGCGTGGTCGGTACCCGGTGAACCGATGGGCCTCTCCCTTCCCGAAATTCGGCTCGATCGTCTTCTCGTTAAGTGCGGCTTAGCAGAGTCCAATACCGATGCTTCCAGAAAAATCAAACAAGGTGCTGCTAGAGTCAACGGAGAAGTACAGGCGAATATTCACGTCCAGGTTGCCTCACTTCCGTATAAACTTTCGCTCAGAGTTGGTAAACGGTTGAAGGAGGTCTTCATCTGGGAAGACAGGGTGTCATCCTGAGCGCAGCAGGCGGATTCGCGTATGCGAATCCGTCTGCGGAGTCGAAGGACCCCTACTCCCACCCGAATCTGTCATCCAAGGGAACCACTCGTGAGCCAAATCTAGCCAATGCGGATTCCCCGATTCGATCGGCGCAATTTTCTTCGATCGCCTCCAACCCTTCAGTTCTTTCTCGCGGGCGATTGCCTTATGCACCCAGTCGAATGACTCCCGGTACAACAGACGCTCGACCCGATATTTGTCCGTGAATCCTTCGATACGGTGGAATTTGTGCTCGAAGACACCCTTGTGCAGGTTGCCTGTCACGCCGATGTAGAGAGTTCCCGACAATCTGCCCATAATGTACATACAGTACGTCCTTCGCTCTTTAGACATGGGAGGGAGTAGGGGCCCTTCGACTCCGTTGGCCATTCACTTCGTGAATGGCCAACTCCGCTCAGGGTGACAGAGGGTAGAGTTCGATACAGACAGTGCTCACACAATAATTGTTCGGTTTGCAGAAAAGCACGTGCACGACCTACGTGGTTCGCGCCAGCTCCGGCCTCATCTTGTGCCACTCCGTCGCCTGTTCATACGCATGTGCCGCCTGCAGCAAAACGATCCCCCGCCAGGGAGCAGCGGCCAATTGCAGCCCAATAGGCAAGCCATCTTTTGTGAATCCGCATGGAACCGAAATCGTGGGAATTCCCCAAACGTTAAACGGCCGCGTGTTCCTGAGCATGAGCAACTCTTGCGGACGCAGATCGTCTGGATGCGCGCGCAGATCGGCAATCACCGGCGGCGGAATCGGAACTGCCGGCGTTAGCAGCACGTCCACTTCATTGAAGATTTCCTGAATGGCGTGACGGCTCGCCTGGAGGTCGCGGCTGGCCTGGAGAGCGTCATGTGCGGAGATTTTGGCGCCGGACTGGATTCGCGCCAGTGTCGCGGGCTGGTACAGTTCCGGTGCCCGCTCGACGAATTCCTTGTGATACGCATAGGCTTCGGCGCTCGCCAGCGTGCGGTCGGTCGGAACCTCGAGTGTGATGTCGCGGATCTCGGCCTCGAGCCCGGCGAAGACCTGAATTGCTTTTTCGACGGCCTCGGCAATCTCCGGATGAAGATCGTCGAAGAAAAACGCCCGCGGCACGCCGATGCGCAGATTCGTCGGAAGTTCGTCGAACGCAGAAATGAGACTGGGAGCCGGTCGGTCAGCGCAGGGATCCGCTGAGTCGTAATCCGACAGCACCTGCAGCACCAAGGCCGCATCATAGACCGACGTGGTGAGCGGACCAACGTGATCGTAGGACGACGCCAACGGCACGACTCCACGGGTGCTGACGCGACCATAGGTCGGCTTGAGTCCAACGATGCCGCAGTAGGCAGCGGGCAGGCGGATGGAACCGGCTGTGTCGGTGCCGACGGCGGCGAATCCCATACCAACGGCTACGCTGGCGGCGGAGCCTCCCGAAGAGCCCCCGGCAACCCGCGCCGGGTCCCATGGATTGTGGACCTCTCCGAAACGACTGATCATGGAACTGCCGCCGTAGGCGAATTCGTGGAGGTTCTGCTTGCCGAGAATGATTGCGCCTCCGCAGCGCAGCCGGCGGACGACCTGAGCATCTTCGGTGGGAACGCGATCTTTATCATTAGGCGTCGTGCTGAATTGCGCGCTGGCGGCGGTGGTGCGGACTCCGGCGACATCGATAATGTCTTTTAGCCCGATCGGAATGCCGTGCAGAGGGCCGAGGTAGTGCCCGCGAAAGATTTCCCGCTCGGCAATCCGCGCCCGGTCGAGCGCGGATTCGGCGGTGACCGTGATGAAGGCGTTAAGTATGGGGTTGAGCTTTTCTATGCGATCCAGGCAATCGTGAGTGAGTTCGACGGGAGAAATGGAGCGGTCGAAGATTTTTCGGCTCAATTCGCCGATCGTGAAGGGCATAGGATCCTCACTCGACCTAGCGCGCTTCCCGCGCGGCGCGCCTCGCAAACCACTTCACCACAAAATAAACGACGGGACCGGCGGCTAGCGCCCACGGGCCCCACCGCAAGGCTACCGGATCACTGTAACGCAGAACAACATAGGTCATGGCGAGCGGCATGGCGATCACGTAGATCAGTCCAACGTTGCCGCCGGGAATCCGGAACGCTCGCGGCAAATCGGGACGTTTGCGGCGCAATCCCCAGGCGGAGAGGACGGTCAACACGGTGGTGGCGGCGCGCAGCCAGACATAGATGCTGATTAATTCTCCTAGCGAGTGCAGCGCCAGCGATGCGTAGATCGTGGCCGAGATCAGGATCGCGATCCAGGGCGTGCCGTACTGCGGATGCCGGCGCGTCAGGAACGGCGGCAGATATCCGTCTTCGGCGAGGGTGAAGGGCATGGGAGTGGCGGTAAGCATCGTGCTGTTGAGCAGCGCGACGTTACAGATCATGGCGGCGATCGTCATCAGGCCGCCCAGCCACGGGCCACCGACCAGCAGCGCGGCGGTGGAAAAATATCCGTCGTGCCATTGTTGCCAGTTGCCGAGCGCCGCCAGGGCGGCGAGCGTCGGCAAAAAATAGGCCGCGATGGAAAGCGGAATGACCAACGCGAGAGCGCGCGGATAGGTGCGTCGCGGGTTCTCAACATCCCCGGCAATGCTGGAGACCTGCTCGTATCCGGAATAACCCCAAATGATAAGGGCGAGGCCGACTCCGAATACTTTGGAAAGAGGCTGGTTCGGAGGCACGAGTGGCACAAATGGATTGTGGCGCCAATGGGCAAGTCCCAGCGCCACCAGCGCAATCACCGGGATAAAAATGAATATTTCGAATATCGTGGCGGCTTTCCCGGCCGTTTGAATCCCGCGAATGTTGACCCATGTGATGAAGGCAATCAGCGCGACAGCGACCAGCCAATGCTTCCAGCCGGTGAGCCCGGGAAAATAAAAAGCGAGGTAGTCGGTGAAGAGGACGGCGTACGATCCGCCGAGAAGGAACGAGGCGAACCAGTTCCACCACCCCGCAAGAAATCCCCAGAAATCTCCGAAGGCGGCGCGAGTCCAGCGATAGAAGCCGCCTTCAACCGGCATGGCGGTGGTGAGTTCGGCGGAAACCAGCGATACCGGGATGCTCAGGAAGAACGGGACGATCAGGAGAAAGATCAGACTCATGCCCGGACCGCTGCTGGTGACCATCGCTTCGAGTCCGAAGGGGCCTCCGGTAGTGTAGGAAAACATCACGAAGACGAAATAGAAAAAGCTGGCCTTGCGGACGGTGGAAGCCGTGGATAAGCCGGGGGCGTTCACGATGGCGGCTAGTGTACAGGAATCGCGGCAAACGTCATGGCGTCTCTACGGGGGAAATACGACGGACGACCCAGCGCCCTCTAGCCGGTGGCCGACGAGGCACGGCGCTGGCAAAGTTCGGCCATGGTATCGAGGGCGCCCGCTTGACGAAGCGCACTTCGGACATCTCCGATGACGTTCCGATGAGATCCACGGTCATGCGAACGCGCGTGCCGCCTTTGAGATCGGGACCAAAAGGAACGTTGTGTTCGGCGGTAACGCCCGCACCTTGATTGAGCAGGCTTATTGCGCCAGGCGGACTGATGGAACCTCACAACGGCGGCAACAACGGCAAGAACGGGCTGAAGTACGACATAACGCATGCCGCTGCCAACCTGCCAAGGCTTGCCCTCGATCCACGCGGCTTCGTAATAAATTCCGCGATAGAGCAGGCGTTCGAGATGCAGAAAGCTCTTATGCCCCCGCGGATAAGCGGTGCGTGCTCTTGCTTTGCGCTATACCGTATTGGCGGATCTTATAAAGCAGCGCTTTGTAGCTGATCTTCAGCAGCGCGGCGGCTTGCTTGCGATTCCAGTTCGTCTCTTCGAGGGCGCGGGCGATGGCTTCGGCCTCTGCTCCATCTTTGGCGTTCCGCGACAGCGATTTCAGGCCTCCGGCCGCGTCGGCGGCCGCGGCCGCGCTTCTGCCATCGGCATGCATTCCTCCACCGCTATCGGGCCGGGGCTGTAATTCGGACGCGGCCAGCGTTTCGTCTCCCAGAACCAGGTAGCGCTTGATGAAGTTGCTCAATTCGCGCAGGTTACCCGGCCACGAATGCCGCAGACACGCCTCCATTAACGGTCCCGTAAGTGGCAGCGGCGGACGCGCGTAGGACTCGGACATGCGCGACATGAAGTGCTTCAGCAGGATCGGAATTTCTTCCTTACGATCGCGCAGCGGAGGCAGCGACATGGTGAAAGCGTTCAGGCGGTAGTAGAGATCCTCACGCAGACGCTTGTTGGCCAGGGCTTCGGGAATGTCGATGTTGGTGGCGGCCAGGATGCGAACGTCAACTTTGACCAGGGTGCGGCTGCCCAGGCGGGAGAACGTTTGGTCTTGGAGAACGTGCAGCAGCTTCGCCTGTAGTAGCGGCGGCATTTCGCCGATTTCGTCGAGTAGAATCGTGCCCTTGTTGCACAGCTCGAATTTGCCGGGCTTGGCGTGGTTGGCGCCGGTAAAGGCTCCCGCTTCGTATCCGAACAGCTCGCTTTCCAGCAGGTCGGCGGGCACCGCCGCGCAATTCACTTTGAGAAAGGTGCGATGGGAACGCGGGGAAAGTTTGTGGATCAGGCGGGCGAGCACTTCCTTGCCCGTACCGCTCTCACCCAGCAGCAGGACCGGGATGTCGACGTTGGCCACCAGTGCGGCCTGCGAGCGGATCTTCTTCATCGCCGGGCTGGCAGCGACGAAGAATACGTCATCGCAGAGTTCCTCGATGTCGCCTGCATAGCTCTCGCCTTTGGCCGTACCCACACAAGTGCCGATGACCGCATCGAGTTCCGCTTTCTGGAAGGGCTTGGTCAGGTAATCGATCGCTCCCAGGCGCATGGCCTGCACCACTTTGCGCGTGTCATTCACGCAGGAGAGCATGACGACTTTCAATCCGGGCTGCAGATGACGGAGTTTTTCGAGGGTTTGCAATCCGTCGATGCCGGGCATCAACAGATCGAGCAACACCAGGTCTGGATGCAGTCCTTTCTGGACGCAATCGACCGCTTCCTCGCCGTTGCTGGCGGTTTGAACTTTGTGCTCATCCACTTCCAGCAGAGTGCGGATGTAGCGCAACATTCCCGGTTCGTCATCCACCAGCAGGATGTTGGCTTTGCTCATTTGTTTCCTCTTTGTGAACTGCTAAAAATTGGTTTCAGGGGGATGAGAAAAGAAAATTTGGCGCCCGCGCCCGGTTCGCTCTCCACCCAGATCTTGCCGCTCATCCCTTGCAGCAGGCGCCGGGCAATGGCCAGGCCCAGACCCATGCCGTCGGCCGATTCGCTGCCGGGCAGGCGGAAAAAGTCATCAAAAATCTCCAGGTGAAACTCCGGCCGAATTCCCGGCCCGGTATCGGACACGCTTACTTTGACGGCGTTGGGCACGTTCGTCGCTTGACGGCGCCGCTCTCCACTGACGGCCGTCTTGCTCACCCCGCGCCGCTCCCACATATGCGGTTCGGCATGCAGCCAGACGGTCCCGCCCTCCGGCGTGTACTTGCACGCGTTTTCCAAAAGATTGGAAATCACGCGCTGGATCTTGGGTCCATCGAATGCAAATAGGGTTAACTTGTCGTTGGCCAGAAAATACAACGCCAGGCCGCGCTCCTGAAACCGTCCGGACCAGTGCCGGCAAACTTCCGAGAGGCAGGCATTCAGGTCCCCTTCGATGTACTGCATGCGCAGTTCGCCGATTTCGAGCACGCTAAAGGTGAGGAAGTCCTGAATGAAATGCTGCAAACGCTGGCCGCTGGAAAACATGTCGCCCATCACCTCGCGCTGCCGGTCGTTGAGCGGTCCAAGTTTTTCACTTCGCAGCAGTTCGATGTAGCCATTAAGAATCGACAGCGGGGTCTTTAGATCGTGGGCGGCGGATGCCAGTGCGTTCGTCGTCTTGCGGAAACGATCACGCAATTGTTCGAGCTCGCGGGCCATGTCGTCCGCCGAACCCGGCGCACCCGTCTGCGACGCGGTCATTGACGGCAATCCATCTTTTGGAGGAGTGCCGGTCGGGACAGCGGTTGGGCTTTTCTCGGACATCGAAGCCATGGCGAACCAATACCGTCTAGTATGAGGGAGATAGGGATTCCTGCTAACATTTCGACAAGGGGGGTTTAACTAATCCTAATGTCAGTTGCACCAGACTGTCAATTGGAATCACCCCATTAAAGGAGTTAGCCAAAGGGAAAAATCTTGCACTCCTTGCATGACCTTAGGTCATTGCAATATTCCTGGCCAATCGAGTCCACCCCGGTAATCCGCCTGTCTGTGGCGAGGTTTGGAGTGATACCCGGGATTCTTGGCCCTGGTCGATATTTGGCCCATAAGGTGCGGTCTTCCTGGTGCTAATACCTCCGATTAGCCGGACGATACAGTGGATCGAAGTTTATCGATGAAGGAACAACGCAAGTGGGCACGCCTGCAACTCGCCATTCCTGTTTTTATCCGGACCCGCGATGGAAACGGCAAGGATTGCCTGGAGTTTGCCACGGCCGTCAACATCTCCGCCGGGGGTGCTTTGGTGGTAGTTCGCCGCTCTTTGCCTAAATCGGCCTCGGTTTCACTGGAGATTCCGAGCGCTCCCATCGGGCCCGCCGAAGGGTTGAAAACCACTTCGCGAATCATGCAAGCGAAGGCGGTGTGGGTTGGGCACCTCGATGACTACCATCTCCTGGGTTTGAAATTCGCCCGCCCCCTGCACACCGACGCCTCGGCGGTTTCCAGCCGGAACCTGAGGAAAGTCCGTACTGCAGTGTGAAATGTTTTTCCCTTCCCTGGACTGTTTCCGGATAGCACTTTAGTGCCATGACACAGGTCCGTGCTCTCAGCGTATGATCTTTGCAAGCCATTCATAAGCTGAGCGTTAAAGAAATCGGTCAAGTCGCTCCGCTTCGCCCCCCAGTTTGGTGCTTCGGATGCACTTTTAGTGCATGCGGGTGAACACTCACCGCAAAGGGGTACTCGGTCCAATGACGTCGCTTTCGGTAAGTTCTCTGGCGCAATCGCTCGGCGAAATTCCCCCCGACAATATCATCTTTGGCCACTCTGAGGTCATGCAATCGGTTCGCTCGCGGCTGTCCAAAGTAGCCGCCGCCAACGTTCCGGTCCTGATCACCGGCGAGAGCGGCACAGGGAAGGACATCATTGCCCGGCTCATCCATGGGCTCTCGCCGTGGAAGGTCGGTCCCTATGTAAAAGTTAATTGTCCGGCCATTCCCGGGACGTTGCTGGAAAGCGAACTGTTCGGCTACGAAAAAGGAGCGTTTACCGGCGCCTTCGGATCGAAGCCAGGACGGGTCGAACTGGCCCATCGCGGCACCTTGTTTCTAGATGAAATTTCCGAACTTGACCCTTCCTTGCAATCCAAGCTCTTGCAACTCTTGCAGGACGGACAGTTCTGCCGGATCGGCGCTCAGGAAGATAAGAAAGTCGAGGTGAGGGTAGTCTGCGCCACTAACCGCAACCTGGAAGCGGAGATCGAAGCGGGAACTTTCCGCCAAGACCTTTACTACCGCATCAACGTGGTGAATCTGCGCATGCCTTCACTGCGGGAACGCCGTGGCGATATTCAGGATTTGTGCGCCTACTTTCTCGAATACTACAACCGCAAGTTCAACTGCCGGGCGCGGCCGCTGTCGAATGAAGTACTGGCGGTGCTGCAGAAATATCACTGGCCGGGAAACATCCGTGAACTGGAAAATCTGATCAAGCGCTACGTGATCCTGGGCCATGAGGAAGTCCTCACCAACGATTTGGTGGCCCGCGAGCCGGACTTCTGCAATTCCGAGATCTCGCTCGACGGTCCGATTTCTCTGAAGAAGCTCACCCGCCAATGCGTGCGCGATCTGGAGCGCAAGGTGATCCTGAAGGTGCTGCAGCAGCACCACTGGAATCGTAAGCAGGCGGCACGCGCGCTCAGCATCAGCTATCGGGCCCTGCTTTACAAGATTCGCGACGCCGGCCTGCCTTCAAATCGCGCTCTGCGTCTCAGCCAGGCGGAGAAGATCGCCAGCGGCAGCGAACCCAAGTCCAACGGCAACGCGGCCGCCGACTAAGCGAAACATTTAATCATTGAATCATTGAACCATTGACGTATTGAATCATTGAAAACCCCGTGAGCTTTGACTTTCAATGATTCAATCACTCAATGACTCAATACAAGGTATGCTTTTCCATCCATCCCATCCCGGCGAAGTCTTGAAGGATTACCTGGGCGACATGAAGCATGAGGGCAAGAACAAATCCTGCCGCTTGTCCTTAGAGTAGGAATTTTTGCGGGATCGCCGCACGACTCCAATCATCCATTGTCTCAACGCCCTCTCACGCCCAGTACGTCCGATCCAGCGTTCGATACTGAATCGCCTCGGCAATATGTTTCGGTTCAAGCAGCGGAATCCCATCCAAATCGGCAATCGTGCGCGCCACCTTCAGGATGCGGTCATGCGCGCGCGCGCTAAGTCCCTGCTGGGCCATCGCCCGCTCCAGCAACCGCTCGCAATCGGCGGAGAGCTCGCAGAACTTGCGAATGAGCTGAGTCGGCATTTGAGCGTTACAGTAAACCTTTTCCCGTCCAGCAGAGAAGCGCATCAACTGGACGTCCCGAGCGCGCACCACGCGCTCCAGAATTTTGGCTGAACTCTCCGACTCCTTCGGGCTGCGCATCTCTTTGTAATTCACCGCCGGAACGTCGATGTGAATGTCGATGCGGTCCAGCAGCGGCCCCGAAATCTTAGAAACGTAGCGCTGGATCATGGGCGGCGTGCAGTGGCATTCGCGCGTGCGGTCGTTGTGAAATCCGCAAGGACAAGGGTTCATAGCGGCGGCCAGCATAAAGCGAGCAGGAAAGGTCAGCGACATGGCCGCCCGCGCGATGCATACCGTCCCGTCTTCCAGCGGCTGGCGCATTACATCCAGCACATTGCGTGGAAATTCGGGAAATTCGTCGAGAAACAACACTCCATTATGAGCAAGTGAAACTTCGCCCGGCCGCGGAATCGCGCCGCCGCCAATCAAACCTGCGTCGGAAATAGTGTGATGAGGCGCGCGAAACGGACGCAGGCCGACCAGTCCCGCATGCGCGTCGAGCACGCCGGCCACGCTGTGAATCTTGGTTGTCTCGAGCGCCTCTTCGAACGTAAACGGCGGCAGGATGGTTGGCATGCGTTTCGCCAGCATCGTCTTGCCCGATCCCGGAGGTCCGATCATCAGTATGTTGTGACCGCCGGCGCAGGCAACTTCCAGCGCGCGCTTGGCCGTTTGCTGGCCGCGAACGTCTTTGAAATCCACATGAAACTGCTGCGCCTGACTGAGCAGTTGATCGGTATCAACCTGCAGGCGCGAAACGCCGTTGCCGGAATTGATGAAATGAATGACGTCCAGCAACGATTTGACCGGGTAAACTTCAACGTCACCGACCATGGCCGCTTCACGGGCGTTGACCTCGGGCACCACTAGACGTTTGATCTTCGATCGACGCGCCTCGATCGCAATCGGCAAAGCCCCACGCACTCCGCGGACTCTTCCATCAAGGGAGAGCTCGCCGACAAACAGCGCATCGGGAATCTCCTTCTTATTCAGACCGCCATATGCGCCGAGAATGCCGAGCGCCATCGGCAAATCGAAGCCCGAACCCTCCTTGCGAATGTCGGCAGGCGCCAGATTGATAGTGATATTGGTGGACGGAATGTCGTAACCGCAGTTTTTCAGCGCCGCGCGGACCCGGTCGCGGCTCTCGCGGACGGCAGCATCGGGCAGTCCGACAGTGTGAAAGTGATCTTCCTGGGTTTTGACGCCCGACACGTCCACTTCCACCTCAATAATGTTGGCGTCAATGCCGTAAACGGCCGCACTCAGAGTTTTATAGAGCATAGGGATTCCAGTAGGCACACGAAGGAGACAGCGCAGGATGGGAGATCCTTGGCTCCATAATAGTCGGCGTCAAATCGGGCCGCTGTGACGGCCGTCACCCGGTTACCGTGATGGAACGGGTGGGCACGTTCTGTTTTGAACAGCCGTTTTCGGTGCTAGGCTAGATGTAGTCTGCGGAAAGCACTCTCCGCGGGGCGAGTCCCCCAATGCGCCACCAAGGTCCTTCAAACCAGGGTTCCTCGAACCAGCCCGATCCGCCCTCCAGCCCGCTGGATCGCGAAGAGCGCCAGTTGTGGCGATGGGCGCTTGGCTTGGTCGTTTTGCTGGCGGCGGCGGTCGCAGCGTTGTCATGGCAACAACTCAAAGACCTTCCTTACCAACTGTGGGCAATTCCCGCCGGACTCTTTCTGCTTGCCGTTTTGTTTGCCGCCTATGCCTTCGGGCGCAAACGCGAGGTCGCGGAACTCAAAACGATTCTGAAGGGTTTTCAGACTGCCGCCGGAGGTGCACACTCGGAAGAGCAACTCGATCAACTCGGCCAGTTGATTTTGCATTCGCAGCGCAACTTCAAGGAACTGATCGACTCTCTCGATGACGTGGCGCTCGCCCTCTCCCTCGATGGCACGCTAAAAACGGTAAACCGGCGCACCACAGAGATTCTCAACCTTCCGTATTCCGAGTTGGTGGGTCACAAGCTTGGGGAATTCCTGGGTGCGCCGCTGCAGGCGGAGGGGAGTCTGACGCTGGAACGGTTCCTGGAGAAGCGCAACTGGTCGGGAGTGGTCGAGATCCAACTCAAGAACGATCCCCGGCGGCGCTACTACGATTGCGTGGTGAGTGCCATCGTCAAGGGCGGAGATGTCACTGGGGCGAGCGTGCTGGCGCGCGACATCACCGGGCAGCGGGAGAAAGAACAGCGCTTCACGCAGTTGTTCGAGTCGCTTCAGGAAGGCGTGTACATCAGCAATCCAGAAGGCAAGCTGCTTGAGGTCAACCCCGCCCTCGTCTCCATTTTGGGGTATCACAATAAAGAAGAGCTGCTAAACCTGCCGCCGAACCAGTTGAACGTTGACGCCGGCAGCGATCCGGTGCTGGGACGTGGAGGAAGCCAGAGCGGCCGCACTCACACGCGCGAAGTTCGACTCCGCCGAAAAGATGGCGGGGTCGCGGTGTGCGTGGACACCTCGAGCGGCGTGATGGACGCAGGACGCGTTATCCGTTACCACGGCACGCTGGTGGACGTAACCGACAAGCGCGCGCTGGAGCAGCAGGTGCGGCGGCAGGAAGAGTTCCGCCGGCGCCTGCTCGAAAGCTTTCCCGATCTGATTCTGGTGCTCGATCTGAAGGGGAAGTACACCTTCGTCAGCAAACGCATCGGCGAACTCCTGGGATACGGACCGGAACACCTCATGGGCAAGAGTATCGACGATGCCGGGAACACTTCGCCGGAACTGGCCGCGCTCTATCGCACCGTCGCCACCGGTGAGAGCGCGTTGACCTCATGTGAATACGGTTCCCGGCACCGCGACGGCAGTTGGCGCACCATGCTCGGCATGGCGAGTCCGCTGCTCGATGCGGACGGCAAGCCGGCGGGCGTGATCATCTCCGTCCGCGATGTGACTATGGAGAAAAAGCTGGAGCAGCAGATTATTCAGAGCGAACGTCTGGCGGCCATGGGACAAATGATCGGCGGTTTCGCCCACGAACTCAATAACCCCCTGACCAGCATTCTGGGCATGGCGGAACTGCTGCAGGAAGGCGAGGTCAGCGAAGGCGCTCGCAAACAAATCGCGATTCTGCACCAGCAGGCGCGCCGTGCCGCTGAAATCGTGCAGAACCTGCAATACTTCGCCAGGCCGCCAGCTCCCGGACGCAGTCAGGTCGATCTGAACGAACTCGTGCAGCGCACCGTCCAGATGCAAGCCTACCCGCTGCGCAAGAGCAACATCACGGTGGATTTTCTGCCCGAACCTTCGCTACCCGCGGTCGTGGCCGATCCCAATCAGTTGATGCAGGTATTCTTGAACCTCCTGCTGAATGCGGAGCAGGCCATCCGCGAAAACCGTGAGAAAGGCGCGATTCGTGTGCGCATAGAACGCCGTTCCGACTCCGTATGGATCGTGTTTCAGGATGACGGTCCGGGAATCGCGCCCGAAAATCTGACCCACATTTTCGATCCCTTCTTCACCACCAAGCGCCCCGGCCGTGGGACCGGCCTGGGACTGAGCATCTGCAAGACCGTCCTGCGCGAGCACGGAGGCAACATCGAAGCAGCCTCGGCCCCGGGCGGAGGCGCGGCATTCACCATCACGTTGCCGATAACGGTCGCCGAGTCGGCGTCAACGGCAAGTTAGCAAAGCAAGCGTAGGGACAGCCGCCCTCGGCTGTCCAGCGGGGCGAAGCCCCGCCACTCTTCGTTTTGGTTTCGTTAATACTTCCCTGAAATTTTCCGATGGGCGTGGGGCGTTCCGCGCGATCACAACATCATTCGACCAAGCTCTGTTGGCTGGCCTGGCTGAATTTCGCTTTCTGCATGCGTCCGCTGAACGGCTCGGCGTTGCGAAATCACCTGCTCCATATAGATCGCGGAAATAAATCGCGAGCGCCAAGCATCGCAGCGTAATCACGCCAGCATTCCACCGAGTTCCTTTGCAATGCGCGCGCGGGCCAGACACAGCCAACGAGAATAAAATTTGAGAGCGTTGTTTTTTCGCGTGAGTCGCGCAGGTGACTTTGGTACAGCGTTGCATGCGCCCGCTTCAATCATTTTTCTCTTGACTTCGTTCTGCGTTGACTCTATACCTTCAACTAGTTGCAACAAAACACCGTTGCGAAATTCCATGAACAATGGAAAGGGAGAATAGATCCATGGCAACCAAAAAGAAAGCAAAGAAAAAAAGCAGCAAAAAGCACTAAGAACCTGCAACAGGCAACGACAAAGGGGACGCGATGAGCGTCCCCAAAGTTTTTTGCGGCCTTATTCAGATTTTCCGATGGAGCGCCGGGCGTCCCCGCCCGGCCACCACACTGCCTGACCGGCGAGACGCCCGCCTTTCCAACTTAATTGTGAGTTGATTTCTTCTCCGTCACCGCTACCGCCAGATCTTCTCCGTCGCGGGACAGAGATTGCGATACGGACAAAACCGGCATTGATACCCGACCTTCGGAGCAAACTTCCCCCGTGCGATTCCATCGGCAGCCTTTTGCACGCGCAATTTTGCTTCTTCCAACTCCGCATCGGTTCGCGTCGTGATCACCGGCGTGTTGCTCTCGAGGTTATGGAGGATCAGGTGGCTGGCGTGCTTTCCCCAGGCATCTCTGGCGGCGAGCGCATACAGAGACAATTGCAGACTCTCGTCGGCATCCTCTTGTGATTGCGGCTTGCCGGTCTTGTAGTCCACAATGACGACGGTGTCCGGGCCGGTGCGATCCATGCGATCCACGCGTCCGGCCAGCTTCGCCGGCCCAACTTGGAGTTCAAATCTGTATTCGGTCTCAAGCACCTCGGGTGCCGCGGCACTGCGCGCAGCCGCGAAGAACTGCTGCAACTGCTCCATCCCCTGCCGCATATACAGATCATACTGATAGCGGTCGGCAATGCCCGCCACCGCCAGATCGCCCAGAAACTGTTCAAGCAACTCTTCGTCGCCGATCTCGCGCTGGTACCGCTGCGCATCGTAGAAGGTGCGCAACACGCGGTGCATGGCCGCTCCGTAGTGCAAGGCGGCGGGGATGTCGCGCGGCAGGTTCCACTCCCTCTCCAGTTTGAAGCGCAGCGGACACTTTTCGTACATTTCGATGGACGACGCGCTCAGCCCGGGGGCGACGCCCGCCGCCGGCGGCATCATCAACCACCCGGCCACATTCGATTGCTCCAGCGCGATTCTCTCCTCCTCTTCGGATTGGGCAAACAAGACATCCTGCACCGCCGCAGCCGAGCGCATCGACCAGAACCTTCTGTAAGGCGAGCTGACCGTAAACTCGCGCAGAAACTTCGTTGGCTTCGGATCCTTCTTGCTTTGCCCCTGGTTCGCGTAGATCGCCAGCGTGTCCTTGGCGCGCGTCATGGCCACGTAGAAAAGCCGGCGCTCTTCTTCTTCGTGCAGCGTTTTATCGTCAGACGAACGCGTACCCGACCCGCTCAGTTCCGCCGGAAAAGCGATGAGCGGTTCCTTGTATGAACATGGGAACGATGTTGACGATCCGCGAATGATGGCAACGTGCCGGTACTCGAGCCCTTTGGCGGAATGCGCGGTCATGAGCTGTACCGCGTCGCCCGGGCGGCGCGGCAGCTCAATTTTTCCACTCGCCTGCACAAAATAATCGAGGTACTCAAGAAATTCAGCCGGGCTCCCGTTTTCGGCGATGAGTTTTCCCTGCCACGCTTCCACAAACTTCAGAAACGCGAGCACCAAGTCTGACCGACGCAGGCCGAAATGCCCGACCACAGCGTTCGCCACATCGCAAGCGCGGACTCCGTCCTTCTCCACCTCCCGGTGCGCCGCCTCCACGCTTTCGAGCACCGCTGGACCACCCGCAAGTCTGCCTAACACCGTGCGTAGATCGAGTTCCTGCCGGCGCACCGCCCTCATTCCGGCTCGCAACTCCGCCGGATTGATGCCGAACTGCGGCAGCGCGGCCACGCGAAACAAGCTCGCGGCATCGTTCGGCGATACGGCAGAGGTCAGGCAAGCCACCACGTCGCGAACCTCGGGTGTATCGAGGACGTCCAGACCTTCAATTGAAAATGGAATGCCCCGCTCAGTAAGTTCATGAACCAGTTCGTCGCGGTTGTTGTGCGCCCGATAGAGCACGGCAAAATCGCTCCACAGGCAGCGCTGTCCTTTATCCTTGTCTTTGTCTTTACGTTTCCTCTGGATCCGGTAGGCAAGGTCGGCGGCTTCGACCTCCTTGTCCCCCCAGGTAACGATCTCGACCAGAGGCGCGGGAGTTGTTTCTCTTTTTTGCTTCGCCTCCAGATCTCGCAGCGACTCAAGTGGAGTCCGCTGGTAAGAAATTGAATTTCCTTTTTCCGGGAACGTTTGTCCGAACACCGGCGGATTTTCATTCACAATCCCAAAAGCGCAACGCAGGATCGGCGAAAGCGAGCGCCGATTCTTTTCCAGGGCAACCACCCGCGCCGAAGGAAACTTCTTCAGGAATAACGTGAAGGCTTCGCTCGAAGCGCCGCGAAACTGGTAGATCGCTTGGTCCGGATCGCCCACGGCAAAGACGTTCGCCTCCGTTCCGGCAAGCAGCGAAAGAATTTCAACTTGAGCAAAATTCGCGTCCTGGAATTCATCGACCAGCAGGAAGCGACTGCGGCGACGCTCCTCTTCGAGCAGCGCAGGATCGTCCTTCAGCATCTGATAAGCCCGAGTGATCATGTGGCCGAAGGTGCCCAGATTTCTTTCCCGGAGCATGTCTTCCACGGTGGCGAAAACGCGAGCGATCTCCTGGCAGCGCTCGATGATTTCCGTCTCCCCCAACTCTCCCTGATGTTTTGACTTGGCGACGCGAGGCAATGGGACTTCGCCGCGTTCGAGGCGCTCCACATAACGCGCGTATTCGGCGGGGCCAACCAGTTCGTCCTGGCAACGGCGTATGAACTCAAGCAGGCTGTCGAGAAACTGGCCAACATTGGCCGCGCGTACGAAGTGCTTCAGACGAAGATCGCGAATCCGCCGCCGCAAGAACACCCAGAGATCCTTGTCATCGAGCACACCAAAGCCGGCTCCGCGACGCTGCAGCAGCCCGTTACACCAGGCATGGAACGTGCAGGCCTGCAGGCCATCGGTGGCGGCGCCTTTCAATTCTTCGCGGACGCGGCCCAACATCTCCGAGGCGGAATTGTCGGTATAGGTGAGCGCGACCACTTCGTCTGGTCGAGCGTGCCCCTCACGAATCAGGCTGGCCACGCGCTGCGTGAGGACGGTAGTCTTCCCGGTACCGGCGCCGGCAATCACCAGCATCGGCCCATGCACGTGTGCGACGGCTTGCTGCTGGCGTTCATCGGGAACGATCCCCGCAGCAGAAGAGACAGTCGACTTTCCCTGATATGTCACGTGAGGAGCCACTAGCCGGAGAATACCAGAGCAGGTTGTGGAAGGTTGGTTAGGGCTGACAAGAAACTAATTAGTAGAGAGGGGGCTTGACCCGTCTCGAACCGCTGAAGAACTCGGGTTTCGTATCAGGATTTGCCCGTCTCAAACCATTGTAACTTGGGTTTCGTATCAGGGCATCGCTTTAGCGATGCCGAATGGTCTCCGTAAAAGCCGCCCCTTTAGGGGCCCGGTATCGGCGTTCGACTTTTTCACCATCCGATAGGAAATCACCGCAGGGCTTCCATCGCGATGGCCGTAGCCACGATCGCCGCAGTTTCGGCTCGCAAAATTGTATCGCCGAGCGACACCGAGACCCATCCCGTTTCGCGAAACCAAGCGAGATCGTCATCGGCCCAACCGCCTTCAGGCCCAACGGCGAGCGCCACTTCAGTTGGCCGCTCTTGCAAAATATCCGCTAGCCGAGTCGCTTCGGAGGCCGCGAGAGATTCAGCCAGAACAACGCGCATCACCCCGCCAGTCGGCAGAATACTGTCAAGATCCTTCAGCTTGATCGGAGCAGCAATCTCGGGAGGCGCAGACCGTCGCGACTGTTCACTCGCCTGACGAACAATGCGCTCCCAGCGTTCGTGCCGCTTCGCAGCGGCGGCAGCCAGATGAGCATCGCTCCGCCGCGCGATTACAGGAATAATGCGAGCCACCCCGATCTCCGTGCACTTCTCGATCGCCCATTCCATGCGATCAAATTTGAAGATAGCAAGCGCCAACGTAATTTTCGGAGTCGCTTTCACCTCTCGCGCCAGGCCCAGCGCGAACTCAACGCGATCGGGGGAAATAGAGACGATCGTCCCGAGACGAACCTCAGCCCCGGTGGCAATATCAAACTCCTGCCCAACTTCAGCGCGCAACACGCGGATGAGATGGACAGCATGTTCGCCCAGCAAGGCAGCGGTATTTCCATTTATCTCGTCGGCGATCCAGCGGCGGCGTGTCATGAGGCAGGTCTCAGGTCTTGGGTGTTAGGTCTCAGGAAGGGCTTTTCATCGAAAGACGGTCGAGGCAGCTTGGGCCTGAGACCTAAGACCCGCCACCTGCGACCTGTTCTACACAAACATATCCTTAACCCGTCCCAACAGCGACCTGCGTTGCGGTTTATTTTCCACCGGAGACAATTCCCCCAGTTCAGCCAACAGTTCGCGTTGGCGCTTATTCAGCTTCCCGGGAGTCTGTATCCGCACCTCGACATAAAGATCGCCTTTGCCGTGCCCGTTGAGCACCGGCACGCCCTTGTTCCGTATGCGAAACGACGTCCCCGACTGCGTGCCTTCAGGGACTTTCAGCGAGTGTTCTCCGTCCATCGTCGAAATCACGATCTCGGTGCCCAGAGCGGCTTGCGGAAACGAAATCGGAACCACGCAGTGCAGATCGTTGCCTTCGCGCTCAAAGAAGGCGTGCTCCTTTACGTGCAGGACAATATATAAATCGCCGGCCGGGCCGCCGAACGCGCCCGCTTCACCCAGCCCGGTGAAACGAATTCGCGTGCCGTCCTCCACTCCCGCGGGCACCTTGGTTTCGACTACGCGCTCGCGCATCAAGCGCCCTTCGCCCTTGCACTTCGCGCATGGATCGGTGATGATGCTGCCTGCTCCCTGGCAGGTTGGGCAGGTTCGAGCAATGCTGAAGAAGCCCTGCTGATACCGCACCTGCCCGCGTCCATTGCACGCCCGGCAGGCAACCGGAGCTTTACCCGGCGCCGCGCCGCTTCCGCGACACGAGTCGCAGGCCTCATGGCGTCGGACATTCACGTGCTTCTCGGTGCCGAACACCGCCTCGTCAAATTCCAGATGCAAGTCTTCCCGAAGATCCGCTCCACGCTGAGCGCGGCTGCGGCGACGCCCACCCTGCCCAAACATGTCGCCAAACCCGAAAATATCCCCAAAAATGTCGCCGAAATCCTGAAAGATGGCAGGATCGAATCCAGCCGCGCTTCCACTACTGCCGCCCACGCCGGCATGACCGAAGCGGTCATACAAAGATCGCTTCTCGCTGTCGGCAAGAATCGCGTACGCTTCCGTGATCTCTTTAAACTTGTCTTCCGAGTCGGGATTATTAGGGTTGCGGTCGGGATGATACGTCATCGCCAGCTTGCGATAAGCGCTCTTGATCTCAACGTCGGTAGCAGTACGGGTGACACCGAGCACCTCGTAAAAATCGCGTTTAGTATTAGCGGCCAGAAACTCCCCCACTTATTAAGGTCAACAATTAAGCTCAGTTTTCGTAGAGACGGGGCTTGCCCCGTCTCGGCCCGATGACAATCTCCGGTTCGCGTAGGCTTTCGGGAAGGGCATGGCTTCAGCCGTGCCACCTAAGATCCAAGAAAGACAAGGGCTTTAGCCCCCGAGGTCCCGCTATCCCCGGCTATTGCGCGCCACCCGCACCATCGCCGGACGCAGCAGCCGATCCTTATACTTATAACCGCGCTGCAGTTCGTCCAGCACATGGTGATCCGGCACCTCCGTCGTATCCACCATCTCTACCGCTTCGTGAATCCGCGGATCGAAAACTTGCCCCACAGCCGCAATCGGCTGCACTCCAGTTTTCTGCAGCGCATCCTGAAATTGACGGTAGATAAGCTCCACCCCGTTGCGAAAATCGCCGGCGTTGCCGCCAGCCTTCAGCGCACGCTCAAAACTATCCAGGATCGGCAGAAAATTCTTGATGACATCCGCCGCCGCGAACTCGCGGAACTCCTGCTGCTCCCGTGCCGCGCGCTTGCGGGCATTGTCGAACTCCGCCTGCAGACGCGCCAGACGATCCAACAGCGCGTCACGCTCCGCCTTGAGCTTCTCCGTTTCCGAAGCCTCTGCCCCCACCGCAGGTTTGGCCGCGACCGGACCTGATGCACTCTCGTCTCCGCCATCCGCCGCCGGAAGTTCGTGCTCCAGATCCTCGCGCTCCAGCTCAAAGGTCGGTTCAGTTTTTCCGTTTCCTTTACGCATACTGCTTACTCCGATTCGTTCAAAAGTTTGTCAAACAGCCGCGCGATGTATGACACGGCCGACATAGTATGTTGATAATCCAGCCGCGTAGGTCCAATCACGGCCAGCGACCCCATTACTTCTCCGCCCACCCGAGCCGGAGCTCCAATGAGGACAAAGTTCTGCAAATTCGAAGCCGGCAACGCCTGGTCCAGCCCGATAACCACGCGCACCGCTTCCTGCCGCGTGTCCAGATAAGCGCCCAGCAGCTTGACAACTTTTTCCTTCTCTTCAAGCGTCCGCAGCATGTCCTGCAGACGCGTGCGATCTTCCTCGCCGGACACATGGTTGGCTACCAAATTCGCCGCTCCCTCCACAAACACCGCCTGCGTATCGTCCGTTGAAGCCAGCGCCCCCTGCTGATAAAGCTGCTCAATCGACTTCATCAGCCGGTCATACTCGCTGCGTTCTTGTTCGAGGCGTCGGGCAAGCTCAGTACGCATGTCCGCCATAGTCCAGCCGCGAAAATTTTCGTTGATGTAGTGCGCGGCCAGATCGAGATCGGATTGCGGAATATCCAGCCGCAGCACCCGATCCCGCACCACCCCCGACTTCGTGACCACCACCGCCAGCACCTTCTGATCGCTAAGCCGCGAAAAGTAAACGTGCTCCAGCGCATTTCGAGGCCCGCTGGTAGCCACCGTAACCCCAACGCTATGCGAGATCAGGGAGAGTACATGCGAAGTCCGCTCCATGAACTCCGCCACGTCCGTGACCCCGGCCAAAGTCCCCTGAATAATGCTCTCGTTCTCCGGCGAGAGATGCGCCTCCCCGCTAAGCTGCTCGACATAATAACGATAAGCCTCCGCCGTAGGCACGCGCCCCGCGGAAGTATGAGGCTGCTCCAGAAATCCAGCATCGGCAAGATCCGCCATCACATTGCGGATCGTAGCCGCACTAAGCCCTTCCCGGCTGGAGCGCGCAAGCGTGCGCGACCCCACCGGCTCCCCGCTGGCAATAAATGTCTCGACAATAGCGGTCAGGATCTCGCGTTCCCGTCCACCCGGCAGTCCTGGCATATCCTTTATATTTACCCGAGTCTCGGAGCTGAAGTGCCCCACTCTAAATTCTTTAGATGCAGCGGCTTAGATTAGGGTTCGGCTACTCCTAAACGGAATTCTAGGGAGCGCTGGCGAGGGTGTCAAGGAATGGAGTACACTACTGAGCCCATCTAGCGCCTATCCGCGAACTATAATAACCTGAAAGCAGGAGGCCCAGCCAATGCCAGCTCTCGATTGGTCGCAATGCCCCGGCGTTGAAAGCATTCCAGGCAAACTCAGTGGCGCGTGGGTTTTCCGGAACAGCCGCATGCCCGTCAAGCTCGTTTTCGAAAATTTGGAAGACGGCATGACCATCGACGAAATCACCGAGCAATATGACGTGACGCGGGAGCAGGTAAAAACCGTGATCGACTTCGCCGCTCGAAGCCTGGATACAGTTAGCTCCTGATAAGTGCCGATCTTTTTGTGCTAATCCTCTTGGATAACAATGTCCCGCGAGGCCTTGCCCGGGCGCTCCCCACTCACACGGTTGTTGAATCGCGGGAGCGAGGCTGGCACCTGTTCAAGAATGGCGATCTACTCAACGCCGCCGAGGGCGCAGCTTTCGACTTGTTGGTAACGAGCGACAAGAGCATCCAATACCAGCAGAATTTGACGGGGCGGAAACTCGCTGTTGTGGTTTTAAGTCAGGGCCGCTGGCGACTGATCCGCCAAAGGCTCAAAGAGGTTGCCGCCGCCGTCGAAGCAGCTACACCAGGCAGCTATACCGAGGTAGAAATACCGACCGGCTAGTTAAGCGGAGAGCCTCAACTCGAGCTGCTCAAGTCTTGCCTGCTCCGACTGCCAAGGCGACAATACCTCCCACCAGCAGAACAATACCGACAGCGGGGGGTAGTTTCTCGCTATGCTCGGTCTGGACGCCGATCTTGGCATCTCCAATCTTCACACCATGGTTCTCACTGTGTGGCACGGGGACGACAAAAGCCAACAATCCGAGTACGAGCAATAAAACACCGATCACACCAACGCTCTTCATATTGAGGCTCCCAACACGATTGAGGCCGAAGCGCATCACGCTGAATGACGCTTTTTGAATTTATCGATCTTCTCGTTGACGGTCTCCTTGGCGCTTTGCACCGACCGATTGATTTTGTCCCGCGTCTGATCCGCCTTGTCCGCAGCGGCGTTCTTGTGCGACTGTTGGATGTTTTGGGCGGCGTCTTTCGCATTCCCCAACGTCTCCTTCGCCGCGCCTTTGACTTGTTCGACCACGCCCTTATTGGCCAATTTCTGGTTGCCGACCGTTTCGCCCACGCTTTGCTCAACCTTGCCAACAGCTTGATCAATCTTTCCCGCCACTTGTGTTTTATTCATGACGACCTCTCCTTTGAGTTACCGCGAATACGGAAATATCAAAATACGATTGGGAAAAATATGCGGCAAACTGAGCCGCACCGGAAACAATTGCCCGAAGGACAATCTCTCGAGCTGGAAATCAATCCCACTCCTCGCCGCCTTGATCTCTCAATCTGAGAGTAGTCGGTCTCAGAGATAACACTATCGGGTCAACGCTGTAGGCGAGGCCAGAAAACAGGAGCGGCGGACAATCGTCGCCGAATCGTCAGTGTGGCGCGGCGGGCCGGTAGATGAGGCCGATCACTATGCCGGTGATAATCCACTCCACAAAGTAGGCTACCGCGGATTGGAGGGTCAGCTTCAGCCCGATATTCAGGTTGACATAGTTGTGCAGCACGAAAGCGCAAATCGCGAAGATTGCGATCAACGTACCGAAGAGGGCGCCGAGGCGTGCGCCTTCGGCGATGCTGGAGCCGCCCTGATAGAGCATGGCGTACAACACCGCGAGCGCCACCATCGAGAGAAACATGGCGGCCATTCCAGCCGGCAGATGGCTCATCTGTCCCTCTTGGGAACGGTACACTGCCGGGTACTTAAGGAACTCATTCTTCAACGACGGCAACAGGCCGAAGATGAGACCTCCGAGAATAAAGTACGCCGCGAAACCGCCGAGGGCTGCGAGAGCGAGCCGGGAGATGTTCATTAGCATCCTTTCCAAATTTGTTTGTTAACCCCGATGTTCCGTCGTATACATTGGCCCCCCGGTGCCCGTGATGAAGATGATTTCGATGTTACCGCTCATTCGGGGCGTTCTTTATTTGCCGGCGCGATATTGTTCGTCGCTGACGTGTTCCATCCACTCAACAACCTTCCCGTCGAGCTTTTCCTGAATGGCGATGTGCGTCATCGCTGTGGGCGGCGTAGCTCCATGCCAGTGCTTCTCGCCGGGCGGGAACCAGACTACATCACCGGGCCGGATCTCCTCGATAGGGCCGCCCCAGCGCTGAACCCAGCCGCAGCCAGCCGTGACGATGAGAGTTTGACCAAGCGGATGCGTGTGCCAAGCAGTCCGCGCGCCCGGCTCGAAGGTTACGCTGGCGCCTTGAACAAGCGCCGGATCAGGTGCCTGAAACAGCGGATCGATCCGTACCGTGCCTGTGAACCACTCGGAGGGTCCTTTGACAGAAGGTTGCGAGCCAACTCTTTTGATCTCCATTTTCTGAACTCCTGGCGTTGAGCTTGATCTTCTATTTTTCAAACCGGCCGGGTGGCCCCCTTTGAGCGCCATTGGAGAGGGTGCCCCACTCTTTCGCGTTCTTTGCGAAAGGGTGGGACACGATGCTGCCAGCAGCGGTAAAGCGGCTGACGACACTGACCAACTCGGGCGGGCGGCCCGGCATCTCCGGCGCGAATATAACGCGAGCTATCTCAAATGCTGACAGAGAAAAAACCGGGGGTGCCCCTCGATAAGAGCGAAGGCGCTGTCAAGGACAAAAATATCCTGGGCAGTGCCGGAGCACCGCTTCGTTTGCCAGAGAGGTTGAGGACCAAGACTCTGGAAATCTCACCGTGAA
>Ga0182024_10005838_pt1 | contig 27334 bp, 31 predicted proteins | sample P32metaG_FD_120480 | JGI IMG/M metagenome (GOLD analysis project Ga0182024, IMG submission 120480) | Permafrost microbial communities from Stordalen Mire, Sweden - P3-2 metaG (Illumina Assembly) | ecosystem: Environmental > Terrestrial > Soil > Wetlands > Permafrost | place: Sweden: Stordalen...
ACACAGCTCCATCGACTACATGACTCCCAGCGAATTCAGAGACCTACACTTAGCCCAGAACCAAACCCAAACCCAGGCCCAACTTTCATAAGCGTGGTCCGGCAAACGGGGTCTAGGTCAAACCGCGTGCGCACGGTGTCGCGCCGGCGTCTGCTAACATGGAAAACGCTGTTTCATCGCATCTCGCGATGGAGACCGATTCGACTGATTTCTGCGAGTTGGGCTCATTTCAACTCGTAGGAGTTCCATGTCCACGTCCTTTGCCGACCTCGGCGTCCCCCCACGTCTCGTGGAGCGCCTCAACGCGCGAGGCATCACCGAGGCCTTCCCGATCCAAGAGGCCTCTATCCCCGACGCCCTCCAAGGGCGCGACGTGGTGGGTAAAGCCATCACCGGATCGGGCAAGACCCTCGCCTTCGCCCTGCCCCTCATGGCTCGTTTGGCCAAGGCCCGTGCCCGCAAGCCGGTCGCCCTGGTACTCGTGCCCACGCGCGAACTCGCGGCCCAAGTGCAAAAAGAGATCGCACAGCTGACCGACGACCGAGGTCGTCGCGTGATCTCCATTTACGGCGGTACCTCGTACAACGTCGCGCGCAAGGCCCTCAACTTCGGCGTCGACGTGGTCGTGGCCTGCCCCGGGCGTCTCGAGGACATGCTCGAACAAGGGGCCCTCGACCTAGGTTCGGTGACGACCGTGGTCGTTGACGAAGCTGACCGGATGGCCGACATGGGCTTTTTGCCCGCGGTGCGTCGCCTCGTGGCGGCCACCGCACCGCAGCGTCACGTCATGCTGTTCTCGGCCACGATGGGCCCCGACGTCTCGTCGTTGGTGCGTGAGTTCACTCACAACGCCGCGATTCATGACGTGGTGGGTGACGAAGCGCCGAACGACGTCGACCACTACTTCTGGCGCGTCGCGCGCGATCGCCGTCCCGACATCACGGCCGACATCGTCGAGAAGTACGAGCGCGCGCTCATCTTTACGCGCACCAAGCACGGCGCCGATCGCTTGGTTCGCCAACTGGGCGAACGGGGAATCTCCGCCGTCGCGCTGCACGGTGACCGCTCCCAGGCCCAACGCGAGCGCGCCCTGCGCAGCGTGAAGAGCGGTCAGATAAAGGTCCTCGTCGCGACCGACGTCGCCGCGCGCGGTCTACATATTGAACTCTTGCCCGTCGTGGTGCACTACGACCCCCCGGCGCAGGCCACGGACTATCTGCACCGATCCGGTCGTACCGGGCGAGCGGGAGCGACGGGCGCGGTCATCTCACTCGTCGGCGAAGACGTCATGGGCCAGGTGAAGCGCCTCCAGCGCGCACTCGGCTTAGAGCAGTCCATCGAGTCTCAAGAGGACGCCAACGCGATTCGTTTAGGCGCCGTCGACGACGCGGTGGCCGCCGAACGGTTGGACGATCGCACGCCCAAGCGTCGCGTCGAGTCCTCGGCCCCTCGGGCCAGAGAGCGCGGCTCAAGGAACTTCGCACCTCGCGAATCAAGAGAGCGCGCCACCACCACTCGGCACCCCCGTCGTTCGAGCGAGAGTTCTCCTCGCCCGGTACGAGGCTTTGAGCGTCGCGAGGCGCCCGTTGCCCGTGGCGAAAGTTCGAGTCGCGCTCGCGGAAGCGAAGCCGTCGTGAGTTTCTTCAACGACTCCAAAGGTTTTGGCTTCGCCAGCGACGACAAGGGCGACGACCTCTTCATTCACTTCTCGAACATCGTGGGTGACGGTTTCAAATCGCTCACTCAAGGTCAGAAGATCACTTTCGAAGAGGCGCATGGTCCCAAGGGTCGCGAGGCGAAGAACGTTCGCGCCGTCAGCCCGGGACGCCCTCGGCGTCACTAGGGAGCCTCGCCATGTCTGAGCGGCCAATCGTCGAACCACATCTTGGACCAGCGCCGGAGGTCCTCGTCATTGAGGACCTCACGCTCGGCGAAGGTGAGGAAGCCAAGACCGGCCAGACGGCCGTCGTGCACTACGTGGGCGTGAGCGCGTCGAGCGGTGCAGAGTTCGACGCCTCATGGAACCGAGGCGAGCCCTTCGACTTTACGCTGGGGGCCGGTCACGTTATTAAGGGCTGGGACGAGGGTGTGGTGGGCATGAGAGTCGGCGGACGACGTCGACTCGTTATTCCCTCACACCTCGGGTACGGAGAACGCGGCGCCGGTGGCGTGATCGCGCCGAACGAGACGTTAATTTTTGTCGTTGATTTGTTGGAACTTCGCTAACTACGTGGTGCGAAGCTCGTCCACCACGAGCATGCGCTGATAGTCACCGTATCGTTCGCAGCAGATCTCGGCCACCAAGCGCAGCCGATCGTTGGGATTGCTCAAACTCAACACCTTGAACTGGTCGAGAATCGACATCGGGGTCAGTGAGCAGAGTTGCCAACCACGGACCTTGGCGTCCTCGTCCATGGCGAAGTCCCGTTGCAGGCACTGATCGGTCACGATCTCACTCTGTAGCGATCGCAACGCGCGAACCGCGGACTCGGTGGACTTGAGTAAATCCAGTTCAATGGTCACGTCGTCACAGCACCGCTCGCCCACTCGGGCCCGGGGATAGGGATCGTCCGCCAGCCACTCGGCGACTTCGAAGCACTCGATGCCCTCAATCACGATCAATATCTGACCGTTCGACAGGTGGTGCGAACCGAGAATCTCCACCAAGGTGCCCACCGACGTGCGCTCGTCGTGGCCCCCCACGTCCGAGCCTCGCTCGATCAGACAGGTGCCGAAGCGTTGCTCAGCTTCGACGTCGGCGAGTAAGCGGTGATAGCGCGGTTCAAACACACACAGGCCGACCGTTTGGTGCGGAAATACCACCATCCCCAAGGGGAACATGGCCAGCTCGCGATTCATCACGTGCTCAGCCTACGGGTGAACACTTCGTGAGCGAACTACGAATTTTCCAGCGCCACGACGAACGAACGCAGAGCGCGGCCCCGGTGCGAGCGCTCGTTCTTCTCCTCGAGCGTCAACTCGGCTAACGACCTACCGCCCTCGTCAGCGGGGGCAAAGATGGGATCGTAGCCAAAGCCCCCCTGACCTTTCGCCTCCGAGAGGATCGAACCTTCGAGCACGCCGTCGACCCACCACGACGCTCCGCTCGGGTACGCGACGGCGATGACGGTGCGAAAGTGGGCACCGCGATCGGCGACGTCCACTCCGTCAAGTTCTCGCAACACCTTGTTGACGTTCTCTTCAAAGTTGACCCCGTCGCCGGCGTAGCGCGCGCTGTGCACGCCGGGTCGACCGGACAGCGCGTCGATGAATAGACCGGTGTCGTCGGCGATCGCCGCCTCGCCCGTCGCGTTCGCCAGTGCGCGCGCCTTTAACAGCGCATTGCCTTCGAGCGTGTCTTCGATCTCATCGACGTCGGGCACCTCGTCGGGTCGGGGACGAAGTTGGACGTCGTACGGGGCGAGAATGGCGCGCATCTCCTCGACCTTGTGCGGGTTCTTCGTGGCTAAGACGAAGGCCTTCACTTCGTCCGAGGCGAGGGCGGGGTCGCGAGAAGGGCCCGTTGGGCGTCGTTGATCCGCCCGATACCGAGTGTCGCCAAGTCCAAGAGCTGGGTGAGTTCCTCGCGATCGAAGGCTTGATGCTCGGCGGTGCCCTGGACCTCGACGAAGCGACCGGTCCCGGTCATCACGACGTTCATGTCAGTGTCGGCTCGCACGTCCTCTTCGTAGGGAAGATCGAGCATCGCCACGCCCTCGACGATGCCCACCGAGACCGCCGCCACGAGGTCACTCAGGGCGTGCTCGCGTACGACACCCTCGAGTACCAATCGCGTCAAGGCATCGTGCAGTGCCACGTACCCCCCGCAGATCGACGCCGTGCGGGTGCCCCCGTCGGCTTGGAGCACGTCACAGTCCACCACGATCTGTACGTCGGGCAGCAGTTCAAGACGCGTGACGCTTCGAAGCGAGCGACCGATCAGTCGTTGGATCTCCTGGGTTCGCCCAGACTGCTTTCCCTTGGCGGCTTCGCGATTCGCGCGTTCGGGCGTCGATCCCGGCAACATCGAATACTCCGCGGTCACCCAGCCTCGACCCTTCCCCTTCACCCAGCGAGGCACGTCACTGTCGACCGACGCGGTACAGAGCACGCGCGTTCGTCCGAAGCTCACGAGGACCGATCCGGCGGCCATTTCGGTGTAGTCCCGCTCAAAGCTCAGAGGTCGGGCTTCGTCAACGGCGCGCCCGTCGGCTCGAAGTATGGACATGTTTCTCCTTCAGTCGTACGAAGAGTGCGTGCTAACGGTAGTAGAGATTTCCTCCCCACTGACCTTTAGAAGTAGATGGTCGCCTTGGCACGCTCGACGACCTCGTCGAGGTCGTCGCTCCACGCCCCGGTGGACAGGTACTTCCAACCGTCGTCGGCGATCAGCGCCACGATGGTCGCCGACTGCCCATCCTCGATGCTCGCGGCGCACTTGGCGGCGCCGGCCACGACCGCGCCCGCAGAGAGTCCACTAAAGAGTCCGACTTCGGTCAGTCGCCGCGTCCACTCAATCGACTCTCGAGGACGGATGATGACCCGGCGGTCGAGCAACTTCTCGCCGTCGTTGTCGCTAAAGATCGGCGGCACGTAGCCGTCGTCGAGGTTACGCAGTCCGTCGACGGTCTCGCCGCTCGGTGGCTCGACGGCCCAGATCTGGATCCCGGGCCGCTGCTCTTTCAAGTACCGTCCGACCCCCATCAACGTCCCCGACGTACCGAGACCGGCGACGAAGTGCGTGATCTCGGGAACGTCGGCCAAGATCTCGGGCCCCGTCGTCGTGTAGTGCACGAGAGGGTTGGCCGGATTGGCGTACTGGTAGAGAAAGATCCACTCGGGGTGATCGGTACTTAAGGACTGGGCAAGGCGCACCGCGCCGTTCGATCCCTCGTTGCCCGGTGAATCGATGATCTCGGCGCCAAAGGCCACGAGCAGTTGTCGTCGCTCCGGCGAGACGTTGGTGGGCAGCACGACCTTGAGGTGGTACCCCCGTAATCGACAGACCATGGCCAGGGCAATGCCGGTATTGCCGGAGGAGGGTTCGAGGAGCGTCTGGCCGTCTTGGCCGGGAATCAAACGGCCGTTTCGCTCGGCCGCGTCCACCATCGATAGAGCGACGCGATCTTTGACCGAGCCCGCCGGATTACGCCCCTCGAGCTTGGCGAGAATCGTCACGCCAGGCTTGGGTGACAGCGCACTCACGTCTACCACCGGCGTGTTACCGATCAGGTCGAGCACTGAGGCATAACGCGTCACTACCAGAGGCCTCCCGCGACCGCGGGCAGCAGCGTGATCTCGTCATCGTTGGCGATCAAGGCGTCCACGCCGCCGAGGTAACGAACGTCGTCGTCATTGACGTAGACGTTCAAGAAACGGTGCAGGGTTCCGTCATCGTTCAGGAGTTGTCCCTTTACCGCCGGATACGTCGTGGTCAACTTGAAGAGAACCTCGCCCACCGTCGAACCTTCGACGGCGATGACCGTCGCGCCGCCCATGGCGGGACGAAGAACGGTGGGGACTCGTAGTACCGCCGACATAACACCTCTTTCGACTCTGGGGGCTAATTCCTGACCTGCTGAGTCAACATTATCGGCTGGGGGCCACGCCGTGTCCAAAAACCTCTGCACCTTCGAATCAGTCCACGACCTCGACCAGTTCGTGGGTTACTTCGCCATCGAGAACGCGAAAACTGCACAGTTCGACCGGCACGTCGCGCAAGGAGACGATCACGTAGTGCCACGCGGGGTCGGGGGCCTGGTTAATGTCCGTGGGGCTCGGATAGGCCTCGCTGTGGGTGTGCGAGTGAAACACACCCAGCACCTCGAGACCTTCGTCGTCGGCCCGGCGATAGGCGCGCAGCAACACTCCGGGGTCGATCTCGTAGATCTTGGCCGAGTCGGCAACGTTCGCGCTGGCCACGACGTCAACAACGACACCGCTGGGCGTGCCGAGCAGCAGCCCACAACCCTCATTAGGCAAAGCGCGAATGCACGTCGCCACAATGGTGTCGTGGTGCGCTGAGCTAAGAGTAAGCACGCAGTTACCCTAGCGAGCGCCGATCAATCCGTCGTGATCGCTTCACTACGCTTACTGCGTGGCACGAGCCAAGCAGATTCAAGGGCGCCGGGCGAAGAAACGTGAGAGCGCCGAGGGCAGCGACCGGGTGGTCGCCACGAATCGCCGCGCGCGACATGACTACGAGATCATCGAGACTCTCGAATGCGGCATCGTTTTGAGCGGCTCGGAAGTCAAATCGTTGCGAGATGGAAAGGCCCAGATTGCCGAGAGCTACGCCCGAGTCGACGACAACGAGCTCTGGATCTTTCAGATGCACATCCCTCCGTGGAGCTACGCCGTCGGTTTCGGCAGTCACGATCCGGACCGTCGTCGAAAACTCCTGGTACATCGACGTGAGATCGATCAGTGGAGATTGAAGGTTGAAACCGAGTCTCTCGCGATGGTGCCACTCAAGCTGTACTTCAAGGAGGGAAGGGCCAAGGTGGAGTTGGCCCTCGCCAAAGGGCGCAAACAACAAGACCGTCGTCAAGCTCTGGCCAAACGAGACGCCGAGCGAGAAATCGCGAGGGCGATTCGTAACGTCGAAAAGTACGGCTGACTCGGGCCAGTCACTGGCCGCCCGGATGCTCCTCGAACCCTCGACGGTACACTTATCTAACGGCCATCTTGGTCGCGCAGTGACGAGGGGGTGATTGGTTTCGACGACAGTCGTCAAAGTGAAAGAAGCGAGCCGTGGTCTCCGGAGCCACGTTAAAGAGCCGGAAACAATAAATAAACGCCAAGCCTCAGCTTGCGTTTGCTGCTTAGGTAGCAACATCCGCCTAGACCAAGCCCTACGGTTTAGTACACGGGTGTCATAAAGTAGGGCTTACCTGCGTGGTTCGTTAGTGATCGCGAAGGGACAATTCAGCTAACTACGGAACGCCACCGGCGCTGACAACAGTGACGATCCCGACAATCTCCTGCCAGCTGCGCTCGGAGAATGTTCACCAAGATGCTGGCGGACCTGGGTCCGATTCCCAGCACCTCCAAGGATGCTCGAAGTTCACTTCGGACATTGTTGGAGGTGAGACCACTCCCAACACTTCACCACGCGGTTTCAGGCGCGTCACGATTCTCAGCGAGAGTTCGCCCGTCTCAAACACTCAATGACTTCTTGGTCGGACGTCTCTTCGAAGTCCTCGTACCACTGACCGACGGAGAACGAGCCCTCGGCTTCCACAAGCACTATCACCTCAGTTGCTTCATCGCGAAGTTCTAAGAGAGTCTGCGCCGACGCCATCGGGGCCGCCAGAATCACCTGAGTGGCACCCCTGGCGCGAGCTACTCGACAGGCCGCTCGAGAGGTCGCGCCGGTCGCGATTCCGTCATCGACGATCACGACGTCGCGTCCCTCCAGCGCGGTTGCCAAGCGATCGCCGCGATATCTCTCGATCCGGCGATGAAGTTCAATTCGCTCGCGCGCTTCGACCTTGGCAAACTCCTCGGCTGAGACGCGCATCGCGGCGACCACGTCATCTTCCACGACGACGACGCCGTCCTCACTTATGGCGCCCATAGCCAACTCGCGTTGGGAGGGCACGCCCAGTTTTCTCACGACGAGCACCTCCAGGGGTAGTCGCAGTTCGACAGCCACTTCGTAGGCCACGGGCACCCCGCCTCGAGGCAAACCCAACACGATTGAGTTCGAGAGATTGGACAGGGCTGCCAATCTTGCGGCCAACTGACGTCCTGCGTCCGCGCGATCTACGAATCGGTCCACGGTCACCTCCTCACGTCTTCGTCTCATCTTGAACGGAGCCGCACAGAAACTCCGGGACCGAACTCAATCGGGTGAAGCGATCTGAATACTTTCAGATCACCGTACGGCCGGCTCTGAACCGTTGAACATTGAAAAGAGCCAACCATGATCCGCTTGACGAGTGAGGACGCCGCTCAGGCGGTACGAATACACCTGCTCATCACCAGCGTCGCCCAGAACGCGCAGCGCGGCCGGTCCGACGAACCAGATGGTGTCGCCACTTTGTCGAACGAAGAGAGATTCCCACGTCCACAAAATCGTCATCGGCTGGATCAAGATTGACTCAAAAAATGCTCGCAGTTCCGCCGTGCCACAGGCAATCTCCCGGGCTTCGGAGCCAAAGAGAATGGCGTCTTCGGAGAACAGGTTCATGATCTGTCCGAGATCGCGGGCCCTCAACAGAGACACCAGTTGTTCCAGGATGCCGTACACGGCATCGCGCGCCGCTTCATCACTCACGAAAGTGGGTGTAAACCCTTCGTTACCTTAGGAACGCGAAGCCAACTTCGTCGGCCGATCTTTCGAATTCTGCGCGAGGTGAGTGGGTCTTAAAGTACTGAAGTGAACTTCCAAGAGCACTACTCCGCCGCGGAGCTTGATGTGATCGCCGCGCGAGTTGGTCGTCGTCACGGCTGGGATTTCTCACGAATGAACACCACACGAACAGCCGTACCGTGGGACTACTCGTCAGTCGTAAGAGACCATCTGCGCACAACCGACTCAGCCATTGACATCGGTACCGGTGGTGGCGAGCGGCTCCTTGAGTTGCGCGCCTACGCCCGCAGGCTCCTCGGCGTCGATCCCGACGCGGACATGATTCTTCAAGCTAGTGAACTCGCACGTCAAGAGCGCGCCGTGAACGTCGAGTTTGAAGTTGGAACCGGCGAGGGGATCGATGAGCGCTTCGATCTCGCAATGAATCGACACGCCCCGTTCGAGCCCGGGGTCGTCCACCGCCTTCTATGCCCCAGCGGGTTCTTCGTCACTCAACAGGTCGGCGAGAACAATATGACCAGCGTGAGACTCGCCTTCCAACTCGTCTCCACTCGATCCGCGCCGATCGGTCCCGAGATGTTCCTTCAAAATGGATTCAGCGTGGAGCGATTTGAAGAATACGACACTAGTTTCACTGTCCGAGACATTGACTCGCTCATCTTTTGGCTTCAAGCGCTCGACATGGCCCACTCCGACTTCAATGGCTTTGACGCCCAACGAGACGTCGACGCCATTAATCGACTGCTATTAACGTCACTCTCCTCCGAGGGTGTCGTGACCAATGAACATCGCTACCTCATGGTCGCCGTCAAGAAGTAATTTTCCGAAGACCCTCCAAGGTCAAGCAACATAATCCAGACGTTCTGGTACCGGTTCGGCCATCTGTTGGAACTCAGAAGCAGATCGAGAACAGCCATCCAAGCGAGACGGTTTGGCTAGGGTCATGGCCATGTCTTCTCGACTTGATCGGTCATGGTCGATACTCGCGAGTCACCAAACGTTTGAAGCCGATCGATGTGTCGACATATTTTCTCGGCCCAATGGCACGTTCGGTTTCGAAGAGTTCCGCCGGGACCCCGAGGACATGGGCGCCTGGACCCCCATCGGTTACTTTTCGGGACACGAATACCCGACCGAGGCGGACGCCCTCGGGGCTGCTTATCGGATCGTCCAGTGGCTCGGCCCGCTCTTGGACCGCAGACTCGGCGATTGACAACGTGGTCTAGGGCGCTGTTATAGCGAGCGCGGTCACGAAATCTTGGGGGGCCTCGACCGTGACAATGAAACGTCGATTGCCTCGCAGCCGTATCTCGAGCGCGTTCCCGCGTCGAGTGACCAATGCCGCTCGGTGAAGAAACTTCAAACTGCCCCGATAGCCCCAGCCACCCATCTGCATGAACGAGAAATTTTGAGCGGATGCCGAGAGCAGTTTGTCGGGCCCGAAGATCTGGCGCACCACGCCACCTGGACCGTAGACGATCTCGAGCGCTCGACCATCGCGCGTCTCCACGACCCGTACCACGATACGAACAAACATGAGAAGGGCGAAGACGAGAGCAACCAGCACGATCATCTCCACGATGATGCCTGTCACGGGCAAGGAGTGTGAGCCGTTGGAACTGGCCACCGCAATCGAGGCGCCCACGAACACCACCAGCACCGCCGCGATCGCGAGCACCAGACCGCTTGTTCGCAGCCGCTGCTCAATCACGATGATCTTCTCGTTCACATCAGAACTCTACGTTGCTAGCTTGATCGCGTCGCTGTCTTTAAGGACCGTCTAGAACATTGCACAGATTTGAACGACGCATTCAAAGCGTCGCGTTCGGCCCTGGTACACGGTCGTACGAACTACGTAGCAACTGTCCAGCCGAGCCCTGTGACGAGCTACGCCGCGGTCAACTTCTCCCTCGTCAGTCCAAAGGACCGCAGGAAGTTTCGAACCCTCACCACCTGATCTTCGCTCAGGTCACGATTTCGGTTCGAGCCAAATGAGACAGTCTCGCCTTCGATGGTCACGGCCCAATTACCCCGGTGCGTCTCGTGAACCTCACCAAAGCGGGCCAGCAACGAACAGACGTCGTGCCACTGAATGTTGTGATTCAGTGGGTGACAAAATAACTTCTGAGCGGTAACTCGGTGATGATGGTCCAACTTGATCGACATTCTCAACCCCCCGGCAGGCTCTGAGTTCTTTGGCCTCATGAGCACTATCCACCTTTTAGGTGGGGCTGTCAAGGAGTGCGACGAGCTCCACGTGCTCGGTCATCGGGAAGAGGTCAAACACTCGCAGCAGATTCAAGGAAAATCCGCTTCCTAAGAATATTTTAAGGTCGCGAGCAAACGTCGCCGCGTCACACGACACGTAGATCACACGTCGTGGTGCGCGACGAACCAGAGCAGCGACAACGCCCTTCGCGAGTCCCTGGCGAGGCGGGTCGATGACCACGATGGACCCTGCACGAACCGTGTCGTTGACGGAACGCGGCGTGACAGACCATTCGCGAACCTTCATCTGCTTGAGACCCGTAGCGTTGGTGCGCGCGTCTCGCACCGCGAACGGCGACGATTCCACAGCCGTCACTCGGCCGTGGGCACCCACTCGCTTCGCGAGAGGTACGCCAAAGAGACCCACGCCACTGAAGAGGTCGACCACGTCGTCACCGTCGCCCACGTCCGCCATTTCAAGCACCGCGTCCAGCAGCACGGTTGGTGCGTCGCGGTGAGACTGCCAAAACGACAACGGGCTCACCGAATACACGATGTCGTTGACCGCAACGCGTGAATGAATTGATGGATCGAGCGGGGCGCCAGTGAGTGAACGAAGTTCGACGGTGGTGCCGCGCTCGGACTCTCGGCGGGCCACCGCAAATGGCTCGCCGTCACCGATGGCCCGCAGTTCAACTTCACTGACGCCGTGCCACGAGCGTCCAAATGCCGGCTCGAAGACTTCATCGGCGATCCAACATTTGTCGATGGCGATGAGCTGATGCGATCGCGCGGCTCGAAGGCACAAGCGCCCCGCGTCATCAACCCCACAGCGCAACCTGGTCCTTGATCCCTTGAACGGCCGAGCCGTCTCGGTTACCTGCACCACGACCTCGAGCCCGGCAATCCTTCGCAAATGCTCCGCCACCAGTGAGGCTTTCCAGGAGCGTTGGGCGTCAGGTGACGCGTGTTGAAGGTCACAGCCGCCGCAACCTCCGGGGTGAGCGTAGGGACACGGCGCCACCACTCGCTCGGGACTCGCCTCGAGCACCTGCACCGCTTCGCCACGGTAGAAGTTCGAGGTGGTTTCGCTCACCTCAACCCGCACGAGTTCGCCGGGTAACGAGTGGCGCACGAAGATCACCCGTCCGTCGTCGGCGCGGCCCACGCCGCCGCCGGTGGCCGGACGCTCGATTCGCACCGTCATCGTCTCAAGGGCCGAGCCTTCGTTCATCGAACTCATCTAATTAATGCGGCTTAAGAACAAGTCGACGAGTACCTGGGCGCGACCACGCGCCGCAGGCGTTTCACGAGCCGTCTGTTCTAGCAGTGCGTCCAGGTCAAGTCCGAGCTCTCGCGTCTCTTCCTCATCAGCGGCGAGCCACTCTTTCAACTGTGCTTCGTCGATCTCGGGATGAAACTGGACGCCGACATTCTGACCGATGGCAAAGGCCTGGACCGCGCGCGGTGAGGTGGCCCATAGTTCGGCCGAGTCAGGCAACGTGCAGTGATCAGAGTGAAACTCGAACCAGGGGCCCCGCGGCAGTTCGATCCCTGACACGACGTCAACTTCGAACCATCCAATCTCTCCGTCGGTGGCTCGCGTGACTTCTCCGCCGTAGTAGCGACACAACGCCTGGGCCCCGAAACAGACGCCGAGTATCGGCAGACCCCGTCGATCGGACTCGCCGATCAGTGCCAACTCTCGGCCAAACCACGCGGCTTCGACCTCGTGGTCGTAGACCGCGAACTTCGACCCCAGAATGACCAACACGTCGTAACCGTCCAGTGAAGGCGTCGCAGTGGTCTCGTCCATCATCTCCAAGTCGAGGTCGTAGCCACGAGCCGAAAACGCCTCACCGACGAGTCCAGGACTGTCTTCTAAGTGGTGACGGAGTACCAGCGCGCGTGACATCGTGCCCTCGACTCTAGTAAGGGCGACAACGCGCCTTCCTTACGTGCTCGGCAACGACCAGCCGATGGATTCCGCGATCTCCTTGCACGTCGGACAGAGCGGATACTTCTGAGGATCGCGGCCCGGTACCCAGAGCTTGCCGCAGAGCGCTCGCACGGGCGTGGCGTTGACCATGCCCTCGACCACCGAATTGCCCAACGCCACGAACTCGCCGTCCTTCGGGGTGTAGCCCTCGAGCACTAAATGCTTGAATCGCTCGTGATCGCCCTCATTAAGTTGCGTCGTCGGGCGAACTTTGACTTCGACTTCGGGCTGGATGCTCACGCGAACAATTTAGCGAGAGGCCGTAGTGTCTATCTACCATGAAGCGTCGACGCCGAGCACTCCCCGCCACGCGCTCGCTGGGGCGCGTCGCCTCACACTTCACCCGCGAGGGCACTCCAAAGAGTGCCTATCGAACCGAACGCGAAGCCCAGAGCGCGGCGCAACTGGCCTGGACGTTGAGCGGCGCCGAGCTCAACGCCTATCGCTGCGACTACTGCCATCAGTGGCACGTCGGCAAGCGCTTTCGCGACGATTAGCGAAGGAATTGAAAAACGGGCAATATGGTGGGACTCGAAACGAAAGGTTCCCCATGGCGGTGCAGGCGTATATCTTGATTCAATCGGAGATTGGTTCGAGCGAAAAGGTGGTGCTCGCCACGCGTGCCGTGCCCGGAGTGCTGGAGTCCTTTGAAGTCACGGGTCCCTACGACGTGATCGTTCGCTGCGAAGCGGCGAGCGTCGACGATCTGGGCAAATTCATCGTGGGGGCAATTCAAAAGGTCCCGGGGATCACGCGAACGTTGACCTGCCCGGTAGTAAATATCTAGCCGAAGGCGCCCGCGGCGCGTAACGTCGCCTGCCGATCTTCGCCTATTCCCCAGCCCGCGAGACCCTCGCGGGTCCCCGAGCCCGCACGCCGGGGCGGAGAACCAATATTCGCCGGCGTCTTGGAGAATCGCGGCGCCGGTGTCGGCTGCACCGCTCCCTCACTGGTGAACACGTGACGAGCGGCGTTGTAGGGGTGGCGCGCCGCTTCCGAAGGCGACAGCACGGGCGTCACGCACGCGTCCTTGTCACCAAAGATCTCGACCCACTCGTCACGGGTTTTCGTTTGAAAGATGGCCGTGAATCTATCTTTCATGCTCGGCCACGTGGAACGGTCCATCTGCGCCGGCAACACCTCAATGTCGAGACCTAATCCGCGAACGAGTTCGCCGTAGAACTTGGCTTCGAGGGCGCCGACCGCGACGAAGCGTTGATCCTTGGTCTCGTAGACCTCGTAGAAGTGCGCCCCCGTATCGAGCAGATTGACGCCCCGCTCTTCGATCCAGTAGCCGGAGTTCAAAAATCCGTGCGTCATCGCCATCATCGACGCCGATCCGTCCACCATCGCGGCGTCGACGACCTGGCCCACGCCGGTACGTTGCGCGGAGAAGACCGCCGCCATCACGCCGTACACCAAGAACAGAGCCCCGCCCCCAAAGTCGCCCACGAGATTGAGTGGCGGCACCGGTCGCTCGCCGACACGACCGAGAGGCCACAGCGCGCCCGAGATCGCGACGTAGTTGATGTCGTGCCCCGCGCGCGTCGCCAAGGGTCCCTCTTGGCCGTAGCCGGTCATTCGTCCGTACACCAGCCGCTGGTTTCGCTGGAGAACCTCTTTGGGTCCCAGTCCCAGACGTTCCGTGACCCCCGGACGAAAGCCCTCAATCAGCACGTCGGCCTGCTCACAGAGCTCTAAAACGAGGTCCCTTCCGGCGGCGTTCTTCAGATCAAGCGCCACTGACGGCCGCGAGCGGTTCAAGACGTCAAAGGTGGGCGTGATGTCGGCGTCGGGGTCCCCGCGCTCGAGGCGTAATACGTCAGCTCCTAGATCAGCGAGCAGCATGCAGGCGTAGGGACCTGGTCCGATGCCGGCGAGCTCGAGCACCTTCAGCCCCGCTAATGGTCCACTCACAGAGTCAGTGTAGATTGCGCGACTACGCGCGAACGACTAGTCCCACCACAGGTCGTGACCGAGCACGCCTCGCGCAATGAGGCCGAGTTGGATCTGGCTCGTTCCTTCAACAATCGTGAGTTGACGGGCGTCTCGGTAGAACTGTTCGACCGGGTGATCTTCCATATAACCCGCGGCACCGAGCAGCTGCACGGCGAGCCCTGACGCCTTGACCGCCGCTTCCGTGGCGTAGTACTTGGCCATCGAGAGCATGGGCACGTCTTCTTTCTTGTACTTGCCTTGATCCGAGAGCCACGCCGCTCGGTACGTCAAGAGACGGGCCGCTTCAATCTCCGTGGCGCACTTGGCGATCTCCCACTGAATACCTTGAAATTCGGCGATCGTCTTGCCGAAGGCCTGGCGTTGCTTCACGTACTCGGTCGCGTACATCAACGCACCCTCGGCCAAACCGATGCCGCGCGCCGCCACGATCGGCCTCATTGCGTTGAGCGACTCCATCACCAGCGCGAAGCCCCCACCAATCACCTGCTGCGGGCCGACGCGCACGTTGTCAAAGACGATTTCGGTGGTGTCGATGCCCTTGACGCCCATCTTCTTGTCGACCCGAGGCCGCGACACCCCGGGCGTGTCGGCCTCGACGATGAAGCTACAGATAGTTCGGTGATCACGAAGCGGGGGGTCGCCAAGTTTGGCGAAGACCACGAACCAGTCGGCCTGCATCCCTCCCGAGATCCAGCACTTGGTGCCATTGAGCACGTAGCCGCCCTTTACCTCAGGGTCCTCCCTCGCCCGGGTCTGCATTCCCGCCACGTCCGATCCGGCGCCCGCTTCCGAGAGACAAAAGGCCGCGCGCTGTGAGCCGTTGGCGATACCGGGCAAGTAGCGCTGTTTTTGTTCGTCGGTGCCCGCGATCAAGATCGGGCCGGTAGGAAGGCGCGTCAACAACAACATGAGGCCGAGCACGTTGGAGTACTTCGTCACCTCTTCGATGGCGAGGGTGAGGCCCATGATGCCCGCGCCCGAACCGCCGTACTCTTGGGGAATGCAGAGCCCGAGCAAGTCGGCCCGCTTGAACTCATCAAAGAGGTCCTGGGGATAGACGCTCGTCGCGTCGATCTCACGGGCCCGCGGCTTGATCTTGTCCTGGGCGAGACGGCGCACACTTCGCTGAAGATCCAAGAGTTCATCGGCAATTTCAAAGTCCATATCCAGCAAGTTAGTCCCTGACACTGAGCGGAAATATCTCGTGAGTTCACCTTTTTGTCACGTAACGTTCACTTTTCGTTCACTTTCACGCTACCCTGGGGACATGTTGCATTCCGGACTTTGGGCCGCTCACCCATTGACCGCGGGCTCTCCCAACATCGAGGGTTGGACCCAGGTCGCGGAGTTGATGACCGCGTTCGTGCTGTCGATGATCATCGGGGTCGAGCGTGAGATGAAGCAAAAGAGTGCGGGGCTTCGCACCCACACCTTGGTTGGCGTGGGCGCCGCGCTCTTCATGTTGATCTCCAAGTACGGCTTCAACGACATCCTCGACCCCGGGCGAATCGTGCTCGATCCCTCACGGGTCGCGGCCCAAATCGTCTCGGGCGTCGGTTTTCTTGGAGCGGGACTCATCTTCGTTCGCCGAGACTCCGTGCGAGGGCTCACGACCGCCGCTGCGGTGTGGGTTACGGCCGCGATCGGTGCCGCCTGCGGGGCGGGGCTGCCCATCTTGGCCGTCGCCGCGACCTTCATCTACCTGATCGTCGCCACGGTTTTTCCCACTCTCGCTCGCCAGCTTCCCCATTCGTCCTCCGTCATTTCGGTCATTCGAGTGCACTATCCCGATGGAAAGGGAGTACTGCGCGAAGTCCTCGCTCTGGCGACGGCACGGGGATTCGCCCTCTCGGAGATCTCGACCGAGGCCATTGGCTATCAGCGCGCGCCGGAAGTAGAGAGAGGTCAGACCAGTGACGAGAGTCCCATGGTCAGTGTCACGATGCACGTTCGAGGCCAGGCCCTCGTCAACGATCTGGTGGCGGCGCTCACCGAACTGCCGGGCGTCGACGCGGTGCTCGCCGACGACGCGAACTTCGACGCCGAATAACGATCTCGACCATTCATCGAGCCACCGCACTCATCTCTCACGACGTGAGAGCGTCGATGACCCGGCGTTACTTCGGTACCGCTGCTTCGGAGGCGACGGTTTCCTTGCGGGTGGCAATCAAGACGTCGCGCGAAACGATGCTCGGCCGAACGTGGGTACCCAAATCAATTTCGGACGCTTTGTCGCTTCGCACGTCCACCCGAACCGGAATCTCACCAACCTGCACGACGAGACGGGTCATCGCGCCGAGGAAGCTCTTGCGAGTAACGAAACCTTGGCCCTCGGGATCAACCTCGATGGCGATATCCTCGGGTCGAAGCAGCGCGTCAACCGCACCGCTCAGATCGCTCCCCTCGCCACTTCGTACCGGACAGCGCTGCCCAAAGACGACCACCTCGTGATTTGACGCGTCTACCGGCACTCGACTCGAGATCCCGACGAACTGCGCCACGAACGCGGTGGCCGGGCGCGAGTACAACTCCGAGGGCGAAGCGACCTGTTCAATGTGACCCTTTGACATCACGCAGACCCGGTCGGCCATGGACAGCACCTCTTCTTGGTCGTGCGTCACGAAGACGGTCGTGATAGCGAGGCGCTGTTGTAGCGAACGGATCTGGTCGCGCAGTTCGGCACGAACAATAGCGTCCAGGGCCGACAACGGTTCGTCGAGCAACAGCACGCGGGGTTCGATCGCGAGTGCCCGCGCCAGCGCAATGCGCTGTTGTTGACCTCCGGACATCTGATGTGGGTACTTGTTCCCTTGATCACTCAAGCCCACCATCTCCAAGAGCTCGCCGGCCTTCTTGCGGCGCACCGATGACGACTGCTTGCGCATGCGCAGACCGAACGCGACATTATTAAGGGCGTTCATGTTCGGGAAGAGCGAGTAGCTCTGAAAGACCATTCCCATGTCGCGCTTACGAGCACTGACGTCAGAGAGATCGACCCCGTCGACCACGACCCGACCACTGTCGAGAAGTTCGAAACCCGCGAGTACGCGCAGGGCCGTCGTTTTGCCGCATCCGGAAGGTCCAAGCAAGGCCATGAACTCGCCGGGTTCAATCTTGAGCGATAGGCCGTCGAGGGCGCGCACCTTGCCGAACGTGCGCACCAAATTCTCGAGACTGACCGCGGCTCCTACGTTGGTCGGCGGCGACCCCATCGAGTTCGTCATTATCGTCTCTTTCATTTGAGTCATTATCCGAGCATCCTTCTACGTGTGCGACGAGACTGAGAACGGTCGAGCGACACCACCGCCACTAGGAGGATCCAGGTTCCCACGAGCCCCAACATCGAGGCCGCAACTTGAATGTTGCCGTCGGACGAAATTGAGAACTGAACAATCCACACCGGGATGGTCTGCCACAGATCGAGGCTCGCCATGGTGTATTCACCAAAGACCAGTGCCAGGGTGAGTACCGTCGCGGACAGCAGCGCCGGGCGGATGTTGGGCAGTACGACTCGCCACATCGTCTTGAGCCAGTTCCCACCGAGCGATCGAGAGGCCTCGGTCAGCGTCTTTAGGTCAATGGCGCCCAGGCCGGCGTCGAGCGATCGATAGACGAAGGGCATGGCGAGAATGACGTACATGAAGCTCAGCAGGTACGGCGACGACTTCGCCCACAGGGGATATGCGCCCAACACTCCGACGATCAGCACGATGGGCGGAATGACGATCGGCAACACCGTGACGACGTCGAGGACTCGACGTAGTTGGGGCAGCCGGACGTGAACGTAGATGGCAGTGGGGACCATGAGGAGTGTGGAGACCACCATCGTCGCCACCGCGATCTTGAGAGATAAGGTCAGCGCCGCACTAAATCCGGGCGCAGAGGGAAGCTTGTCATAGGCTTGGAGTGAGAAGTGACCCGCCGAGTTCTGCAACGAGAACTTTATTCCGGCGTAGAGAGGTATTAAGAAGTAAGCGCCGGCGAGCACGAGAACCACCAGGCGCCAGATTCGAAAGTGTCGTCGACGCTTTGTTGATCCCGATGAGAACGCCGGGACTGGCTCGTTCTGAATCTCCGAAACTTCGAAGACGGATCCGGCACTTAACGGAGCCATTTTGACGCCCGCTTTCGAACGAGACTATAGAAAATCATCGTGATCGAGAGGATGACGAGCATGCCCAGAGCGATCGCGTAGCCCACGTGGGTTTGACCCGCGATGACGTTGCCGTTCAAGAAGTTACCGATTTGAATTGGTGAGAGCGCGATGACACCGAGAGTCAGCGACTCGGCGGTGGCGTACGCCGCGAAGGCGCTACCAAAGAGCAGCAACATGCCACCGAGAATCGACGGCATCAAGACGGGTATCCCCACGTAACGCCAGTAACTCCAACTCGAAGCGCCCATATTCTCCGCCGCTTCGCGCCAGGACTGGCGTAGGCCTCCGAGTGCCGGTGTGACCACGAGCACCATGAGCGGAAGTTGAAAGTACATGTACACAAACAGCACACCAGAAAAGGTGTAGAGATTGAATCCAAAGTTGGCCAAGCTGATGCCAATGTCGCGCAGCCAATAGGTGAGGATGCCGGTCGACCCGAGGGTCGCGATGAACATGAAAGTCAGATTGATACCGCCAAAGTTGGCGAGCACACCCGCGCCAGTTGAGGTCAGTCGACGAAGAATATTGCTGTTCGAGGTCTGAATCGCATAGGCGAGAAAAACGCCGAGTATTCCGGGAATAATTGCGGACAACAGTCCCAATTTGATGCTGTTCTCAAACCCGACGAGGAAGATTCCGTGGGTGACCAAGTGAATATTGCTCCACGTCCATCCTCCCTTGTTCGCATGAAAGGCGTAGTACACCACGGCCAGCGATGGGACGCCGAGCCCCAAGAAGGTGTAAATGATAAAGGGGGCAATCGCGAGCGCGGGCTCAGCTTTTCGGAGAACTCTTCGAGGCAGCGAACTCGTGTGGCCGGTCGTTGTTTCGGACCCCGGCACCGAAGTACCGGGGTCCGAAACAGCTACCTCACTATTTGACATGAGTCAAATCAGTCCGTGCTAACTACTAACCGCCCATCTGGGTCGCCCAGGTGGTGTTTACGGCAGTCGCCGCAGCAGTGATCTGCGCGGTCGTTGGGAACAGCGGCGTCTCGCCCTTAGGCAGCGAGGGCAACTTCGCGACTAATCCCTTGTTCGCCGTACCGTGCGCTTGCATGTACGCCAGTTCTGCGGGACGAGCCCCACCGGCGAGCCAGAGGTTCTGACCGGTCACCGAGTACAGGTACTCCTCCCAGAGGCGTGCCGCCGCGGGGTCTGGAGCCGACGCGTTGATGCCTTGTGAGTAGTACTCACCCAGCAACGCGTCAGAGGGAACCACAACCGTCCATCCCGGCACGTTGATGCCACCGTTCGCCTGGAGGTAGTCCCACCAGATGATGATGTTCGTCGTGCCACTGGTTGCCGTGGTCGCGTCCGCGATGGTGTTCACGAAGGCGCCATTCTTGTTGAGTGTCGAAAAGAACGTCACGCCGGGCGCCACGTTGTTCAACGAACCACCGTTGGCCACCGAGGCGGCCTCAACTGCGGCCAACGCGGAGTTGGACGTCAGTGGGCTGTTGTTCAGTCCGATCTTGTAACCAGCCGCGCCAGTTTCAGTCAACATGGCCTTAAACGACGTGGGACACGTGGTGACGGTCTTGGTGTCACAACCAATGGCGACGTAGCCGCCGTAGTCGTCAAACCAGTAGCCGCCCGCTTGCTTCAGTCCTGCGGGAATCTCGCTCCAGGTCTGCACCTTGTACGGGGCGAGCAATCCTGAGGTCTTAGCCGTGACCGCGTAGCTCGTGCCAACGTCGATGACGTCGGGATCGCTAGAGCGTCCCTTGTCCGACGTAATGGCCTGAATCTCTTCGGCGCTGGAACCTTCGGGGTTCTCGGAAGTGATCTTGATGCCGTACTTCTTCGTGAAGCCCTTGAGGATGTTGCCGTAGTTGGCACAGTTATTCGGCAACGCGACAACGTTCAGCTTCCCCTCTTTTTTAGCGGCAGTAACGAGAGCGGTCATCGAAGTTGAACCACTCGCGGTGAGATGTGTCACCTTTGACCAGTTCACCGTCGCTCCGTTGGCGGCAACCGAGCTCGCCGAGACGCCTATGGCCACCAAACTGGCCACCGTCGCTCCGGCAAGCAGTGCCGATTTTAACTTTCTTAGTGCCATGCGTACCCCTCCCCAGGGTCTTGAAGCCGCCACATTGGCCGCTGGGCGAAACACTATCGGCTCGAGCGCACACCGTGCAATCGGCCAGGGGGGCATCTCGAATGCAAGCCACAAGTCGTTTTCGTTGAGATTTCAGGCATTCGTTCAGAACTTTCCTCTCCTCGTCACTGCTCGTTTTCGCCGACGTGGCACAAAGTTCATCGTTACAAGTATCAGTTCTCATCGGTGACCGTGTCGATGAGTACTCATCCGCAGGTAGCGCCACGGCCGCGAAGGAACACGCTGGACCACCATTGAGGCCGTCGCGTGCTCACACTGAGCCAAGCCCGTACGACCCTGTGCCAACATTGCTCCATGACGACCTTTCAGCGCGATCAAGAGGTGCGCGCGATGTCGACAACCAGGTACGACGTCTTGGTCATTGGCGCGGGGATGACTGGCGCGGGCGTCGCGCTCGACGCCGCGTCTCGAGGTCTGCAAGTGGCGCTCATTGATCGCGGCGACCTCGCCTCGGGTACGAGTTCAAAGTCTTCCAAAATGGTTCACGGCGGCCTTCGATACCTCCAACAACGCGAGTTCCGGCTCGTCTATGAGAATCTTCGAGAACGCCAACGACTTTTGCGAAACGCGCCGTATCTCGTTCAACCGCTGCCATTTCTCATACCGCTCTTTGGCTCGAACGGCGTCGCGTCCAGGGCCGTCGTCAAGGGCTACGCGACGGCGTTACGCATATACGACCTCAGCGGTGGCTGGCGCATTGGCCACCGGTACCGGAGGATCAGCCGCGAAGAGACCCTCTCGCATCTACCCACGCTCCGAACGGACCGGCTCGTGGCCGGATTTCTCTACTACGACGCTCGCGGAGACGACGCTCGGGTTGCGTTGACCCTCGCTAAGACGGCAGCACTCACCTATCGGGCCAACGTAGCGAACTACGTGCGTGCGATGAAGGTCATCAAGGGATCGAAGGGTTTGATTGAGGGCGTCGTGTGCCGTGATGAACTCACCCAAGAGGAGTTCACCGTAGCCACGAAGTCCGTGGTCAACGCGACGGGCGTATGGGCCGACGACATTTTCACCATGACCGAACACGAGACCTCTCAGCGCATCACGCCCGCCAAAGGAGTGCACTTCAGCGTCGCGCGCGAGCGTCTGCCGGCCGACGTGGCAACGGTACTGAACGTTCCAAACGACCGTCGCAGCATCTTTATTGTTCCGTTTGATGACGCGCCCTACACTTTCGTCGGCACCACCGACACCGCCTATCAGGGCTCGCTTGATGAACCACAGTGCTCACCGGAAGACATCTCGTATCTGCTTGACGCCGTCAACGCCGCCACGTCTTCAGGTCTTGAAGCCTCGGACATCACCGGCGTGTGGGCCGGTCTTCGTCCACTGTTGGCGCCCACCAAAGGTAAGTCGCTGAGCGAGCGCACCGCCGACCTCTCTCGTCGACACCGCGTGAGCGATACGGGCGACGGCGCGGTTCACGTCACGGGCGGCAAGTGGACCACCTATCGACAGATGGCTGAGGACGCCGTGAACGCGCTCAAGCCCTACTTCCCCGGCCTCGCCAAAGTTCGCACCAAGAGTTTGGCGCTGTACGGCGTGAACGCGTGGCGCCCCACGGGTGAACTTGAAATTCATCTCTATCACCGCTTTGGTGCCGACGCCCCAGCGCTTGTCGAGAGCATCCACCACGATGCGCGACTGGGCGAGACCCTGATTGTGGGCCAGCCCTACGTCGGCGCGGAGTTCGTCTTCAGCGCGCACGAAGAGATGGTTACGTCCCTTACTGACCTACTGACTCGACGGACGCGAGCGCACCTTCATGATGCTCGCGCCACGCTCGCGGGGGCCGCGAAGATTGCGCGCCTGGTGGCGCCGATCCTGCACTGGGACGAAGACCAGATCACGGGTCAGATCAACGACTACCGCGCAGTGGTTGAACGTGAATTCTCGGCCGCCGGACTCGTGTTGTAGGAGTGCGTTGACCGAGCCCACGATGCCCAATCACTACCCCGAGGGCGCCCTTGAGGAGCCACCTCCCCCGTCGGCTCGAGAGCTCCTCGAGGAGCTCTCGAATGCCGGTGTCTCGTACTCCGTCGACACAACCGACCGAGCCGAACACGCCCGCGATTGGTGGCCACTGTCAATACCCGACGTCGCGCGAGGTCACGTCGCGAACTGGCCGGGCGTCGTCGTACATGCTCACTCGACGCTCGACGTCAGCTCGACCCTGCGCATTGCGAAACAGCTACACGTCGCCGTCACTGCACAAGGTGGACGCTCCGGCGTCGTTGGCGGCGCCGTGCCCTCGTCGGGGGCCATCGCCCTCGATCTCACCGGTCTCAATGAAGTCATCGCCCTGGACGCTCTCTCGTGCACGGTGCGCGTGCAGGCCGGCGTGTTCGGTCCAGATCTGGAACAGTTCGTGCGAAAGATGGGTTTCACTGTGGGACATTTCCCTCAGTCCTTCGACCTCGCCACGGTCGGCGGGTGGATCGCGTGCCGCGGCGCCGGTCAGTTCTCAAATCGATACGGCAAGATCGAGGACATGGTGCGCGCGCTCACGGTCGTGCTGGCCAGCGGACAGGTCATCACACTGGGCGGCCGTGGTCCGCGCCAAGCCATCGGACCAGATCTCTTGCAACTCTTCATCGGCTCAGAGGGCACACTCGGCGTCATCACCGAGGCGACACTGCTGGTGCATCCCCTGCCCCCGCGCGAGCAGCGTGGCGCGTTTCTCTTCGCGGAGTTTGAGGAAGGTATGGCGGCGTGTCGGCGAATCATCCAGCGTGACGCGCGTCCCGCGGTGCTTCGTCTCTACGACGAAACCGAATCCCAACGCCACTTTGACGTGAAGGGCTGCGCGCTGATCGTGCTCGACGAGGGCGACGCCCACTTCGTCGAGGCGACATTTCAGGTCGTCATCGCCGAGTGCGTTCACGCAACGTCACTGGATGCGTCGTACGTCGAGCGCTGGCTCGAACATCGAAACGATGTCGGTGCACTCGCGCCGCTCTGGGAACGCGGACTGGTTGTGGACACCATCGAGGTCGCCGGTGCGTGGGCGATTCTCGACTCCCTTCGACTCCGGGTATGCGAGGCGCTGCGAGCCCGTGAGGGCATGATGTCGGTGTCGGTGCATCAGTCGCACGCCTATCTCGACGGGGCGTGCCTCTACTTCACCTTCGTCGGCCAACCGACCGGCGACGCCACCACCTTTTATCGCGGCTCGTGGGACGCCGCCATCGACGAAGTGATGCTCGTCGGCGGCGCCATCAGCCATCACCACGGGATCGGGCGCAATCGAGCACGATTCGTCGCCAACGCGCTGGGCGATGCGTATTCCGTGCTCGAAGGGGTCAAGTCGCAACTTGATCCAACCAACATCTTGAATCCCGGCGTCTTAGGTCTCGGGGGAGATCCCTGGTGAGGGCGCTCGCGATCGACGTGGGTTCGTCGTCGGTGCGAACGGCCGTTGTCGACGATCATGGAGTGGTCAGCCACGTCAAGCAGCACCGCCTCACGGTGCGCTCGCCACATCCCGGCGAGGTTGAACTGGATCCCCGTGAGATCGCCAGCCTGTCGATCGAACTAGCCACGCGCACCCTCAATGAGGGCGGCGCCTGTGACGTCGTGGGTATCACCAATCAACGCGCCACCACCATCGTCTTTGACCCCGTTACCGGCGAGGCCGTTGGACCGGCGCTGAGTTGGCAGGATCTTCGCACGGTACTCGACTGTCTCGTCTTGCAAGGCGAGGGACTACGTCTCGCGCCCAATCAGTCCGCTACCAAAATCCGCTGGCTCGTCAATCAATCGGGTCGATCGACGAGAGAGCTGCGATTCGCGACCATCGAGACCTGGATCGCCTGGCACCTCAGTGAAGGTGCCACCTTCGCCACCGATCTATCGAACGCCAGTGTGAACGGACTGGTGAATCTCGCCATGGACGGTTGGGACGAGCGCGTGCTCAGCGCGCTGGAGCTAGATAGCGTGATGCTGCCTCGTCTCGTCGACACCATGGGTTCCTTCGGCGTGGCCAGCGCATTGACGGGCGCTCCCCCGATCCTTGCGATGGTGGGAGATCAACCGGCCTCGCTCTTTGGTCAGTCCTGTGTTCGCCGTGGCGCCAAGATCACCTTTGGCACCGGCGCCATGCTCGACATGGTCCAGGGCGACGAAGCGCCCCGCTCGTTCAGTCGACTCGCGTCGGGCTGCTATCCGACCGTCGTTCGTAGTCGCGACGCCCACACGACCTGGGGCCTCGAAGGCATCATTTTGAGCGCCGGTGCGTGCGTGGAGTGGTTGCTCGATCTCGGTCTGATCAGCACCCCGAGTGAGAGCGAGCACCTAGCGAACTCGGTCCCCTCGACTGACGGCGTCTCGTTCGTGCCCGCGCTTTCCGGTCTCGGTACGCCACAGTGGGACTTTGGCGCGCGCGGCGCGTTCTTTGGACTGACCCGCGGTTCGAGTCGAGCTCATCTTGTTCGCGCAGTCCTCGAAGGTATCGCTCAGCGCGGCGCTGATCTGCTCGACGCGGCCGAACAAGAGATCGGCGCGACCTTGAGCGAGTTGCGCGTCGATGGGGGCATGAGCGCCAATCGATTTTTCGTCCAGCGACTCGCTGACTTTTCGGGCCACCCGGCGGCGGTCTCGTCCGAGCGCGAAGCCACGACGCGAGGCGCGGGGCTGATGGCGTTGGTCAGCGCCGGAACTCTCACCCTGGACGACGTTGAGCAGCTCTGGTCACCGGCCTACGTCGCGACGCCATCTCTGAGCGAGGACGAACGTCACTCGTCTCGCGATCAGTGGCTCACTACCGTCAAGCGCGTGGAGCGCACGATCCCCGAGCTCTCGGCCGTCTCGTTTTAAGACAACCACGGCGCGCTCGCAATGGCGTCGTCCAACGTGGTGGGTGACTCCAGTACGTGCCTCGCGAGCGCCAAGTGTCGTGGGTGACTGAGCGACAGCGCGCCTGAGACCAAGCCGTCGCGAGAATAGAGCGCCAGCCAACGGCCCTCGTCGAGTCCGCCCGAAACGATGACGACGTCGTCACTCGCGTGAGGGTGACCGATCATTTGAATCTTCTGGCCGTACTGATCGGACCAGAAGTACGGCACCATGACATGGGACGCGCGCTCGCCACTCATCCAAAAGTGCGCGAGCTCGCCGGCGTGCTCGGTCGCATTCTGCCAGTGCTCGACGCGCACCGGTTCCTCGCCGATCGCGCTGCGAAGGACAAAGCGTGCGACGTCGCCGATCGCCGCCACTCGCGGTGCGGCTTGGAGATCGCGATCGACCACCACGCCCTCGTCGAGGGTGAGGCCCGAGTTGGCGAGCCACTCAAGATCAAGCGACGATCCGACCGCCGCGAGGACCGCGCCCGCCTTCAGGTGGGTCCCGTCCTCAAAGTCCAGGACAAAGCCGTGGTCGTTCTTGGTCACGTTGTTCAAGCGCTGGCTGGTGCGTAGTTCCACGTCGGCGTTCGCGGCGAGGGGCGAGAGCCACGTGGACGCCTCTTCACCAACCGCGGCGATCAATGGCCGCTCTGCCGCCTCGAGTACGACGGGCACCAACCCGCGAGCCTTCATCGACGTCGCGACCTCGGCGCCCACGAAGCCGCCGCCGATGACCGCCGCCACGCTCTCAGGCGCGAGCGACGCGAGCACACCGTCGAGGTGCACGAGGTCATCTCGAGAGCGCAGCGTATCGAGCGCCCCCGACGAGGCGAACGAAAGGTGACGGGCCCTCGAACCGGTGGCGAGCACCACGTGCGTGCCCACCAGTAACGAATCGTCCGCGAGACGTACCGACGTCGCCTCCACGTCAAGTTGGGTGGCGCGCACCCCTAGACGCAGCGTCGCGCCCGATTCCGCCAGTTGCTGGGGCGACGCCAAGGTCGCCTTGTCCACTTCCCATTTGCCCGAGAGCACTTGTTTCGAGAGCGGCGGCCGGTCGTAGGGGGCGTGATGCTCGTCGCCAACCAACGTCAGCGCGCCGTCGTATCCCTCCGCGCGAAGTAACTCGATGAAACGCCAACCCGCCAGACCGGCACCGACCACGATGACGTGGTCGCTGGAGCGAAGTGGACTCACGTACCAAATGCCGCGAGCCACTGCTCGGGGCTTCGTGGCGCAAGGACGTAGTTTCGCTCGCGCACCATTCCCATCGATAGTGACGGCTCGGGCGAGTAGAGGTGTCCGGGATAGAGCACCGTATCGTCATCGATGTCGGCCAGTCGTTCGCTCAAGGAGCGGTACATCTCGTGCGCGTCGCCACCGGGAAAGTCGGTGCGCCCGCAGCCGTCGATGAACAGCGTGTCGCCGCTCAGGAGTCGACCCTGAACGAGCACGCACTGACTGCCGGGCGTGTGACCGGGTGTGTGCAACAACGTCACTTCCACGTCGCCCAGCTTCAGCACGTCTCGATCGCGGTGAACGGTGAAGGCGTCAACGCCAAGACCGGTGCGTTCGGTGATCCATTCGAGCTCCGGAGCTTGGATGTGAATGGGCACTTCGAGCATCTCACGTAGTTCCGCCACACCTGCGACGTGTTGCTGGGCCATCAGCGTGCCCCCCACGTGGTCGGGGTGGTAGTGCGTCGCGATGACGCCGCGCACGTTCAT
>Ga0182024_10005839_pt1 | contig 27330 bp, 24 predicted proteins | sample P32metaG_FD_120480 | JGI IMG/M metagenome (GOLD analysis project Ga0182024, IMG submission 120480) | Permafrost microbial communities from Stordalen Mire, Sweden - P3-2 metaG (Illumina Assembly) | ecosystem: Environmental > Terrestrial > Soil > Wetlands > Permafrost | place: Sweden: Stordalen...
ATGGGCATGATTCACCAGACTGATCAAATTGCCGTGTTTCTGGGGCTTGGTCGTTCGCGTAGACCAACATCGTCTAGATACTATCAGCCTGCACCACTCATGGTGCAGCGCAGCCGGGGCACTTACATCTTCTTTAGATGTCGGCCTTAGAATGCCAGCAATTACTAAACGCCATATCTTTATTGACTGGAGCTCAAGCCTAATGATTTCTGACGCGTCCACCCGTCCAAAGGACGTCTCTGCTGAAAGCCCGACAGTGCTGCCTCATGTCCTTCCCGACATGGGCAACGTATCCCGCCGCCAACTAGATAACATGACTCCGAATACTGGCAGTCAATGGCTGCCTAATATGGAACTTACTGATGGTGCGCCAGATCAAAACAGAGAGCCGGAGACTTTGCCGAAGCATGAGACGCAAACCGATATTGGTTTGGGAACGCCCGATAAGCCAATCAACAACAACTGCCAGACCACCACACTTAAAAACGTCTTCCACTTCTTCGGTATGGATTCTCAGTCTGGTAAAGTCAACGGCGAGGAAACGCAATTGCTGAATGACATTCGCGATCAGCACGGCAAGGGCATCGATAAAGGGGCCATAGATGCAGCGTTCAAGAACGACAGTATGAGCGCGAGCCACATCAAAAATGCCGTTGAGGCAGGGCAATTGGATAAGGTGTTTACAGAAGATGATGTGACGATCAAAGATCCGCAAGGTCATAAAGATAACAACGCGCACACGGCTGCCAGCCCGGAACTGGCGACGCTTTTCTTGTCCGAAATGGGAGCCAAGCCAGAGCAGCAACGCTTGGGCACGAAAGAAGCGGCAGACAAGGTGCAGGCAGCGCTCGACAGTGGTAAGCCGGTCATGTTGGGCGATCAAAATACGCACACGCTTCTTGAAAGAGCCACGACACATGAGGGCGAAAAGCTGCCGCCGGCTGTGCAAGGACACGTATACATGGCATACAAGAAAAATGGGCAGTATTATGTCGCCGATCCATCATGCCCTGCTGTGGTCCGTGTCCCAGATCAAGCGCTCCAAAATCAATTGCTGGATGCGAACAGCACAGCAACGATCATCAATGCGCCACCTGATCCCGATAAATTCCTCCAACATTGACGCACAGGCTCATGCCTGACCAGCAAATTTAACCTCCAATTTCAGTATCAGATGAAACGCGCATGGAAAAATGTGAAACAATCGTGCTGTTTTGCGCGCACCGGCCATGATGCTAGTGCCGGGGAGCTTGAACGCAGAGGTTCTTTGTGCCGAAGTTAAAAGTGCCGCACCGAATGCCCGTTGTCACTGACAAAGTGACCGCGACAATGCTACAAGTGCCCAAGGGCCATGAGAAAACAGAACCCCTGCCCGCACATGTTACCGATAAGCCCTACCATTTATCTCTGAAGAAGATTTTGGGCAGTGATAAATGGAACTCAATCATCAAGCATCGGCGTCTGGTCTTTCATTTGGGTGGCGACTGTGGTACCGAAACGTCAAACCGCTATGAACATCTGATCTCCTGGTCGATGGAAAAGGATTTCTTGGTAACGGATGAATCTCAACATCCTGCATTTCTTTATATGTTGGGCGACATTGTTTATCCATATGGAGCTGCAGGATGTTATTACGAGCAGTTCTACAAACCGTATGAATCTTATGCAGCTCCTATATTTTCGATACCTGGCAATCATGATGGAGCCATCGATCGGTCGTTGCCTAAACGCGATCGCCCGCCATCATTATCCGCATGGATGAATAACTTTTGCGCAACCAAGTCGGGATTATCCAACGATGGAGGCAATGTCGATCGTGATGCAATGGTGCAGCCCGGTCCTTATTTTACTCTCGTGACGCCCTTCTGCCGCTTCATCGGACTGTATTCAAATGTGCCTGAAGGAGGAAGCATCGATGCACATCAACAAAAATGGCTCGTCAATGAACTGAAAAACGCGAAGAACGGTGCGGAAAATTGTTTTGTCTGTCTGCACCATACGCCCTACTCCGCCGATGATCACCACAAAGGAAGTAGACAGATGGCTGATCTTCTGGATTCGGCATTTGCGCAGGCTCGACACTATCCAATTGCTGTTCTGGGTGCTCACGTGCATAACTATCAGCGGTTCACACGTTCGCTCAAAGATTTTGACGGGCAAATGATCGATGTTCCCTACCTGGTGATAGGTGCTTCTGGACACGCAGAGTTGCATCTGATGTCCAGGCATGGACAAGCCCCAGCGCTGCCTGCGTATCCGGAGGACGTACCGGGGCTTGTTCTTAACTCGTATGACGATCAGCACCATGGATTTGCGAAAATCGAAATTGACTCGGCGAAAATGCAGTTCACTTATTCCATTTCGCCTGAAAGGAAATCGGATGGCAGTCCATCTCAGATCGATCAATTCAGCTTGGATTTGCAGTCACGGAGGATTATTTCGTGATCGTTATTCAGCGGCATGGCATATCTAGCTACTACTTTGCTGCAATCACTGATCCATGCTTGCCACCGGATATGGTGACTAGTGGTGTCGCTATTTCTTCTTAGCGCGCACAAACAAAACTATTGCACCCACCGTTACAACAGCCCCGATTACGATCATGGCCAAGCCGATTACCAGTTGCCATGTGTCTGAGCCTGACTCTTCGGTTACCACGAAGGACTTCAAGAACGTATTCGCATCATCGGTTGGGGTACCGACAGCAAGCAGAAAGTAAAATGTGTCGCGATTGCTACTGCGAGCAAAGATTCCGAACTGCTTGGGTTTGGCGTCGGTCACTAGCGTAAAGGCTTTTCCTGTCCAACCTTTGCCGGATGTATCGTCATAGGTAGTGGGTTCAGAGCCTATTCCCTTTAAGGCAGCTTTCCACAATGCATCGTCCGACGTCAAGCACTGCTCCATGAAGCTTAGCTTGTGCACCTCGATGATATATACGCCGTTATTTGAAGTTGTCTTGAATTGCGTATCGCCATTGACGCCCCCTCCCAGTACTGGAGGACTGGGCGTTTGGACACTGAATTTATTGTCCGGTGAAGTGAACGGCTGCCAATCTTGCGCGAAGGTAGGCAGTGCGCACAGCGCCAACATGCCGATTAGGACCAGGCTAAATCGAATGATCGTTCGCGTTAAGTAAACGGTGGGGATCAAATTTGTTCGTAGATCATGTCGAAAGAAGGATTCCACGATAATCGAACTCTTAATCATGCTCTGTGTATGAGAATCTAGAGGTCTGCTCCGAGGTGTCTCATCGCCAGGTATGTCTTGTCAATATTTTGTTGAGCTGTTTGTTCTGCCGCTAGACGTTTGCGGCCACCGTCGTTGAAGGAATTGCGCGTGATCATGTCTGCGTGCGCGCCGGGCTTTTGGAAGTCTTTAAGATGGTCCCAATTATCCTGCACATATTGCAAAGCATTCTTCTCTTCTGTGCGCAATTTTTCCGGATGCGACAATAGGGCCTGCACGTGTTGCTTTGTCAGTGTTAGATCTAAACCGTCTCGGGGTGCGGCGTTCAGCGCCAGATCGATATTTTTGGCAGCTTCCAGATCTTGTTTCTTTTGCGTAGCCAAATCACTTTCTTGCTGCTTCGCCTGCTTACCAAGTTGATCCATTTGCCGCTCAGGTCCAAAGTCAGTTCCAGTGCCACCTTTTTGCACTGGAGGCAGGTCAATAGAGTGACCAGGCAAAAGGTTTTTGTGCTCTAACCCCGCTTCTCGAACGTAGTTTCCTATGAGGTTTTGAGCGGTCTTCTTATCGGTCTGGTCATCGATTACTCCAGCATCTTTCAACCTTTGCTGCGCAATAGTCCATCCGGAATCGCCAGGCTGAATGTCGTACTTGGCCGATCCATCAGGACGCACCTGAGCGTGGTGTGCCGCAGCTTTACCATCATTAGCTTCTTCAGTGTATCGACCAATGTTGGTGCCATCTCTGTGTTGAACCTGTTTGCCGTCGGCGCTTCGAGTAATCAGATCTGTTCCATTTGAACCGACAATGTCCATTTGCTGCAATCCGTTTTGCTTGGCATAATCATGGAAAGCATTGTTTACACGCTGCATCTCGTCTTTAAAGATGCCAGGGTTGTGGCGGTGCAGGTTGTAGATCTCTGTGGCAATGCCGCTAAAATCCTGGTCATGATTTTTTGCTTTGTCAGCGATTTCGCTGACAATTTTCGCTGTTTGTTTGTCGGCTTCGGGATGGGTGTGAGCTTGATCGGCCATTAGTCGGTCCTCAGTTTATAAAGAGTCCAGGTTTAACCCGGTAAGTCAAACGCGGCTAGTCAATTGTGCCCGCATTTTGGCAATTGAAAACAGATAGGTAAACTATGGTTGCTGCAATCTACCTGACAACCGGCGGATCAAACTGCCATTCTACGAAAATCCATATCGGCTCCAATTATCTAGCACTTTCTTTTGCACGTCCTGCGGATAGATGTGTTCGAAGGAACTGCGCCGCAGTTTGTCACCCGGTGACCGGCCCTGAAAGAGGCAGTTGTAGACGGTCTTTGTTGAGTTAGGCGGCGCAATCTCGTCGGTGTGCAGGCATATCTCAAGCGGGTTGTGTCTTAAATGCTCCAGATGAATCTCGCCGATTCCCGCATGGCATCTCGTTGCAAATGCCCACGAAACTTCAACAAGATTGGCCGGATCAATATCGTCATGCACGACAATTACTTTTGGAATGTTGATGCCGCCACGTGTTTGAAACACGGCTTCTCCGATGCGTCTGGCAAACTCGGTCGAGTCCGGATCGTCTTCAGACGGCTGGCGCTTTGAGTCAACAGTGACAACAAGCCATTGAATAGCCGTTTCAAACGGAATGAAGCAAGTGGTGACGGGAAAGTCTTGCGCCCGCAGTTCGGCGAGAACGCTTGCTGCTATTGCTGTTCCCCAACATGTGTGGTTTTCTTCCGCCGGATATCCGGCAGCGCAGACCGGCAAAATCGGCTGGTCGCGGTAGGTTATGGCTGTGACGTTCATCAAGGGCTTTTCTCGGGCGGAGTTTGGCGTCAAATATCCACAGTACTCTCCCATCGGTCCCTCCAGCGCATGGTCATCTGGTCCAATCAATCCTTCCACGATGATTTCGGCAAAAGCAGGCACCTCGAGGTCAACAGTCTTGCAACGCACCACTTCGATGTCTTCATCAAGAAAAGCTCCAAGCACCTCTCCTTCGCTTACACGGTCTGGCAAAGGCGTGCTCGCAATCATAAGAATCAAAGGTGCTACTCCCTGTACAACTGCGACGGGCATTGGCTTTCCGATTTCCTGCCACATGGCATAAATCATCGCTGCGTGCTTGCCAATTTTGTTGCTGGTGCTGAAATTTACGAAAAGCTTATTCTTCTTTTCGTGCAACATGCAGCGATGCACAGACCAGTTAGTCCAACTCTTGTCCGGGCTGCGAGTAACCAGCACAGCGAGGGTGCCAAAGTAACGACCGCCATCTCCATCATGGATAAGCGGCGATGGAAAAGACATCATATCTATATCTTCGCCCATAATAACGTTCTCTTGAGAGGGCGCCTGAGTCACCACCTTTGGTGCCCGACGTTTGTCAAGCCGTGCCCAACCTGACATGTACTCGATGATTTCGGAGGCTGTGGATGCGGCAGGCAATCCAAGAGAGAGGGCAATACGAGTGTAAGGGCGGCCTGCATTTCCGCTAACTCCAATCGGCGCACCAAGAACACGAAAGCCGCTGGCACATCCCTTAATGTTGTTGAACAGTGGGGCAGGAGCCCGAAGCTCGTATGTGCGACGCGTGATCGCGCCGATTTCAAGATTCCAGTCAACGGGGATATTTATCTCCTGAACTTCATCGTAGGATTTAAGAGCGTCAATATAGCCGCGCAAATCTCTCAATCGTTTCATCTCTCTCCTCTCAGTGGCGGCGATGATTTGGGAGTGATGCCATCCCAGTTCGCAGATGCATTGAGCCGCCTGCCGTCCCATGGTAAGTCTTTTACGCTGCCGTCGTCGGTTGACCAGCGACCTTTGAAGGCAGAACCAGTATTGTCGAATATCATGTCCACTATGCCGCTTCCCGTGCTGTCTGCCCATTTAAAAATGAGATGGTGGTCCTTCAGCGATTGTTGCTCAATGAGGCGACCTTTGATCGGTCTGCCTTGTGGTTGATGGAGCGTATATTCTCCTTGCAGGCTGCCATCAGAACTCTTACGAGTAATCCTGGTTTCAATTTTCTTGAGCTTGCCGGACTCTAATGCGGTGCCGTAGAACAATCCTTCAATGGGTTTTCCACCGGGTTTAGAAGCAGGCGAGACGCCTGCGCTCCCAGGATTAGGGGCTGCGCTCCCGGGATCAGAGGCTGCGCTCCCAGGATTAGGGGCTGCGCTCCCGGGATTAGAGGCTGCGCTCCCGGGATCAGCGCTTCCCGGTGGCGGCAGTGCCAGCGCCAAGATTACAAAGCAACCGCAGATGGTGACTCGAACTTTATGCATCTTTCCTCTGTCTGAAGCGACTCATTTTAGATTCCGGGCCCATTAGTCGCCTTGTTATAGCACGCCGCTAAAGCCAACCTGGTTGGTCGTCCCTTCTCCTACACGATTTTTTCACTGGCGCTCTTCTAACCTCCAAACTACCGACTACAAACTTTGGCAGCGTCGGTCATAACTTACTAAGGTGCGACAATGGCTTTTGAAAATGCGGATTCAAGCTCGCAACACACAACAGATTCCACTTCCCGCCCAGACAAACTGAATCGCGAGGTCAATGCCGTAGGGAATCACTTGGGCTCCGGTCAGGTGGACAAAACAGCCTCTTTACCAACTGATTTTGGCAACTTCCAAATCGTGGACAACGGTTGCTGTGATGCAGGTTCGCGGACCAAGCCAGTCGCCGATGACATAGCGCACATGATGTTTAATCCGGAGTGGCTGCCGGCTCTAGACCTAATCGCCCGGAAAGTTGAAGAATACAAGCCTTATCTCTTAAACAAAGCGCCAAGCACAGCGCGCAAGGACTCAAGCACTGCAGCAGACAGGGGCGTCTTGATCCCGACAAGCCCAGGTCACCCCGGCAGCGATGCCACTGCTAAGAGTGGCAGCGACAAGGCCCAGTCAGCCCCTAAAGACGGAAGTCCCGAATTCAAAGGCGCCCCGGTCTATCTTGGCGAAGGAATCAACAAGGATGTTTCAGCCAAGCACGGTTTTCTTGTGCAGGATGGTGACACTGCCGAATCGGTGGCGAAAATGCAGCTCGGCAAAGATGCCAGCAAAGACGATATCGCCAGGTACGTAAAAGAGATGGCGCACATGAACGACCTGGGCCATCCTGCCAAGTTGACTTCTGGTGAGCGGCTCAATCTTCCCGGTCACACCACCGATGGTGGCTTTATAACAACCGACGAAGATTCCACAAGAACGACTATATGGCCCAACGGCACGCAGCGGCAGCAATACGCCGATGGGCACTGGGTTACACACAAGCCGGGAACTGGTGGCGGCTATCAGGAAGAGCATGGTGGCAATTCGCGCCCAGAAAACAACTTTGTTCTCGTCAAGACCCAAGACGGACGTTACTACACGACCGACCAGATGGATCAGCAGCCGAATCAGTGGGACAAAAATGGCGTTTTTGGCTACACCGAGATCGCGCAGCACAAAGAACTCGATCAGCTAGCCGAGCAGAACATAAAAGATCCCCAGCAGCTGGCAAAGTTCCGCGCTGACATGGCTAGATTCGAGGAGAGAATGCACAATCAAGATCCGGATTTCACTTCGCTCAAGTGCGCGGGCACATACAAGCAGATCGAAAGACTGTTGCAAGCGCAGGGCGACCAGCCGCCTACGCAGGATCAAAGACTTAAGCTGGCAGAGCAGGTAATGAGCCAGGCGGCGTCGCCTCAGTCGATCGATCAAGGTGGGCATGCCACATGTAACGTTGCTTCGCTGGAATCGAGAACCTATACGAGAACGCCATATGAGGCAGCACAGATGGTGGCAGATGCGGCATTGACCAGCCAGTACAAAGCTCAGGACGGCACCGTCGTCAAGCTTGATGGGCAGAGCTTGCAGCCTGATCTGGAAGCTAGAGTCAACCCACCGCAAGATGGAATGCGCAGTTATGCCAGCCAGATCTTCCAGGTGACGGCAGCGAATATAGGCATTGAGCAAGAGAATCAGAAGACCGATCCGCCAAGACAATGGCGCTACGAGCAGCACCAGGATGGAGAGCACCTCATGGACTACAGCAAGAATCCTGCGCAGGAAGTGAAAAATGATGCCGGTCCGATCCAGGCGCCGAATCTGCGCGACGATCAGATCGTGGCCATCAACAGCGCCATCACCGGTGAATCGAAATTCGATGATGTGCTGATCGCCCACCAAAGTGACAACATCGGCCCCGGCACCGGGGTCACCCGCATAGGCTCAGAGTCGGAATTGAACGACAAGATCGCCCAGATCGCCAAGGACGGAAAGTTTCCTGTAATCATTCAAGTGGACGCTAAGGCCGAGCCGTTTTTCAGCGACAACAACAACAGTAAGAATGCAAATACTTCTGAAACTCACGTCGTTACCATCACTGGTTACGAGGCTGGGCCGCCGGCGAAAGTCAGCATCGATGGGCAGTGGGGATCAAAGAGCGATCATCGCGGCGCAAACGCGCTGAGCGTGCATGATCTGTATTTGGCGATGCGCTCGCCTGCCGATTCGTCCGAGGAGATGAAGCAACTGCAGGCAGATGTAGAGGCCAACCGCGGCAAGCCCAATGCAGACGTGAAGAAGGAATTCGAACTGACCCGTTTTACGGAAGACGCTAAGAATTCCAATTCACATTACGACGATCGTCTCAGCCAGTCGATGAAAGACGCGCAAGCGCGCTGGAAGCAAGCACACCCCGATCAGAGCGCTATTGATCGACAAGCAAAACGAGATCACGATCGCGACATTCACGCCTTCATGCTCATGATCAAAGACCTGCCGCCAAACCGCCAGAAGGCAATTATCGATCAAGTGGAAGCGGTAGCACCTGAGGATCAGGATTTGCAGATACAGATCGCCAAGATGCAAGCTATGCAACGTACAACAGTCGGTGTGGTTCACTGACCCTGCGATGAGTCGCCGCAGCCGAGCCCGCGAGGTTTTCAAAGTTTGGGCTCGCTAAGCGTAGTTCCACCAGGCGCTGCGGGGATCCCCATGTACATAGGTCGGGCAGATCAATACTCTGTCTATGTTACGAGGGAATCTCATGCCAGGTGTGGTCGAAAACTTCAAATTCGGTGGCGAATCCGCCCAGCCATCCTGGGCTGCCGAGGCTGCCGCTGAAGCCTATTCGAAAGCACATTCCATCGCAGATTTTGGCAAGAAGAATTGGCAGGAAATCGCCGGAGTAGGAGTTGTTCTGGGTGCGGGGGCAGTTTTGATCGCTTCCGGGCTAAGGCTGGGAGCGTTTGGGGAATTTCTCAAAGGCGGCGAATCCGTGGCTGCCACGACCGAGCGCCTCGCGGAAGGCTCTGGCACTGCTCAAGGTCTCCTGGACCGGCTTAGAGGCGTCGATCACTTCGTTTTTGACATGGATCGCACCCTGGTAGACCATGATAAATCCTTGGCTGTGCTGAAACAGACGATGACTGACGGGCTTGTTGCCCATACTGGGTTGTCCAACGAATTTATCACCGATGCCTTAGCCCAGACGGCAAAGAGGCTGGACAGTCCTTACTTCTGGAACCGCCTGGATGAGATCCGACCGTTGCAAGCACAATTTCCTGGAGTCGATCTGAATGAGCGATTCGCCGCTGTTTCAAAAAGTGCCAAGGCTGCATACTACGACGCGCTGAAGGCAAAACCTGAGACTGTGGACCTGCTTAAGTACCTGCGCAGTCAGGGCAAATCAGTTCACGTGTTCACCGCCGGCTCACCCGCCCGCGCTCTGGAAAAGTTGCAGGGTGCCGGATTGCTTGACCACATCGACAATATTTATACATCAGGCATAAACGCTTTTGAGGACACACCGACAAGCGGCATGCTAACAAGAGAAACAACATCATCACGAGTGATACCGCTTGCAAAAAGCGCTAAGGAATTTGGCAGCGGATATCAGACCATTCTCGACCATCTCTCCACCAACGCCGATCGTGTCGCCATGACCGGAGACCATCCCATAGAAGATGTTGCCCACGCTAAAGAGCTGGGCATCTTCACCTCTCAAGCTAAGTGGTACCGCTCGGTGCCCGCGGAAAATGTGCTTCCGGACCTTGAACTGACATCGCCGTCACAGCTCACCGATATTCTCAAGGTCGCACGTAAGGCTCAGGCAGCATAGCGGCGCTTTGCCATATCCAGTTGTCCAGCTGATGCGAGTCCTACTACAATACTAAGGGAGCAAGGTGGCAACGTCTCATTTTTGTCGATCTGAGGACTAAGTGACCCTACACTGAATTGCCGATTTCCGCAATTTTCAAAATTCGCGCTCAAGATCCCGGAAACTAATGCGAATCCAGCCTTTTAGACATTTTACTTGTTGTTTCAGTCTTTCTAGAAAATTGCCGATTTCGGCAATTCGAGGTAGGGTGGATTCAGGCAATACGGGTATTAAACAAGCCATTCCTACCTATTTGATCGTCTGCGACGAAAGACTCCGGTCCAGCTGAGCGGAGTGAAGTTCTTTCCGTCGATTTTTACTCCGTCAAAGTGAGCTTCTTCAAGACTGACAAGGTCGAAGCTATCAAATTCGAGTTCTGCGCACATCTGGGCGCTCGTTACCCGTGGTGGACCCTTGTCCGGTGGTGCGTCCTCGTTTCCATTGCCTGCAAGAACAAGATACAGTCCATCAGGGGCAATCATTGACGCCAGCATCTTTTGCATGCCCGCGAGATTGAGGCTGCGGACAATGTGATAGGTTCCTCGATCGAAAACGAACGGAAACGGTTCTCCCAGATTAGCCAAGGCAGTGATGTCCGATTGAATAAAGTTGATGGCTACATGAGCCTTTTCCGTTTTTGCCTTCGCCTGCCGCAGGGCTTCCTCCGAAAGATCGACAGCGGTGACCTCAAACCCTGCCTGGGCAAGGAACAAGGCATTCGTGCCTGTGCCGCATCCAAGCTCAAGCGCTCGGCACGGTTTAACCAGCCCCCGATTGAGGAATCGCTTCAACTCTTGTGATGGCGATCCGCTATCCCATGGTGTGTCGGCATCTATGTACCGTTTATTCCAATCAACTTTCTCCATCTCCATTCCTTTAATGATTCCTTTGGTGATTCCTACAGTGCATACAGACTTTAGTTGTTCAATGTTACCTGAAACTGTTGGCAATTCGGTTCAGCAAAAGAGGCGAAACTTTTTCCGTTGTAGCGTGTATAAGAATGTGCCGAGTAAGGAGAGGATCAATGGCAAGACGAACCACTGTGACGGCAATTTTGCTACTTCTGACCGCGATGATTGCAATACAAGCGACCCAGGCTAAGCTGTTCGCTGGATTTAGCGAGTATAAGGAACAAAAAGAGGCGGCACTGCAGTGCGAAGCGCAAGGTAAGTGGCGGCAGATCCACTGGCGTTCAACTGTGGATCAGGCTGTAGCGGATGCGCAGAGTTTGCACAAGCCTGTACTCGTAGTCCTGGTGGTTGGGAAAGAGGCGAAGAAAGATGCAAATGAGTGTTGACTGGGCGGCCAAATCACCCGGGGCAGTTCGCTCTCGGACGACAAGGTAATCTCCTTAATCAACACTAGCTTCGTGCCAATTGAGCTGAACATCACTGATCAGGGTTTCCCCAAGAACATTGAAGGTCTCAAATGGTGGCAGAAAGCCTACCATAGTGCACGGTTCTTTCAGACTGCGTTCGCCACCTCAGTGGTGTTGACACCCGATGGTGCCATGCCGCTGGGATCAAGCGGTTCCGGCTTTCCCTGGCAGTGGAGGACATCAGCAAACTACCATCCAGAACGGTACCTAGGCTTTCTCAACGGCGCGCTGAATAAATTCAATCAGATCGTTGGTGTGGAGACAAAGTCTTAACATGAATCGTTTCGCTGGGGCCGGCGCTATCTTGGTAGTCGACACCGTTTTCCCTGCACCATTCAATTGCAATTTCTCGCAATGCGCGGCGCCTGTGGCTATACCATGGCTTTTCAAGTTCATGACGCTCCAGGCATCTCCTAAAGTTGCGAAAAGCTCCGCTTCCGTGAATGGCTTGATTGAATTCTATGGAAACCTGTGGGTCTGCTATCGAACGGCAAAAGTCATCCATGATTTGCCAGTTGTGTAATTCGAAAGAGTCAGGCAACCTCAAAAAGCGATTGCCGATATTATCGATAATAAGTTTGGCTTCAGCACGCAATTCCCTCTGCCATTCATGAGCGTGGTCGTCCTCAGAGCCCTCCATGTCAGCTTCTTTACGCTGCTCCTCAGTCATGGGTATCACCTCGCCGGAAAGAGTGTCGAGATAAAACGTGACATCATTCGAGACGCATTCGAGTCCTTCTACAATTTCCTTAAGATCGATCACTTTGCCGAAACTCCTTTGCTTGAACAATTGCGACAACCAATAAAACGCCATAATGATCGCTCAATGCTTTACTCAAGATCAAGTCTGCATTTGATTATGTATGGCATATTTACAAAATTACATCACAAAACCATCCGCAGACAAAACTAAACTGATCTGGATCTTGGAGTGGCAAAATGGAGTCAGAGCAAGAGTTCAGGAATCTTCGAGATGACGTGATAGCCAAGCTTCGTCCCAAACCAGGAACACAATTTCAATTTTGTTTTGGTTCGATCCACAATGGTGCGGCACTTTTTCTTCTTTCTCGTTCAGCGCTCTTCACTCTTCACTCTTCACTCTTCACTCTTCACTCTTCACTCTCCACTCTCCACTCTTCCCAGGCAATTCCACCCCAGACGCTGAACTTTTTCAGCAGAAAATATATCTTTTATTGCAGAATGATGCTCGAATTCCGCAATAAAAAGTATATATACCTTTTATTACGGAAAACGGGACCTGTTCTGCAATAAAAGAGATAAATAATTACTCTTGACTACGGCCGCAGGCTCCATCGGCGGTGCTAGAGGTAGGCTGGAGAGGTATGCTAGTAAAATGGAAGGAGTTCCCTTTTCCAAACATCGAGTCAACCCGGATATCTGCGGAAAGATGTTGAGATTGCCACCAAAAGAGCAGTCACATGACCCTGAATTTATCTATTTTGTGTGAGCGGTTGCGACCGCTCCCAGATCGATTTCGATACTTGGCAGAGCGTTGATTGGAGGCTCTGTCAGTATGACGTGAGTGTGACCTTTCACCACTCGTTCTGAGAAGCGACCACCCATCCCGATAGCTTTGTTAGCGGCCTGGAGCTGTGCTGCTCGATCATCCGGATTTATGGCTGCTACTAGGTTTCTCAATGTATTTTTATGCTCTCTGAATTTGTCAGCTAACTCGTCTCGATTCTTGATCCAAATGTCACCGCGAAGGCGTTCCATGTCTTGAGCAAGATAAGCCAGACTATTGCCGGAATTTGCAGTGTGTCCCGGTGCCTTGATTATTTCGCCTTGTCCGTCAAAGCCCATTGCTGATTCTCCTTGGAAATATAGTGCGGAACTGTTGCCGGCATATTAGTGCGCAGACCATGGCAATGGGATGTCACCGTTGTGACAGAACAATGGCAGAAGAGAAATAGCCAGCTGATCGCCTCACAAGCAAGGCTCCTTACACTTCGAACTCGACGGGTTCGTTGACCGGCAGATACCTCTCGTTGCAGCTGGAGGCGTTGATCATTTCGATGGTCTGATGATCTTTGCGCACAGCGATGGAGCGCCCATAGCCGAGGTGGATGTGCCCGAAGACGTGGAAGCGAGGCGGTTTGCTCAGTTTGTTCATGACGACATCTTCGAGTTCTTCGCAGCCGACGTGTTCGGCAGAGCGGTTCAAGTCGTGATAACGATATGGTGGTCCGTGCGTGATCAAAATATCGATGCCTGCGGGAATCTGATCCCAGTGTTTGCGAATCTCACTGCCGCGTTGACGATTGAAGGCCCAATCGTAAAACCAGGGCGTAATCGGCGAGCCCCAAATTCTCACGCCATCGATTTCGACTTCGGAATCGTTCAGGTAAATGCTCTTAGTTTCTTTGGCGATACGCTGCGCCATTTCCGGTGTATCTTCAAGGCCAAGCTCGTGATTGCCCGCGATCCAAACTTTGTGCGTTTGCGGTTGCCGTTTTAACCAATCTGAAAACCAACGCATTTCAGAGGGCGTTCCTTTCATAGTCATATCGCCTGAGACGATGAGAAGATCCGCTGGGGGTGTGCGCACAGCCCGCAGGTGTATGTCACTGACTGCGACGCATTTCATAGGCAATCGTCCTCGCTCGACTGAAGACTGCGAAATCGTTGTTCCAATCTCTGCCAGAGCTCGGCCCTGGTTTCGAAATACTTCGGCCAACGTTCCCCGATCGTTCGGCCCACTTATCATCTTAACAGAATCAAGGGAGCCGCGCATGGCCATAGTTCCCAGCTCTACTTGTTTAATTTAATATTGAACCGACTAACCGATGCAGAGGAGTTGCACCGCATTTGGTGCCTACTGGACTGGGTACATTAATTCTCCAATTTTTATTGAACTCTTGACATGGATTTCTCGTTTAAACAGTTAGGAGCTGCACAGCTCTTCAATACAATCACAAAGGAGGAGATTATATGTTGCCAGACACATTGAACCCAGCTGCACGGGAATGGCTAGACGCTTTTCAGATCGGTATGGCAGCCTCGACGGCAGGGTTGCATAACGACGCATGCGCTCACTTCGAGCGTGCTTTGGACATTGCCATTCAAAAGGTCTTTTCCCCTGACCATGTTCTGAACACGTATCTTCCGTATGGAACCGCATTACGCGACGCGGGCAGACTTGATGATTGCGAGATTCTTTTATTTCGAGCAATCAATTACGGCGCCGAGAACGGACGTGCAGACAGCGAACCACACATGTACCTTCTGGCTGAATTGGGCATGTTGCACTTTGAGAGAGGAAAATATGGGTCAAGCCATCCCTTTCTCCAACAATCAATTGATCTTCTTCAGCGGCAAAAGTTTCGCATGATCCCGGAATTCGCATTTGTGCATCTAGCTCTTGCAACTTGTTATTGGCAGCTCAACGATCTTGCCAGAGCTAAGAGGATGTACCGCACGGCATACAATAAATGTTTGAAAGCACGCGGTCCCAATCATCAGATGACGCTCTACGCAAAGCAATTGTATGACAGTGCTAGTGCGGGCACGTTATTATTCAATTAACTGTGAAGGAGACATCGAACATCGGTTCACCGTTCATGCTTTCGCCTGGTTGCCGCGAGAGAATCTTGATATTGCCCTGGCGATTGTAAAAGTTGAACAGACGGTCTGTCGTCGATTGCCTCAGCGATGCATTCCAAACGTCGCCGGGGTGCGAGTCGAACTCTTTGATGAATTGTTGCAGACCACGCATGAGCACCGTGGAGTAGCGACGATACTGCGGCAGAACGGCGAGGTCGTTGATTTCGTGGCCGTTGAGGTCAAGGGCGGCGTATCCGATTGTTCCTTTGCCGGGCAGATCGAGCACGAGTTTTGTGTCGCCGTCCGAGACATAGCGATAACCGTCTGGGTAGACAGCTTCGGCGATCTTGTCGGCTGCCTGGATGTCCGCAACGGACTTGGGAACGCGCACGATCGGCCGCGGAATCGAATCAGCGGCAAACTGATCGGGCACTGCTTGTGGTGCCGCTACTCCCGCGCGTTGTGTGCGCACCGGGCCGTAGGGATCAAAGACGAAATCCTGCGCATCACGGGCGGTGCCATGGTTCGCCAGCGCCCGATTGTCGCTGCCCTCACCGCCTTTGGCTAGAAGCACTTGTTGTTTGGCATCCGTGTAGTGTTGGCCATAGGCCTTGGGCACAGGCTTCGTGTCAGCACCGGCATCCTGCCAAGCTGACAGACTGAGCCGTTCTGTGCCTTTGCCGAGCGTGACAGTTCCGAATTGTTTGCTCAGATCGTTAGCCGCTTGTTGATAAATATCGGCCGTCGCCTTGGCTCTGCCGCCGAGACCTTTCGACTCCAGGCTGTCGAAGACAAGCCCGCCCTGATCAGCCAGCCATGCCCATGATTGCGCCACTATATTGCCCGTCTTGTCGCTGACAACAAAGAAGCCGGATTTGGCACTTTCTTGACCAAACCAGGCACAGGCTGCTCCGGCGTTGGCCGGATGCTGGCAACAGTTGGTGTATTCACCCAGGAAAAGCCCACGCTCGTCGGAGCGCGGCAGGAAATAGCCTTGCAACCCACCGCTTTGCCAGACCTTATCGGTAGGAAATGCAGAAGGCGTTTTCAGTGAAGCCAGATAGCGTGCCTCGTGCTTGTAATAATCTTCCTCGCTTACATCCCAGCGAGCTGCTTCTGCCGCCAATGCCGGCGATTTGGCGTTCTTGTAGGTTTGATCGCGCAGGCTCTGCACCAGCTTAGTGAAGTTCATCTGCCGCATGTCATCAGGTAATTTGGACCATCTGCGCGCTACCAGTGCCAGATCTCGTTCGTTGCGCTCGCTGTTTTTGAGAAGAAAACGCCCTAATCCGCTTGCTTCTTTGGGCGAGTACATGGGCAACCATTGCGTGGCATCGTGATAATCGGCACCGTTTCTGCGTTGAAAAGCCAGCCACTGCTCGGCATCACGTCCGAATATGTTTGTGGTGGCAAGGGCGCTGGCTGGTTGCCAGGAAAGAGTGTTGGGCAGCTCATCGCCTGCGCCACTCAATTTTCTTAGCACTCGGCTGAAAGTTCCAGCCTTGACGTTGGCACCGACAAGAGACATCGTGTCGGGGTGTCTGCCTTCCGCGCTGCGAGCGGCGCCTTCAAGATACTCTGCTTCTGCCGGCGACAGCTTCGGATGAAATACTTGAATAGCTGCTTTCAGTGATTGGGCTTGATCAAGCACGGCATATTTGCCGCGCGCTAAGACGTCTGTGTAACGCCCGCGAACGTCGTCGAATGCAGCGCTATCAGCAGGTATGATATCGAGGGCGGTGTCAACTCTGGGCGTTGCCCGCTCCAGAAGTGCTTCGTCATCGAGGTCATGCACTACCTCGATGCCACTAAAGTTGCGAGGCGGCTTGAGCCCATGTGTTTCGCGGAATGCCACGGTCGCCGCAGCCAACTCAACAGTCCTTCTGCCACCATATTCGATGGCGACCTGCAGAGGCAAGCGCGGCTCTATGTTCCAGGCAGTGAGAGCGTTTCGTATCTGTGCGTCGGAGTGCTGAAAAAGGGCGTCATAGCTTTGCTTATCCGATAAGTCGAGGCGAGATAAAAGCGAATTGACTTCAGCGAGTTTGAGATCAGGTGAGCGCAGGAGAAACTCTTTGAGAGGAACAAGATCAGCGCTGGAATAAGATGGAAAACGAAGATCGCTGAATTGTCGACCATCAAGTGGCTTGCCTTCGGCATCTAGATGGGGCTCAAGCCACTGCTGCCAATCCTTGCCGAAGGTGTTGGCCAATTGGAAGGCTTTGGTGTCTTTGTCGAACCAACTGTTAAGGTCCAGAGTGACACTCGTTTGATTCCCTTCCAGGCGCACCGCTGCCTGGTGGAAAGCATCGGCGTCGAACCCGCTGGTGAGCAGCTCAGAAGCAGATAGTCCTCGCCCGTTAAGCGCAACCATCGTGGCTGCGCGACCAATCTTGCCAGTCTCCTGGGCGCTCAGGTGAGGAAAAACCTCTGCCGCCGTCATTGATGCGACATTGGCGTCATTCAATACGGCCGCTTTGCCACCAGCCATCACCTGATCGTAGGCCTGTGAAAAGGAGGGAAGTTTGGCCGCTTCGAAGTTCTCACTGCTTGCCGCAAGGCGCTCTCCAGCGCTCATTGTTGGCGATATTCGACTCCAGGCTGCTTTAGCGGCGAGCCTTTGCAGTGGAGGCTGGTCGGCAAAAGCAAGGGCGATGGGAGCGGGCAGTTCCGGCAGAGTGTTCCAGGCTTTCGCTACGGTTTGCACTGTTTGGTCGTCTTGACTGAGCAACCATCTGCCCTCAGTCGGATTGGCTTGTAGATGGCTGGAGATCTGCCCCAGATCGTCAGTTGACAGTTGAGGATTTCTCAAAAGCAGTTCCTTCAGACCGGCAGTGCCGTCGACCAATCCAACAGGCAAAGCTAAGGCATGTGAGCCGATGCGACCGAGATCATGCTCTCCCATTTCCGGCATCGTGTTTTTTAGATGGGGCTGGGCGTCGAGCCACTCAGACCAGTTGGATCCAAAGGTTCTGGAGACTCGAAAAGCCATCTCAGACAACCATTGCTCTTTCGTGCTGCCAACTACGGCCCAGCGGTCGCTGGAGCGCTCCAGCATGCTATATGCATCCATGTATGCAGATGGATTGAACCCCTCACCAACCAGAGCCGAAGGTTTCACTTCCACGCCCCGTACTCCACTTTCGAGGGTCGTTTTATCGATTACATAGGCCAGCAATTGAGCGTGATTGGCAGGAAGCTGGGGATGCGATGACTGCAGAACTGCTGCAGTTGTTTCAACCGAATGAGCTGGGATGCCCACCATGCCGCCATCAAGTACCTCGGACAAGGCTACAGGGAGCGAAGGGCCACGCGAAGACGCCTCAAGCGCGCTTGATGTATTGGAACTGCCTTTGGAAGCGTCTGTGGAACTGCCTGAGTCACCAGGTACTGCGCGTCCAAACCTGGCCGATATGCCCATGACACCACCGACGGCTCCCCAGCTTAATGCACTCTGCCCTGTCTGCCCGACAGTTGCCCAGTGCCCAGTTTCCAGCTTGGAGCCAATTTGTGTGGATGCCGCCCCCGTCACCACTCCTGAAAGTACATTGTTGGCGATCGTTGCTTTCACCGAACCACCTAGCCCAGCCTTACTCAATAGGCTGGCGGTTCCTTCCATCACTGCCATCGTGCCCCCACCCAATGCTGCCCCAAACACTCGGTCGCGGATGCTGTTATGTCCGGCATCGTTGGCGCTTAAGAATCCGAGCGCGCCACCAGCGGCAATGGCTGATCCGCTTCTGCCCAAGATGCTCAGACCGGGAATTCTTTTGGCCGCCAGATCTAAAAGTGTGAAATCAAAGGCCTGACCAACCATCGAGCCGATGTTGTACGCCGTTCCGCGACTGTTTCCATCGACACTGGCGGTTGTCTTGGCACTGTCGCTGAGAGCGACCCCGCTTTGTAAGTTTTCGCTTCCGCCGACCAACTGCAGAACACCCTCGACGGGGCGCAAAGCTCCATCTTTCACCCCTGCCAGCACATTCTCAGTCAACGACAAAAGGTTCCAACCGCTGGCGGTCGCTGGGTTCAGAGCGTGGCTCTGTCGGTCGGTGGGTTGGGGTGTTTCCATTGGGTGTAAGAATCTGGGTGGTTTTCCACACTTGCACAATAGACAGCCGGGCAAGGACGCACAACCCGGTTTATACGCACCCCTGGGCGCGGGCCCCCGGGGGCGTCCGTTTTTAGCCAACTGCTACCGGGAAGAAAGAGGACAGAGCAATATAGTCTTCCGAAACCAGTCTGGTTAATGAGCGACGACATCGACAACCTAAATGGTCATGGTTGCCTCAAGCAGGGATCTGCCGGACTGCATAAACGGCTGCACCGCATGGGCACTTCGCTCAATGTTGTGATCGGCACGATCGTCTTTGGCGGCTTTATGATCGTCGAAAGAGTTTTGTCATGGCAGGGGCTTGTTGCCGCTCTAGTTTTCATGCTTGGCGGTGCTCCAATTGTTGGCTTTGTCATGCCAAAAATTCACAAGCACTTCGAGCCTGAGTGGCATAAGCTCCTGGACGAAGGACCGGAAACGCTGTCGCCGGAAGCCCTTGATCGTGCTCGCCATTCACTGATTATGGTGCCCTGGCGTGGTGCGCTTGCCAGTGTATTTATCTGGTCAGTGTGTGTACCGCCGGTGCTATGCTGGATTGCCACTATATCTGATACCACTGCCAAGCACTCCCTTTATGAGATTTATCTGGCAGCAGTGACTGTGGCGCCCTTGATTGCGCTAACAGTTCTGTTCGCATTTGAGTTGATTCTTCGTCCCTATGTCGCTGCCCTCTTTCCTCAAGGTGGAGTAGAACGATTTCACTCTCCCTTTGCTTTGACACTCAGGAAGAAGCTTCTCTTCAGCATCTTTCTCATCGGGCCATATTCTGCGGGCTTGATCGCATTCTTGTCTTACCGTCGATTGGCGGGCATTGAGGGTGTTGCGCCAGGATCGCTGGCCGAGATCGCCTCGCTTGAAACATTCTTGATCTTTGTTTCACTTGGGATAGTCGTTGTCTTGAGTTTCTACCTCAGGCAGGGCATCGACAGTCCGGTCGATCGGATCGTTCAGTCTCTGCAAGCAGTGGAAAAAGGCGATTTGAATACGACCATGATGGTTGAATCTTTCGATGCATTTGGTGTCATGGCCGACCGTTTCAATCACATGGTTGAAGGGCTCAGAGAGAAAGAAAGACTGAGCAAAGAGAACGAAGATCTCGTCGTTCAATTAGGTATGCGAGCAAAAGATCTGGAGACGCTTCTCAAACAGTATGAGGAGGCTAGCACGCTTGCGCGCACCGATGCGCTAACGGGATTGTATAACCGCAGAGCCTTTGAGGAACTCGTTGTTCGCAATTTCTTTGAATACAAACGATCTCGTTATCCATTCTGCATTCTTATGATTGATATCGATCATTTCAAGTCAATCAATGACAGATTCGGACACCCAGCAGGAGACGTTGTCATTCAAGCAGTGGCCAATGTATTCAAAGAAACTGTGCGAATTGCAGACATTTGCGCCAGGTGGGGTGGTGAAGAGTTTATCATCGCCTTGCCCCACTCTGATGTAGACCAGAGTTTCATTCTTGGTGAGCGCATCAGAATGAACGTGGAGGCGCTTGAGCTGTCCAACCTGGATGGCAGTGCTCTTCCCACAATCACTGTTTCACTTGGTGCATCCGTATCAAAAGAGGATGATGTGAACTTAGAGAGGATTATTGAGCGAGCCGACGAAGCGCTCTACGCGGCCAAAACTTCAGGACGAAATCGAGTCAGGATTAGCGAAAGTGTGCAGGCTTAGTGTTTACTCCTCAAAATTGAGATTGGCAGGGGCTGCATTCATCTTTGCTCCACGTCCTGTAATCGGCACCGAGTTATCGACGATTTCGAACTGAAAATCGTCCATCCAGACTTTGCCTGTGCCTTCCAGGAGTACACCAAAGGCAATGTTTGTGCTTTCGTTTGGCACATCCAACACAATCTGATGCATCGTCCAATCTGAGGTTCCTGTTATTGGTCGGTCTTGCATATTGTCGAATGAAAGATAAGACGAATGCTTAGACTCTCTTTCAGGACCATCAACTCTCATCCAGACACCAGCCCAACCCGCTACATCGCTGGTTTTTGTCCATGCGGAAAGTTTCACGCGTTTACCGCGATACTTCCCAGCGTCACACATCTGCATCAAAGTGCCAAAGCCGCTTGCCGGGTTTGTATTGGATCGCATGACACCACATTTAGTGCCGGTGCGGTGCTCCGCGACGTCCAAACCCATGTCGTATTCATCTGGATGCGAACCGGCTCTGATCCAGTTCTTAGGAAGATTGAGTTGTGTAACTGTTTGACACATCTTTGGGGCGTCTTCTTTACCTGTTGTGGGGACGGAATTATCGACATCTTCAAATTGAAAATCATCCATCCAAACGCTACCTGCTCCGTTCAGTAAAACTCCATAGGCGATGTTGGTGCTCTGGCTGGGAACGTCCAGAACTATTTCGTGCTTAGTCCAGTCAGTGGTGCCAGTTATAGGTCTGTCCTGCATATTATCGAACGAAAGGAATGATGCTGACTTTGATTTTGCTGTTCCATCAGCCCTTGCCGGTCCATCAACTCGCATCCAGACACCCGCCCAGCCGTGTACATCATTACTCCTGGTCCAGACCGAAAGCTTCAGGCGCTTGCCTCGGTGTTCGCCCGCGTCAAACATTTTCATTAATGTGGCGAATCCACCTGCGTCGCTAGACTTGGAGCGAACGCAACCGCATTTGGTGCCGTTGCGCTCCATGCTCTGGTCGTAACCGGCGTCATATTGGCCAGGTTGCGAACCAGTTTTGATCCAACCAGTCGCTGGTGTTAGTCGATCATTGGATCGTTTGGTCATTTCGACTTTGCTGCCGTCCTCTGTGATCGCCTGAGCTGTCTGCCCGTATGAGATAAGCAACAGCATTCCTGCTGCCAAGTTGAGCTTGTTCACCCATAGCCTCATTGTGAATGTGCCAATATTCTAACCTGGTTCCCTAAACTTATTGTCGGGCAAGCAATATCGGGTATAGTCGGGTTTAGTCGTACTTTCCCCAGTGACACATCTGCCCTCATGGCGGATGCTGATAGCACAGCCGACCAAACCAACCCTCATGGACCTTCCGTGACATACGAATCACCCCCTTCGTATAGACAACAAAACCCTCTGGTCAGAGAGGCATCGCTGATTGCCGATGAACTCGATCACGGCAGTGCAAATCGGGCGATGGCACGGCTCCAGCAAGACTTGTTCCAATTGCAAGGCTATCCAACCCAACAGAGAAATCTTGTTGAGATGGTCGAGCACTTCGACCACAAGGGCCAAGGTGCCGACTTGCAGATGCGGCTGATACGTCGCAACGGCATAACTGATGTAGAACTCACCGCCGTCCGACACCAGAATAGGGGTGGTGGCAATTACAATTATGGCAGCCAGAATTCCGACAATTATTATGCTGGTCGGCAAAACAACGGGCAGTATTCCGACAATTATTATCCTAGTCGGCAAAACAACGGGCAGTATTCCGACAATTATTATTCTGGTCGGCAGAACAACGGGCAGTATTCCGACAATTATTATTCTGGTCGGCAGAACAACGGGCAGTATTCCGACAATTATTACGATCGCCCGAGCAATCAACAATCCCAGAACCCAGACAATCGACATTCCTACTCGTCCAACTATAGAAACGACACTGGCAAAGGACATGAAGTCGCAAGACCGGGCTCTCTGACGCCTCAAACGATGGCCGCGCTTGAGTACGCCGAGGGCGAAGCAAGACGGCATGGGGTCACTATCGATATCACCTCGGCCGGACGCACGTACGAAGAACAAGCGCGGCTCTATCGAGAGTTGCATGGTCGCAGCCCGGTTGCGGTGCCAGGCACTTCGAGTCATGAATTGGGTGTCGCCATCGACGTAAAAAACTATCAGCAAGCTAAACCTTATCTTCTGGCAGCAGGGTTCACACACGGCGACGGCGCCGGTCCCATCCCTGGCGATCCATGGCACTTCCGTTATACTGGCTAGTCTTCTCCGGGAGTGCGGGCGTCTCGCCTGCATCTAATTTTCGCTGCGACTGCAAACTCCATGCAAGAAGATAGTGAACAGCACGATCGGCAACAATATCTTTTGAAGTGGCTTGAATTTGGGCGCACTCCACCAGAAGATGATTGCATTTTCGATGATATTCGAAAACGGGTCGCCACTATCTACTCGCAGGTCCATCTCCCTCCGCCACAAGTCATTCCATGCCGTGGACCGATGGAGCAGGCAATCTTTCCGTCGCTGATCGCATTGATGCTTAGATTGGGACGTGAACAGTCGACCAACTCGAGATTCTGCAAGACGTCTTTGGAACCACCGGCGGTGCATAAGGAATGGGCGAATCTGTGGGAAGAAGCAGTTCGGCTTATCGACTGGACTAAAGTGGCTCCAGAAGGCACAGGCACCGGAGCGCTTATCAACGATCGGATCGAGAGGCATTTAGACACAAAAATTCGCCCTCGAATATTCGCTGAAGTTGACGAAAAACTCGGCGTTAGGGCGATCAGGGACGACAAATTCTTTAAGAGAGAATTGGTTAGACCTTATCGCGCTCTAAAAAGAGCGCTGATGTATGAAGGCGTAGAACTTCGCAACTTTTGGAACAGTTTTGTGATGCGGTTACCGGAGCCATTTTTGTTTGACCTTAAAACGATCAGCAAGGTAACCATGAAGCAACTACCATTTGCAGTCGATGGTTCAGTGCAAGAAAGCTGGCTGGGAGGTTGGGACTGGTATTGGCTCGCCAGCATCGACTTTGCCCTTAAGAGTCTGGCATCCGAACTGCCCGACGATATCACTGATCAACTGGACTTGTGGACCGACCTTTGCCTTGATGCTGCTGGTTACTTGTTCTGTGAGCGGTGCTGCTTTGTCTATCTTAAGCCGATTGAGATTTTCTTCGATCAAAATGACCGCCTCCATCATCCACAAAAGGCGGCAGTTGAATTCATCAACGGCACAAAGTTCTTTTTCTGGCACGGGATGGAAGTGCCAGAAGAGATCATCACTCATCCCAAGCAACAAAAAATCAAAGCCATAGAAAAAGAGCGCAACGTGGAGATCAGGCGAATAATGATCGAACGTTACGGTCTCGAAGACTTCGTCCGCGACGCAGCGGCTCGGAAGATACAAGAGGATCAGTACGGTGTGCTCTATCGCAAGGAAATCCTAGGGGACGAGCCGATGGTAATAGTGAAGGTCACTAATTCGACTCCCGAACTCGATGGTGCATCTAAGAACTATTTCCTGCGCGTGCCACCAAGTATTTCTACTGCGCGAGAGGCGGTCGCCTGGACATTCGGAATAGAGGAGGAAGATTATTCACCGGTCGTCGAAACTTGAGCGTTGCTGGACTGGGAGGAAATTGATTATGAGGATATCGATGTATGCTGCCGTTGAATCGCAGACCCGGGCGCGGTATTCTGAACACGCGCAAGCGAGTGAGGAGTTCTTAAATGAATAGATGTTTTGAAGTTTTTGCAGTCAGCCTTTTGTTCAGTATTATGCTGTTCGGTGCACCACTCAATGGTCTTGCCCAGGATGCACTAGCACCCACAAGTCTGCCAGCGTCTCCTGCTCTATCTCCTGTGGCTTCCCCTCAAGCGACGGGTGGACCTTTGAAGCCGCTGCACAGATCGATGCGCAGAAGGCGCCCAAGAATGAGATTGCGCAGGGCGCTCATGCGCAAGATGACCGGTGCGGGTGCACCGAAGCAAGCACCGCCCGCCATGCCGAGCCCTACGGTCAAGTAGGTCTGGATCTGGTTTGAAGATTATTAAAGCTCGCTTCAATCGATAGATACTCAATCCATTTGCATGCTACTTATTGTCATGCAAAGTACCTTGGAGCTTGACAATATGAGCCGTAGACCGCCGTGCATGACGCTTGCTGCAGTTGTTTTCCTTTCGCTTTCTATCAATGTTGCAAAAGCAAACAATTTGACACCCGATGAAGCGGAGCAAGTGAAGCTGAAGAGCGCCAAGTGGATGGCGCGACGCCTGCAAGCAGACGCTCTTATAAAAGAGGCTAAGTATCAAGCAGCAGAGACGATCGTCAAAGAAACCCTGGCCGACCGGCAAGAGCTGAAGCTTGATCTGTTGTCTGAATATGACGAACTGGGTGATCTGTACTTGAAGTGGGGCAAGAAGGAAGAAGCCGAGAAGGCATTTAAAGACATGGTGGAGGCGCGAGAAAAGCTGGATGGAGCCGATGATCCGCTGTTGGCCTATCCAATGGACAAATACGCTCAGTGCCTCGAGAAAAATGGCAAGGTGGCAGAGGCTAAGAAGATCCGCGCACGGGCAGCTGCAATCCAAAAGGAAGCACAAACAATTCCGAAATTTCGCAAAATAACGGCTGCTCCAGGCTCACAAGCTAGGCTTGCAGAGGCCGAGAAGATGACAGCTAAGGCAGAAAAGTGCGACCGAAACGACGATTCGGCCAAGGCGCTGGTCTATTACGAAAGGGCGATCGCGCTCAACCCTGGTGAGGTTGCAGCTTTGCGTGGACGAGCCCAAATTGAATTTTTACGGGATCAGTTTGCAAAAGCTCTGAAGGATTTCGCCGAAGCTATCAAACTCAAACCTGGCGATGCCAAAACCTATTACGAGCGAGCGTTGCTTTACGAGGGCCGCAACAACAATTCTCTGGCTCTGGCCGACTTCACCAAAGCTGTGGAGCTTGATCCGAAAGACACTGAAACCATGGGCTATCGGGCGAAGCTGTTGAATGAGATGGGCAAGCACAAAGAAGCAGTCGAGGGCTATTCCAAGCTCATCTCAGTGGACCCGACCCTTTATTGGCCGTATATTCAAAGAGCTGATGCTTACTTAGACATGGGCCAGCACAAGAAGGCAATTGCAGACTACACCACTCTTGTCGATCGTGCTCCCGATGACGGTGACTTTCACGAATTGAGAGGAGCAGCGTACTTCCAAGACGGCGACCTGCAGAAGGCTGTCGAAGATTACAACAAGGTGATTGAACTGAATCCGAAGTATTCGAAGGGATATCACGAACGAGCGAAAGTGTACGAGAAGGTGGACGGCAAGAAAACAGATAGAGTGGTGGCAGATTACGCCGAAGCCAAAAAACTGGGCTACCGGTGAGGATTGATCAGCCAGCTAGTAGAGCCAGGGAATCAAACGATACTTTACTTTGGCGCAATACTGCGTGTATCCTTCCAGATTTTTGTGCAGAAATTTTTCTTCGTCGATCAGTCGCCAGATCAGCACTGGCAGCAGAGGAATGAAAATGAGAAGCGCCCACCAAGACCCGAGGGCAATGGGAATTCCAAGCAAGAAGACCAATCCGCCGGAGTACATCGGATGGCGAATCAAGCTGTACGGTCCTGTTGAAATAACCTTGTGCCCCTCTGATATTTCAATTGTGGCGGAGGCAAAGCTATTTTCGCGAAAGACAAGATCGAAGACAACAAAACCCAACACTATCATGCTATCTCCGGCCAGAACCGCACCCATTGGCAGATGTGACCATGCAAGCCTGTGATCGACCCCTGAGACGATGGGAATGGCGGTAAAAAAAACGGTTACGCACGACATGATAATGCGCTGGGCTGTGCTCTTCTCAGCGGTCGGTCCAGATCTCATTCTCCTCTCCAAAAGCGCAGGATCGTTCTTCATCAGTTTGAGTGTGCTCAGCGTTGCGGCAGCCGAAAAGACGACCAGGAAAAGCCAGCCTTCCCAGTAATTTAAGCTGCCGGCAGACACAAAGAGCACGCCTCCAACAGTGAGAGGCAGTAGTGCAAGTCCGGCGAACGCTTTTCTTCTTAACTTTTGGTCCATGTGTTTACCTTGACGTCTTCTCCGCCCTCAAGGACGGGAGGTTCCTGGGCTTAAGCAGCAGTCTGCCTAATATCTCCACAGGCTTGCACGGCGCGCCCCGCCGCTAGAATATTTTTTGCTGCATTCAGGTCTGCATGCTCTTCGTGAAGGCACTTGACGCACTTAAAATCTGCTTGACTGACTCTGTTTTCTTTGGCTCTA